>Ga0136610_1000190_pt1 | contig 15855 bp, 14 predicted proteins | sample AntDrymUQ1342206_2_FD_104804 | JGI IMG/M metagenome (GOLD analysis project Ga0136610, IMG submission 104804) | Polar desert sand microbial communities from Dry Valleys, Antarctica - metaG UQ134 (22.06) | ecosystem: Environmental > Terrestrial > Soil > Desert | place: Antarctica: Dry Valley...
CGAGACGAGAAAGCACAGAACCATCGGCGTGAAACAGGACGAACGTCGCGGGCCGCAAGAGAGGTCGAAAGTTGAGCAAGAGGCAATTGGACCAAGCCAGACTTGAGCGTCGGAATAAGCAGCGCCGACTCATCCTGGGGGCGGTTATCGTCGCTTTATTTGCGGGTGCTATGGCGGCTTTCGCCCTGAGCAACGGGTCACAGCCAGGCGGGCAGGAGCCGGCCGTTTTGAAGACGGCTGGCTCGGACAACTCTTCGAATGAACTGGACGGAGAGGTGACCGCGGTCGAAGAAGGAAATCCCTTCCCCCATTTCAGCTTGACCGAAGCCGACGGGCGCACGCTGACCAACAATTCGCTAAAGGGAAAGCCTTCGATCGTGTGGTTCACGACCTCCTATTGCATTCCCTGCCAGCAAGGAGCGGCCCTCGTCTCCCGACTCGACGATGAGCTCGGCGGGGAGGCCTTCGACGTCCTGGTGGTGTTCGTCGATCCCAACGAGCCAATGTCCGCGCTCACGAGTTGGCGCGGGGAGTTCGCGAACGAGGACTGGATAGTCGCGCTTGACGACGGCAACGACCTGTCTGAAAAGGTCGGGCTCCGCTTTCTCGACAGTAAGTTCCTCCTAGGCGAGAACGGCACGATCGTGAACATCGACGTCGCGCAGGCGGATAACAGATACCTGGAGCTCGTCCGAGAAGAGGTGACGAGCTGATGCCGATCGCCTTGGCGCTCGTCGCGGGCGGCTTCGCGACCCTCAACCCGTGCGGCTTCGCCCTGCTTCCGGCGCTGTTGTCGTTTTATGTTGGTGCGGAGGAGGAGGATCTTCCCCGCGCCCCGACGCGCGCGCTGCAGGGCATCTTCGTGGGCCTCATGGTCGCCGCCGGTTTCCTCGGGGTGTTCGCGGTAGTCGGCCTTCCCATCTCGCTTGGGGCGACCCAGATAACGCAAGGGATCCCGTGGGCTGGGATCGTGCTCGGAGTCCTCATGGCTCTCGCTGGGCTAACCACGGTCGCCGGCAAGCAGCTCTCGTTCTCGATCAACCATCCCTTCACGGCAAAACGCGAGCGGCGCCCCCGCACGATGCTGTTGTTCGGTGTCGGCTACGGCATCGCATCGTTGGGATGCACGCTTCCGCTGTTCCTGGCGTTGATCGGGGCCTCTCTGGCGACACGCGGACCCGCTGCCGGGCTGGTCGTGTTCGGTGCTTATGCGGTCGGCATGGCGACTGTGCTGATGGCACTGGCAGTCGGAGCGGCGCTTCTTCGCAACGGGCTCGCCCGCGCCCTTAAGCGGCTGCTTCCCTACATGAACCGTATCGCGGGCGCTCTACTCCTCCTAGTCGGCGCCTACCTCACGTACTACTGGTCGAAGGTGCAGTTCGCACCGGTCGGAGCGCTGTCCGAGGACCCGGTCGTCTCGATCGTCCAGCGTTTCACCAGCACCGTTCAGCGGCTGGCGGCCTCCGGATCCGGCCGGTGGCTGATCGTCGCGGCCGGCGCCGTCGTCGTGGTCGCGTCCACGATCGGGTTGTGGAAGTGGAGCGAGGGTGGATCCGAGCCGGATGTCCCGGATTCTCAGGAGCCCGATATCTATGAGCTGGATGCCGAGGCGATGGGGAAGGTGGCGTCGCGGTGAAGACCGAGGACGTCGGGGTCGCGACGAAGACAGCGACCCGAGCCGCAACCGATCAGGCGCATATGTGCACCGAGAAACGGAGCTGGCGGTGGCTCGTCGCCGCGTTCTTGCTGTGCCCGTGCCACTTGCCGATCGTCCTCACGATCCTTGGGACCGGCGCCTTCGGCGGTTTTATCGCGCGCAGTCAAGGCGTCTTGTTCGTAGTGCTGGGGGCCGCCTTCGGGTTCGCCCTGTGGCGCGGGCTGTCCGGATCCAAGACAGCGGAGGTCTGTCCAGTCTGTCGTGATGAACGGAGCTAACAGCGCCCCATGGGGGGCCGCCAATTCCGTAGATGGCAAGGCGGTGCCGTGGCTGGCGGCGCTGCTCTCCCCGGGCCACACGCGGCCACGATCACGTCTTTTTTCGAAGGGCTGCGAGGGGTGGCGCGCGAGCCGGTAGATGCCCTGTTCGATCCTGATGAGGGTAGGCGAGCGCTCTATGGGAACCGCCGAGGGGGGCTTCCGCTGGGGGAGTTGTGAAGTAGTCACCCTGCTGGCGGAGAGTTCGTAAACGGGGCGCAGGCCTGGCCAACTCGAAAGTTACCAAAATCGTAACCATTGGAGCCGAGGGCAGCCTCTCCCCGCCGTACTTTCACCCCCATTCCGGGTCCCACTTGAAGCCCGTCGGGCGAGCCCTTCGATGCGGGCAGAGTCATACCTGATGCTATACAACCTATGGGTGTACAACCCACAAGTTGTGCTGCTATGGTTTCTTCCATGGAGATTGTTGATCGACAACGGGAGATTGAGGAGCTGCGGCGGCTTGCGGCGGAGGCCCCGGCTCTTGTCGTTCTGAGGGGGCGCCGGCGGGTCGGGAAGACCTTTCTTCTCCGTGTCGCGCTGCCAGGAGAGCGCGTGGTCAGCCTCCAGGCCGAAGAGAAGCCGCTGCCCCTCCAGCTCGAGGCCTATGCCCGGGAGTGCAGTCGTCTGCTTCCCGGTGAGCCGCCACTTGTATTCGGCGACTGGGGAGAGGCGTTCGACTTCGTCGAGCGCCAGGCTCGAACCGGAGGTGCGCTCGTCGTGATTCTCGATGAGTTCCAATACTTGGTGGCTTCGGATCCCGGTCTTGAGTCCACCATCCAGCGTTTCTGGGACCGATGGGATAGCGATGGTGTTCCCGTCCTGCTCATCCTCTCGGGAAGCGCACTCTCCTTCATGGACCAGCTTCTCAGCGGTGCCAGGCCGACGTACGGACGAAGCGCCTTTCGCCCTCTACTGCTGCCGCTCACGTATCGGGACTGCTCAGCCTTTGCACAAGCGAAGAGCTCTCCGGCCAATCTCATTGAGCGCTTCGCCGTCTTTGGGGGGACACCCCAGTACCAGCGGTGGGCCGGCCAGCGTCCCCTCTTCGATGCCATCGAGCGGACCTGTCTTCTCCCCGATGCCCCCCTACACAGCGACCCTGAACACCTCATTCGTGAGGAAGCAGGGATTCGGGAGCCGGGACCATACTTCGGCACGCTGCAGGCCATCGCTGAGGGATACACGGGAACTAGCGCGATTGCCGGCCGGCTGCAGATCAAGCAGCAACTGGCTACCAAATTCCTTTCCCGCCTCCTTGAGTTGGGCTACGTGGCACGCGTCGAGCCCCTTGAGCCCGGCGGAAGAGCAGCCGGGCGCGGCTACTGGAAGATTGCCGACCCGTACTTCCGCTTCTGGTTCCGGTATGTTTTTCCCAACCGGAGCCGACTCGCCCGTGGCCGCACCAAGGAGCTGCTCACCGAGATTCGCCGCGACCTCTCGACATTCGTCGGCCGGATCTTCGAAGACTGCTGCCGCGAATGGGTTGGCCGATATTCGTCACTCGGTGACGGCGCCCTCGAGATCGGATCGTGGTGGTCCCGGCAGAGCGATGTAGAGGTCGACATCGTCACTCTCACCAAGAAGGGGTATGGCCTTCTTGGATCCTGCAAGTGGTCGACGCGACAGGTGGGAGAGAATGTCCTCGACGATCTCTATGTGGTGCGAGGCATCCTCGGACGGCCGGCAGCAACCGCCCGCCTCGTCTTGTTCTCCCGCTCCAGCTTCACTCGTGCCGTTCGCGCGAGGGCCGCAGATGAGAACGTGACCCTCGTGGACGTGGCAGATCTGTTCTGACGATTGAGCCCGCGGTGGTGGATCGTTACTGGAGATAGAAACGCGTGCCCTCTTCCCCATGACGCCCTGCAGGATGCCTGGTGCTCCCTCACGTGAACGTTGGCATGTCGTTGGCAACGGTCAAGTCCTCCCTCGTTGTCCGTCGAACAAAGGATGCGAAATCCGCAGGCGTAGGCGTGGGGTGCCTTGTATTCAACTTTTCTTCGCATCCAGGCGACTGAGGAGGAGAGGACATGAGAGGACACGTTCGTAAGCGTCGCACATGGGAGTTCATCGTCGACGTCGGGCCGCATCCTGTGACCGGTGGGCGACGCCAGAAGAGTAAGAGCGGCTTCGCGTCGAAGAAGGAAGCGGAAAGCGCCCTGCATGAGTTCATTCGCTACGTGGAAGGAGGAGGCGATCCGTGTCCGCAGCGAGTCCGGCTCGCCGCGTACTTGGATCAATGGCTTGAGTATCAACGCGCTCGATCTATCCGCCCGCTGACCTTGGAGACATACGCAGGCTACATTCGCCGAGAGATCGTGCCCGCCATCGGCGGTCTAGAGGTCGCCAAGCTCAGACCCGGCCATGTCCGCGCGGTTCTTACCCGGATGCAGCGGAGGGGGCTGTCGGCTACGACGATCGCTCAAGCGCGCGGCGTGCTCAGTTCCGCTTTGCGGCAGGCGGTCGACGATGGCCTCACCACGCTCAATCCTGTCGCGGCCGTCAAACGTCCAAGGATCCGCCGAGTCGAACCGCACTGGCCGACGCCGATGCAACTGGCCGCGCTGCTGAAAGTCTCTAGGGACACGCTTTGGGAGGTTCCGATTTTGCTAGCAACGGTTACCGGGGCACGTCGCTCGGAGATCCTCGGCATCTCGTGGGAAGACGTCGACCTCAAGACGGGCACGATCGCAATCCGTCGCGGCGCGCAGCGCCTGCCCGGCAGGGAGGGCAGGGGCAGAGTCGTATTCACGCCACTCAAGACCAGGAGCGCTCGTCGGCTGGTGCAGCTGCCTTTCTTCGCCTTCGAGCGGGTCCGCCGACACCGGCGGGATCAGCTTGAATGCCGCGGCGCGCGTGGAACCTCGTGGCGTGATCCGCTCGACGAGCTCGGTGAACCCGTAATTCTCGTTTGCGAGCGTGGCGACGGCTTCTTCCTACATCCCGATTCGTTCACACATGCGTTCAAGCGACTGGCAGCTCTTGCAGGGCTGCATCCCTCCACCCGCCTGCACGACGTCCGTCATGCGGTCGCGACCGAGCTCGGGCGGCGAGGGGTGCACTCGGTGATCGTCTCGACGGCGCTCGGGCATGCCTCGCCCGCGTTCACCGCGGCGGTCTATCAGCACGCGTGGCAAGAGGGTCCTTGCGAGGTTGCGGTGGCGCTCGAGGAAGCGCTTGTCCCTTACCTCACCGACGTTGGCAATCCGTTGGCACGCGAGGCTCTTGAGTCGGCCGGCGAACAGGAGTTCATCGCGAATTAGCAGGTCACAGGGGTGGGTCGCCAGGGAATCGAACCCTGAACCTACGGATTAAGAGTCCGTTGCTCTGCCTGATTGAGCTAGCGACCCGACGGGGCAGTCTATCAAGCGGGTGCCCGGTGGTTACAGGGCCTGTGTTTCGCTGGATGTGGGCTGTAGGGCGACCGACCGGATTCGAACCGGCGACATCCTGGACCACAACCAGGTGCTCTAACCATGCTGAGCTACGATCGCCATGGTTGTCCACGAGGTTATCAGGGCAGCGGCGCGCGCTGCCGGCCAACAGTGGCGAGCCTCAGCGTCGGCGCCCTCTCCTCCCTACCTTGGTCGTTTGTGGGTACCAGACACCAACAATCGACCGAACCTCAGATCGAGGCGGCCACACCGAGGCCAAGGGCGTGGCCTTGAGCGCCTGCCGGGCACTAGACACAAAAATCGACCGCACCTCCGATCGAGCCGGGACCCGCCTATCAGGCATGAAGTCAGCCCGACGAGTCGAGTAGCAAGCCAAGGGCCGGGAGGGACAGGATCACGAGGATGAGGCGGACGAGGTGGAACACGGCCACCTCGACCGGTCCCACGCCCCGCTCGACGGCGACGGCGGAGACCGAGCTCAGGGCCCCCGGCGAGGTCGCAAGGATGTCATCGGGCGGCGCTATGCCCATGACCCTCAAAAGGTAGGCGATGGCGATGCCGGCGACGATGATGAGGATGCCCGAGAGCACGGCGGGCAAGAGCACGGCCTTGATAGCCGCGATGGAGTCGCGGTTGACAAGGGCCCCTACGGCCGCCCCGATGATGATGAACGAGCCGCTTTCGATCGCCTTCGGGATGGTCACGGCTGTGCCGCGCAAGACCGTGACGGCGGCCGCCCCGATCATCGCCCCGAAGATCAGGCCACCCGGCAGATTGAGCCTTTCCGCTGCCAGCCCGCAAACAGTGGCCGCCCCAAGGACGACGAATAGCTGCATTTGCACTCTCCCCTGCTCGAAAGGATGATCAGGACCCGAACGCACGATAGTGGAGGGCCGACAGATGCGCTTAGCTACACTCGCCGACGGACGCGCCGTGCGCGTGGAGGGTGACGCCCTCCTGCCGCTACCGGGCCGGCTCGCCGACCACCTCTGCAGGCCCCCGGCCGAACCAACGGGGGCCACCATCGACGCTTCGACGGCGACGCTTGCCCCTCCCATAGCGAGGCCTGGGAAGCTCGCCTGCATCGGCCTCAACTACAGGGACCACGCAGCCGAGGCCGGGCAAGAGATCCCGTCCAAGCCGCTCCTGTTCGCCAAGTTCTCTTCGTGCGTGATCGGCCCCGGAGTCCCGATCGAAATTCCATCCGGCTCCACCAAGGTCGACTACGAGGCGGAGCTCGCCGTCGTCATCGGCCGCCCCGCCTACAACGTCTCGGAATCCGAGGCGTTGAACTTCGTCGGTGGCTATGCGTGCTTCAACGACGTCTCCGAGCGCGACATCCAGAAGGAGGATGGGCAGTGGCTCCGGGCCAAGAGCTTCAACACCTTCGGTCCCTTCGGTCCTTACGTCATGACCCCGGATGAGGTGCCTGATCCCAACGACCTCTCCATCCGTTGCCGCGTCAACGGCGACGCCGTGCAGGACTCGAGCACGGCTCAGATGATCCACAGGGTCCCTGCCCTCGTTTCCTTCTGCTCCCGGGCCTTTCCGCTCGAGCCGGGAGACATCATTGCCACGGGGACGCCCGCCGGCGTGGGGCTTGGCTCCGGTGTGTTCCTCGAGCCAGGTGACACCGTCGAGGTCGAGATCCAAGGTCTGGGCGTGCTCGCAAACCCTGTGGTCTAAACGCTGCTCGAGGGAAGCGGCTCGACTTCCGCCTCGTCGTCGTCCTCGCGTGCCGCACGTTCGGCAGCGGCCGCCGAACGCCTGCCGTAGAAGAGCAGCAGCAGGAGGCCCCCAAGCGCGATCGCAGAGGCGGTGGCGAAGGTAGCGCGATACCCCGCCACCTCTGCCACAGCTCCAAGTCCGATGGCGCCCGCCCCGAAGGCGAGGTCGAAGAAGGCCGTAAAGGTCCCGATGACGGCCCCCCTCTCGGATGGTGGCGCCGCCATCACCGCAAGGCTCATGAGCGCGGGAAAGGTCAGCGAGTGCCCGAAAGCGAAGATGGCCGTGCCGAGGTAGAGGCCGGCCGGCGTGGCCCACAGGGCGATTGTCCCGAGCCCGGCGGCAGTGGCGACAAGCCCAATCCTGGCGATCCGATGCCGTCCGATGCGATCGGGGAGGGTGGCCCCCAGGCTGCGGACCGCGATGATGATGGCCGAGAAGATGAAAAAGATCACCCCTGAGCCCTCGAAGCCGATCTCGAGTGCGTACAAAGGCACGAACGAATCGAACCCGGCGAGCCCGCAGATTATCGTCCCGAGCACGGCGCCGGGCAGCAGGCCGGCGGGGTGCACAAGCGGCGGGGGTTTGGCTTCGGCCGCTTCGTCGGGGCGGGTCTCGCCGACGCGAAGCCCAAGGACGGCGGCAATCACGGCGCTCGAGGCTGAGGCGATCCACACCGCTCCAAAGCTGATGCCCTGAAGCAGTGTCTCGCCGAGCAGCGGGCCCACCGCAATGCCCGAGAACAGCGCGAGCGAAAAGAAGCTGAGCGCCTCGCCGCGCCTTTCGTCCGGCGCCAGGTCGTTGATGACGGTGGCCGCCCCGACGTAGAAGCCCGCCTCGCCCGCGCCACTGAGGATCCTCAGGCCGATGAGCAGCGGCAGGGAGTCGGCCGCAAGGTAGCCGGCGGTCGACACCGCCACGATGCCGGCGCCGCCAACGATCAGTATCCGGCGGCCCCGGCGGTCACCGAGCCTGCCGGCGAACGGGCGAAGCACAACCGCCGCAAGCGCGAAGGCGCCGATGGCAAGCCCCACCGAGACGTCGCCGCCCCCGAGGGGGCCCTTTGCGTAGCGCGGAAGGATTGGGATGAGGGCTCCCACCGCTACGAAGTAGGCGAACGTCGACGCCGTGATCAGAAGGAAGAGCGGGGTGACCATTTGCGGTCGCTCGTCGGGCGCGGCTGCGCCCCTTCCAAATCTCAGTGGCAAAGTTCTCCTGACGTTCGGAGCCGTTTGGGCCCGGTGGAAGCTCTTCCCCCATTCCAACCGCTGAAGCCGGACAACATTTCAGCCCGCGGGCCCGACTGCACGCCGCCGCAGGACGGCTCCGGTCAGCCGGGTGACGCCGGAACCCGTTGCAGCCCCTCGGTGCCGGCGGCTGTGTGGAGCCGGCGGTCCCAGGTGGCGAAGACGAGATCGTTGCGAGGGAGTACGAGGGCAGCGGCGAGGTGGAGCGAGTCGAGGCTCCCGAGGCCGCGCTTGATACCCAGGGTGGCCGCATCCTCGACGAGGGATTGATCCACTTCGATGATGCCGAAAGCCGGCCACTCATTCTTGACTGCGCGCATCGCCTGCTCTCCCGCGACGACGCCCACCGCGCGGACGGTTTCGACGAACCCGACCCGGCACATGAACCACCCATCGGCGCGCTCCATTGCGTCGCGCACGAGGTCCGTACCAGGCTCAACGACGTAGCGTTTGACCAGCGCGCTCGCGTCGAGGTAGAGGTTCAGCGTGCCGCGTCCCGTTCGGAGAGGACCAGGGAGGAGGCCCTGCGGTGGACCTTGAGCGGCCGTGGCGCCCGCCCCGGGCGCGCCCGCCCCGGGGGAGCGATCCGGCCTTGGGCGACGAGCTCTCGGAGGCGGTCGTTCCCGGCCGTGCGGCCGGCCGGGACGATGTCCGCGATCGGGCGCCCGCGCAGAGTCACGCGCACTTGCTCGCCTCGGTCCACTGCGCGCAGCGTCTGGCTCAACGACCGCTTCAGCTCCCGTACACCAATTTCGCGCATGTGGTCACCTTATCACCAAAGGGTCCACATGACCTGCGCGGCCGAGTTGCGTCTGCCCGTGCCCGGGCAAAAGCCTCGACCCGCCGGTAGGGTGCGGGGTCGGGAGCCCTTCGAAAGAGAGTCCGTGGCCACTGCGACCGAGCGCCTTGCCGAGGCCCTGCCGGGCGGAGGGGAACTTTCGTGGCGGGCACCGGGACGAGCCAACCTCATCGGGGAGCACACCGACTACAACGACGGTTTCGTGCTGCCCGTGGCCCTCGACCTTGCCACTTACATCGCCGGCTCCCGACACCCAGGATCGCTTCGGCTGCGCTCGCTCGACCAGGCCGGCGAGGTCGTCGTCGACCTCACCACAGGCCAAGGACCGGATTCGGGCTGGGGCCGCTACGTCGCAGGAGTGGTGAAAGCCATGCTCGACGACGGCGTCGAGCTCGCCGGGTTCGATGGGATCGTCGCTTCCGACATCCCGATCGGATCGGGGCTATCGTCGTCGGCTGCGCTCGAGGTCGCGGTCGCATCCGCCATCGCCATTCATCCTCTGGAGCCCCTGCGTCAGGCGCTGATCTGTCGCCGGGCGGAGAACATTTACGTCGGAGTCCAGACGGGGATCATGGACCAGCTCGCCTCGGCCGCCGCGAAGAAGGATCACGCCCTGCTCATCGACTGCCGGGACAACACCATCGATCCGGTTCCGATGCCCTCGGGCCTCGAAATCCTCGTTGTGGACTCGGGGGCATCCAGAGATCTCGGTTCGAGCGCCTACAACGAGCGCCGCAAGGAGTGCGAGCTCGCCGCCGAGGCCATGGGTCTGGGGAGCCTCAGGGACGCCGATCTCGAGCGGCTCGAGAGCGCGCGCCGCGACATGCCCGATGGTGCCTACAGGCGCGCCCGTCACATCGTCACCGAGAATCAAAGGGTGCTCGAAGCGGCAGACGCGCTGCGACGTTCGGACCTCGAGGCCCTCGGGTCCCTCTTCGAGCGTTCCTACCGCAGCTACGCCGATGACTTCGAGGCGTCGACGCCCGAGATCGAGACCCTTGTGTCCGTGGCAGCGGCCACCGACGGCGTCGTAGCCGCGCGCCTGACGGGTGGTGGTTGGGGAGGGTGCACGGTCAATCTCGTTCGGGGGCACCAAGGAGGCCGGGCCGCCACCGGGATCGCCGAGCGTTACGAGGCCGCCACGGGCATCACCGCACGATGGTGGATCTCAAGCGCCTCAGGCGGAGTGCGCCCCGTGGCCACCGGGTAAGCGCACCCCTTCCCCGCCACTAACCTGGTAGGGATCGAGACAAGCGGATCAGACGCTGAGGGATGCTGTGGTCAAAGAGATTGAAGGCGAGGCGTTCGGGCCGAACGAGTGGCTCGTCGACGAGATGTACCGCCGCTACCAGGAGAACCCCAAGGCGGTGGGGGAATCGTGGCAGGATTTCTTTGCCGACTACGCTCCGAAGCGGGCAGCGCGCGCTCCGGAGGACCACAGGGCGCAGAGCAGCCGATCGGCCGGCACCGAGCCCGAGGGTAAAACAAAGGCTTCGGCGAGAACAGCCGCCGCCCCTCAGTCACAGCGTGCTGAGCCGAGCCCGGCCCCCTCTGAAGAAGCCGAGGAACCGCCGGAGGGCGCCCTTGCCCTGAGGGGCGTGTCCGCGCGGATCGCCGAGAACATGGAGGCGTCGCTTGGTGTGCCGACAGCGACCTCGGTCCGCACGCTCCCGGCCAAGCTTCTCGAAGAGAATCGCCGGATCATCAACCGCTCCCTCGGCGAGGGCAACATCGGCAAGGTCTCGTTCACCCACATGATTGGCTGGGCGATCTTGAGGGGCCTCGAGGCTCGCCCAGCGATGAAAGCGAGCTTCGCTTCGGTCGCCGGCAAGCCCCATATCGTGCAGCAAAAGCCGGTCAACTTCGGCCTCGCCGTCGACGTCGAGCGCTCGGATGGGGGCCGGGTGCTCTACGTGCCCAACATCAAAGAAGCCGACCGGCTCGACTTCGCCGGTTTCGTCGAGAGCTACGAAGATCTCATCACAAAGGTGCGCGACAACAAGCTTGCCCCCGAGGACTTTGCCGGCACGACCGTTACCCTGACGAATCCAGGAACCGTCGGGACGACCCTTTCTGTTCCTCGCCTAATGCCGCAGCAGGGTCTCATCGTCGGAACGGGCAACATAGATTTTCCACATGAGTACGAGGGCTCTGATCCGCGCGCCCTTGCTCGTCTCGGCGTCAGCAAGGTGCTCACGATCACGAGCACCTATGACCATCGCGTGATCCAGGGGGCCGAATCCGGACTGTTCCTGTCTCACATTCACGATCTGATTCTCGGCGCCCACCGCTTCTACGATGAGATCTTCCAGTCGCTCGACATCCCCTATGAGCCCGTCCGCTGGAGCCGCGACCGGGTCACCGACGACGCAGAGTCCGAGCTCGAGAAGCAGTCGCGCGTGATTCAGCTCATCAACATGTACAGGGTCCGGGGTCACTTGCTGGCCAGGCTCAACCCACTCGGTTTCGAGCTGTTGTCGCATCCCGAGCTCGATTTCTCCAACTATGGCCTCACGGTGTGGGACCTCGACCGCGAGTTCCTCACCGATGGGGTGACTGCGCCGCGCAAGCAGCCGCTTCGGAAGATCATCGACACGCTGCAGGACGCCTACAGCCGCAATGTCGGCGTCGAGTACATGCACATCTCGGACCCGGACCACAAGCGCTGGATTCAGGAGCGCGTCGAACGGGACCGCGAGGACCCGTCGCTCGAAGACAAGAAGCACATCCTTGGACGGCTTAGTGCGGCAGAATCCTTCGAGCGCTTCCTCCATTCCAAGTACACGGGCCACAAGCGCTTCTCGCTAGAGGGCGCGGAAAGCCTCATCCCGATGCTTGACTCGTTGTGTGAGCAGGCGGCAGACAGCTCAATGGTGGAGATCGTCGTCGGCATGGCGCACAGGGGCCGCCTCAACGTTCTCACCAACATCATCGGCAAGCCGCTCAAAGAGACGTTCAAGGAGTTCGAGGGCAGCATCGATCCCGAAAGCGTGCAGGGCTCTGGCGACGTCAAGTATCACCTTGGCATGACCGGGCGCTTCACGTCGCGCGCCGGCAACGACATCGGCATCGTGCTCGCATCCAACCCGTCACACCTCGAGGCCTGCAATCCGGTCGTCGAGGGCATGGCAAGGGCGAGCCAGGACCTCCTCGGCCTCAACGGTCAGGAGGTGGTCCTGCCGCTGCTGATCCACGGGGATGCAGCGTTTGCGGGACAGGGGGTCGTGGCCGAAACGCTCAACCTGTGGGCGCTTCCCGGCTACCGGACCGGCGGCACGGTGCACGTTGTCGTCAACAACCTCATCGGCTTCACGACCGCGCCTCATCTCGGGCGGTCGACGACTTACGCCACCGACATCGCAAAGATGATTCAGTGCCCGATCTTCCACGTCAACGGCGACGATCCCGAGGAGTGTGTCCGGGTGATGCGCCTTGCTTTCGCCTACAGACAGCACTTCAAGAAGGATGTCGTTATCGATCTCGTCTGCTACCGCCGTCACGGGCACAACGAGGGCGACGAACCTGCGTTCACGCAGCCCCTTATGTACGCACGCATCGAAAACCGTCGCTCGGTGCGCAAGCTCTACACCGAGCGGTTGCTGAACTGTGGCGAGCTGTCCGTCGAAGAAGCCGAGAAGTTCCTCGAAGACTTCAGAAAAGGCCTTCAGCAAGCGTTCGAAGCCACCAGAGAGGGCATCCCGCAGGCCGATGCACGCGCCGCTTCACCGCCCGAGCCGGTGGGCGTCCTGCCACCGATCGAGACCGGCGTTGAGCGCGCCCGGCTCGAGCGTGTCAACGAGGCGCTTACGACGTGGCCGGAGGCCTTCGAGCCACACCCGAAGCTCAAGCGCATGCTCGAGAAGCGCTCCGGCATGCTCGACGACGACACTATCGATTGGTCGGGCGGCGAGGCTCTCGCATTCGGATCGCTGCTGCTCGAGGGAATTCAGGTGCGACTCTCCGGGCAGGACTCACGCCGAGGAACCTTCAGCCAGCGCCACTCCGTGCTCGTTGATCACCGCACCGGCGAGGAGTACACGCCGCTCAACCATCTCAGCGACGACCAGGGGATCTTTCGCATCCACGACAGTCTGCTCTCTGAGTTCGCCGCTGTCGGTTTCGAGTATGGATACTCGGTCACGAACGGGGATGCTTTGGTTTGCTGGGAGGGACAGTTCGGCGACTTCATTAACGGCGCTCAGGTCGTGGTCGATCAGTACATCGTCGCGGGGGAGGACAAGTGGGACCAACGCAGCCGGCTTGTGTTGCTGCTTCCTCACGGCTATGAGGGCCAGGGCCCCGAGCATTCGAGCGCGAGGCTCGAGCGCTTCCTCACGCTGGCGGCGGAAGATAGCATCCAGGTCACACAGCCAACGACGCCGGCGCAGTACTTCCATCTTCTTCGCAGACAGATGCACAGGGCGGTGTCAAAGCCTCTCGTCGTCATGAGCCCCAAGTCGCTGTTGCGCTTGCCGGATGCAAGAAGCAAGAGTGCGGAGCTCGAGGGGGGCTCGTTCCACGAGACGCTCGATGACGCGCAGGTTGAGGACCCGTCCGGTGTCAGACGCATCCTCTTGTGCACGGGCAAGGTCGCATACCAGCTTGCCGGAGAGCGCAACCGGCGCGACTACCCCGGCGCTGTGGTTAGGCTCGAGCAGCTCTATCCCTTCCCCGCAAAGCAGCTCGACGCCATCTTCGACCGTTACTCGAATGCCGGGGAGCTGCGTTGGGTGCAGGAGGAGCCCGCCAACATGGGCGCATGGGATTTCGTCCACAAGAACCTATCTGCGAGGCTCCCCGAGCGTCTCAGGCTCGACCACGTCGCGCGCGCCGCAAGCGCGAGCCCGGCCACGGGCAGCGCCGGCATCCACAAGCAGGAACAAGAAGAGCTCATGGAAGAAGCCTTCAGCTAACCTCCCCACGAGGCCCCTCCGCTGCCCGAGCCGGATCCGGGCAGCCGCGGTGGCAAAATGTGTACAGAGGACCAAACACTTACCGCACCTCCGTTTGAGGCCGCTCTTGCCCAACTTGCCTGCGGGCAGTTCGCATCCGGTTCACATCGGCAATGGCTCGTGTTCACCTCGGCTTGTCACTGTGTGCCTGGACACGAGTCGAGCTGGAGGTCGGGTGAGGCAGGTGGCAGGCATTGTTGGAAAGCCGGCTGTGGGCGCACGGAGGCTCTTGGGTGCTGCTGCGCTTGTGCTCGTCGTTGTGGTGAGCGCCCTTCCCACCGCGCTGTCGGAGAATGCCGAGGCGCTCAGACAGAAGACGATCGTCAAGACCGGCCACATCGCCTCGGACAGGCCCGATTGGGTCTATGTCCCGTTTCGGGTCCCGGCAGGAGTCTCGAACCTGCACGTCGCCTACAGCTACAACCGGGATCCCGGCAACGCCCTCGACATCGGCATCTTCGACCCCGACGGCATCGGGCTTGGCAACCAGCAGGGTTTTCGCGGCTGGTCCGGCGGTTTCGCTCCGAGTTCTCCATCTCCCGGAGTGACGCCACGCCCGCATACGTCCCCGGTGACATCGAAAGGGGCACCTGGAAGTCATCCTCGGTCCCTACCAGGTTGCGCCTCAGGGCATTGACTACCGCATCGTCATGACGCTCACCTTTGGTGCTCCCGGGCCCGCCTTTACCCCGGAGCCGGCGCCCACCATGGTCAACGACACCCCAGGCTGGTATCGGGGCGATCTCCACCTCCACACCGTGCACTCGGATGGCAGTTACACCCCCGAGGAGATCGTGGCCGGAGCCGACGCAGCGGGGCTCGACTACTTCGTTTCGACCGAGCACAACACACCGACGGCCAACTCGATATGGGGACGGCATGCCCGGCCCGACCTCCTGATCGTGGGCGGTGAAGAGGCCACGACGCGCGGCGGGCACTACAACGCCGTGGGGCTCGATCCGGGCCACTGGATCGACTGGAGATACAGACCTGAAGACAACAAGCTGCCGAGGTTCCTGAACGAGATTCACGGAGACCGGGGCATCGCCGTGCTCAACCATCCGTTCTGCCCGTTCAAGGGCTGCGACTGGCGCTTCCCTTACGAGGTCATGGACGGCATCGAGGTCTGGAACGGGCCGTGGGACCCTTCCGACGAGGCCGCCGTCGCAAAGTGGGACGAGTTGTTGAGGGCCGAGACCTTCCTGCCGGCCGTGGGCGCGAGCGACGCTCACAGAAGCCCCAATGTGATCGGCTTGCCCCAGACCGTCGTTCGGGCGCAAGGTCTCAACCAGGGCAAGATCATCAAGGGTGTCGCAGGGGGCCATTCCTACATCGTCGAGTCCTCCGGCCAGACCCTTCAGCTCACCGCCCAATCGGGCTCCAAGCGCGCGGGCATCGGCGGGCGGCTCGTCGGTGGAGGCTCCGTCGTTGTGCGGCTGCGGGTCCAGGGCGCGCCGGGGACGGTGGCCGCCCTCCACACGGGCGATGGGCTCACGGCGGTCGAGCCGATCGAGACCAACGACGCCACCGTCACTTGGACCACGACTGCGGCCTCCACGCGTTTCGTGCGCGCCGAGGTCCGGTCCCCGGACTCCACCATGGTGGGCCTTACAAACCCCATCTTCCTGGTTCCCTAGGCTTCGGCGTGGGGGGCCTCGCAGGCGGGCGCTAGGGAATGAGCCGGCGGCGGCGCGCCGAGGTTACCGTTTGCGCCAGCGTGGCGGCTGCTTCGTAGCGAGGGCTCCAGCCGAGCTCGTGCTCCG
>Ga0136610_1000193_pt1 | contig 15812 bp, 14 predicted proteins | sample AntDrymUQ1342206_2_FD_104804 | JGI IMG/M metagenome (GOLD analysis project Ga0136610, IMG submission 104804) | Polar desert sand microbial communities from Dry Valleys, Antarctica - metaG UQ134 (22.06) | ecosystem: Environmental > Terrestrial > Soil > Desert | place: Antarctica: Dry Valley...
CGGCGGCATCCCCACCCCGTCCGGGTACGGCACCGTCGCCGCGGTGGCCGAGAACGACGCCGCCGAGCTGCTCCGCGGCGTGGTCGAGCAGCTGCCCGGACCGGTGATCGTGCACTGTTGCGCACCCCGGCCACCGATCGCGTTGCTCCGCCGGGCCGGCGCGGGTGCGGTCGCGGTGGACGCCGGCCTGCTCGCCGGGGCGCCGCGGACCACCATCGACGCGCTCGGCGAGGCGTGGGACTCCGGTGCCGGAGTGCTGCTCGGCCTGGTGCCCGCGCTGGAGCCCGCCGTACCGCCCACCCTGCACGAGTTGGCCCGCCCGGCACTCGAGCTGGTGGACCGGCTCGGCTTCCCCCGCGCCCTGCTCGCCCAGCAGTGCGTGCCCACCCCGTCGTGCGGCCTCGCCGACGCCACCCCGAAGTGGGTGGGCACCGCCCTGGGCCTGTGCCGCGAGCTGGGCCAGGCCTTCGTCGACCCACCGGACGCCTGGGCGCGGTGACGTGGCGACCACCCTATAGTTCATCGACGCCGATGATTCCGTCCTGGATGGCCCGCGCGACCAGGGATGCTTTGGTAGGCGCCTCACGACCGATCCGCGCATACTTGACCCGGATGCGTTCGAGGTGTGAGTTGACCGTGCTGGTGGAGATGCCGAGACGCCTGGCCACGAATTCCTTGGACTCGGACTGGAACCATTCGACCAGCACTTCGGATTCCCGTGCGGACAGGGCGGGCCGAAACTGACTGCGGTCGCCGACCAGCGCCCCGGCCAGCGTCGGCGGGGTGTACGGCCGCCCGTGTGCTGCGGTGCTCACGGCTTCAACGAGGTGACCCTCGCCTTCGGCCTTCGTCAAGTAGGACAGTGCGCCCAGCTCGAGACACTGCAAGGCGATGTCGTTGTCGCCGCGCATCGAGTAGATCACGATATGCCGTCCGGCGTTGGCCAGCCGCCGGAGGTCGCCCATCGCCGGCGTAGGGCCGCTCAGATGCAGGTCGAGAACCACGACATCGGCCGAGTCCCCCGGTTCAGTCCACGCGACCTTGACGTCCTCGCCCGCCGCGACGACCGTGATGGGCGGGGATGCCGTGCTCAGCCAGTACTCGACGCCCGCCCGGATCGCGGGATGGTCATCGACCACCACCGCAGTCAGCTCGGTCCGGCCGTCATCTGCCGCGGACACCATCTCGCCTCCACCCACACGCGCTGCTCCAGAGTGAAGCACTCCACCTCGATCAGCGCCGATGGAGCGAGCGCGACATCCTGCCGTGCCGCGTCGGCGACAACGGCCACCCGAATTGCGTCCTCGGTGCGCAACACCGTCACCCTCGCGGTTGACCGGGCGAGCGCGAGCGCGGTCATCACGGGTTGCGTCAACTCGCGGCGAACGATCTTGGGTACCGGCCGGGCATCACCACTCACCGCCAGTGAAACGCCCAGTCCACGGCGCTCGGCCACGTCAATGCACGCGGACAGCTCGTGCACCAGCGGGTCGGGAACATCATCGTTCTCCGCGAAGAGCCGCCGCAGCTGGGCCGCCGCCACCGCACAACGACGGCGGACATCGTCCGTCCGCGTGTCCAACGTCCGGTCCGCCACGCCGACCAGTAACGGGAGCATGCTACCGAGCTGGCCGGCGAACCTGACACGCTGCTCGTCGTTCAGCTGCTCGGCCACCGCCTTCTCGGTGGCGAGCCGCTCCCGTTCGGCGGCCATCGCACCGGCGAGCAACGCGCGCCGGTAGTGCGTCCGGCACATGACGGCGATGGCGAGCTGGAAGCTGCTCACGCTGATCAGGGTGATCGCCGCAGCGCCGAGCTCGATCCGGCCGGGAAGGCCCGCGAGTCCGAACTGGAGCACGCTCAGCAGGATGTGCCCGCCGAGGGCCGAGACGATCACGATCATCGGCCGGTCCAGCAGCAACATCAACAGCTGCCACCCGACGAGTCCGAACGACCAGTGCGGCGCTCCGAAGAAACCGCCGGCGGGAACCGCCGCGGTCGCGACGGTGGAGGCGCAGAACAGGACGGCGATGCTGGACGCGACGAAGACCCCCGGCGGGCGCCTGCGGCGAAGCACCCACCAGCCGCTGACCAAGGTGACCAGAGCGAACACCGCGAAAGCGGCGGGCGCGAGCCAAGCCGGCCGGTACTCGTGCCGGTAGTAGAACAGCGGTATCCAGCACAAGCCGAACTGCACCGAGAGCGAGACCACGAATACCGCGACCCGCATGACGGCGAGAACGCGGTCGGCTTGCCGATGCGGGGAGAGCACACCGACCGTGCCGTCATCCATCGGCCCACTCCAGCCGGACCAGCGTGCCCGCACCCGGCTGTGACGTGACCGTCGCCCGGCCACCTGCGGCGGCCACGCGTTCCACAATGGACCCACAGATACCGCGGCGATGTGTGGGCACTGCCGTCGGGTCGAATCCTCGTCCGGTGTCCACAACTTCCATCACGAGGCCGCACTCTCCTCCGGTGACCCGCAGAGTTGCGGTACGGACACCGGCGTGGCGATCGATATTCGCCAAAGCTTCGTGCAGAGCGCGTATGAGCGCGAGTGCCGGGCCGGGAGGCAGGCGTGCTTCACACTCCACCCGCGACTCGATCGACAGCGGACTCTGCTCGACGACCGCGCCGAGCAGGGTCGTGAAATCCACCAAACTGCCGTTGGGCGACGAGCGCCCGGGCTCGCCGGTCAGTACCGACAAGTCGCGCCTGGCGTAACCAGCCAACTCGTCCGGATCGGCGATGGGTTTGTTCCGTGCTGCCATGAGGAGGGTGGCGGCGACGGTGTCGTGCAGCAATGCCAGATGTTCACGCTCCTGCCGGCGCCGGGCACCGGCTAGGGTCGCTTGACGCCGGAGCGCCTCCTGCTCGGCACGCAGCCGATCGGTCAGGCGAGTAGTGCGAAGCACGAACCGGAAGCAGATCCGCGCGAGAAAACATTCGATAAGTACGCGCACCACGAGCAGAACCTGGTCACCGCCGAGTACCGCCTCTCCGAATCCCGCGGTGAGGACGTTGATTCCGAGCAGTCCGAATACTGCTGGAATGGCAACGGCGGGTCGCCATTCCCACTGAATAGTGATAGCAGTGATGGTGAGTACGTTGAGTGCCCACTCATTTGAATGATACGACTCGGCTCCCGATGCCGTCCAGGACTGGGCGGCACAGATCACGGCGGCCCTCGCGATCGTCAGGCCGAACGTGACGTACCTGCCGACCACGGTCACCCACGTGACGCACTCGGCTGCGGCAACGACGACCGCGCCGACAAGGAGCGAGAAAGCCAACGGGAGCGCCTCGGTGGGTGTGGAGAGCACCCCGAAAGCACTGATGATGACGATACCGATTCCACGGGCGGTACCGACATACTTTCCGCTCGCGAGGAGAAATTCCGTCTCGACCGGACCGGCACGGTGACGGCCATCCGGATCGCTGGCTGCGGACATGACGGACAGTATTATCCTCCACCATCGAAGCGAACGGCTATTCGACTCGACGACCAGTATACCAGTCCTGCAGCCCAGATCAAGTCGTTCTCGCAGGTGAATCACGTGATCGTGCCGTTTCCCAACTTGCTACCTCGCATCTGTTGAACTGTGTGCAACTGCGAAAGTCCAGGCCGACACCGATCGGTAGCTGCGGCCGCCACCAGGATGTGATTGTCGGGTGAACGACTTACACTGTGTGTGAGAAGCTCCCGCTACGGTCGGGTCATCTCGGCAGGAAGATTCACTCGGTGAGGACATGAATGGCCGGCATCTTCATCGGAATATTCGACGAGCTCACTTTTCGCATTCCTTGAAGCCCGCTGCCGGGTCCCCGCCCACGTCGAGGATGACATCCGCGCCGGCGAGGGCACCGGCATCGGACACCTGCCCTCGACTTCGATGCATATCAACCGGGCCTGGTACGTCGCCGCGACCATCGCCACGGGCCCACGGGCCCGCGGGCCTGCGGTGCCTGGCTACGGCTGCTCTGCCTGCGGCCCCTGGTCAGCGCCGAACCCAAGACGCCGCAGTACCAGATGCGCACATCGCCATCGGCTGATCCGCGGACAGCGCAAATCGACCCTCAGCCGCCCTCCGAGCTGTGTCAACGCTACAACGGGCTATCCGTTCCAATGCCCGACCAGGTTGGCGTAGGTCGCCGAGCTTGCGCGTAACTCGTCGTGGGTTCCCGTGCACAGCCCGCTGCCGTCGAGTACGAGTACACGTTCCGCGCGCAAGGCGGAGCTGATCCGGTGGGCGACCACGATCAGCGTTCCAGGCCGTGTGGCTAAGGCGCGCTCGGCGCGTGCCTCCGCGATCGGGTCGAGATGGCAGCTCGCTTCGTCGAGGATCACGACTCGTGCGGCGGACAGGTACACCCTTGTCAATGTGATCAACTGCTTCTCGCCGCCGGAAAGCGACTCAGGTCGCGCTATCTCACCCGAGTAGCCGCCGTTCTCGTGTACGAGGTCGGCAATGCCCATGACGTCGACGGCCTCGTCGAGTTCGCGCTCGCTGGCGTCAGGCGCGAGATAGGTGAGGTTTTCCTTGACCGTGCCGCTGAACACGTAGGACTCCTGCGGAACAAGACAGATCACACCGCGCAGCCACCATTTGCCTAGCCGTTCCAGTGCAGTTCCACCCAGTGTGACGTCGCCGCGCTCCGCTCGCTCAAGACCCGCGAGCACGTTTGTCAGTGTGGATTTGCCGATGCCGCTCGCACCCACGATCGCCAGGTGTTCGCCGTAGTCGATGTGTAGGTTCGCGGCGTCGAGTACCGGTTCGGAATGGGGACCGTAGCGAAACGTGACGTCGTGCAGGTTGAGTTCGTAGCGAGTTGATGTCCTGCCGGTGTCGGGCGCGGCATAGGATGTCGTGCTGTGCTGGGAGATGCGGTCCAGTACGCTGACTAGCTCAAGGCCGGCGTTCCCGATGAGCTGGACCAGCGCGCGCAAGGCCGGTTCCAGCACGGCTACGAGGTATGTCGCGGCGCCGACGAGCTCTCCGGCGCTGGCGAGGCCGGTGGACATCAGCCACGGAGCGGTCAGCAGGAGCGCGATCAGGGGTACCCGTGCGGCAAGTACGATGATACCGATCCGTGCCCCGCTGATCATGGCCACCGACGCCGCAGCGTGCGCGCTCGCCATGAACCGCTGGTCGGCCTCCATCTCCGCGCGCCCGGTGGCCCCGCAGGCCATGATATCGCGCATGCCGTCCGTGGCTTGCGCCGTGTGCGCGGCCAGTTCCTCGTCGGCCGTGAGTGCGGCCTGGTACTTCTTTCGCCACAGGATGGAAAGACGCACGGTGCCGATACTGGCGACAAGCATCACCACGAGCACAAGCGGGGTAAGCACGGGAGCGAGAGTTAGCAGACCGGTCATTGCGCCGACAACGGCGAGTCCGGCGGCGAGCACCGCGAGCAGCACGTTCGGCAGCAGCCGCCGTACCGTCTCGGTTTGGGTGACGATGCCCGCGACCGCGCTGGCGTTGGGTTGTTCGCCGACTGTGACGGCGTTGTACAGGATACCGTGTACGGTCGCGCTAACGAGCCGGTCTCGTAGCGCCTCGACGAACACCGCCATCGGTGGAATCGCCTGTCGGCTTGCGAACGCGCCGATGAGCATGGCAGTCCCGTAGCAGCTGAGCAGCACCAGGCCGGACACCGGGTTGCCGGCGAGGAAACCAATATCGAGCGCGGCGGCGACCAAATGGCCGGACAGCAACACCGGCAGGACCGAGGCCAGTGACCATCCCGCCATCGTCCACAGCGGGCGTTTGTGCTCTGCGACCACCGGGCGGATTTGCGCCCATGCGCTCGCAGTACGTATGAAAAGCATCGATGTCACACCTTCGTCATATCGTCGGCGTGCGGCGCATGTGGGGTCTGCACGAGCAGGGGGCGGCGCCTGCGTCCGTCGGCGGTTGGCGTGAATACTGCACGATAGTCCGGATCCGCGAGCAGAACGTCGTGCGGTGCCAACGCGCGCACCCGACCGGCTTCCAGCCAGGCCACGAGATCGGCGCTGGCTGCGACGGACATGCGGTGCGCCACGATCAACCTGGTCGTGCCGTGCTGGGTTCGCCACAGCGCCCTGGTGATCTCGGCTTCGGTTGCGGTGTCCACGCTGGAGGTCACGTCGTCAAGCACCATCAAGCGCGCGTCGCGCCAAGCCGCCCTGGCCAGGCCGAGGCGTTGTAGTTCACCACCTGACAGCCGCAATTGTGCTATCGGCGTATCGAGCCCCTGTGGAAGCCGGCTAACGAACTCTCGGGCCGCACTGGCCTCGAGCGCTGCCATTACGCGATCGGGATCGCTCTCGCGATCACCGTACGACAGCGTATCACGGATCGTCTCGCCGAGTAGAATCGGGCGCTCGAACGCATAGCAGACAGCTCGGCGAAGCTCGTCGACGCGAAGTGCGGCCAACGGCACACCGTCGAGTGCGACGGTGCCGGCATCCGGTGGGAGCAGGCCTCCCGCGACTTCGGCGAGCGTGGACTTACCGGCGCCAGAGACACCAACCACGGCAACCGAATGTCCGGCGGGCACATCGAGATCAAGCCCGTCGAGCACGGTGTGCCCGCTTTTGTTCACGTGCACGCCGCGCAGCACCACGGTTCCGGTTCCCGCCGGCAACGACCGGGTCCCGCGCCGCGGCAGGGGGCTGTCGAGTACCTCGGCGAGACGTTCAGCCGAACCCCTAGCCTGTGCGAACCGCGCGAGCAGCGCTGTCTGACCAAGTATGCCCACGGCGTAGAGTAGATATGCCTGAGCGGCGAGCATCTCGCCCGGCGTGAGCCGCCCGGCGAGCACGCCGTAGCCGGCGACGACGAGTACCGCGATCTGCAGCACCGGGTTGACGAGCCCGCTTCGCCACGCAACTTTTCTTTGTATTGCCCAGTATTCGTGCCCGCTGGCGGCCAGCTCGCGCAGCGGCGCGAGCACCCGGCGGACCTCCCGATCAACCGTGCCGCTGGCCCTGATCGTGCGGGTTGCCGTGATCGCGGCGAGAAAACGCGTCACCAGTGCACCGTGCGCCCGCTCGTACTCACTGGTCAGCGAGCCAACCCTGCGAATGAGCCAGCCGGTCAGCAACCACATCAGCGGAGCACCGCCCAGCGCGACGGCACCGAGCCACGGGTCGATGAACGCGAGTGCGACCAGGCCGCCGACCGAGGTGACCGTACCCGTCACCAGCGCAACCAAGCTCGAGGTGGCGCTTGCCGTACTGGCGCTGGATTCCAGGGTCCTACCGAGCACATCGCCGCTGTCGAACTGACGGCGGCTCGGCGCACCGAGCACCAGCAGGTGCCGCATGATTCGACGGCGCAGGCACAGCGTACCGCGCGCCTTGGTGGTTGTTTCCAGAATTTCCTGTGCTATGTCGCTGGCGGTGGCCAACACGAGCACCAGGCAGGTCAGCGGCAGCGCGAGGGAGCTGGGTCTCGTGCCGATGGCCGCGTCGATGGCGGCAGCGAGCGCGGCGGGCAGTGCCAGGCTGGTGAGGGAGTTGAGCACGGCCACTACCAGCGTGCCTGCGCCATGCCAACCAGATGCCTTGGCCGAGTCGAGCAAGATTCGGTCTTTCGACTTCACCGCTGCCTCCTCGTCGCACGCGGTCGCGATTCAGGAGACCGCCGCGAGGACCTGCTTTGGTGCCGTGATCCTGCTGCGTACCTCGGGGAAGACCTCGCTGGCGAGCCGTTCGACGTTGGCGAGTATGGCGTCGGTGTCCCCGATGGTCTCCACCTGGCACAGGACGCGCCGACAACCCGAGTTGGAGATGTTGTGCACCAGGTTGTCCACGCACACTGACTGGTTTCCGACCGGATGGGAGGCGAGCAGGTGCTCGGCGATCATCGTGGTCAGCTCCTGCGGATCGGGCACGTCCGGTTGCAGGCTGACGATCTTGCGTGCCCGCTCGAGTATCAGGTTTCTTGCCAGGTCTGGGTCGTCCGTCGCGTGCGCGTAGACGGTGAAGGCGTGCGGATAGCCGCGGGTGGCATGGCCTGCTTCAGCGGCCAGTCGGGCGTGCTCGGCCACCATCTCGGCTTTGACGGCTGGGTCCTTGTCGAAGTACAGGAGCATCGGCAGGCCGCGTTCCGCCGCGATGCCCACGGACGACGGCGAGCTGGCCGCGATGTACATCGGTGGCCCTCCCAGGGTCCGTGGTATGGGCACTGTCGTCACCGAAGGGAAATGGTACAGGCCGGAATCTGAATGAACCTCGCCGTGAAAGGCACGCAACGTCAGATCCAGCGCCTCTGACAGGCCTGCCCGCCAGTGCGACATGCCCTCGCCGATAACGTCGTACTCGACGAGCGGCTGGCCTCTACCGACGCCGAGGACGAACCTGCCGTCCGACACGTGGTCCAGCAGCGCGGCTTGCTCGGCCACATGCACCGGAGAATGCATCGGCAGCAGTGTCACGGCTGTTCCGACGTGTACCCGGCTGGTCACGCCGAGAAGAAACGCCGCCAGGGCCAGCGCCGACGGCGAGACAGTGCTTTCGACAAAATGGTGTTCGGTGATCCAGATATCGTCGAACCCCGCCCTCTCCGCCGTGCGCGCGACCTCGACCGTGCGGGCCAGCACGTCGGCGTCGGCCTGCCCGCCATATCGATGAGCGTCAAGCAGCACCCCGAACCGGACGTTCTCTTCGGCTAGCATCTGCCAACACCTTTCCTCGTCGTTGTACTGGCGTTGTTGCGTCCCCAGCGGACGGGCTAGCGCGGCGGGACGACCATCGTCTTGCAGTACAGTTTCATGTCGTCGGCTTCCCCAACCGCTATGCTCTCGACCTCGATCCAGGCGTGTGCACGAAACGGATCGGTACGTATCCCAGTGCACCACTGCGGCCAGGCTCCGTGCGCGCGGCACAGCAACGCGACGGCCACGGAACGGTCGAGGCAGCGCAGGCCCGCGCATCTCGTGCTCGCCGCGACGATCGCTTGCCGCGCTGACAGCGCCTGTGCGGCGGTGGCCGGCCGCGCGCCGCGATTGATCAGCTCCAGCGCACTGCGCAGTCGCCTCGGCGGCAGCCGTACCAACCCGCGCGCCGCACCAACGGCCAGTTTCGCGACGGCCCTGCGATGCAAGGGAACGGACACGGACTGTTCAAGCGTAACCGGCATACTCATGACTTCACCAGCTTCGCGTCCCGCAGCGAACTTAACAGATCGCGCACGTCATCGGCGGCGCGTTCCGAACCAATCGGATGCTGCTCGCGCAGTACCGAAATCACGTCGCCGACCGCGCTTCCCTCGAGCAACAGCCGAAGCACCGTGGCGGCCGTGCCGTTCAGTTGCCAGTAATACCCTGTTCGTTCGTCCAGCAGCACCATGCCGCTGTTGGTCTCGGTGGCGGACACGTGCTTGACGAGGGTGATTGTCATCGCATACCTCCTGGGCTGACCAGTCCCGGCTCTTGCTGGCTCCGTTGCTCGATCGAGCGGAGCCAGACCTCGCAGGCCAGCGTGCTCAGCAAGAGCTGGATGTTTCGCGAATAGGGATGCGGACCCACCAGCGCTGAGCGGAACACGCTCGCGTCGACGAGTCCTCTGCGTTCGAGCCGCATGTCCTCAGTGAGCGTGAGTAGCTCGCTATGATTCCGATGGAGACCAGCGTAGACGTCCTCGCTGAACTCACCTTTGGTCTGCCTGCCCAGGATGTCCGCAGGAACGACACCGCGCATGGCGTCAGCAAGAACCGGCTTATAGCGACGGGGATCGCAGTGATCCTCGAGCCGGATGGACATTGTCGCCTCGACCACCCGCGAGTCCAGATACGGTGCGTGCCATGTGACCCCGAACCGGGTGGTGAGCCGGTCTGCCCGGCGCAGCGCCTCGGCGCACTGGTGCACGCCCTGCAGGAACTGGTGCTGGCCGCGCAAAGGCGACAGCGGCTCGGGATGTGCGGTCGCCGCCCTGCGGAAGCATCGGCGTACTGCGTGAACCGCCTCGTCGGTGGTCCACGGTGCGAGCACCGGAGGGCTCGACCACGCCATGGACGGCACCCAAGAAGGCGGTTCGGGCTCGGTGACCGACTCGGCTGCGGTCTCCAGCCACCGGGCGTAGGAACCGCCGTCCAGTAGCTCCTTGACGGTGTTGCCGAGCCGCCACCTGCGCAGCGCCCGTTGCGCGCCGAGTCGGCGCAGGTACTTGATCGGATGGGTTCGGACAAGCGTGTGGTCGTAACCTGGTAACGGCATGAAGAGTTCATCGCCGCCGTGGCCGGTCAGGTGCCTGTTGGCCCCCCACGCGGCAGATTCCCGTGCTTGGTGTTCAAACTGCCCGCGTACGCGCAACCACGCGAACGGAGCCTCGGCATCGGGATCAGGCTCGGTGAGGCCGAAGAAATTCATCGGAAGCCGCTCGCGGGGCAAGACTCGGTGCTCCGCGCCGACGAGCTCGGCCGCTGCACGCCCGGCCCAGAATCCATCGTCGTTACTTGGGTCTTTCACCGTGATGCGAGCGGTCACCAGGTGTGCCGGGCTGTCCGAGGCGAGGAAACAGATGCTTGTCGAGTCCATGCCGCCAGACAGATCTGCACTCACCGTCCCACCGGTGCCGGTACGGGCGGCGACAGCGTCCGTAAGGGCGGATCTGACGGCAACCGCGCCTTCGCTCGCCGATGTCTCCGGTGACGGTGGCGTCCACCATCGTATGAGGCGTGGGCCGCCGTTCGGTGTCAGTTCCAGGTAGCTGTCCGCGGCGAGGCGGTGCACACCGCTCCAGAGACAACGGTCATAGAGCGGCCACGGCGGTAGCGGAGAGAGCAGGTGCTGTGCGACAATGTCGTCGTCTACACACGCGCCGGTCAACCTGCTGAGGCTGTGCGGACTGTCTGCGGCAATCGTCGTCGGACCTATTTGAGCGTGGAAGATCTGGTGCGTGCCGGAAATGTTTCCCTGGACACGCGCCTGGCCGTTGAACGAGGCGAGGAGATGGAAAGCTCCCGGCACCGTGCGCGCGATCCGGTCGAGGCCACCCAGGTCACGAACCCTGCCGATGGTGTCGGTGAGGTCCTGGCCGTTGACCAGCGCGCAACCCAGCAGCGCGATCTTCCGGTCCCCTGCGATTGTCGTGATGAGCTCGTGCGCGTGCCAGGTGCCGACGATCCACGGACGACCTGAGGGATGCGTGACGACATCGTCGCCTCCTCCTCCGTTCTGAATCGCTTCCGCAATCGATTCACCGGCCGAGCCGTCGGGAAGTACGATGAATTTCATGACTGCCTCCGTCGAAGGTAAAACTCGGCCAATTCTGCATCTGACGTCGTGCTGGTGCGGAGCGTAGCCACTGTGCCGGCACGGCTGACCTGGTAATTCTTTATTGCATCGAAAGATCAATCACGCTGGACCGAAACTCGTTTTAGCCAGCAACGCAGACGACCGTGTGGACACCGAACATCGCGCTGGCACGGTTGCTTGTGCGTCAAACGGCCGCTGTCTCGGCGATCTACGAATCGAGCAACGTGCCTCCGGCTCAGCGATCACAGAAGGCGAAGCACGCCCAAGATACATCGAATCCACCGGCGCTCGACGGACCAAGAGTAATTTTCGCGAAGTCGCCAGCGATGACGAGCGCTGGAGGCGTGTAAAGTAGCAAGTCGTCGTTCATCGATTCCCTCTTTCTTCGAGCTTGTATGTAGATATATTCAGTCGATTCATCGGTAAGAGTTAAATCAAAGCGAGTCGCTAACTTTGTTCGAAATTCGACCGCATCATGACGCACTCTTCCCGACTTCGCACCGGAGGGGCAGGTACCGTGACTGTGCTGACGCGGAAACACCGCGCCAGCACAGTCACCGGCACTTCAGATAACAACTACTTCAGCGACCTGCGAGGCAAACCGTGTGCTCACGTTCCATTCGGGTTGCAGAACGCGAGGCACTTCCAGCCATGGTCGAATCCTCCGCCGGTCGGGCCGAGGGTAATGTCCGCGAAATTGCCGGCTGCGACGAGGGCCGGAGGCGTGTAAACCATCGTGTTGTCGTTCATGGAATCTTTCTCCCTTGAAGTGGTCGGGCTATGAGTTGAACGGGAGCGGTTTTGCTATCTCCTGTTCGAAATCCATAGTGGCAGACGAGTGTGGTCATCACGTGGTGCATGTGTGGCATTCTCGTTGTCTGCGTTCTGACCGGCCGAGTTTTCTCGGTATCCGGTCAGTCCTTGCGATCTTGAGCGACCGACTGGCATATGACCTTGGTGTGTCAAGGCCGAGGGGGCGTGCCGCTGCGTGCGCGGGTTTCTCCCCGCCTGCTGGAACTGGAAGTGATCGTGGCGGCCCCGGCTCAGCGAATTGCTCAGGTGCCGCAGAAAACTTGGTTTTACGGACCGAGAGCGTCGAGCTGAGGCGTCAGCTTGGGTAGAACTCGCGGAGCTCGTTGAAGCCACCGTCGTCGAACGGGTGAAGTCGTTGCTGGGCAGGAGCGACCTTAAACCAGTGGGTGCAAGGCGATCCGGGTCGACGCTGGCGCAGGTCGATATGGCCGAAGGGTGGTGCGGCATGAGCCTGCCCGCACAACGAGATTGGGATCACCACCGACGATGAGGCCCACCTCGCCCGCTCGGCGGACGGTACGTACCCGGACTGCGGTGTTCAGCCCGCCCTCGCGGCCCGAAGGCGGGCGGTGGAGTTCCTGGTATCACCCTCGCCGGTGGTGAGCTGGCGTGCCGCGAGCTCGCCTACCAGTTGGTCGAGCTCGAACAGGCCGGGCACGCACTGCCGCAGGAGGTTCGCCTCGGCCAGCATGTCTAGCAACCGGCCAGCGGTACGAAAGGACACGGACAGCAGCTCTGCCGCGACACGGACATCGATCATTGGCTCGCGGCGCCTGCCCAGCAGGTGGAGCAGTCGGGCCGCGTCAGCCGGAATGGTGCGGTATGACCAGGACAGCACAGTCTGCAGGTCGGTGCTGGCGTCTCCGCAACTGAGCGCGTCCAGCCGGATCCCGTCGTCCTGCAGCGCGGTAACCAACTCCGCAAGCGGCGATTGAGGGGACCGGACCACCCTCTCCGCCACGATACGTAACGCCAGCGGTAGTCCACCGCACAGCCGCGCGAGCTCGCGCACCACTTCAGATTCGGCGCCGCACCCCTGTTCGCCGACCAGAGTGCACAGCAAGCACGTCGCATCGTCCTCGCCGAACCGGTCGAGCCGTACCCGTTTAGCACCTTCCCGAGCAACCAGGCCGCGCAACTGGTTTCGGCTCGTGATCAGTGCGATGTTGTTCGCACCAGGAAGCAGCGGACGGAGCTGGTCGGCACTGGCGGCGTTGTCCAGAACTACTAGCATGCGCCGACCGGCCATTGCACTCCGGAACAGCGAACTGCACGTGCCGATGTCCCGCGGCGGGCACTCCGTTGCCGGTTGCACCTCGCGCAGCAAGGTTGTCAGAGCCGCGGCCGGGTCGAGCGGCTCGTCTGGCCCATACCCCTTGAGGTTGACATACAGCGCCCCGTCCGGGAAAGCGTTTCGTGACCGGTAAGCCCAACGAACCGTAAGTGCCGTCTTACCCGCTCCAGCGGGCCCGTCGACAATGACGATCGGAGCCGGACGGTCCTGCGCCACCATGATCTCGTCGAGCTGCGCGAGTTGCTGGTGACGCCCGACGAACTGGGGGACCTCGGGAGGCAGTTGCCAAGGTCCCGCTCCCTGCCGCGGCGATGGACTATTGGGGACATCGCGCGGCGGCACCGCGTGCTGCAGGAGCGTGGGATCTTCGACCAGGATGCGTTGGTGCAGCTCGCGCACCTGCGCACTCGGATCAACACCCAGGTTCTCTACAAGCACGTCCCGGCAGGCGACGTAAGAGGTCAGCGCCTCGGATTGCCGACCGGCTCGGTGCAATGCGAGCATCAGTTGCCCCCAGAAACGCTCCTGCAGAGGATTGTCCGCGACGATCTGACGCAGCTCGGCGATCACGTTCGCCGGCTCCCGCGCCAGGTCCAGGTCGATCCGCCGATTTAGGGCCTGCATGTACAGCTCCTGCACAGCCGGTACGACGTCCCGATGCAGGGACTCGCAGTCGACATCGCACAACAGCGGCCCCCGCCACAACTCGAGTGCATGCCTGAGCAGCGATGCCTCCTCGGCGGGATCGGTAGCCTTGGCAGAGCGTGCCACCATCTGACGAAAACAGCATAGATCGACGTCCTCTGGCGAGATATCCAGCTGGTAAGCCTTATGGCGAGTGTGAATGACCGACGCCTCGTCCTGGCCGTCGAGCAGGCTGCGTAGCCGCTTCACGTAGCCGCGCACCGTCGTACCGGCCGCTGCCGGAGGAGACTCGTCCCACAGCCGGTTGGCGATCTCCTCGGTCGATGTAGCACGTTCCGGTCGTAACGTCAAGGTCGCCAGCAGGGCTCGTTGCTTGCCCACGGGCAACAGTACCGGCTGCCCATCGCGCTCCATCTCGAACGTTCCTAATACCCTGAACTGGAACCGACCCACCGTAGCTCCCGATGCTCGTCGCCGTGATACTTGGTGAACCTAGACGCGGCACGGTACCGGCGGTGTCGGTTGACCGACCCACAACATCGGCCTGCAGCACGCTCACACTTCGCAATTCGTCAGCCTGCGACGGTGTCAGCCGGTGGTAGCAATCGAGCCGCGTTACCACGCCCGCGTGGGGGTGCGAGTACACGTCCACAGCGGTAGCGAGGGCGAACGCGGCACGGACAGCCCTCGCTGCCCTGGTCCTTGTAACATTCACCGGCTGTGGGTTCCTGTTGCGGCGCGTGACGATCTTGTGAGCGGTTCGGGGCTGTTGCGACACGCCGGGATCTCTGGGTGCGTGCGTGATCCCGCTGGTTGTGGTGATCTTCTCGGGTGTCGGTTCCGGGTGAGATGTCGCGTGAGGAGCTTGTCGCGCTGGTGGCCGCCCAGGCCGAGGAGATCATGATGCTGCGGGTGGACAACGAGGATCTGAGGGCGCGGTTGGCGCGGCTGGTGTCGCGCAACAGCGCGAACTCCTCGATGCCGCCGTCGAAGGACGGGGAACCGGGCAAGACCGCGCCGGATGAGTCGAGCAAGAACCACGGTGGGCGGGAAGGGCGCAAGCGGGGCAAGCAGCCCGGGGCGTCAGGGGCGAGGCTGGCGTGGCGTGAGGACCCCGAGCAGCGGGTGGACCGGTTTCCGCAGGGTCGCTGCGAGTGCGGCGCCGAACTGGGTGGGGCGGCTGATCTGGGGGTGAGCGATCGCTATCAGCAGACCGAGATCCCGTTGGTGTCGGCCACGACCACCCTGAGCTTCCCCCCACAGCACGGACACCCGACCTGAGGTGGACCCCCGCCACCGGGAAGGATCATGCTGTGCCTGCTCCTCACCCTCCCGAGTTCCGTCGTCGTGCCGTCGAGTTGGCCCGTGAGCGGTCCAAGCCAGTCGCTGAGTTGGCGAAAGAGCTACGCGTTTCCGAGTCGTGTCTGCGGAACTGGATGGCCCAAGCCGACATCGACGACTCCGACAGCGCGACGCAGCTAACGAGCAAGGACAAGAAGGAGCTCACCGAGCTTCGCCGGGACAAGCGTCGGCTCGAACTTGAGGTCGAGATCCTCAAGCGGGCGGCCGCGTACTTCGCTCGGGAGAATGTGCTCCCAAACTAGTCTTCCCGCTGGTCCGTGAACTCGCCGACGACAGCATCGATGTCGCGGTGGCCTGCCGGGTTCTTAACGTATCACGCTCGGGCTATTACGACTGGCTGGGTCGGCCCGCGTCACCGCGCGATCAGGAGAACGAGTTGTTGCTGAAACAGATCCGACAGATTCATTCCGAGTCCCGCGAAACGTACGGCTCCCCGCGCATTCACGCCGAG
>Ga0136610_1000194_pt1 | contig 15793 bp, 13 predicted proteins | sample AntDrymUQ1342206_2_FD_104804 | JGI IMG/M metagenome (GOLD analysis project Ga0136610, IMG submission 104804) | Polar desert sand microbial communities from Dry Valleys, Antarctica - metaG UQ134 (22.06) | ecosystem: Environmental > Terrestrial > Soil > Desert | place: Antarctica: Dry Valley...
CGGCCGCTGCTGGCACGCCGTCGCGGGAGAGCCGGCGGGCTATCGCACCACCGGCCGGAAGGAGCTCGACGGCGCCGCCGTCAGCCTGCTGCGCCCGCACCGCGACAACGCCGACGCCTGGTGCCGGGTCGCGCAGCGGGCCGCACGCGTGCGGATCCTGTCCAGCTCGTGTCTCGAGGCGGCGCTGGTCGCCGAGGGATCGACCGACGCGTCGCCGACGCCTGCTCCGACAGCCACCGCATCGTGGACCTCGCCGCGGCGATGGTGATGCTGCCCGCGGCGGGCGGTGCGGTGCTCGACGTGCACGGCAGGCCGTTGCAGTTCGGCCCGGACCTCACCCGTCGATGGTCCGGCGTCGTCGCCGCCACCCCGGAGCTGGCCGAGGAGCTCGTCGAGACCCTCGCCCGCTGATGAGCGATACTCTCCTGACGTTCGGCAAGAATGTCCCCGCAGCTTCCGGTGATGTACCAGGGCGCCGCGTCGACCCCTCTTCATCACAAGGTCGACGAGACGTCCCGTCGACCCCGTTCAGGCCGTGCCCCTTCGCGCCATTCGGAGCGGACATGCCCCCAGAGACGTGTAGCGGCACGGCGCAGCCGGTTCCCGCGAGCGCACGAGGGTGAGGAACATGACGCGGTTCCAGCGGGTGCGCGAGTTCCCCGATGACCCCTCCCCGGTGGAGCTGACGTGGCGCGCGACCAACGCACCCATCTCGAGCTCACGGACCGACGACATCTGGTTCAGCGACCCGCAGCGCGGGTGGGCGGTCAACAGCAACGGCCAGATCCTGCACACCGAGGACGGCTTCACCACCTGGGAGGAGCAGTTCCACGACCCGGAGGTCTACCTCCGCTGCGTCGGCTTCGCGTCCGGGTCGCGAGGCTGGGTGGGGACACTGACGGCGGACAAGCAGCTGTTCGAGACGGTCGACGGGGGTGTGACCTGGACGGCCGTCGCCGACCTCCCGCCGCTGGCCCCGTCCGCGGTGTGCGGCCTCTCGGTCGTCGACGAGTCGGTCGTCTACGCCTCGGGCACGAACTACCCGAACCGGCCCGCGCGGATGATGCGGACCATCGACGGTGGGGCGTCGTGGCAGGCCTGGGACATGTCGGCGCACGCGGCCCTCCTGGTGGACACCTACTTCACCGACGCCGACCACGGCTGGGTCGTGGGTGGGCAGGCGAGCGTCTCCGACCCGACGCGCAACGACGTCCGCGCCGTCGTGCTGCGCACCGAGGACGGCGGCCAGACGTGGGTCGATCGGCTCGCCCCGCTGCGCGCCGAGCTGCCGCTCGGGGAGTGGGGATGGAAGATCCAGTTCCTCGACGACCGGGTCGGCTACGTCGCGCTGGAGAGCTTCGTGCGCGGCGCCATCCTCAAGACCACGGACGGCGGGGACAGCTGGACTCGCATCGACATCAACGACCCGCAAGGCAACGCCAACCTCGAGGGCGTCGGGTTCGTCGACGAGCGCACGGGCTGGGTCGGGGGCTGGGGTTCGGCCACGTTCCAGGAGGGCTTCAGCAGCGCGACCACCGACGGCGGCACGACCTGGCAGGACGCCAACGAGATCGGCCGGTTCATCAACCGCTTCCGCTTCTTCGGCGCGCCGGTCACCGTCGGGTACGCGTCGGGGCTCACGGTCTACCGGTACTCCGCGGAACCCGTGCAGGCGCCGCGCCCGATCGCACCACCGGATGGCCTTCGCCTGCTCGACGACAACGCCCCGAGCCGCAGTGACGGACCGATGCGACTTCGGGTCACCGTTCCCGACGACGCCGGGCACCTGACGGTCGACGCCTGGGACCGATTCGGTGAGCACGTCCGCCGGGTGCTCGACGAGCCGCGGCCCGCGGCGGGACCGCGCACCGTCGACTGGGACGTGACGGACGACACCGGCAGGCCGCTGACCGGCGGCAGCTTCCTGCTCCGAGTGACCGTGGACGGCCGATCGGAGAGCCAGATCGTGCACATCACCCGCTGACCCCCGGGGTCAGCCGACGAGGAGACGGACCCATGCCGACGATGGCCGAGCTGCGCGGCCGCAGCGCCGCCCTGTTCACCGACCTGCTCGCTCCAACGGCTGCGGCGCGGCGCGTCACCGCCGTACCGGAACGGACGTTCCGGTGGTTCGACCCGGACGATGCCGCGGAGGCCGTCGCGCTCGCCGCGCAGCTGGCGATCGTCAGCGGCACCGCGGGCACCGTGGAGGACGGACTCGAACAGGCCCTCGATCTCGCCGAGGACCGGGCCACCGGCCTGCCACCGGCGCTCGTCGCCCAGGCGGTGGCGATCTTCGTCACGCACCACAAGCCTGCCAGGCGGCTGGCCAAGCCGCGCACACTGCGGGTGCGGCCCGAGCTGTTCGCGCCGTCGCGACCGGCCGAGGCGACCGGTCGCACGACCGCGCTGACGCCCGAGGAGGCGCTCGACTACTGGCGGGAGGACCCCTTCGCCAACGAGCACCACGACCACTGGCACCAGGTCTACCCCTTCGCGGGCATGCCGCGGTTCCAGGAGGCGCTCGTGTGGACGGAGACATCCGACCGGGCAGGGCTCGCCGCGCTGCTGGCCGCGCTCGACCCGGCCGAGGACTGGCCCGCGTTCCTCGCCATGGCGACCCCGCAGGAGATCCTCGGCCGGCTCGGGCCACTCATCCAGGCTGTGCCGGATTTCGGCGACTTCGTCAGCAGGCTCGAGCCGTCGGCGTACCGGGTGCTGTTCCGGCTCAACGACCGGCAGGGTGAGCTGTTCTACTACATGCACACCCAGATGCTGGCCCGCTACGACGCCGAGCGCCTTTCGCTCGGGCAGCAGCGGGTGACCGCCTTCGGCCCCGCGGTGTTCGGCGCGCCCATCCCCGAGGGTTACACACCGGGACCGGATCTCCCCGGGTTCACCAGCCGCGCACCCGACGAGGCGCTCCCACAGAGCGACGTCGACCTGCTGGGCCAGTGGCAGGCCGCCCTGGACGCGGCCGTGGCGAGCGGCGACCTGATCCGCACCGTAGGCCCACCTCGTTCAGTGGACAGCGACACGCTCGGTGACGCGATGGAGGCGGCGCAGTCCCAGCTGACGGGACTGCGGCGGGAGAGCTACCCCGGCATGCACAACGCGGGCCACATGATGATCGGCTCGCTGCCCGACGGGAGGGGACCGGCGTGATGGTCTCGCCGGTCGTCGCGATCCGTGACCCGATCTTCTGGCGCTGGCACAAGCACATCGACGACGTCAACGTCGGCTGGCAGGACGCCCAGCCCTCCTACGACTTCTCCGACGCACCGCCCGTCGTCCTGCGGGACGCGCTGACCGGCGCGGGCGGGCCATGGGCGAGCCCGGACGTGCTGCTGGTGTCGACCGCGGACCTGGCGCAGGGATCGGACCCGGCCTCGCTCGTGACCGCGGCCGTCGGCGGTGCGGCGTTCGACACGGCCGTCGCGGTGGGCCCGCTGCCCGGCGCCGACGGGCTCGCGGTGCTCGACGAGCTGACCACCCGCCTCGTGGACAGCACCCTGTCCGACGGGCGGACGATCACGCACCTCACGCACGACCCGTTCGCGCTCGTCGTGCGGGTCCGCAACGCCGCCGCGCGGCCGACCGCGATCACGTTGCGGGTGTTCCTCGCGCCGGCCGACGTCGCCGACGACCGCACGATGTGGATGGAGCTCGACAAGTTCCTCGTCGAGGTTCCCGCCGGCGCACGCAACGTCGTCTATCGCCCGGACACCGAGTTCGCCGTCGTCAAGAAGCCGGCCGAGACCGATCCGCAGAGTGTGCTCGACGGGGCAGGCGACCCGGACGATCCCGACTACTGCGACTGCGGCTGGCCCTACACGCTGCTGCTGCCGCGCGGCACTGCGGAGGGCATGGCGTTCCGGCTCGTCGTGTTCTGCACGAACGCGGCGCAGGATCTCGTGCGCCCCTCGGCGGAGTGCGGTTCGATGAGCTTCTGTGGCGCCGTCGACCGCTACCCCGACACCCGCAACATGGGCTATCCGTTCTCACGACCGTTCGCGGCGTCGATCGGCGACACGGTGCTCGGTGTGCCGTCCGCAGCCGGACGGTCCCTCACCATCCGCCACGCCGAGTCCTGAGGAGACGGTGATGGGAACGATCTACAAGATCCACCCCGCGATCGGGGTCGCGCGCGTCGGAAACTCCGAGTCCGCGTTCTTCGTCGGTCCGGAGTCACCGGGCTCCGCAGGGGTGGAGATCGATGCCGACGGGGTCGGGACGCCACTGACGAGCTACAAGGAGGGCGGTCGGGTCAAGCGCCAGGCGGCGCGCTTCCGGGTCTTCGCCTACGAGCAGGACGCGGCCGGGAGCCTGCAGCTCGTCGGCGAGGTCGGGGCGGACGTGCACGTCGAGTGGAGCGTCGACCTCACCAACCGCAAGGCGGCGCTCGACCGCAGCGTGAGTCCGGCCGAGCCGCGCAACGCCGGTGTCACCGATCGGGACAGCCTGGTCATCCGGGGTGCGCAGCCGGCAACCGTCGCCGGACCGGGACACGGCCCGGTCGTGGTGAGTGGGACGTTCCTGGGCAAGGACGTCTATCTCGGCGAGATCCGTACCGACGGCACCGGCCGGCTGATCGTGCTGGGCGGCCGCGGTGCGAGCGGCTCCGTCCCGCCCGGCGAACCGCTCACCAACTTCGCCAACAACGACCGGTGGCACGACGACGTGTCCGACGGACCGGTCTCGGCGACGGTGACCCTGTCCGGTCAGGCGCCCGTAGAGGTGCACGAGCCGGCCTGGGTGGTCGTCGCGCCGCCCGACTTCGCGCCGACGGTCGACGCCACCGTGTCGCTCTACGACATCGCGTTCCAGTGCGGGATCGACAAGGGCTCGATCCAGCCCGAGGCCCGCCCGTCGTTCACCCGCCACATCCGGCCGATGATCGAGCGGACGGTCGCCCTGCGCTGGGTCGACAGCTGGAACCAGTGGGCTGGGCTGGTGCCCGTCGACTGGGCGACCCTGGCCGATCCGGGCCCGGCTGCCCAGATGGCGCGCCAGCAGATGGCGGGCCGGGTCATGAACCCGGGCCTGGCCCTGTTCGGGCTGCCTGCCTTCCTGAAGACCTACCTGGACCAGTGGGTCGCAGGCCAGTTCGTCAACGACCTCGGTACCGCGGTGCCGGACGAGCAGGTCCCGCAGCAGCTCGACCGGGCGGCTCTGGAGCGCTGCTCCGGAAGCAACTTCTTCCCGGGGATCGAGGCCGGGCAGAACCTCAAGGACAAGGACATCTACGCCCGACCGTTCCGGCTCGACCCCACCAACGCAGGCAAGGTGTACCCGGGCTGCCTGACCGAGATCATGGCCCTGCCGTGGCAGGCGGACTTCCGCGACTGCGACGGGGGCGTCTGGTGGCCGTCGCAGCGACCGGACCTCGTGATGACCGACGCGAGCGACATCCCCGGCAGCGAGTCCGAGTGGGAGGCGCCGATCAGCCTGTACGAGGAGATGGTCGATCACGTCCTGCGGCTCGGGTTCGTCGTCGCCCAGCAGGTGGGCGGCGAGACGGTCTTCGTCGAGGTCGACCGCGATCCGCAGTTCCCCAGAGTGCCGTGATGTCCGGGCCGGCGGAGGCAGCGGGCGACGTCGACGTGCTGGTCCTCGGCGGCGGTCCCGCCGGCGCGGCCGCCGCCCTCGCGCTCGCCCGGGGTGGTCGGTCGGTCACGGTTGTCACCAGGGCGCGGATCGACCGCCCGCGCATCGGTGAGACGGTGCCACCGACGATCATGCGGCCGCTCGTGCAGCTGGGCGTCTGGGACGCCTTCCTGGCCGACGACCACGTCGCGGCACCCGGCACCGTGATGTGCTGGGGGGACGACCGCCCGTACGAGAACGACTTCATCGTTAACCCCTATGGAAACGGCTGGCACCTCGACCGGGCCCGGTTCGACGCGATGCTGCTCGGCGCGGCCCGCGCCGCAGGCGTGCAGATCCGGGACCTGCCGGCCGGTGGTCGCGTCGAGCACGACGGCAACGGGTGGAGCGTGGGGAACGGGGGCAGGCCGCAGGGTGCGCTGCGGGCCCCGTTCCTGGTCGACGCAACCGGGCGGGCGGCCCGCATGGCCACTCGGCAAGGGGCCACGCGGCATCGGGAGGACCGGCTGATCGGGCTCGTCCGCTTCGGGGCGGCGTCGGGCACCGAGTCTCGGACCCTCCTCGAGTCGTGCGCCCAGGGCTGGTGGTACGCGGCGGTGCTGCCCGACGACCGCGCCGTCACCGCCTTCTTCACCGACGCCGACCTGTTGCCGGTCGCCGCGGTGGAGCGCGACCGCTGCTGGGCGAAGGCGCTGTCGCAGACGCGCCTCGTCTCGGAGGTCATGGCGAGGGCCGGTGCGTCGCGGAGCTACGCCGCCACGGCCCAGACCGGCGCGCTGTCCACCTGTTCGGGGCACGGCTGGGTTGCCGTCGGCGACGCCGCCCGCACCCTGGACCCGCTCTCCGGTCAGGGCCTGACCACGGCACTGACCTCGGCGATACGGGCGGCGGAAGCAGTGCTCGGAGGGCGTCGGCCAGCCGCACTGGAGGCGTTCTCGCACCAGACCGCGCTGGAGCATCGCACCCATCTGTCGGCACGGCTGTCCCACTACCGACGCGAAGGCCGCTGGCCGCGCAGCCCGTTCTGGCAGCGGCGGCACCACCGGCTCCAGCGGATTCGATGACCCCGAGGAGTGCACACCGTGGACGGACGTTTCTTCGCTCCGGGCTCGATCATCCCGCTGCCGCCCTGGGACCGCGACGACGGTGGTGCTGCGCGGACCTCCGCGACGGTGGTGGCCGGGGGTGCCCAGGCGCTGCACGACCCGCCGCTGGAGCCACGCGACGAGGTGGTCTTCCTGCTGACGGCCGCAGCCGAGATCGAGCACGCGCGCTGATGGTGCAGTACCTCTGTGCCGCCTACTCCGTCCGCGTCGTCGACGGTGAGCCGAACCGGCAGGAGCTCGAGACGGTGCAGGACCTCCTGACGCAGATCGCGCGTGAGGAGATGGGGCACCTCGCCACCGTGCAGAACCTGCTGCACCTGGTCGGCGGGCCGCTGAACCTCAACCGGGAGCACTCCCCTTACGCCGGCACGATCTACCCGTTCCACTTCACGCTCGAGCCCCTGACGCTCGACTCGCTCGCCAAGTACGTGACCGCCGAGAGTCCGGCCGTGCTCCCCGACCTGTCCGACGGACAGCGAGCGCAGCTCCAGCAGATCCGCCTCGATGCCGCCCGCGCCAACGGCGGGCAGGAGGTCCGGCACGTCGGGCCGATCTTCGAGCGACTGGAGCGCCTGTTCTCCGACGACGTCGACGGCCTGGACGACGGCGACATCCGCCTGGACACCGTGGCGCGGCAGGCGAGGTTCGAGGACTGGGGACTCGAGCCGCGCAGCGCCGATGCCGGGGAACCGCTGATCGTCGAGTCGTTCGCGGGCGGCGACGTCGATCTCGTGCGGGCGGCGGCGGCGGCCGCCGTGCATGCGATCGGCGCGCAGGGTGAGGGCTTCGACCCGGGCCCGGCGGGCTCGGAGTCGCACTTCGAGCGGTTCTTCGACGTCTACCGGCGGGTGTCGGCGCTGACCTCGGCCGGGGTGACGGTCACCTGGCCCGTGGCGGTGGACCCCAACACGACCTCGGCGCCGCCAGAGCTCCCCGGCGGGGTCAACGAGGTGGAGGCGGCGCTGGAGGCGCACGCCGGTGGGGGGCGGATCACCGATCCACGGGCCCGGGCGTGGGCGCAGTTGTTCAACCTCCGCTACCGGATGCTTCTCGGGCAGTTCTCGCACTTCCTTCGGCTGGACCACGCCCTGTACTCCGCGGCGCCCGGTGCCCAGCGCGGCGACCGCACCGATCGCGGTCTGCTGCTGGTCGGGACCTTCGACGAGATGCGGCACCTGAAGAAAATCGCCGGCAAGCTCGTGCAGCTCCCGAAGGACGACCCGCCGGGCCCGGTCCACGCCGGGCCGCCCTTCGAACTCCCCTACACGCTGAACCTGCCGGACAGCGAACCGCAGCGCTGGCGGATGCACCTCGACGCCTCCCGCGCGGCCGTCCGGCTCGTCCGGGAACGGCTGCAGGCCGATGACGCCGTCAACGACTGTGACGGCTTCCTCGACGACCTCCTGGACCGGGATGCGCAGGCCCAGGTCGTGATGCAGTCACTGGCCCAGGGCCACGGGATACCACCGGGGAGCCTGCCGACCGGCTTCCGGAAGGTGGTAGGGATCCTCGAAGAAGCGGTACGGGGCTTCACCATCGGCGCCCACACCAACTTCTGGGCCGGGAAGACCCGTGACCAGTTCCTCGACGCCACGCCACGGCCGGTGCGGCGGAACCCGGACGGGACCGTCGATGCCGATCCGGACGCCGCGCCGCTGGTCCAGCGGCTCGAGGGCACGGCTGGGAACCGGATGCCCCGGTTCCGACCGCCGGTTCCCTCCGACCGCATCGGATTCATCCGCGAGTGGATCGCCGACGGGTGCCCTGACGACTCGCCTGCCGGGCAGGTCGGCGTCGAGCACGAGCGCGATCCGGCTCCGGAGGCGGCCGTTCCGCCGGACACGCCGCCGCTGAGCTTCGCGGCCGACATCACGGTCCTGTTCCGCGACAGTCCCGACCGCGCCGCGATGCTCGCCATCGCGCAGTTCGACCTGCACCGCTACGAGGACGTGCGCGACCGCACGGCAGCGATCCTGGCCAGGCTCGAGGACGGCAGCATGCCGTGCGACGCCAGGTGGCCGCCGGAACGCATCGCCACGTTCCGCCAGTGGATCGATGGCGGCAGGCGGCCCTGACGTGGCCCTGACGACCTCAGCTCCATCGACTCACCTCAAGGAGACCAGCCATGTCCCTCCGACTCGACCGCAGTCTCGCTGAGACCGGGACCCGCTTCCGCCTTTTCCCCCAACCCCGTTTCCTGCAGCGGGACGACGGCTCCGGCCCGCTGTTCCCGGAGCCGGAAGAGGTGGTCATCTCCGTGCCCCCCTCCGGGATGGCGCCGGGGCCCGCGGACGACCGCATCTTCGTCGTGGACGCCGTCGGCAAGCAGCCGTACAGCAGCCTGTTCCGCCCGCCCTACCGTGGCGAGTCCCGTCCACCGGTGGCGCCGGGCCCGGACGGGCACTTCGACCATCTCGACGCGAGCAGCCGCGAGTTCTCCGCGGCGACCATGTACGCGACCGTTCGCCGGGTCCTGGACATCTGGGAGGACTACTTCGGCCATCGCGTCGAGTGGCACTTCGAGTCGGAGTTCGCGCGCATGGAGATGATCCCGCTGATCGAGTGGGACAATGCTCAATCCGGCTACGGCTTCCTCGAGTTCGGCTACGGGCGAACCCCGACCGGCACCATCGACCACACCCGTCCGTACTGCGAGAACTTCGATGTGCTCGCACACGAACTCGGCCACAGCATCATCTTCTCGCAGGTCGGGTTTCCCTCGGCTCCGGCGGACGACGGTATCGACTACGGTGGGATGCACGAGTCGGGAGGGGACCTGGTCGCGATCATCGGATCGCTGCACTTCGACTCCCTGGTCGACCACCTCCTGGCCGCCACGAAGGGGAACCTCCTCACCGTCAACGGGCTCGATCGCGTCGGCGAGCTCTCCGACAGCCGTGAGATCCGGGTCGCCTTCAACGCCAAGCGCATGTCCGATGTCGGCGACGAGCCGCACCAGCGTTCCCTGCCGCTCACCGGCGCGATCTTCGACACGATGGTCGAGGTGTTCCAGCAGGACCTGGTGGACAACGGCCTCATCTCGGAAGACCTCCGGGTGCGATCCACCAACCTGCCGGGTAGCGCGGTGGACCTGGTGGAGATCCAGGCCGACTTCGCGACCGCGTACGACGGCAACGAGGCGGCTTTCAAGGACGCACTACTGCGCGCGCGCGACTACCTGGGTCGCGTGCTCGCCGTGACGTGGGCCGACCTCTCGCCGAACTTCCTCACCTATCACGAGATCCTGCGCGGTCTGCTGCGGGCTGACCGCGAGATCACCGGCGGAGCGAACCAGCCGATTCTCAGGGACTGCTTCGCGTGGCGAGAGATCGCGCCCGTCCCCACCTCGATCCTGCTGCGACCGCACACGTTGCAGGACTGCGGACTCAGGGCGGTACGGACCGGCTGATGCAGCGCGGTCGCGTCCGGGAGGTCATTCGTTCTCGAGTGCGCGCTCGAAGACCGGGCCCGCGTGCCGACCGCTCGGCAGGCCCTCCGACAGCACCGGCATCGCGGCCAGGGCCTGCCCGGCGAGCTTGAGCTCGAACATGACCCCCATCGCCATGTCGAGGTGGTCCGGGTCGCCGTCGACGACGCGTTGCAGGGAGGCGAGCAGCCGCGTGAAGGTCACCCGGAACTGCTGGACGCGGCGCCAGGCCTCGGAGCGGAAGTCGAGGTCGGCGTGCCGCTGGTTCGCGGTGAGCGGCCATACGCCGGCCGGATCGAAGGGGTACGGCGCTCCGCTGAAGGAGTAGCCCGCCGGTACGGTCTCGTCGCGGACCAGCCGCCGTCCCCGCCGGATGGCTTCGAACCGGTAGTAGTGGGCGACGTCGCCATCGGGATCGACCGGAGCGGTGGCGGTGCCCTCGCCCTCCTCGACGATCAGCGCGAGCGCCCGGACGGCCGAGGTCGCGTCCGTGATCGCGAAGAGCCGCTCGGCGGGGAACCACCTCGGCGCGACCACCTGGCGGGCGGGATCGCCGACCAGCGCAGGGTCCCCCAGCTCGGCGAGCTTCGTGCTGAGCGTCCGGTAGAACTCCCCGATCGTCGAGAAGTCCGCCGCGTCGACGGTCACCGCGGCGCCGGGGAACGACAGCGCGCGCTCCGGTTCCTCGATCTCCATGAAGACGTGCTCGACGACGTCGAGGGAGAACGCCTCCAAGCCGACGACGAGCCCGGAGCCGATGCCGAGCGGCAGTGGCCCCGGGTAGGCAGGGACGAAGGCCGGATCGTCGAGCGCAGGCCGCGCCCGCAGCGCGTTGAGCAGGTTGCAGCCGATCAACAGGTGCAGCATCTCGTCGACGACGACGTCGTGGACGGCCCACCAGATCTCCCGGTTCTGCCCGGGCTTCAGCGACAGCATCGCGGTGAGGTACGGGGGAATCGTCGCGAACTCGAGCCGGACCGCTTCCTGCACCAGCCCGGCGAGGTCGTCGGCGGAGGTCGCCTCGCTCACCGCGTCGACGGCCGCGCGATCGACCCGCAGCATGCCTCGCCCCTACTCCTCGTCGGATCCGGTGCCGTCGACGCCCTGCTGCGCCAGGGCGCGCCTGCCCATCGCCGCCGCGGCCTCGGCCTTCGCGTCGCGGAACCCGATGCCGGCCACCACACTGCGTGCGGCGGGGAGCCGCTCGAGCCAGCGGACGATCGTCGCGCGCTTGGGCCCGGAGAGGTCACGGGTGACCGGCATGTAGTTCGGGTCGGCGATGTCGCGTGTCATGGCGAGCAGCATCGCCGCTCGCCACGGTCGGAGGGCGTCGAGGTCGCCGAGGTCGACCAGGTGCTCGCGCATGACCGGGTAGAGGCGGGAGTACTGCGCCAGCACGGGCTGCACGTCGCGTGCCCAGTCAGGGTCCGGTGGCACCTCGTACGCGTCGCGAACGTGCGCGACGATGACGTCCAGGTTCGCGTCCAGCCCCGAGCCTGCGTAGTCGGGAGATCCGTCCGCAGCCAGCCTCGCGGAGTAACCGATCGACTCGACCACACCGTCGACGGCGCCGCGCGGGTTGCCGGGATCGGCGGCGGTGAGGGTGATCGTTGCGGTGCCGTCCGCACCTGTCTCGGTCTGACCGGGCACCGACAGGACCGATCCCGCCGCGGACGCTCGCGACGCGAGGTGGATCGTCACGTCGGCGGCCGGCTCCCCACGGCGCACCGCGTGCAGCGTCGTCGTCGCGGCGGACCCGGCGTCGATGCGGTGCACGAACTCGTCGGCCCGGACCCAGAGACCGTCGAGCGTCTCCCTGCTGACCACGCGCCGCCGACCGTCGGGCAGCCGCGCGAGCAGCGCGAGCGGTCGTTGCGCGGCCGCGACGGCGGCGGCCGGAGCGAGCGGGAGGGAGAAGACCCCGGCCTGGGCCGGCGCCTGCGCGAGATCGACCGTGCCGACGATCGTGGCGGCGCCGTCGGTCAGCACGGTGCCTGCGCGGATGGTCTCGGACGGCAGCACGCCGACCTCGAGGGCTGTCACGGTCCCACCGGCCGACGGCACGGGCAGTGGGACGGGTCCGCCGGTGTGGTCGATGACCGGGTAGGCGTTGCCGAGGTCGACGACGAGGCGGGACGCGCCACGGTCGACCACGGCCACCGACGGGCCGAGCAGGACATCCGCCGCCGCGGACGTACGCGCCAGCAGCCCCAGCTCCAGGCGTCGGCCGGCCACGAAGCTCAGCGGCTCACCCGGCCGCCACGTACCGATGCAGCCGGTCATCGCGCCGGTCGCGAACCGGTCATCGACGTGGTTGTAGAAGTAGCCGAACAGGTTGAGCACGATCGACAGTCGTGGGGTCGGAGACGCCCGGCGGAGGGCGTCCAGCACGAGGGAGGCGGCGCAACCGGGGCCGAAGACGACCTCGTCGAGCACCGAGGTGAACGATCCGGCCGCGGGCTGGCCGTTCACCGCAGCGCCGGCCGCCTGCCGCGTCCACAGGTCGCGGAAAGCCGTGACCCGGAACGACCCCGACAGCAGTTCCTCCCCGGTCGCCGGATCGACGAGGCGGAGCCGGAGACCCCAGATCTGCGACGAGAACTGCCACTGCGGGTCGAGGTCGACCAGCTTCGCGCTGGACCGGTCGCCGGCACCGAGGACCGCGAGTCCGAGCACGGGATCACCGGCCGCGAGCGGCTCCTCCGGACCGGACTCGCCGCCGGTGACGTGACAGTTCAGGAAGTCGAAGGTTCCGCCGCCGCCCGGGTTCCAGGCCGGGTTCGGCGCCTGCGGCGACGGCTCGAACGATCCCGCCGAGTTGTTGATCGTGGGAACGTCCCCGAGGAATCGACCCGCGAACGTGACCCGCGGCCCATCGAGGTAGCTCATGCCCGGTTCGCCTCCCGCACGCAGAATGGTCCGCGCCGACCTGCCGGGTCAAGGGCCGTTCGAACGACCGCGCCGCACGTTTGCCGCAGTCGGTCCCAGGCGCGACACTGCGGTTGCATCGACGTCGGCGCCGGGTCGCCGGCTCACCCCCGGAGTTGGCCGTGGTCCACCGGAACGGCGTGCGGCCGGACCCGGCGCGCGCCCCGCTGACCCGATACCTCCTGCTCGTCGGCGGCGTACTCACGCTGTTCCTCGTCACCTTTCTGGTGGTCGGAGCGTTCTCGGTGGCGGTGCTCGACGATCCGACGCCCTTGCTCGCACGGGACGGCGTCCTCAGCGGGGTGATCGGAACGGCATTGCTGATCGCCGATGTCGTACTCCCGGTGCCCGCGAGCGTGATCATGGTCGCCCACGGGGCGCTGTTCGGCGTGGTCGGCGGGGCGGCCCTCTCGCTGATCGGATCCACCGGCGCGGCGGCGGCCGGCTATGGCATCGGCCGCTACGCGGGCCCGCCGCTGCTGCGGTCGGTCTGCTCGGAGGCCGAGCACGCGCGGGCGGACCGCTTCGTCCGCCGCTGGGGCGCGCTTGCCGTCGCGGCCAGCCGGCCGGTACCGCTGCTCGCCGAGACCGTCGCCGTCGCCGCGGGAGCCTCGTCGCTCGGCGTCGCCCGCACGCTCGTCTCGGCGACGGCGGGCGCTGTGCCGGGTGCCGTGCTGTACGCGGTCGCCGGCGCCGCGGGAGCGAGCGCGCCGAGCGGACTGCTGGTGTTCGGCGCGGTGCTGGCCCTCACGACGGTCCTGTGGCTGATCGGGCGGCGGGCCGGGGGCTCGGCTGCGGAGCGTGCTCGACGCTAGTACCGCCGTCCGCAAACTCGTTCCGGATGCGCCCGCTCGCCTCACACCTCCCGCACGGCGACGCCCTGGCGGTGCAGATGCTCCACCAGCCGGTCCAGGAACGGGATCTGACCGGAGACGAGCTTGACCCTCGCCGTCGCGCAGTCGACCCACTCCGCGCGGTCGACCTCCGGAAAGCTGCGCATGGTTCCGGATCCCCGCGGCCACTCCAGCTCGAACTCGTTGCTCCGCACACTCGTGGCGTCGAAGGCGGCGGCCACCGCGTACGCGGCGATCCGCTTGCCACCGGACTGTCTGACGGTTCCGAGCGCGACGAGCTCGCCGGCAGGCAAGGGTGACCCCATCTCCTCGTGGAACTCGCGCGCTGCGGCGACCTCCGGGTCCTCCCCGTCCGCGTACTCGCCCTTCGGGATCGACCAGCCGCGCTCGTCCTTCTTCGCCCAGAACGGCCCGCCCATGTGCGCGATGAGCACCCGCAGCAGGCCGTCGTCCACCTGGTAGAGCAGGGCGCCCGCGCTGCGTACCATGTCGCTCCTCCCAGCCCCTGGCGCGGCCGCGGCGCCCGCCCCGTCTGCCGTGCGGCAGCCCTCGGCCCAGTGGTGGCGGCGCAGCGTTGAGTGCACGGCGAGCCGGGAAGCGCGAACGTACGTCGCGCCGTGTCGAACCCGCCAGCCGGCATCGCGACGTGACGGTGGACGCCGTCACCACTCCAGCGGTTCGCGAGCGAGGAAGAACCCGCCGGTCGGGCCGTCGTCAGGCAGGGTGGCCAGCCACACCGGGGTATCGGCTCCCTCATCGACGCCGAGCGGCGCGTTCCCGCCACCCAGGTGGGTGCGAACCCAGCCGGGCGATGCTGAGTTCACGAGAATTCCTGTGCCGACCAACTCTGCCGCCAGAACCCGGGTCAGCGCGTTGAGCCCAGCTTTTGAGACCCGGTAGGCAGGCTCACTCGCCCGCGTCATCCGGCGCAGCGATCCCATGGTGCTCGACACGTTGACGATCCGCCCGTAGCCGGCCGCGCTCATGGCGGGGATCGCTGCGGCCGCGCAGCGCCACGCCCCCGCGACGTTGACCTGCCACACAAGGTCAACAAGGTCTGGGGCGGCGGTGCTCGCCTGCTGGTCGCCGTCGCTGATACCGGCGTTGTTGACCAGCACATCCAACCGGCCGTGGCGGTCGAGGATGTCGCCGACGCATCTGCTGATGGGGACCACGTCGACCACGTCGACCACGTCGAGCCGTCCAGGCGTCACTGATCGACCGGCTGCCGAGAGCTCAGCGGCCACCCGCTCCGCGTCACCGGGATTCCGGCAGGCCGCCACGACCGCCATGCCCCGGTCGGCCAACTGGCTGACGATCTCCCGCCCCAGGCCCCGGCTGGCACCGGTGACCAGTGCGACCCGCTCACCCGACCTCACGACGCGAGATGGCCAGTCAGGCTGCGACATGACGTAGCGCTGCGACGCTTTCGTCGAGGTCGCGTACGAGCGGCTCGTGGTCATGATCGGACAGCTCTGCGCGGGCGGTGCGGATGGTGGCGACCGACCGCGCCGACCACGTGCGCTGGGCGAGCGCGGCGGCGACCGCGAGCTCCTGGCAGGCCTGCTCGACGTCCCGGCTGTGGACATGGGCCTGGGCCAACCGCACGTGATAGATAGTGCGGTCTCGTACGTACTGCTCTACGCAGCGATGGTCTCGTTGGTCGTCTACGCCGTTCTGGGGACGAGCAACCATGCATCGGTGGCCCCGGTGGCGATCGACTCGCTGTTGATCGCTGCCGCGGTCGTGCCGCTGGCGGGAGGCGACCAGACGCGCTACGTCGCCCTGGCGGGGCTGCTGGCGCTGCTCTCGGGTGGCCTGCAGATCGGAGCGGGGCTGCTGCGCCTGGGCACCCTGGTCAGCTTCCTCTC
>Ga0136610_1000195_pt1 | contig 15685 bp, 17 predicted proteins | sample AntDrymUQ1342206_2_FD_104804 | JGI IMG/M metagenome (GOLD analysis project Ga0136610, IMG submission 104804) | Polar desert sand microbial communities from Dry Valleys, Antarctica - metaG UQ134 (22.06) | ecosystem: Environmental > Terrestrial > Soil > Desert | place: Antarctica: Dry Valley...
CCGGCGTGATCAATCTGGTCACCGGAGACGGTACGGCGATCAGCGAGGTTGCGCTGACCCATCGAGACCTGGCCGGCATCCACTTCACCGGCAGCACGCCCACCTTCCAACACCTGTGGCGCACCGTCGGCAACGGGATCGACCGATACCGGTCCTACCCGAGGCTGGTCGGCGAGACCGGCGGCAAGGACTTCGTCATAGCCCACCCCGGCGCCGATTCCGCCGGCTTGGTCACGGCACTGGTCCGCGGTGCCTTCGAGTACCAGGGGCAGAAGTGCTCAGCTGCCTCGCGCGCGTACGTCCCACGCTCCTTGTGGGAGGCCGGCGTACGAGACGAGCTTGCCGACGTCACCGGTTCGCTGGCCTACGGTGACCCCGCGGATCTCACGAATTTCGGTGGTGCGGTCATCGACCAGCGCTCCTATGACCGCCTATGCGGCGTATTGGAGATGGCTGAGGCAGACCCCGCACTGGCGGTGCTCGCCGGTGGCAGCGCCGACGACTCAGAGGGATTCTTCGTCCGGCCGACCGTGGTCACCAGCGACGACCCCACCCACGAGGTCTTCACCAAGGAGTACTTCGGGCCGTTCCTGGCCGTTCACGTCTTCAACGACGCTGACTACGACGCCGTCGTCAACCAGGCCGCCGACATCGCGCCGTACGCGCTGACCGGTTCCATCTTCGCCACCGATCGCCGGGTGATCGACGATGCCCTGCATCGGCTGCGCTTCTCGGCCGGCAACTTTTACATCAACGACAAGCCCACCGGCGCGGTTGTCGGGCAACAGCCCTTCGGCGGCGCCCGGGCCAGCGGTACCAACGACAAGGCCGGCTCACCGCTGAATCTGCTGCGTTGGGTGTCACCGCGCACGGTCAAGGAGACCTTCGTTCCGGCCACCGACCACCGGTATCCGCATATGAGTTGAATCGCCGGTGGCGGCCGGAGTCGAGACTCTCAGTAGCGGATCGCGTCGATCACCTTCGCCTGAACCGCGACGATGGCAGGGATGAGCCCGGCGAGGGCGCCGACCGCGGTGGCGGCCAGGAACCCCTCCACTGCTGCCTTGAGCGGGAACGGCGGGAGATCCTCGATCGGCACGCTGAGGATCTGCTCATAGGGCAGGTTGAGGACCAGAGCGATCGCACAACCGATGGCAAGAGCCCCGGCGACCGCTGTGGCGCAGACACTTTCGAGCAGGATCGTGAGAAAGACTCGCCCAGAGGTCGCACCAAAGCTGCGCCGCACCCCGATCTCGCGGATGCGCTGGCCGACCACGACCATCCCGACGTTGAGGACACCCACTCCGCCGAGTAGCAGGGCGAAGTAGCCGACCCCTCGCACGCCGTAGTTCAGCACCAGGTCCAATTGGGCCAACTGGTCGCCGGCGTCCGCCCGCTGAGCGAAGACGTCGTGGCCGGGCAGGGTGAGCAGCAGATCACCCGTGACAGCGGCCATCACTTGATCGACTTGTTCCGGAGGTACCCACATCTCCAGCATCGGCGGTTGTCCGTACGGGTTACTCCCGGCCGTCCACCCGCTGTCCGAGTCATTGACCAAGTAGGCGAAGGGCGAGCCGAAATCGTCGTCTGCCAGTACGCCGATCACTGTTGCCAGGACTGGCGAGTCGCCGCCCAGGCGCACGGTCGGCGGCCGATTCGGATCGAAGCCGCCTAGCCGTTCCAGGAACGACGGTGACACGACAAGCGCGGGGGCGTAACGCTGCACGTCGGCTGGGGTGAACCACCGTCCGTGCTCGAGCAGCAGCCGATGCATGATCCCGAACGCCGGATCGACCGACCGTACGGACCCCCGCTCGCTTTGGCCGGGGAAGTTCGCAATGATCTCCTCGTCCAGGACCAGCGAGGACCAGCGGATGTCGTAGCGTTCGACGACCTCGCGCATCGCCGTGGAGATGACCTCGTTGTCCGGGCCGGAGAACAGCGGGTAGGCCTGGACCATCACTGTCGCCGGTCGTCCACCCGACCGCTCCGAGGACTCGGCCACCAACTGGCGGCCGATGTCACCGGCGGCCGCGATCGAGGTCATCCCGAATACGGCCAGGAAGACCCCGACCAGGGAGAGGATGACCCGGAGTTTGTGTACTCGGATCTCGCTCCAGGCCTCGGCCAGGATCGCCACGACGGTGGTCACGACCCACTCCGCTGTGCGGTGACCGAGGGTAGGTCAGCGGCGCTCAACCCGCTGAGAACGCCATGGTCGAGCCGAAACTGACGATCGGCCCGTGCCGCGACTGACAGGTCGTGCGTGATCGTGACCAGGGTGGTTCCGAACTCGGTGACGACGTGTTGCAGCATGTCCATCACGGTGCTGCCGGTATCGACGTCGAGGGCTCCGGTCGGCTCGTCGGCCAGCAGAACGGTCGGCTTGCGCACCATCGAGCGGGCGATGGCGACCCGCTGCTGCTCCCCGCCGGACAGCCGCTCGGGCAGATAGTCCATGCGCTGGCCCAGCCCGACGCGCTCGAGCATCTCCCGAGCCGCTGCGCGTCGTCCCCAGACCTGTCCCCCGGAGGCGTAGAGCAGCGGCGCTGCGACGTTCTCGGTCGCACTGCGCCGGGGCAGGAGGTTGAACTGTTGAAAGACGAAACCGAAGGTGGCACCACGAAGCCGCGCACGAGCGCGGGCGGAGAAGGCGTCGGTCGGTTGACCGTCCAGCTCGTAGACCCCCGTTGTGGGGCTGTCCAGTAGGCCGATGATGTTGAGCAGCGTGGACTTTCCAGAGCCGGAGCGGCCGACGACGGCGATGTGCTCGCCTCGCTCGATCTCCAGGTTGATGTCGGTGAGGATCTCGAGCTGGTTGCCGTCGGGGAGCGCAACCGTCCGTCCGACTCCGGCCAGCCGGATGAAGGTCACGTGCGGCTAGCCGCCATAACCGAAGTCGGTGCCTGGCAGCGGCTCCGAGTTGGGCACGAACTCCAGGATCTGGACGCCTTCGGTCAGCCCCTCCTTGATCTCGACCATGAAGCCGTCGGTGAGCCCGAGGACCACCTCGGTCAGCACCGGTTCGGTGCCCTCGGCCCCGACCACCCATACGTTTCCGGTGGCTACGGCTCCCTCGACCGCTGTCACGGGTACGACCAGAACGCCCGCAGCCAGGCCCGCTTCGACGTCGATCGTTGCTGACAGCCCCGCGACCACAACGGTTCCCGGCGGTATCGAACAGCGCGCTATCGCACCGGTCGGCTGCGTGTTCGGATCAAGTGGAGGCGCGTACGGGTCGGGCGGAGCCGGGTCGCTCGGTGTGTCGGTCTCCGGTACGCCGATCGCCAGGGCACTGCAGGCGAACGGCGCAGGTCCGCCCTGCACCGCGACGGTCGCAGCCGTCGGCGCGGCGAGCAGCCGGAGCTGGTCGCCCTGCGTCAGCGGAGCGGACACGCTCAGCGTCCCGGGCGAGACCGTGGCCAGGACGTCGCCGACCGCAACCAGCTGCTTGACAAGCACTGGAACCGTCGACAGGGTGCCCGCGGCGGTCGAGGTGATGGTGACGTATCGGTAGCTGGGCGTTTCGGGAGCAGGCGGTGCGTCGGGGTCGGCGGACTCCGGTGGGGTCCCGGTGGGCTCCCGTTCATAGCGCACCTCGGCGATCGGTGTACCCACGGCAACCGAGGCGCCCGGTCTGAGGAACAGCACGCTGATCTCACCGGCCTGGGTCACCTTGACGTCCACTGCCGGATCGGCAGCCACCTGACCGCTCAGGCTCACCGTGTTGCTGATGTCGCCTCGGGCGACGGTGACCAACGGTGGTGTCACATCTGCCGAGGGTTGCGCGGATCCCTCGTCGCTCACCGGGTCGGCTCGGAAAAACGCCAACCACATCAAGGAGATTGCGATCAGCCCCCAGACCAGGAGGCGAATCGCCGGAAACACGTAACCGCGGACCGCACCCATGGCTCTCCCCGCCTGACTGATGTCGGAATCGAAACGCGCGCAGTGCCCGCGTGCCGATGCTCGCTGAGCCTACGAGACCGCTCCGGCTCGATCATCAGTCCTGGGTATGACGTCCCCGCCGGCATCGAGGCGGCCCGCTGGCCCCGGTCGGACACGACGCAGCCGCTCCCACGGCAGCAGGAACAGAATCGCCACCACATGCGGCAGGAAGATGATTCGCACCCCGGCGAAGACCATCAGGTGGAAGCCGAGCAGGAAGATCACCAGAGCGATGCGGGCCCGATCGCGTCGGGCCAGCAACATGAGTGGGGACAGCAGCTCGAACCCGATCATCAGGTATTGCGAGACATGCAACAGGCCCGGAACGTCGAGAGTCCACATCGACAGGTCCGTCCCGCGACGCAGGACCGCTCGGGTCAGGGTCGACCCGTTGACCCAGTCCCAGCCGCCGAAGCGGATCTTGGCCCAGGCCGCCAGGAAGTAGGTGAGCATGATCGCGAGAAAAATGACTGCGACCGCGAACCCGGCGGCCTGGGAACGTCGTTGGTCACGCCACTGGGCGATGCCCACGGTCGGCAGGACGGCCAGGGCAACAAGGAAGGCGTACCGGTCGTGGTCGACCTTGCCGTAACTCATCGCGATGACCATCCACTCGAAATAGAGCAAGAAGGTCGTCGTTCCCCAGATCCGTGGTGCCCGCCCGGTAGCGGCCAGCAACGCGGAACCGATCAGTAGCCACTTCACGACGTCGACCACGGCAGTACTGGGAGTCGGCAGCCGCAGCCACTCGCCGATCAACAGCGGTTGGTAGTACTCGGTCGGTACGCCGGCGTGCGCGGCCACCCAGCGGGTCGTGACGAAGACGTCGATCGGAATGAACAGGTAGGCGATCAACCGGAAGACCGCCACCCTGGCCAACGCGACGGGTGCGAAGAACCATCCGGTAACGGAACGAACGCGGCTCACGCGCCGTCTTCCGATCCGGCCGCAAGCGGATAGGTGACCAGTACGTCGTCGTCGTAGGCGCCGGTGGGTTGGCCGTCTCGTAGCTCCAGGCGGCGGACGATGATGGCGACGGCTACCAGCGGAACCGACTCGGGGTGGTTGATCAGATAGTTTTCGGCCAACAGACCCAGCAACTCCGGGTTGTCGACCAAGCGCGGCACCTGCCCCTCGAACTCGGCACGCCGCAGGCCCACTTCACCGCCGGACAGCGGCACCTCCTCGCCGGCGTCGGTCAATGCCACAACGCGGGTGGAGGACACCGGTGTGTCCGGGTCGGCACGGGTGGCATACATCCGCGGCGGACCGAACGGGAAGGCGTAGTCGTCGCCGAAGACGGTGCCGCTCAGGGTGAGCGCGAGGATCGCGGCACCGATGACCAGGCGGATCAGCCGGGCCTTTGCGGGTAGTTCCACGACCTCGTCGGTCGGCGCCTGGTCGATCGTGTCCCGGTCGCTCACAGGCCCCATCGTAGGATCGCGCCGCGATCGGGGTCGACGACAGGAGCGAGCATATGCAGTTCGGCCGGTACTACGAGGAGTTCGAGATCGGCGCCATCTACAAGCACTGGCCGGGCAAGACCGTCACCACCTACGACGACCACCTGTTCTGTCTGCTCACGATGAACCACCATCCGTTGCATCTGGACGAGCACTTCGCGAAGGAGGCGACCCAATTCGGCAAGAACGTCGTGGTCGGCAACCTCATCTATTCGCTGCTGCTCGGAATGAGCGTCCCGGACGTGTCCGGCAAGGCGATTGCCAACCTCGAAGTTGAATCGCTCAAACACATTGCGCCGACGTTCCACGGTGACACGATCTACGGGGAGACGACGGTTCTGGACAAGACGGAGTCAAAGTCCAAGGACGATCGAGGCATTGTTGCGGTGGAAACCATCGGTTACAACCAGGACGGTACGATTGTGTGCGTCTTCCGACGAAAGGTGATGGTGCCCAAACGGTCTCACCTAGCCGTACGCGGCGGGGAGCAACCGGGCAGGCCGGAACCCAAGCAGAATCCATGAATTCTCGGGTAGGATGATCATTCTCCGGAGGCAGGAGGGATGCGTCATGGCTGTCAGGACCGCGCTCGTCGAATTGTCCGACATCCACGCCGCCGTACGCGCGCTCGAGCAGGATGCCGAGCGGGGCACGATTTCCACGGGCGAGGCCAGTACTCGAATCAATGATTCCAAGCGCGCGGTTACCCCACGGGAACTGTGGAAGGCCAGCGGTGGCCGCGCCGGTGCCAAGAAGCGCAGCGACTGGCAGGACATCCGCAAGACTGCCTTCGCAGCGGTCTTCCTGCTCGTCCTTGCCGCCGTCGGGGTATGGATCGTGACGATCTACACCGGGAAGTCCGTCGGAAGCGAGGAGGACTACATCCGCGAGCCGTCGATATCGGTCCCAGCCGATCGGGGCCCTGAAGAACCAGGGGGCGGCTGATGCGCGGCGCGCCTTTCCGTCGCAGGGCCAGCGATCGGCAATGATCGGGTGCGAATCAGTGCCCGTTGGGTGCGCTCTGCGTGAAGAGGAGACCCAAGTGAACGGCAAGCGTCTCATCGCCTGGCTGCTGCTTGCCTTTATCGTCTTTTTCATCGTGACGCAGCCCGACACGTCGGCCGACATGGTCCGGAGTGCCTTCCGGGGCCTCAGCAACGCGGCGTCGGCCTTCGCCAATTTCGTCACGCAGTTGGTCTAGTCGCCGAGGGCGCCCCGGTGACTCCCAATCGTGGCTGAAAAGGACGGTGGCCCACGGTGAACCGACGGCCAGCGACGAGTCGATATCTGCTTCCGGACGAGCGGGCGGCCATCGAGACCCGCCGGCATTGGATGATCCTGGTGCTGCCGGTGGTGAAGTCGCTGGCGATCGTCACGATCGCGCTGTTCTTACTGTCCGGTGATCAATACTCCATGGCGCTGCGCAACATCGTGACGCTGGTGGTCGTCGCTGTGATCGGCTATCTGACCTACCAGATAGTGCAGTGGCGGATGGACCACTTCATCGTGACCAATCGCCGGGTTCTGTTGGTCAGCGGCGTCCTGACCAAACACACAGCGGTCATGCCGCTGTTGAAGGTCACCGACATGACCTACCAGCAGACCCCGGTTGCCCGGATGTTGCGCTACGGGACGTTCGTGTTCGAATCCGCCGGCCAGGACCAGGCCCTGTCTCGGGTGGACTATCTGCCCGGCGGTCCGCGCCAGCTCTACCTGCAGATCTCGGTTCTGCTCTTCGCCAACTATGGCAGCGCAGGCATGCCGGTTCCACCCCAGTTCTCCGAGACGATGACCAAGGACATCCGTACCGGTCAGATGGTGGGTGAGGTGTCGGGTCGTACGCACCAAACAGTCCCGATCCCGCGTCCCGGACCCGGTTGGGCCGGGGACGACTGACCTCATGGCGGACTCCGGCCGGAGCGCAGTCATCGATCTGCACATCCATTCCTCCGCCTCGGACGGGACGCTGAGTCCCGCAGCGGTCGTCGCGGCGGCTGCCGTGGCCGGACTGGACGTCATGGCGCTCACCGATCACGACACCCTGGCTGGGTGGGACGAGGCGTTCGCCGCCTGCCCCTCCGGTCTGACGATCGTTCCGGGGCTGGAGCTGTCCTGCGTCTACCAGGGCGGCGAAGGACAGCGGCCGATCAGCGTGCATCTGCTGGGCTATCTCGTCGACCCCAGCCACCCTGGTCTGGTCGCGGAGCTGTGCCGGCTGAGGACCGAACGCAGTCGGCGAGGGGAGAAGATCGTGGAGAAGTTGGTCGCGGCCGGCCTTCCGATCAGCTGGGACCGGGTGCGCGAGTTCGCGGCCGGCGCTTCGATCGGCCGACCGCACGTTGGCCGCGCACTGGTCGAGGCCGGCGTCGTCGCGTCGGTGGATGAGGCCTTCGTCGAACTGCTGTCAGCCGCCGGGCCGTACTACGTACGCAAGGCCGACCTTGACGCCGTGGCAGGAGTGCAACTGATCGCTGCCGCCGGCGGTGTTTCGGTCTTCGCGCATCCCGCAGCCGGGCGCCGAGGCCGGGTCGTGGACGAGGCCGCCATCACGGCACTGGCTCAGGTCGGGCTCTGCGGCATCGAGGTCGATCATCCTGACCATCTGCCCGCTGAACGGGATGACTTGCGAATACTGGCGGCCGATCTCGGTCTGGTCGCAACCGGCTCCAGCGACTTCCACGGGACGAACAAGGTCAACCGACTTGGCCAGCACACGACGGATCCTTCGGCGTACCACGAACTCATGGCCGGGGCCTGTGGAAGCCGCCCGTACGCCGGTTGAATCCGCACTACCGTTGGGCGGGTGGCAGCGGTGACCGACGCCCAACAGATCGTCCCGGGCAGCCCGACCCCACTGTTCTCGGCCACGCCGAGCAAACTTGCCTCCTTCGACGACTGTCCCCGCCGATTTCGGATGACCTACCTCGACCGCCCAACACTCCCCAAGGGAGCGCCGTGGGCGCACAACAGCATGGGGGCTGCGGTCCATGCCGCGCTCCGTTCCTGGTGGGACCTGCCATTGGCTCGCCGTACGCCGACCGCGGGAGTCGCGCTGCTCCGACAGCTCTGGAGCGATGAGGGTTTTCGAGATCACGAGCAGTCCCTGGACTGGCTGGCCACGGCCTCGGGGTGGGTGAGCAGCTATCTGGAGGGGGAGGATGCCAGTCGCGAGCCGGTGGGGCTGGAACGCCACGTCGCTGCCAAGACCGACCGGCTTGCCCTGTCCGGCCGGATCGACCGGATCGACGAGCGCGATGGCGACATTGTGGTCGTGGACTACAAGACCGGCCGGTCCGGTGTCAGCGACGACGCCGCGCGCGGATCTCCGGCGCTGGCGATCTATGTGCTGGGCGTACGCCGCACCCTTCGCCGGCACTGCTCCAGGGTGGAGTTGCACCATCTGCCCAGTGGTGAGGTGGCCGCCTTCGAGCACACCGAGCAGTCGTTGGCCCGGCACGTCGGGCGGGCTGAGGACACGGCCGCCGACATCGTCCGTGCAACCACACAGGCAGCCGCAGGCATGGCTGCTGACGAGGCTTTCCCGGCGCACACGGGCACCTGGTGCGGTTGGTGTGATCTGCGTCGGCACTGCCCCGACGGTCAGCGCGCGGCGCCGACCCGCGAGCCCTGGTCCTTTCTGGCTCCGGTCCCGGATCCCACCGACTGGCGGTAGCCCAGACGTCAGGATGGCGGCAGCGCGCCACGGAGCAGATCGGTCACCCGTTGCAGATGCCGCGCGGCCCGTACGTCCCCATCGGGGCGGATCGCACGTACCGCCCGCAACACGTCGCGAGGCTTTGTGCACCCGGTATGCCAGCAGCAACGAGAGGTCCATCGGTCCGGCATGCCATTCGTATCCGGCAAGGAAAGCGCCGTTGATGTCGCCGCGCCGGGATGCCGAGAGGCCCTCGAAGTCGACCTCCGCCTGAAATGTGGTGATGTCCAACTCGGGGTCGCCCAACGAAAACCGGTCGAAGTCGATCAACCCCAGACGGCCGTTGTCGTCCAACCATTGCTCCGGACGTGGAGCTCCGTGGATGGGGGATGGCCGCGCCGTCGCGCCGCAGCGTGCACCGCTTTCCGGGGCGGTACCGGACGACTCGCACGTGCCGCGACCCGCCAACCACCGCGGCGAGTGTCGGCAACCGCGGATCATCGGGAAACGCCTGCATTTGCAGGACACCGACCTCAGGCATGGCGTGGATCCAGAGAATCGCTTGTGCAGTTCACCCATCGCGTAGTGCCCCTGGCCTCAGCCGGCCAGGCGCTCCCGAGCGCGTCGGATGGCCGGTCCCTCGCGCCACTGAGCCGGCAAGCGTTGCAGACCTGACCGCAAGGCTCGAACGCCCGCTGTCGCTGCTGCGTCAGTGGTCGGAAGTCCCGGGAGGTGATACATCTTGCGTGCCCAGCTCGGCAGCAGGCCGAAGGCCAGCGCGGCCAGCCCACTCCACGCCGGACGGGCTGGGGTGAGTAACCGGACCCAGGCCGGCATCGGTGGGGCGAACAGGAAGCGGGCGGCCCGCTGCGACTCGGCAGTGGCGCGCAATATCGGCCGCATGTCGGTGAAGTAGTCGGCGAGGTCAGCGCGGTCGGTGGGTACGTCTTCGCGTGGTATCCCCATCAACTCGGCCGCGAGGACCTGTTCGCTCAGGTATCGGTCGGCGTCGGAATCGCTCAGGTCAGCCCCTGCTCGCAGCGCTGTGGACAGGAACGAATCGACCTCGCAGCAGTGCACCCACAGCAGCAGCGCGGGGTCGTCCACGCGGTAGGCCGTACCGGACTCCGGCTCCACACCGGTCAGGCCGCGGTGCGCACCGCGAACCCGGGCGGCGGCCTTGGCGGCCTCGCTACGGGTGCCGTATGTCAAGGTGCCGACGAACTCGGCGGTACGCCCGAGCCGACCCCAAGGGTCCTGCTTGAAGCCGGAGTGCTTCGCAACGCCGGCAAGGGCCAGTGGATGCAGCGCCTGCAACAGCAGCGCTCGGATGCCGCCCACAATCAGGAGTGGATCCGCGTGTAGGCGCCACGTGACGCTGTCCGGTCCGAACATGCCCGCCACATCGTCAGGAGCCGCTGAAAGGGGGGCTGGGTCGGGAGCCATCTTGTCCGATCCTACGTTCCGACGAGGCCGATCTAGCAGCCAAAGTTATGCAGAACCGACGCGCGTCGCGCGCCGCTGGTCGAGGATGCCGAGCTCGGCAGCACAGTCATCGAGCATGGCCTCGAACAGCCCGACGCCGTCCTCCAGCGCCCAGTGCAGATGGCCGAAAGCCTCGAGCGTGACCATGCCGTACAGCCGGGACCACCCCCTGACATAGAGGTAGCGGACCGGAAGTGGGAGGTGGAAGTCGTCCATCTCGCTCTCTTCCAGCATCCGGAGCAGCTCAGGATCGACGTGATCGAGGTCGGGTGGCGAGATGATTCCGGCCTCCCACATGGCGGCGAAGCTCTCGGCGAACAGCGCCCCGAAACGCATTCCCGCCTGATGGGTGCAGCCGGAGTTCGTGTGTTGTGCCGACATGAGCGGGCTGGCGAACAGCAGTCCGTACTCGTGCCTATGCGCCAGCGCCCAGTTGCGGAAAGCGTGCGCCATCGCGAGAAGTTGCGGGATCAGCTCGGCCGGATCGAGAGCGTCACGGGCGCGTACGAGCTCCTCGATCAGCTCCTCGTAGAGGCTGGCGCCGAGCAGGTCCAGCAGATCCTCATGCCCGTCGACGTAGCGGTACAAGCCGGGGGCGGTCATGCCGACGGCGCGGGCCACCGCGCGCATGTTGATCTCCTCGCCCTGCCGGACGAGGTCCCGGGCGGCAACCAGGATCTCGTTGCGGGTCTGCGCCCGAACTCGTTCCCGTCGTGTCGGTACGGATATATCACTAGTGGTGTTGACAGCGGCCATACCTCCCATCATAGTGAACATCGTTCACCGTGAACATCGTTCACGGACACGATGACTGTTCACGATCGCTGGAGGAGAACAATGGAACGCTGGGGACGGCTTGTTGCCAGACGACGCTGGGTGGTACTCGCAATCGGCCTGCTGACCACTGTCGCCGCAGCGGGCTGGGGGCTCGGCGTGTTCGGAGCGCTGTCAGACGGTGGCTTCGAGGACCCGGAAAGTGAATCCGCCCGCGCCGATGCGGCGATCGTCTCAGCATTCGGGCGCGCTGACGCCGACCTCCTCGTGGTCTACACGAGCGAGAACGGCACCCCGGTCGATGACCCTGCTTTCGAACAAGCCGTGACAGAGACTCTCGCGGCACTGCCGGCCCAAGACGTGGTCACGGCAATCACGACCTACGACGGTGGCGCTGGACTGGTCTCGGAGGACGGTAAGTCGACCCTTGTACCGCTCACGCTGGCCGGCGCTGATGACGACGAGCGCGCCGTTGCCTACGACCGGATCTCCGACGACCTCAGGGCCCCTGGCCTCAGCATCCAGGTCGGCGGCCCGTCGGCGGTCTTCTCAGACGTTGGCGCACAAGTCGAATCCGACATCGCCCGCGCCGAGTCACTGACCATTCCGCTTGTCGTGCTGTTGTGCCTGTTCATCTTCGGCAGCCTGGTCTCGGCGACCCTGCCCGCGCTGGTAGGCGGCATCGCGATTCTGGGTTCTTTCGCGCTGCTGCGGCTGTTCACCACCATGACCGACGTGTCGATCTTCGCGATCAACGTGATCACACTGTTGGGCGTCGGCCTCGCCATCGACTATGCGCTGTTCGTGGTCAGCCGCTTTCGGGAGGAACTGGCGGCGGGTCGCTCTACACCGGATGCGGTTGCCGTCACGATGGCTACGGCCGGTCGTACCGTCATGTTCTCGGGCCTTACCGTGGCCGTGTCGCTTGCCTCCCTCCTGCTCTTTCCGCAGGTCTTCCTACGGTCCATGGGATTCGGCGGGATGGCGGCCGTACTGGTCGCGATGGTCACTGCACTCACGGTGCTTCCGGCGCTGCTGGCTGCACTCGGCCCGAAGGTCGACGCGGGACGGATGCCGTGGCGTCGCCGCCGGATCGACCGCTCGGTGACCGCCGCGGTGGCGCAGAACGGCGCATGGGCTCGGATCGCCAGGTTGGTCATGCACCGGCCGGTAGCGGTGCTGACCACCGTGGTCGTTGGGCTGCTCGCGTTGGGCCTGCCCTTCCTTCGGGTCGAGTGGACCGGGGTCGACGAGCGGGTGCTGCCCGAAGGGACCGAGAGTCGGGTCGTCAGCGAGCGGCTGGCCGCGGACTTCCCGGGTCAGGACGTGAGCAATGCCGATGTCGTGGTGTCGGGAGCGGACCCGGACGCGTTGACTTCCTACGCGGAGAGCTTGCGTGACGTCGACGGTGTCATCGACGTGACGGCGACGGGGGACAGCGGCGCTACGACACTGTTCGACGTGACCTACTCGGCGGTGGACAACACCGCGGAGGGCACCGTCCTAGTCGAAGACCTACGCGAGGTTGCCGTTCCCGACGGCGCTGAGGTGTTGGTCGGCGGACAGAGTGCGCAGTTGGTCGACCTGCTGGACTCCCTCGGCGACACATTGCCGTGGATGGGGCTGTTGGTGGTCCTGGCGATGCTGGTCCTGCTCTTCCTTGCTTTCGGCTCGCTGGTCCTGCCGATCAAGGCAGTGCTGGTCAACGCGATCTCGGTAGTGGCTTCGTTCGGGGTAGTGGTCTGGATCTTTCAGGACGGGAACCTGTCCGAGCTGCTCGGCGTCACCCCGCTCGGCGCCCTCGACGCTACCCAGCCGATCCTGATGCTGGCCATTCTGTTTGGGCTGTCGATGGACTACGAGGTCTTTCTGCTCTCCCGGATCCGCGAGCAGTGGGACCGCGGCGCTGACAACACCACGGCGGTCGCGGTGGGGTTGCAGAAGACCGGCTCGATCATCACCAGCGCCGCACTGCTGCTCGCCATCGTGATCGGCGCGTTTGCAACATCCGGGGTGACGTTCATCAAGATGATCGGGATTGGGATGCTCGTCGCGATCCTGGTCGACGCGACCGTCGTCCGAACCCTGCTGGTACCGGCCGCGATGCGGTTGATGGGCCGGTTCAACTGGTGGGCTCCGGCGCCGCTGGCGCAGTGGTGGCGGCGGCACGGCTTCCATGAGGCCGCGGACATGCCGGTCGACCGGGTCACGGCCGAACTCAGCGCCGAGGCCGAGGCCGAGCGGACTCTGGTGCGCACCAGCTGAGGACGACCGGGCGCTGAGCCGTCGCCGCGGCTCAGTACGCCGCGAACCAGTGGATGAAGCCGCAGCGCCGGCAGATCACGCACTGGGCCGTAGCCATGCCGATACCCCGGTCGAAGACATTCCCTCCGGGAGTGAGTACGTACTCCGCCGGAGCGAAGTCGGTGAACTGACAGTTGACGCAGCGCAGCCCCTGTGCGCTGGGCTGCTGAGCATGCTGACCGTGAGCATGTTGACCGTGCGCCGGGTGGCCGTACTGGGTGGGGTGGCCCTGCTGCGGCGCTCCGGCGGGTGGTGGGCGTAGCTGTCCCCAACTCACCCCGTTCCACCAGCGTTCACCGTTGCCCTCGGGATCGGGGTACCAGCCGGCCGGTGTCCCGCCGCCCTGTCCTTCGGTCATGTACGTCCTCCATGGGAGCCTTGGATCTGGGGTGAGCAGGCATGGTCGCAGACGTCGGGTCACTGATCATTCAGCGGGCGCGGCTGCGCGACGGCCGGGTCTGCGACATTCTCGTCGAGGACGGCCGCGTGATCCGAATCTCTGAATCTGCTGGCACCGACACCGAGCGGACGAGACGGCCAGCGCGTCCGGCGGTGCCGGTGATCGAGGCTGAGGGTCGTCTGGTGACCGAGTCGTTCGTCAACGGCCATCTGCATCTGGACAAGGTCTACACACTGCCGAGGATCGGCGACGCCGCCCTCACCGCGTACACCGGTGCAGCGATGATCGACGCGGCCGCCGGCATCGAACTCGCCAGGGCTGTGAAAGCCGACTACGACCGGTCATGGATCACACCGAACGTGACTCGGGCCTTGCGCGATGCGGTCCGCAACGGAGTCCTGCACATCCAGGCGTTCGTCGACGTCGATACCAGAGCTGGGCTGGAGGGTCTGTACGGCGTGCTGTCGGCGCGGGCGCAGTTCGCCGACGTACTCGACGTCCAGGTGGTCGCCTTTCCGCAGGACGGGCTGCTTAGCGACCCTGGTGCTGCAGCGCTGTGCGAGGAGGCGTTGCGACTTGGTGCCACTGTCGTCGGCGGAATCCCGTGGATCGAAGACGGCGAAGCGGATATGGCGGCTCACGTGGAATGGGGTTGCGCGCTGGCGGCCAGGTTGGGATTGCGGGTGGCCATGCTCGTCGACGACGCCGGAGATCCCTCACTGCGTACGAGTGCGCTGCTGGCCCGGTCGATGATCGAGCACGGTCTGGTCGGGCGCGGCGTCGCCTGCCATGCTCGGGCCGTCGGCGGCTATCCAAACGACGAACAGCTGCGGCTGGCCGAACTGGCTCGCGAGGCGGGACTCGGGTTTGTCAGTGATCCGCATACCGGGCCGTTGGCGCTGCCCGTCGAGCGATTCCTCGGCCTTGGAGTCTCGGTCGCCCTTGGCCAGGACGACATCAATGACGCGTACTACCCGTACGGTCGGCACAACATGCTCGAGGTCGCATTCTTGGCCTCACACCTGTTGGAGCTCAAGACTTCTGCTCATCAGCAGCGATTGCTGGACATGATCACCGGCACAGCTGCACGGGTCCTCGGCATATCCGGACATCAACTGGCGGTCGGTAACGCCGCCAACCTCTGCATCCATGACTCCGAACACCTGGTCGACGTTTTGGGTGAGCACGCTGCCCCGCGTTGGGTGATCAGCCGAGGCCGGATAGTCGCCGAGACGGAGCAGATCACACACTGGCCAACGTGACCCACTACGGCCCGGGTCGGCTGTCGGCGCCTGGTGGCCAGTCTGTTCGGGGTGGGGGTGGTCGGTGGGTGTGGTTGATCCGGGGTGCTCCTTGCTCGTTCCTCGCTGCGATGCTCGCTGGCTGTCGGCTTCGGTGTGCCGCGCCGCCCTGCAGCCGGGCCAGGTGCAGCCGCCGTCCCGGATCTCGATGGCCGTTCTCGGGGCTGCGGTGTAGACGCGGTGTTCCCGGCCGACGTCGACGGGTTGGCCGTGGGCGTTGAGGATGGCGGGGATGATCCCGGCGTCGCAGGCCAGCATCCGGGCCAGGGTGGGTGGCGCGGACAGGTCGTCCAGGGCGGCGGTGAGGACCGCGTATCCGGCGGCGTCGTAGCGGCCGCGGATCAGCCCACCGGAC
>Ga0136610_1000196_pt1 | contig 15677 bp, 14 predicted proteins | sample AntDrymUQ1342206_2_FD_104804 | JGI IMG/M metagenome (GOLD analysis project Ga0136610, IMG submission 104804) | Polar desert sand microbial communities from Dry Valleys, Antarctica - metaG UQ134 (22.06) | ecosystem: Environmental > Terrestrial > Soil > Desert | place: Antarctica: Dry Valley...
ACGCGCACCGGCGTGGTGATGCTCATGCAGGGTCTCCTCCCATTGACTCACTCAAGACCGTTGCATCGCATTCAACCAGTGCCGGGGTGGCTGATCAACCCGCAGGCGCCCCGCGAGCGAGGGCTTAGGCGCCAGTCCGGCGCGTGACTACCATTTTGCCCAGGGCATGGCGACGCGGCGCGAGCAACGAGAGGAACTGCGCCGCGAGCGTCAGGAGCGCGAGCGCGCGGCGGCCGAGGGCGCGCGGCGCAAGCGGCTCGCGGGCTTTGCGATCGCGGGCATCGTGCTGGTGGCGGGGATCGCGGCGGTCGCGATCTTCCTCATCGGGCGCGGCGGGGGGGGCCCGCTGGCCGACCCGAACGCCTACCCAAGTGGGTCGGTGCCGGCCCAGCGCGTGACCGACCTCGATGCGGCCGCCGAGGCCGCCGGCTGCCGCGTGCGGAGCTTCCCGAGCGAGGGCCAGGACCACGTCGCGACCCCGGTCGAGTACAAGTCGAACCCGCCCCACTCGGGCGACCACCTCGAGATCCCGGCCGAGGACCAGGCCTTCACCGAGGTGCCCCAGAAGGAGGCTCTCGTGCACTCGCTCGAGCACGGGCGGATCATCATCCAGTTCCGACCCGGCACGTCGGCGGAGGTCCGCGGGGCGCTCAAGGCGCTCTACGACGAGGCTCCCTACCACGTGATCCTGACGCCGAACGCGACCGAGATGCCCTTCGCCGTCGCCGCGACAGCCTGGCGGCGGACGCTGACCTGCGACGAAGCCGGACCCGGCACCTACGACGCGATCCGTGCGTTCCGCGATGCCTACCGCGACCGTGGCCCCGAGGACGTGCCCTAGGCTGAGCAGCCCCGAAGCGCCAAGGATGGTGCCGTGTTGAAGCAGCATCCAGTGAAGCGGACGCTCGTCATCTTGGTGCTCGCCTGCGCGCTCGTGCTCGCGGCGGTCGCGGCACCCGCGCTGTCGCTGCGGCCCTACCGCCCCGAGCCGGTCGACTTCGAGATGGCCGCTCCCGGCGGTCCGGCGGTGCGAGCGGCCGGGGCGGCGGGGTTCGTGTCGCCCGTGCTGCGCGCCCCGCGGCGCTTCAACCTCGCAGGACTGCGCTGGAGCGGCAGCGCGGAGCCGCGGATCGCGGTGCGTGTGCGCCGCTCCGAGGGCCGCTGGGGCCGCTGGACGCCGGTCGCCGGGCACCCCGACGGCGGACCCGACCCGCACCGCGCCGAGCCGGGCAGCCGGTCGGTGTCCTCGCCCCTGTGGGCGGGCGAGGCGGACGAGCTCCAGTACCGGCTGTCGCGACCGGTCGCGGGGCTGCGCCTCCACTTCGTCAACACGACCGGCTCGACCACCCGCATCGCGCGCGTCCGCACGGCGGTGCGCGCCGCGGCGAGCTCCGCGCTCGTAGCCGTCGCCGCGCTGGACGCTGCGAGAGCGCAGACGCCCGCGCCCGCGATCGTGCCGCGCTCCGCCTGGGGCGCCGCCGACTGCGCCCCGCGCGGGCCGGCGGCCTACGGTGAGGTGAAGGCGGCGTTCGTGCACCACACCGTCACCGCCAACGACTACACGCCCGCGCAGGCTCCCGCGGCGGTGCTCGCGATCTGCCGCTACCACCGCAACGCGAACGGCTGGAACGACGTTGGCTACAACTTCCTCGTCGACAAGTACGGCGTGATCTACGAGGGTCGTGCGGGCGGAGTCGGCCTTGCCGTGCTCGGCGCCCAGGCCCAGGGCTACAACGCCCAGACGACCGGGATCGCGAACATCGGCACCCACTCGACGCTTCCCCAGAGCGACGCCGCGCTCGACTCGATCGCTCGCCTGATCCGCTGGAAGCTGCCGCTCCACGGCCAGCCGACGGCGGGGACCGTGCCAGTCACCTCGGCGGGCGGCGCCAGCAATCGCTTCGGCCGCGGCCAGGAGGTGACGCTCGAGCGGATCTCAGGCCACCGCGACGGCAACCGCACCTCCTGCCCGGGCGAGGCGCTCTACGCCCAGCTGCCGAACCTGCGCGCCCGCGTAGGTGGGGTGGCGCCGGTCACGCCGCGCACGCGGATCGACGCGACGGTGGGGCCAGGCGTCGTGCGCTACCCGCAGCAGGTCCGCCTCAAGGGCACGCTGCGCAGGCTCACGGGTGCGGGCGTGAGCGGCGCGCCCGTAGAGGTCCAGGCATTCGCGGGCAGGGCCGGATGGCGGACCGTCGCGAGGACGACGAGCGCGGCCGGCGGCGCGTTCGAAGCGCTCCTGTCACCGCCCGCGAAGCGCGTGCTGAGGGCACGCTTCCCCGGCGGGCAGGGCCTGCTCGGAAGCACGTCGCGCCAGGGGGTCGTGCTCGTGCGCCCGACGCTGACGACCACGCGTTCGGTCTCGCGCGCGCCGGTCGGCCGCACGCCGGTGATCGCCGGCACGATCGGTCCGGCGAAGAGACGCGTGCTGGTCGTCGTCGAGCGCCGCATCGGCGGGCGCAACAGGCGCGTCGCGCGCGTGCTCGTCCCGGCCCGCGGGGGGCGCTTTCGCACCGCCTTCCGGCTGCGCAGGGCGGGCCTTTTCCGCTTCTCGGCGGTCTTCGCGGGCGACGCCGCCAACCTGTCGGCCACCGGCATGCCGGTGTACGTGCGCGCGGTGGGCACGGCCGGGGGCGCCGCCTCGCGGCGCTGACCGACGCCGCCGTCAGCCAAGCCGTCAGCGAGCGATGCCCCAGGCCATCTCCTTGCCCTTCTCCGAGTCGGACGCCTCGATGCGGTCGCGAACCGCCCGCAGGAGGTCGCCGAGAGCGGTCTCGCCCCACAGCCACCTGGCGCGGTCGTCGGCGCTCTCGTCCGGGCGCTCGACGAGCCTGCCCTCCATGTACATCGCCTTGATGTCGTCCACGCAGCGACGGACGAACACGGGCAGCGCGATGTCCTCCGGGCGCTCGCGCATGTCGGCGTCGCCACCGGCGGCGTAGGCCTCGAGGAAGCGCACGACACCACGGAAGCGCTTCGGGTCCACGCCGCTTACCCCGACGCTCGTGCGCCCCTTGCGCGCCACCCACTGCTCGTGGGCGCGGCGCATCGTGAAGGCCTCGGTCGCGACGTCGAGAACGGTCGCGGCTACATCGACCGACGACGCCTGGATCGCCGCCCCGGCGGCCGGCTCCTCCCACTCGCTGTCCGGGACGTCCACGAGCACCGGCCCCGAGGGCGTCCGAAACGTCTCGAGCGCCGTCGCAAGGACGCGATGCTGCTGTTCGGCGTCGTCGGGGGCCCCGAGCGGCATGCCGAGCGGGAACGGGACGAACACGGCTCGCGGCGGCCGGATCTTCTGCGTGTGCTCGCGGACCTGGCTCACCGAAACCGTGGCGAGTCCGGCAGCCTCGAGCACCCGCTGCAGCACACCTCCGGTGCGCGTGCACAGCGGTCAGGTCGGCGTGAGGAGCACAAGATCGACCTGCTCGTCGCGCAGTCGCTCGGCAACAACGGGCGCAGTCTCGTCGCGAATGCGCTCCGGCTCCTTCTGGGCTCCGAGGAACGAGTAGAACGTCGGCCCGAGCTCGCCGATCACGCCGCGCGACACGAGCTCGCGCAGGCGGTCGATCGGGAACACGACGTTGACGTCGCGCACAGCCAGCGTGCGGTCGAAACCGATGCTGGTGTGGCTCTGCAGCAGGTCGGCGTGGCGCACGTCGGCGGGGATCGCACGGAACGTCGGATCCCACTCCTCGAACGGCCTGTCGTCGCGCAGGTGCAGGCCGGCAGTGGTCACGAGGGCCAGGCGGGCGTGCTCGAGCGGCTTGACGGGCCACGTGAACGGAGTCTCGTCGTTGACCGTCACGGGCGTGGTCACGAGCTTCGTGCGCACCGCCTTGGGGAGCTGGTCGAGTCGCGGCACGTCAGCGCAGGGACGGGGTGCTCGCCGGCATCGAGCGCTTGCGGATTGGGTCGTGCGACACGTTCGTCCGTTCCTTGTAGCCGCGGCGATCCTAGACGGTTGCGGCGCCGACGGGGTCACGACCGCCGTGGCGGCGGCATGCCACCGGGCACGATCTCGCGCCCGGTCGGAGCGAGGTCCTCGTCGAGCTCGAGCTGCCAGAAGAAGCGCGTGAAGGTCGCGCCCGAGGCGTAGTCGCCGATGTGGGGCTCGACGTGCTCGCCGGCGGCCATGCGCACGATCAGCTCGGGATAGCTGCGGCCCGGCCGCGCCCCGTACATCGGCGCCGGGAACGCCCCGCCGAAGCGGGGGTTGATGTCGGTGATCCGCAGCCCGAGCTCGGGATCGCGGAAGGCCTGCATGGTGTAGGGCCCGCGCATCGGCAGCGTCTCGCCGACCGCGCGCGCGAGCTCGATCAGCTCGCCGTCGCGGATGACTGTGCCCTTGATCGACTCGCCGCCGCGCGACTCGATCATCGTGCGCGGGATCGCGTTGAGGCAACGTCCCTCACGGTCGCAGAGCGCGTCGACCGAGAGCTCCGGGCCGCCGAGCAGCCGCTGCACCATCACGGGCTCCTTGACGTAGGAGACGAAGAAGTCGCGCTCGCGCGCGTCGGCGGCGGCGTGGATCGACCGGGCGCTCGATCCACGGCGAGGCTTGATCATCACCGGGTAGGAGTCCGGCTCCTGCTCGGGCAGCCACGTCGGCGGGCTCGGCAGGCCGAGGCGCTCGAGCAGGAGGTGGGCCTCCCACTTGTCGTAGACGGCGGTCGCGATCGCGGGCTCAGGGACGAGCGCGGGGAGCTCGGGCGCGCTCGCCAGCAGCTCGACGTCGAGCTCTGTGAGCGGCACGATCGCGCCGACGCGGTGGCGCTCGACGAGCTCTCTGAGGAAGGGCAGGTAGTCGGGGTCCTCGATCGCGGGCGGGGCGACGGCGAGCTGCGCCGCGTAGCGCGCCGGCGCGAGCGGGCTCGGGTCGGCGGCGATCGTGAACGCGTGCGCGGCGAACGCACCGACGACGTCGTAGCGCTTGCCGGCGCCCGTGAGCAGGAGGCCTACCCCGTTCCCGGACGCCATCCGCCCTCCTTCCCCCGGTAGAGGCCGCGCCCGCTTACGAGCAGCTGCGCGGTCCGGACGAGGATCGCGACGTCGAGCCGCCATGTGCGGTGGTCCACGTACCAGACGTCGAGCTCGATCCGCTCGGGCCAGGGCAGCGATGCGCGCCCGTTCACCTGTGCCCAGCCGGTGATCCCGGGCCGGACCTCGAGCCGCCGTCGCTGGCGCTCCGTGTACTGGTCGACCTGGGCCTGGATCGTCGGCCGCGGCCCGACGATCGCCATCTCCCCGCGCAGCACGTTGACGAGGTTCGGCAGCTCGTCGAGCGACACGCGCCGCAACAGCGCCCCGACGCGCGTGATCCGCGCGTCGCCCGCATCGACGGCGATCCCTGCTCCGATCCGCTCGGCGCCCGAGACCATCGTGCGCAGCTTGAGCAGCTCGAACGGCTCGCCCTCCCTGCCCACCCGGCGCTGGCGAAAGAGCGCCGAGCCCGGGCTCTCGAGCCGGATCGCGACCATCGCCGCGAGCAGCAGCGGCGAGGTGAGCGCGAGCGCGACGGCCGCGAGGACGATGTCCGCGGCCCGCCTCAGCGCGTGCCCTCCGGCTTCTCCCAGCCCGCGGGTGTGCCGCTGCGAATCCAGTCCCACAAGCCGGCCGCGAGCGAGGCCGTCACGAGCACGTAGTAGCGCGCGAGGCGCAGTGGCCGTGCTCGCGAGCGGCCGCCGAGCGCCGCCGCTAAGAGCAGCGCGCCCTGCGCCCAGAGCGCGAGCGTGTAGGGCGCCCCCCGCCGCCTGAGCGCCGCGCTGCTCGCGAGCGCCGCCAGGTGCAGCGCCGGCGTCGCGTAGCGCAGCAGGCGGTGCGACGCGATCTGGAGCGCGTACAGCGGCGGATAGCCGCGCGGCGAGAGCATCCCTCCGCGCACGACGATCGGCCAGGCGTGGCTCATCATCCGCCGCTTGCGGCGAAACTCGCCCTCGATCGAGGGCACCATCTTCTCCTGCGCCCGCGCGGCCGGCGCATAGACGGCGCGGCGCCCGCGCTTGACGATGTTGAACGGAAGCGACAGGTCGTGGCCCATGCGCGGATCGACGAACAGGTAGGCCTCGGGCCGAACGGCGTAGATCGCGCCGTTGCCGGCGGTGACGCCGCCGAGGCGCGACTCGAGCGTGCGCACGGCCATCTCGTAGCGCCAGTAGGCGCCTTCCTGGTTGGTGCCCTCGGCGTTCACGAAGGCGACCTGCCCGCAGACGTAGCCGACCCGGGGGTCCCAGAACGGCGCGACCAGGCGCCGCAGTGCGTCGGGGGCCCAGCTCGAGTTGGCGTCCGAGAACGCGAGCACCTGCGCGTGCGCCGAGCGCACCGCCGCGTCCTGCGCCCGCACCTTGCCGCCGCGCGGAAGGTCGAGCACCACGTCGGCGCCCGCCGAGCGGGCCCGCTCGGCCGTGCCGTCGGACGACCCGTCCGAGGCGACGATCAGCTCGAGCCGCTCGCGCGGGTAATCGAGTGCGAGCGCGTTCGCGATCTTGGCGGCGATGACGTCCTGCTCGTCGTAGGCCGCGACGATCAGCGCGACGCTCGGCAGCTCGGCATTCGCGGACGGCGTCTCGGGACGCGCCGGGCGGGCGCGAGCCAGCATCCAGAGGAGCAACGGATAGCCCGCGTGCGCGTAGGCGATCAGGGCGCTCGAGCCCCAGAAGAGCGCTCTCAGCACTGTCTCACGAGCCGAGCAGCTCTCGGTAGAGCGCGAGCGTGCGCTCGGCCACCGTGTCCCACGAGTAGGGGCCGGCCGCCGCGGCGGCCGCAGCGGCGGCCAATCGGGCGCGCGCGGCGGGATCGATCAGCAGCCCGTTGAGCGCGCCGGCAAGCGACGAAGGATCGCCGGGGGTCACGAGGCGCGCCGCGTCGTGCCGCTCGCAGACCTCGACGAAGCCGCCGACGCGCGACAGCACGAGCGGCTTTGCGAAAGCGAGCGCGGTGTAGAGGACGCCGGATTGGTCGATCTCGCGGTAGGGCAGGACGACGATGTCGGCGCGGCGAAAGAACGCGGGCACCTCGGGGTCGGTCACGAAGCGCTCCACGAAGCGCACGTTTCCGGGCGCGCGCGCGGCCAGGCGCCTGAGCGGCCCCATCTCCATGCGCGGCATCCCGACCACCCACAGCTCGGCCCCGCGCACGTGCCGGAACGCTTCCAGCAGCACGTCGATGCCCTTGTACGGGCGCATGAGCCCGAAGCACAGGATCACCGGGCCCTCGACGTCCGCCAGCTCGCGCGGCAGCGGGACCTCGTCCGGCAGTCGGGTGAGGTAGTCGAATGCCCCGTGCGGAATCACGTGCACACGCTTCGGATCGACCTCGAGCTCGTCGCGCAGGCGCGTCGCTCCCCGCTGCGAATGCACGACCACTGCGTCCATCTTGCGCACGAGGCGGCGAGTCGCGGCGATCTGCCCGCGGCGCGGCTCACGCGGCAGCACGTCGTGGGCGGTCAAGACGCGCGGGCGCGCCGGCGCAAGCAGCCGGAGGTCGATCGGCGGCACGGTCAGCCACTGGTAGTGCACGACGTCCGCGCGGCTGGCCACGCGGCGGTAGCGCAGCATGTCGGGCGCGTGCTCGAGCAGCTTGAGCGGCATGCGCGACGGCGACGCCAGCCCGCGCCGCGTGGAGTGGCGATAGAACAGCTCGCGGACCCTGTAGCCGTCCCCGCGGGGCACCGGCCCGTAGAGGAAGCGACTCGTGACGAGCTCGACGTCCGCCCCGGCGCGGGCGAGCGCCGCGCACAGCGCGTGGTCGTACGGCGGCGTGTACGCAGAGGGATCGACGACCTGGACCCGCATCGGCCGCGATCATGGCAAGCGTGATCCTCTCCTGCTGCGTCGTCAACACCAACGGCCGTGAGCTGCTGCTCTCCTGCCTGCGCGCGATCGAGCGCACAGTGCCCGCGACGCTCGAGCACGAGGTGCTCGTGCTCGACAACGCCTCGGACGACGGCTCCGTGGACGCCGTGCGCGCGCTCGGCCACGGGGTCGAGCTGATCGCGCTCGGGCGTCGCCGCGGCAAGGCCGAAAACGACTCGACGCTGCTAGAGCGGGCGCGCGGGCGCTACTGCCTGCTGCTGAACGAGGACGCGGAGCTGCTCGTGGGAGCCGCGGCGGCGCTCGTCGACGCGCTCGAGCGGGATCCGCTCGCCGGCGCAGCCGGGGCGCTGCTCGTGAGCCCAGGCGGTCGGCCGCAGCCCTGCGCGTGGGCGCTCCCCGGCATCGGAGCAGCGCTCGCCGGCGCGCTCTTCCTGCACCGGCGCCTGACCGTGCAGAGCGGCGGCAACGAGACGCGGGCGGTCGGCTTCGCCCAGTCGAGCGCACTGCTCGTGCGCCGCTCGGCGGCACGCGAGATCGGCTATCTCGACCCCGCCTTCTTCGTCTACTCCGACGAGACCGACTTCTCCAAGCGGCTGTGGGACGTCGGCTGGCGCGTGCTGCACGTGCCCTCGGCCCGAGCGCTCCACCACGAGCAGCTCTCGAGCGACGTCGCCGCCGCGCGACCGCGAATCGTCGAGTTCCACCGCAACCGCGATCGCTATATGCGCAAGCACCACGGGCGTATCGCCGCAGCGATCGTGGGCGTGCTGAGCGCGTGGCCCTACGCCGTCCGTGCCGCCGCCGCGCTGGTGCTGCCCGGGCACGACCCGCGCCGCTACCTCCTCCACGCACGCCAGGCGCTGCGGCCCGCGCGCGGCGAGGGCGTCCGCGAGGCCGCCGCCGCGTACAACCGCCGCCGCGGCGCGTAGGCGCGTCGTCTTCACAAGACGCGGTTTCATGGGGGCATGAGGCCTCGCTTCATCTTCGCCCGCGGCCCGCGGCGGCGCCGCCGGATCGTCCTCACAGCCTTCGCGACGGTGCTGCTCGTGGCGGGTGGGGCGGCGCTCGCCTTCTTCACGGTGCTCGCGCCACCTGAAGACGTGTCCGATCCGAGCGTCGAGTTCGAGGAGCCGGCGGCGCCGCCGGCGGCCAGGCCGCCGGGCACGCGCGAGGCGCCGAAGCGCCGCCGCCGGCGAACCGAGCGGTTCGTGTGGCCGACATACGGCTTCAACGCCGCGCGCACGCGCTACCTGCCCGTCGACCTCGCGCCGCCGTTTCGCCGCACATGGACGCGCGGCGGCTCGAAGCTGCTCGAGTTCCAACCCGTGCTGGCGCGCGGCACGCTCTTCTTCGTGAAGAACAACGGCGAGGCATACGCCGTGCGCGCGCGCGACGGCCGCGTCAGGTGGCGACGGCGGATCGCGTCGCTCAACGCATCGTCGCCGTCGTGGTCGCGCGGGCGGCTGTTCATCTCCACGCTGTCGCGCCGGATCGTCTCACTCGACGCTCGCAGCGGCCGACGGCGCTGGACCAAGCGGATCCCTGCGCGCTCGGAGTCCTCCCCGCTCGCGCGCGCCGGACGCGTCTACGTCGGCTCCGAGGACGGGACTGTCTATGGCCTGCGCGCGCGTGACGGCAAGGAGCTGTGGCGCTATCGAGCCGGCGGCCCGGTGAAGGCGGCACTCTCCTATGACCGCGGCCGGCTCTACTTCGGCGACTACGCAGGGGCGGTCACCGCCCTGCGCGCGAGCGACGGCTCGCGCGTATGGAGCACCGGCACGAGCGGCCGGCGCTTTCGCCGCGCGGGCAACTTCTACTCGACGGCCGCCGTGGCCTACGGGCGCGTCTTCCTCGGCAATACGGACGGGCGCGTCTACTCCTTCGCGGCTTCGAGCGGCCGGCTAGCGTGGTCGCGCGCGACGGGCGGCTACGTCTACGCCGCGCCGGCGGTCGCAAACGTGCCCGGCACGCGTCCGTCGGTCTACATCGGCTCCTATGACGGCGTCTTCTACGCGCTCGACGCACGCACGGGCGCCTCGCGCTGGACGCACCGCGCCGGCGGACGGATCTCGGGGGCGGCCTCGGTGATCGGGCGCATCGTCTACTTCTCGAACCTGGGCGCGAAGTCGACTTCGGGGCTCGACGTGCGCGACGGGCGGCGCGTATTCAAGATCGGTCGCGGCGCCTACAACCCGGTCATCTCCGACGGGCGGCGCCTGTACGTCACCGGCTATTCGAGCCTGTACGCATTCGAGCCGCGGCGATCGAGGTCTAAGCGCGCGAGAGGCGCCTCGGAGCGGCGTCGCGATCGGTCAGCCCGGAGAGGCCGGCGCCGCTAGCGCGCACGCCCACCGCGGCGCCGAGCAGCGTCCAGGCGATCGGGTCCTCGAGGAAGGCCGCGTACAGCAGCGTGTGGAAGAAGAGGGCGGTGAACGCCGCGGCGAGCACGGCCCGCACCACCAGGCCCGCCGGTGGAGGCGCCCGTCCGCGCAGGGCGCCGATGCCTCCGAACAGGAGCCCCGCCGCCGCGCCCATCAGCAACACGTAGGCGACCAGGCCGAGGAGCCCCTGCTCGGCCGCGATCGTGATCGGGATCGTGTGCGAGGCCGACACGGCCTGCGCCGAGCTCGCATCCTCGCGCTCTCGATAGCGTGCCGAGAAGGAGCCCGAGCCGTTGCCGAGCAGCGGCCGCTCGAGCCACAGTGAGAGCCCACCGCGCATCAGCTCGATGCGGCCGCTCGAGGCCCGATCGAGCGAGGACAGCGAGCCGAGGTCGAGCCGCAGCAGCCCCGGCGCCACGGCTATCAGCCCGACCGCGGCGACGACGCCCACGAGTGCGAGCCCGGCGACCGAGCGCGCTCGCCAGCGCAGCGCCGCGAGCAGCACGAGGCCGACCAGTAGCGACGAGAAGCTCGACTGCGAGAACGTCAGCACGAGCGCCGCCCAAAGCACGGCGAGGGCCAGTGTCGCAAGCAGGACGTGGCCGCGGCGACGCGACCACAGCAGCAGGCCCGTGACCGCCAGCATCACGACGGCCAGGAAGCGTCCGTAGATGTTCGGGTCGAAGAAGAGCGAATTGACCCGGAAGTAGCTCTCGAACTGGTTCGAGGCGATCACCTTCGGATTGAGCAAGAGGCGCCGCGTGCCCCACTCCCAGAAGCCGATCGCGGCGAACAGGAGCGCGAGTGACACCGCCACCGCGAAGCACCAGCCCACCACGCGCCGTGACCACTCGACCCCGGTGAGCAGCTTCAGCAGGATCGCGAACGGCAGATAGAAGAACACCATCGTCTGAAGCGCCCTGGCGGGATCCGCCGAGTAGCTCGACTGGAGCGCGTACAGCAGCAGCACGAGCGAGAGCGCGAGCTCGATTCGCCCCGCCGGGCGCTCGAGCGCGGGCCTGCGACCCTCCGACGCGCGCAGTCTCACCCAGGCGTGGGCGATCCCGCCGGCGCCGATCACGAGATAGAGCGGCACGAGCAGGCTTGCCGACTGGCCACCGACCTGCAGCGGGACGCGGAAGGGAAGCGCCGCCACCACCAGGGGCGCGAGCGCGTCGGGGTGGCGGACGAGCAGCACGGCCAGCGCCGCCACGACGGCGAGCCCGACCGCGGCCGCGGCGACCCCGACCGGCACGCCGATCCCCCCCGGCACCGGGCCCCATCCGGTCGCGAGCAGCTCGGCGGCGAGCAGCCCGGGCGTCAGCACGAGCGCGGCCAGCAGCGCGAGCGCCCGCGCGCGGTCTCCCCGGAGCAGGTAGGCACCGGCGACGGCGAGCGCGCCGGCCGTCAGGCCGACTAGCGCGACAGGAGCTGCCACAGCCTGCCGGTGACCGTCGCGACCTCGCCCTGTCTCGATAGCGCCCGCGACCACTCGGGCGTGCCCACGCGCACGACGATCCCGCGGCCGAGCCGGTAGGCGACGAAGGCCGGGCGCCGCGGGTCGGCGCCGGCCGCGGCGAGCAGGCGCGCCCCGGGCACGCGCGCCTCGGATCGCTCGAAGCTCGAGAACGAGCCGACGAGGCCGCCGGTTCCCGCGAACAGGCGCAACGCCGCGTCCTCGGAGACGACCATCGCGGTCCGCTGCGTGCGCACGAGCGATGTGCGCTCGCCGAAAATGTTCGCCGGCTCCGGCGGGCTCGGCTCGGCGAGCCCGCCGGGCTCGAGCGTCAGCCGCCGCCGGAAGGAGTCGACGCCGAATGAGGCGATGCGCCCGCCGCGCTCGACGAATGCACGCAGTTGGCGGTCGAGCCGCTCGGTCAGCCAGCGCTCGCTGCCGGCGAACGCGAGCGACCCGCGACCGCGCAGCGACGCCGGCCGCGCGGCGAGCTCGAGATCGGTCGTGAGGTTGTACCCGAGCTCCTCGCGGTCGAGGAAGCGCAGCAGCGGGGCCGCCTCGCGCAGCAGCGCCGGTGGCAGCCGCCCGCCGGCGAACGGTCGCCCGAGCCGGACCGCCCGCGAGGACTCGAGCGTGTCTGGAAAGCCGTCACGGTCGTCATCGACAGGGTTGAGGCCCTGCCAGGCGATCACCGGCAGCACCACGGTCGGACGCCGTCGCCCGCGACCCTCGACCGCCACCGGCCAGATCGCTCGCCGGCCCCCGGCCTGGACGCGCAGGAGATGGAGGCCCGCCCGCGCGCGGGCGGGGATCCGCACCGCGAGACGGGGTCCGTCGCCGCGGCCGCGGACGAGCGGCCGCGAGGACCCGAGGCGATTGAGCCTGAAGCGAAGACGCCGCGGCTTCGGCCCGAGACGGAAGCGGGCGATCTCGCGCGGCGCCAGCGGCACGAGCGGGCCGCGCAGGCCGAGGTAGCGCACCGTGACGCCCGTGCGCGGCGCCGTGTCGCCGCGCGTCGGGGGCAGCTCGGCCGGCGAGCTGCCGCGATTGCCCGCCTCGTCGAGCACCGTGACGGCAAAGGCGTAGGCGCCGTCGGAGGCCGGGCGCGGGGGGCGGCCGACGAGGCCGTCCCACTCCGCCGTGCGGCGGAAGCGCGGGCCCTCGAACGAGTCGACCTCGCGCGGGGGACCCTCCGCGGCGACGCGATAGACCGTGAAGCGGGGAGCTGGGTTCGAGGGGCCCTCGTAGCGCACGCGCGCGCGCCCGCGCCGGCCGGGGTCGCCGGGCAGCATCGTCGCCGGGGTGACCCTGACCATCCGCGGCTTGGGTGGCGTCGTGTCGACGGTCACCGTCCGCGGCGCCAGCAGCGAGCGCCCCTGTGATCTCAGGCCCACACGCAGCCGATACTCCCCCTCCTTCGCACGCCGGCCATCGTCGGTGCGACCGTTCCAGTGGAAGTAGTGCGTGCGGGCACCGAGCACGCGATCGTCGGCCAGCCGGCGGACCTCGTCACCGCCCTCGTCGACGATCGAGACGGTCACCCGATCCGAGTGGGGCAGGCGAAATCGCATCCTTAGTACGTCCTTGCGCCCGTCCCCGTTCGGGGAGATCCAGGGCTGATAGAAGACCCGGCTGACGATCGGGTCGGCGCTCTTCAGGCGCTGCGTCACGAAGAAGGCCGCAAGCGTCGCCACCACGAGCAGACCGAACACCACGCGAACGAGGAGGCTGCTCGCCACCGGCGCAGCGTATGTCACCCGCGGGCGTCAGCGGGGTCGGTCGAGGCGGGCGAGCGGAAACAAGCCGGCGTTCGGCACTCCCACGTCGTGATAGGCCGCGAGCCCGCGCGGGTCGCCGTCGAGCAGAGCGCAGCGAATCGAGCCTCCGTGGCACACGACGAGCGCCGGCAGCGGGCCCCGCACGACGTCGGCGAGCACGGCTCGCGTGCGCTCCTGGTGCTCGCCGAGCGACTCACCGCCGGGGTAGCGAAAGGACGCGCCCGCGCGCCGGTAGCTCGCCCACGCCTCCGGCTCGTCGCGCTCGATCCGCTCGTGCAGACGACCCTCCCAGTGGCCGCAATTCGACTCGGCCAGGCGCTCGTCGACGCGCGCCTCGAGCCTGAGCTCGGCGGCCACCGCCGCCGCGGTCTGGCGCGCACGGCTCAGGTGGCTCGTCCAGAGCGCGGCGAGCCCCTCGCTCGCGACCCGCTCGGCGAGCGCTCGTGCCTGCGCCCGCCCGATCTCGTTGAGCGGCTCGTCGTACCAACCCTGCACGCGCGCCGGTGGCGCGTTCCAGTCGGTCTCGCCGTGGCGTGCCAGCAGGATCAAGGACGCCTACGACCGCTACATCTTGTCGGCGCCGAGCACCACAACGACATCGGCGTTGCCCGCGAGTGCGCTGGCGTCACCGGTGATCGGCTGGCGCTGCCCGATGCCGAGCTCCTCGCCGACGGCGCGAGCGGCGCGCTCGGACCCGTCGGCGTAGAACACCACCGACTCCGCTCGCGCCTGCTCGGTGGCGTTGTCGGTCCTCCCCCGGCGAAAGCCCGCGCCCCTGAGGTCGTTGCTGATGCGGCGGGCGAGCCCTGGCACGGTCGTGCCGTTGAGCACGGAGACGGTGACCTGGCCGCGATCGACCGGGGCCTGGCCGGTCGGCTCGCCGTCGCCTCCAGGGTTCGCCGTGCTCGCGCGCTCGGCCGCGGGCGGCGCGGCCGCCGGGCCGGCCGAGAGCTGCGTGACCCCATACGCGACGCCGCCGCCGACGATCAGGAGCCCGGCCACGATCAAGACGATGTAGCGCGGCGCGAGCCGCAGGTACCAGGGCTCGCGCTCGGCCGTGGCACTCGCGCCGGGGGCCGGGCCCTGTAGCGCCCGGCGGGCACCCGCCGCTGGGGCGCCGCGGGTGGCCGGGCCTGGCGGGACCAGGCGCTCGGCACCGAGGGGCACCGCTCCCGGGAGCGCCGGCGGTCCGCCCGCAGCGGCGGGCGCTTCGGCGGTGCCGGCGGGCGCGGCGGGTGCTTCGGCGGTGCCGGCGGGCGCGGCGGGCGCTTCGGCGGTGCCGGCGGGCGCGGCGGGTGCTTCGGCGGTGCCGGCGGGCGCGGCGGGCGCTTCGGCGGTGCCGGCGGGCGCGGCGGGCGCTTCGGCAGGGCTCGCGGCAGCTCCGGGGACCGGGGGGGCCTTCGTCGCGGCGGGCGGCGCCTGCGTGGACGTCGCGCGCGAGGCCGGGGCTGCGGCCGCGACCGCGGGCTTGGCGCCGACGGCGGCCGCTTGCGCGGTCGCGGGCTGGCCCGCGGCCGTCACGGCCTGGCCCGAGGCCGGCGCGAGCGCGCCCACCGGGGGTGCGCCCCCGGCAAGGCTCGGTTGCGGTCCCCCCGTCGCGGGGGAGGCCGGCTGCTGCGCGCCGGAGGCCTGGCCAGCGGCCCCGCGACGCACGGCGGGGGCGGGCTGGGCACCGGGGACAGCCGTTCCCTGCGAGGCCCGCTCGGGCGCCCGTCCCGCCCACTCGCGCAGCCGCCGAACGTCGCGCGCCTGAGAGAAGTAGAGCGCGGAGAGGATCGCCAGGCCGACGATGGCGGCGAAGCCAGCGTACGCGCCTATGACCTGCACGATCTCCACGACCTCGAGACCTTAGTGGCCGCCGGGGCGGCGCTAGAGCGGGCGATCGACGGTGGGCGTGACCCCCGTCACGAGCGCCGGGTCAGCGGCCGGGAGGCGGCTCGGCTCGTCTCGAGGCTGCTCTTGCACCTGGTCGCGCCGCTCGGAGGCGAGGCGCGCGATCTCTGCCGCCAAGGCCGCGGCGTCGCCGTTGTAGACGAGCTCCTCGACGCGCGCGAACGCCTCCTCGACCCACCCCGGATCGAGCGCCGGTCGCTCGGCCGCGACGATCTTGTCGGCGGCCGTGGGGCGGGGCGTCTCGTCGAAGTTGAACAGCTCCTCGTGCAGCTTCTCCCCCGGACGACGCCCGACGACCTCGATCGCGATGTCGCGATCGGGCTCGCGGCCCGAGAGCCGGATCATGTTGCGCGCG
>Ga0136610_1000197_pt1 | contig 15673 bp, 11 predicted proteins | sample AntDrymUQ1342206_2_FD_104804 | JGI IMG/M metagenome (GOLD analysis project Ga0136610, IMG submission 104804) | Polar desert sand microbial communities from Dry Valleys, Antarctica - metaG UQ134 (22.06) | ecosystem: Environmental > Terrestrial > Soil > Desert | place: Antarctica: Dry Valley...
GATCGCCGGGACGTTGATGAAGCTGTTCATGTTCGTGCTGCGGCTCTCGCACTCGGGCAAGGCGGCGCACGTCGCCTACGCCAACCAGGCCCAGGAGTCCTTCCTCGACGGGCACGTGCGTGCCTTCGACACCTTCGGCGGAGTCCCGACCGGCATGATCCGCTACGACAACCTGACACCGGCGGTGATCCGGGTGGCGCTGGGGCGCGAACGCCTGGAGAACCCGCGGTTCGTCGCGCTGCGCTCGCATTACGGCTACGACTCCTTCTTCTGTCTGCGACCAGGCCCGCGACCTACTGACCGAGCAGTCCAGACGTGCATAACCGAGCTGTGGGCATTTCTAGATTCCCTTGTTATCGAGTCGGTAGCCATGTTCGGTCCCTTGAGGCGACCACTGTCACCAGCGCGAGAGCGGTTCTTTCCTGTCGCGGACACGGACGACGGCCTGATCACCCACTTCGGGGAGTCCTGTATCGACATGAGCACCTGTGTCAGTGGCTTCACCATCAGGCGCGATGGATCCACGTTCACCCGCACTGTGACTCCTGTCGGCTCGTGTCACCGACGATCTACACCAAGGTCAATTGCTACCACCGGTTGGGATCAAGACCCTCTGTTTGAAAAGAAGTAGTGCGGCGCAGGGGAGCCACCGCCAAGGAAACAGTATCTAGTCAGCGTGACAGGGCTTGATCCAGCGACAACGAATGGTGTTACAGCATGGACACACGGTACGAGGCCTACTGCATGGCTGACCCGCTTTTCTACGACTCGCCGGCAACGTCCGCCAGCATCAGCGGGACCGCCGACCACGGCGAGTTCAACGAGACCACCGGCCCGGTCCCACCGGGCTGGGATCGCCGGACGATGCACGAGTGGACGATGATCCGACCGCCGATCTCGGACCTGCCTAACCAGGGCTGGAAGGTGCACGTCTCGGCTGGGGTCGACAACGCTCAGGAGGTACTCGGTGTTGTCTGGCGCTACTGCCTGCAGCACCGGGTCCCCTTCAAGTTCCTGAGCAGCCGGCGGGTCCTGATGGCACGCAACAGCAAGTACGCCGACCGCGGCGGCAGCGGCAAGTTCGTCACCATCTACCCCACTGAGGAGTCCGTGCTCGAACAAATCCTCCGCGACCTGGGGAAAGAGCTGGACGGGCAGCACGGGCCATACATCCTCAGTGACCTGCGCTGGCGCTCGGGGCCGTTGTACGTCCGCTACGGCGGCTTCCGGGAACGGATGTGTCGGTCCGAGACCGGCGAGCTGGTCCCCGGCATAGAGGGTCCAGACGGGCAACTCATCCCCGACCTGCGAAGTCCCACCTTCAGCACACCCGAGTGGGTCCGGACCCCCCGCGTTCTTCAGGAGGCGCTGGCGGCGCGGGCCGTGGGCAGCGCCGAGGAGTTCCCCTACCACATCATGGAGGCGCTGCACTTCTCCAACGGCGGCGGCGTCTACCTGGCCGAGGATACTCGGTCCGGGCGCACCGTCCTGGTCAAGGAGGCCCGCCCCATGGCCGGTCTGGACCGGGAAGGCGTGGACGCCGTCACCCGGCTGGAATGCGAGCGTCACATCCTCGAGCGCCTGGCCGGCATCGACTGTATCCCGCAGCTGCTGGACTACCGCACCTGGTGGGAGCATCACTTCCTGGTCAGGGAGTACGTCGAGGGCGAGATCCTCAACCGCCACATGGTCCGCCGGCATCCGCTGCTGCGTCCCGACCCGACGCCACAGGCGGTGGCGGAGTACACCGCCTGGGTGCTCGACATTGTCGAGAAGGTCGAGCGGGGGATCGAGGCGATCCACTCCCGTGGGGTGGTCTTCGGCGATCTGCACCCGGCCAACATCATCGTAGGGCATGATGGCAGGGTCGGCTTCATCGACTTCGAGGTCGCCGAGCTGGTAGAGCAGGCGCGGCGGCCCACCCTTGGCGCTCCCGGGTACATGGCGCCGCCAACCTACACGGGTACCGCCATTGACCGTTACGCGTTGGGGTGTATCCGGCTGGCGATGTTCACCTCACTCGCCCCAGTGATCCCCTGGGAGCCCGGCAAGGTCGATCAGTTCCTGAGTGTGGTCACGGACCGGTTCCCGGTCCCCGATGGCTATGCCGCCACGGTGTGGCGAGACCTCGGGCCCAGACCGTTCCGGGACCGTCCCGGCGAGCCCGTCCCGGAGAGGTGCGGGCCCGGGCTGCATACTTCGATCTGGCCGGTGACGGAGGTGCCCGACTGGGACACCGTTCGCGTCTCGATGACCGAGGCGATCCTGTCCAGCGCTACCCCAGAGCGCACCGACCGGCTCTTTCCCGGCGACATCCAGCAGTTCGCCCCTGGGGGCGGCGTTGGTTTCGCCTACGGTGCGGCGGGGGTGCTGTGGGCATTGGCTGAGACGGGCACCTGCCCGCTTCCCGAGCACGAGAAGTGGCTGGTGGAGGCCGCTCGGCAATTGGAACGGCCCCAACCCGGCTTCTACCATGGTCTCGGCGGCGTCGCATTCGCACTCGATCGCCTCGGCTTGTACGACGAGGCGCGGGAGATCCTCGACCGAGCCCGAGCCATCCCGCTGGACACGGTTGACAACACCCTTACCGACGGCCTGCCGGGGATCGGGCTGAACCTCTTGCACTTCGCCCGGCGCACTGGCGCGGGCGCGCTGTACGACGAGGCCGAGCAGGTGGCCCGGCAGGTGGTTGCCGAGCTGCGGCGCGAGCCGGCTCGTGCCCCGCTCCCAGGGCTGATGGGCGGTGCCTCTGGCGCTGCGCTCTTCCTCATCCGGATGTTCGAGGCAACCGGAGACCGGCGCTTTCTTGACCACGCTGAGACCGCGCTGCGGCGGGACCTGGCTGGCTGTGTCTGGACCGAGGACCGGACGTTGCAGGCCAACGAGGGTTGGAGGATCATCCCGTACCTCGCCACCGGCAGTGTCGGGATCGGCATGGTCCTGCATGAGCTCCTTCGGCACCGCCAAGCCGACGATCTCTTCGAGATGACGGCAGGAGTTCACCGCGCCGCCGAACCCGAGTTCATCGTCCAGGCCGGACTGTTCAACGGTCGGGCCGGGCTGATGGCCTACCTGCACCACACCGACGACCACTCGGGCGCGATCTCGAACATCCTGACTCGGCATGTTCGCAACCTGGGCTGGCATGCGGTGCCGTTCAAAGGCCGAGTGGCGTTCATCGGTGACCAGCTGATGCGAATGTCCATGGACCTGGCGACCGGGTCCGCCGGCATCCTTTTCGTCCTGGCTGCCGTGCTCACCGGTCACCACCGTTGTCTTCCCTTTATCGGATCCGAAGGTTTCGGATCCGAAAAAGGAAGGTATATTCCGACATCCAAGAAGGAGGTGAACAGGAATGGCAAACATCCTTGACCTGCAGACCATGGACATCGCCCAGTCGGCTCCATCGGCACACAGCAATTGGAGCTGGTGGGAGTGCTGCAGCACCGGTAGCTTCAGCAACTGCTGCTAACCGCCGCCGGTTGACGAGAAATCAAGCCATCCGGGGCGGAGCCACAGTCCGCCCCGGATGGTCAACCGCAATTCGATCCAACCACCCGTAAGGTACCCGCATGCTATGAGCAGCGACAACCACCGCGGCAGCGCGGCCACTCCGTTATTGGTTCGGACCGCTCGGCAAGCTCCCGCCTGGTTCGTGCTGCTGCTCCTGTCCTCCGCGATGAGTACTGCACTCACCCTGCTCGTGCCCACCGTACTGGGCTCCACAGTGGATACCGTGCTCGGGAGAGCCGACGTCACCGCTGAGGTGATCCTGCTCGCCGGACTGCTCGGCGGCAGCGTGCTGGCGGCGGTGGCCGGCCAGATCGCCGAAGCATACTGCGTCGCCGAGGCGACCGGATGGCTGCGACACCGCCTCGTCGAGCAGCTAGCCGCGCTCGGCGTCCGCGGCCAGCGGCAGTTCGCCGCCGGTGACTTGGCTGGACGCGCTGTCGGCGTGGCACCTCAGGCGGCAAGGATCGTGCCCCTACTGGTGCAGGGCCTGTCCAACCTAGCGGTGTCGCTGGGCTCCGTGGTGTGGCTCTGGTTGATTGATTGGAGGCTGGTCACGACCCTTGCCGTGGCGGTCCCACTCGGCGTGGTCCTGCTGCGGCTGTTCGCGCGCAATGCCTCCCGGCTGGTCACCAGGTACCAGGAGTCGCAGAGCGAGATTGCTGCCCGGTTGGTCGACGCGCTTGCTGGTATCCGCACGATTCGCGCCGCAGGCACCGGGGCTCGGGAGGCCGACAGGGTGCTGGCTCCGTTGCCGGCCCTGGCCGCCGCCGGCCGTTCCCTGTGGCGCGGGTACGGCCAGCTGGCCGGGCGGTCCGCGCTGCTCGGACCGCTCACCGGAGTGGTCGTGCTCGCCGTTGCTGGGCAAGGGATGGTCACCGGCCGGACATCGCCCGGCCAGTTTCTCTCCGTGGCCAGCTATACCCCGATGGCGCTGGGTTTGCTGAGCCAGGTGCCCCTGCTCCTGAGCTTCGTTCGGTTACGGGTCAGCGCGCATCGCCTCGCCGAGGTGCTCGGCGTGCCGGCACTCAGCACGGGCGTCTCGCCGCTGCCGCCGGGGCCCGGTGAGCTCCGCCTGCACGGCGTCACCGTGCGCGCGGACGATGCGGTGCTGCTGGACAACCTGGATCTCACCGTCCCGGCCGGCCAGATGGTGGCCATCGTCGGGGAGTCCGGCGCCGGCAAGACAACTCTGGCCGAGGTGGCCGGACGGCTGGTTGAACCGGCCGAGGGGCAGGTACTGCTCGACGGCGTGCCCCTCGACGAGGTGGCGCCAGCGGTGCTGCGCCGCGAGATCGCCTACGCCTTCGAACGACCCGCACTGCTCGGCACCTCCGTGTCCGACTCGATCGGATACGGCCACGAACCCTTACCTCCGGAGCGGATCGAGCATGCGGCCGCGGTGGCCCGGGCCGACGGGTTCATCCGCCGGCTACCGCGGGGCTTCCAGACACCGTTGTCCGAAGTGCCATTGTCCGGTGGCGAGGCGCAGCGGCTCGGCCTGGCGCGTGCGTTCGTTCGCCGCAGCCGGCTGCTCATCCTTGATGACGCCACCTCCAGCCTCGACTCGGTCACCGAGGCTCAGGTCAGCGCCGCGCTGTCCGACGCGTGCCGGGGTCAGACCCGGCTCGTGGTGGCGCACCGCGTCACCACGGCCGCGCGGGCGGATCTCGTCGCCTGGCTGGAGTCCAGCCGGCTGCGGGCGCTGGCGCCGCACCGCGAGCTGTGGCGGGACCCTGAGTACCGGACCATGTTCGAACCCACCGGGGAGCAGCAGTGACCAGCCGTCGAGTGCTCGCCGAAGGGTGGCGCCAGCTCGCAGGTGAGGTGGCCCGGCAACCGCGGGCCCTGTTCAGCCTAGTCGGGTGGGCGCTGCTGGCGGCGCTGCCAGCGTTGCTGTCCGGTCGCCTGGTCGCTGCGGCGGTGGACCAGGGCTTCCGGTCCGGGCGTCCAGGTCTCGGCATAGCCTGGCTCGCTGGATACGCCGCGGCCATCCTGGTCGGCGCGGTCGGTGCCAGGCAGGTCCCGGTCCGGTTGGGCGCCGTGGTCGAACCACTTCGAGACCGGCTGGCCCGGCGGGTTGTGCGGGGGACTCTGGGGCGGGCCGTGGCCGGTCAGGATAGTCCCGACGCCGGCGCGGTCGCCCAGCTGACCGGGCAGGTGGAGACCGTTCGAGACACCACCGCCGGTCTGTTGCTGGGGCTGCAGCAGGTCGCCTTCACCGTGGCCGCAGCGGCCGTTGGCTTGTTCTGGCTGGAACCGGTCGTGGCCCTGCTCGTCGTCACCCCGGTGTTACTCACCCTGCTGGTCCTTGGCTGCCTGCTGGGTGGGCTGGTGGACCGGCAGCAGACATTGCTGCTCCGCGACGAGCTGACTGCAGCTTCGGTAAGCGGGCTCGCCAGCACCATCCGCGACGTGGTCGCCTGCGGCGGACAGCAGCGATCGATAGCCGAGACCGGAGCCGCCATCGACCAGCAGGCCGCCGCGGCGCAGAGGATGGCACGAGTGACCGCGCTGCGGTCAGCGATCGGGTCGACGGGCGGCCACTTCCCCCTGCTGGTGATCCTGATCGCCGGCCCGTGGCTGATCCGCGACGGTCAGCTGACGGTTGGTGGGATGCTTGGTGCGGTCACCTACGTCACCACTAGCCTGGAACCCGCCCTGAGATCGGCGGTACAGACCATTGGCGGGTCCGGCACCTTGCTGGCCGTCACACTGCACCGGCTGACCGCGACCAGCACCACACCGCCGGTGTCCGAGCACCCCGTAGCCGGGTCACCGGTCACGCACTACGGGTCGCGGGTCCGGCACTGCGACCTGATCGCGAACCGGCTCACCTTCGCCTACGGCCTGCACGCCGAGCCAATCGTCGCTGATCTCGACCTCACCGTTCGGCACGGTGAGCAGCTGGCGATCGTAGGAGCAAGCGGTATCGGTAAGTCGACCCTCGCCAACCTGCTGGTGGGCCTCGTCCAGCCACAACGAGGCACCGTACAAATCGGTGACATGTCCCTAGCCAAGATCGGCGAATCGCAGCTTCGCCGCATCGTGACGCTCATCCCTCAGGAGTCGTACGTCTTCGCCGGCACCCTCCGGGACAATCTGATCTACCTGAACCCGGACGCGACCCAGGCCGACCTGGACAAAGCGGCCGACGCCGTGGAGCTCACCCCGCTGCTACACCGAATCGGCGGCTACGATTGTGCCGTTGGCTCCAGCCTTACCGCTGGTGAGCGGCAGCTGATCGCGCTGACGCGGGTCTGGCTGTCCCCCGCCGAGATCGTGGTGCTCGACGAGGCAACCTGTCACCTGCACCCCGCCGCCGAGGCATGTGCGGAGCTTGCTTTCCGGGACCGTCCCGGCACCGTCGTGGTCATCGCGCACCGGATGAGTTCCGCGCTGCGCGCCGACCGTGTCCTGCTCATGGACGGGCCCCACCCGGTGCTCGGCACCCACCAGGAGCTGCTGGCCCGCTCACCTCGGTACGCCGACCTGGTCGGGCACTGGCACGACACCACGGAAAGGAGATAGTAATGGGCGGTCCAGCTCAAGGACAGCGGCGGGACGGTCCAGGTCGGCGGGAGTGGGCTGCCACAGCTCCCGGGCCTGGGCCAGCTTCCTGTCCGCGGCCTATCCACTGAGCCTTCGGAAAACGCTCGAATTTCGGGAGGGGGTGAACACAATGGAAGAGACCCAGGTGCTAGAGGCCGAGAAGGCCGAGCAGCTCGACGTCGTCGAGGAGTCCCTCGCGTACGACATCATGCTGATGCAGATGGACGCGTACTGATCCACGCATGCGTCACGGCGCCGACCCGCAGCGTCGGCGCCGTGACGCCGCGGCTCGACCGCCATTTCAAAATGGGAGTGAAATGAAGGTAATGTTGAACGCCGCGGTCCGGATCATACCTCCGTCCGAGATCAGTGGTCACTGGACCGCGGAGAACCTGCTGGAGCGGCGCCGCTACCGGTTGTCGGCGGAAGCGGCTGCGGTCCTGGTCGCGGCGTCCCACCCGGTCGATCGCGACAACCTCGCCGAGCGGGTGTCCACGAACGACGGTCGCCGTAGGACACCGGGGTTCTGGGCGTCGATGGCGGACACCTTGTACCGCACCGGGTTGATCGTCGACCCGGCGATCAACGAGTCCGACCCCCGGGTGTCGTGGCTGGTGCGGTTGCGCCAGGACTGGAGCCGCCACGGGTGGCACGAGGCGGCCGAGTACCACGCGCTCACCTACGACTACCCGTGCATGGACTACTCCGAGGCGGCCAAGGCGATCGCGACCGACCAGGAGCTCATGCGCCTGTTCCAGAGCCGCGAGCCGGACACCGACCGCGCCAAGCTGACCTACGTGGACCAGCCCGGCGTCGACCTGCCGGAACCCGACAAGGACATGCCCACCGGGCCGGTGCGCGCGCTGTGGGAGGACATCGCCGACGCCGCGGTCCTCGACTTCGACCGGCTCGCCGCGATCCTCTCGCTCACGTTCGGCAGCACCGGGGCGCGGCAGCCCCGGACCGACGCCGCGCCGCTGCTGCGCCGCAGCAGCCCGTCCGGCGGCGGTCGCCACCCCTCCGAGGGGTACGTGGCGGTCCGCGACGTGCCCGGGATCGAACCCGGCTGGTACCACGTCACGATGCGGCCGTTCAGTCTGCGCCGGCTGGACGACCCGACCACCGACGACGCGGCGCTCGCGGCGACGTTCCGCGAGTCGGTGCCCCGGTTCCCGTTCCCGATCCGGGCGCTGGTGGTGTTGACCAGCGTGTTCGAGCGGAACATGTACCGCTACCGCGAGCCGCGCACGTTCCGCACCGTGCACATGGACGCCGGACACCTGGCGGGCACCCTGCGCCTGGCCGCGCGCTCGCTCGGGGTCACCGCCCGCGTCTTCTACTGCGACGAGGCCGAGCAGGTCGAGCGCACGCTCGGTCTGGACGGGATGCGGGAGGGCTACATGCTCACCCTGGCCCTCGCCGACGGCGTCCCCGGTGGTGACGCCTCCGCCGACCAGGACGACGTGCGTCGCGCCGGCGACCGTGGTGACGCGTCCGCCGTCCCGGAGGAGGTGCGCCGTGCTGACGAGCACTGACCTGCGCCGACGCTACACGCGCAGCGACGCGCGGGGCTCCTTCCCGCGCGTCACGGGTGCGCCGGACATCGCGTGCAATAGGATGGCCCTGTACTGGCGGCCGATCGTCGACCTGACCGACACCCCGCGCGCGCCCATGCGGCTCGCCATGATCCGGCCGGTCAGCGAATGGATCGCGGACCCGCGGTCGGGTCGCGTCTCCTGGTTCTCCCGCATCGGCGTGGCCGGGCTGCGCAGCCAGGTCGTGCGACACGCGGGGTTGACCGAATACGACGTCCGTGAGCCTGCCGACCTGCCCACCCACCTGCGGACCCCGGCCTGGCAGCGGCTGGTCGACGCCCTCGACGAGTTCGACGACCTCGACCCGCACACTCGCGCCCTGGTCGTGTTCCAGCTCGCCCAGCTGACGTTCTGCTACTACGCGAAGCGCCTAACCGGTGTCGTGGCGCCCATCGGCGAGCCGGGTCACGACCACTACGCGTACCAGGTGGCCCGCGTGCACGTGCGGATCCCGGGCCACGCCGCCGAGGCGATGCCGGTCCTGGAGGAGCTGACCGCCAACCGGCACGACCCAGAGCTGGCCATGCTGGCCGCCGCGCAAGGCGTCGGGCAGGCCGTCCGCAGCCTCAAGGACGTCGGGCTCGGCCTGCGGTTCGAACAGGCCGCGCAACCCGCGCTCGCCCGGGCTTCGGGCTGGCACGGCCACCTGGCGCTCAGCCGGTACCACCGCGCGGTCGCGCTGCTGCGCATTAACGAGCGCCGACCAGCCGACATGCGGGCGGAGATGCGGTCGGCCTGGCACCACCACGAGGAGGTGGTCGCCGCGGCGCCCGACGACGAGGTGGCCCGCATGGTCGTCGTGGAGAACCGGCGCATCCTCGTCGAGTCCGAGGTGAAGTCGGTGTTCCGGGTGGACGAGGAGGAAACCCACCGCAGGCTGCGGGCCTGGGCCGAGGAGTTGACGCGGCTCGACCCGTACTGCGTCGAGGCGCTGCTGGTCGCGGGCGACGGCTACGCGGTCGCGGGTGACTGGGCGACGGCCGCGCACTGGTACACGCGCGCCGGTGAGCTGGGTACCACCGCGGGCGCCAACGGCTGGTACCGGGCCGCGCAGTGCTTCGACCACCTCGGTGACCGCGACAGCGCCGCCAACGCGATGGGGCGCTGCCTCGAACTCGACACCACCGCCGTGGAACCGCGCAAGTACCTCGACAACTTCGGGCAGGCGTTGTGACAGCACGCCACGAGTCGCACGTCCGGGCGATCCTCGGCCTCGGGGTGCCGATGCTCGTCGGAGCGGTGGCCGCGACCATGTCGGGTGTCATTGACATCGCGATGATCGGCCACTACGGCGCGCGTGACGTGGTCGCAGTCGCGGCGGCCACGACCGTCTTCGACATCTTCGCCAACGTCGTGCTCGCCTCGATCATGGGTCACCAGATCCTGTCCGCCCGGTTCGCCGGTCGCGACGAACCCGGCGGCATCCGCGACTCGGTGCGCGCGACGCTGGGATTCAGCGGCGGCTGGGCCCTCGGGTGCGCGTTGCTGTGCGCGCTGGTCGGCGGCGCGCTCACGAGCCTGGTGTCGGGCGAGCCGGGTTTGGCGCACATCGGCGGCGGTTTCCTGCTCGCGTGCAGCCCGACGCTGCTGCTGCTCGTGCCGTTCACCCTGTGCTCCGCCGTCATCAACGCCTACAAGCGGCCCCGGTTCACGATGATCGCCGCGATCACGGTCAACCTGGTCAACCTCGGCCTGAACTGGCTGCTGATCTACGGCCCCGGGCCGTTCCCCCGGCTCGGCGCGGTCGGGTCCGGACTCGCGACCACCGCGTCGTGGGCGGTCGGGGTGGTGTTCCTCGGCGTCGTCGCCTGGCGGCTGCACCTCGTGGAGAAGGTGCGACGGGCCGCGCCCGCGCCGGCGGCCGACTTCGAGACGTCGGTGCCTCGACTGGCCTGGCCGGCGATCACCTCGATGACCCTGGACTACATGAGCACGGCGGTGTTCTTCGCCATCCTCGGCCGCGTCGACGCGAACGCCCTCGGCGGCGGGCGCATCGCCTTCCAGGTGATGGTCGTCGCCTACGGGGTGCTCGGCGCGTTCGGCTCGGGGAGCCGGGTCCTCGTCGGTCGCGCGCTCGGCGCGGAGAACTCCCCGGAGGCGCACGCCCTGTGGCGGACGGGCCAGCGGCTCCTCGCCGTGTTCGCGGTGCCGGTCGCGGTGGTGCTGATAGGTCTGCCGGACGCTATCGGATCGCTGTTCACCTCGTTCCCGCAGGTGCGGGACGAGGCGGGCGCGGCGATCCGGATGGTCGGCGTGTGCCTGCCGCTGATGGCGTTGACGCTCGGCAACGTGAGCGCGCTGCGCGCGCTCGGTAAAACCCGCTGGGACATGTACGGGAACCTGCTCGCCGCCATTGGCGTGCAGATCCCGCTGGGCTGGCTGTTCGCCGAGGTCTTCGACCTCGGGATCGCGGGCGCGTTCGGCGGTGTCGTCGGTTACTGGTCGGCCCGCGCGGTGGTGAGCGAGGTGCTCGCGCGCCGGGCGATGCGGGAGGCGGCACCCCGTCGTCCTGCGGGCGCGCCGACCACCTTGGCAGCCACGACCTGACCGCATCGGAATAAGCGACGGAAAGCAGGAGGTGTCTCATGGAGAAGACGACCACCGCACGGACCTGGCCGCTCGGCATGCGGATCAGGCCGCCCGCGGACCCCGGGTCCTCGCATGTCGAGGTGACCGACACCGTCAGCGGGCGGCGGTTCCGCTGGTCGCCGGACGCGCTCTCGGCGTTCATCCTGCGCGGCGGCGACCCGGACGCCGAGTTGACCGGTGACCGCGTCGAGTGGCTGCGGACCGTGAAGGCCGAGGGTGACCGGGGTCGGCTGGCGGAGGGCTGGCGGCACTGGCAGGAGCGGGGCTGGTACCCGTCGGATCAGTACTACACTGCGTCGCGGCGGTGGCGTTACGCCGACATCGAAGACCCGGACCGCGCGATCCGGTCCCGGGTGCTCGACCGGTACCTGGCCGTGGAGGGGCCCCCGGTGGCCGAGGAGGTGCCGGACGGCAGGCGGGTCGCACTGCCCGACCCGGGACCCGCCCCAGAGCGGTCCATCGCGCAGCTGCTGGTGAGCCGCCGGTCCGGGCGCGCGTACGTGCCCACGCCGGCACCCGCCGAGTGGCTGTCCGGGCTGCTCTGGTTCGGCCTGGCCCAGATCCGGCGGCGGCGCGAGGGCACCGAGGAGAGCCGACCGCTGTCGTACCTGAACAGCTTCGGCTCCGCCTGGGACTTCCACGTGTGCGTGTTCGCGGTGGACGGCGTGCCGCCGGGCGCCTACCGGTACGACATGCTCCGCCACGAACTCGTCGAGGTGCGTCCGGGCGACCACCGCGAGGCCATGTCGGGGATCCTGCAGGGCATGTGGTCGCCGCGCAGCGCGGCCTTGACGCTCGGCCTCGTCGCCGACTTCCCGCGCTACCAGTGGCGCTACCGGCACGAGCATGGCTTGCGCCGGCTGTACGTCGAGTCCGGGATCATCGCCCAGGAGCTCACCGTGGTCGGCGGCGCGTACGGCCTGAGCACCCTCGTCACCCCGGCACAGAAGGACACCTCGTACCTCGACCTGCACGGGTTGTCCAACGACCGCTACGCGCCGGTGTACACCCTCACGATGGGCCGCGACCGCGGTGCGTCCGGTGTGAGCTTCACCGCCGTGCTCGGCGACGGTGGCGCGGCATGAGGGCGGCGAAGTCTCTGTCCATTGTGGACAGGGGGTGCGCCGGTGAGCGCCGCCACGTCCACCGCGCCGGACGCGGTGCGGCGACACCTGTTGAGCCTGCAGCAGAACCACTCCGCCCGGTTGTCTCCGGACGGGTGGTCGGTCGCCCACATCAGGACCACCGACGACGGTCCGGAGGTGTGGCTGCTCCAGGGGGACGACGCGCGCAGGCTCGCCGCGCACCCGGGCGACACGGTCGGCGACCTGCGCTGGACGGCCGACAGCGCGGTCCTGCTGTACCGCCGCGCCGAAAACGGTCGGGAAGCCTGGGGGTTGACCGGGATCCGCGTGGCGGACCTGGAGCCGGTGCAGGTGGCACACGAGGGCTCGGTCACCGAGTACTGGCTTTCCGTGCACGAGCCCACCACCCTCGTGCACGCCTGCCGGGCGCCGGGTTCCCGCCGCACCGAACTGTTCCGGGTCGACCTGGCCGACCAGGAAGCGGTGCCGACCGCGCTCGCGCCCAACCCAGGTTTCCACCGCTGGCTCGTCGACGGGCGGCTGCGCCCGCGCGGCGGCATCAGGCTCGCGACTGGCGGCTCGGCCGATGTCGTCCTCGGCGCAGACCTCGACCGCGCGTGCGTGGTGCTGCACGTGGACCCCGACTCGCTGGCCGACTTCTCGGTGCTGCGGTTCAGCCGGGACGGCGAGCGGCTGTTCGTGATCGGCAGCATCGGCGGCTCGACCCGGCGCCTGGTCGCGCTCACCGCCGACGGCCGGTCCACCACCGTGTTCGCGCACCCGGACCTGGACCTGGAGAGCTACCCGGTGGCACCGGACGGCGTCTGGTTCGACCCGGTGTCCGGTGAGCCGGACCTGTGTTCGGTCATGGACCAGCGGCTGCGCCACCACTTCCTCGCCCCTGCGGCGCCGTCGACCGTCACGCACCTGGCCGTGGCACCCGACCACACGCGGGTGGTGGTCGACCGCAGCGCGGACGATCGGACGTGGCTCGTCGCGGAGGTGCACGACGACGGCCCGATGTGCCAGCACCTGTACCACCCGGCGACGAACCGGTCCGAGCCCGTCCTGGTCAACCGGCCGGAGCTCGTCGGCGTCCGGCTGCCCGGACTGGAGGACTTCTGCTTCAACGCCGGCGACGGGCAGCGGATCACCGGCTACGCGATGCGCCCGCTGGACGCGACGCCGCCGTTCCCGACGGTGGTCCTGGTCCACGGCGGTCCCGCCGGGCGCGACACCTGGCGGTTCCACGCCGATGCCCAGTACCTCGCCTCGCTCGGGTACCTGTCGCTGCACGTCAACTACCGGGGCTCGCGCGGCTTCGGCGCGGGGTTCCGCGAAGCCGGCAACGGCGAGTGGGGCGGTCGCATGCAGCAGGACCTGTACGACGCCGTGGCCCACGGCGTCGCGGCGGGCCTGGTGGACCGGGACCGGGTGGCGTTCATGGGCGCCTCCTACGGCGGGTACGCCGCGCTGCTCGCCGCGTGCGCGGAACCGGGCCTCGTCCGCTGCGCCGTGGCCATCAGCCCGCCGTGCGACCTCGTCTCGTTCGCCACCGCGCCGCCGAAGTACTGGCAGCCCCTCGCGGGGTCGCTGCTACGGCAGATCCTCCTGCGGCCGGACGGCCGGATCGTCGACGAGGCGACCCTCGCGGAGCGGTCCCCGGCGCACGTGCTCGGCTCCTCGTGCGCACCGCTGCTCGTCGCGCACGGCGTGCGCGACCCGCGGGTACCGGTGGCGGACGTCGACGCGTTCGTCGAGCGCGCCTCCGCGCTCGACGTCCCGGTCGGCTACCTACGCTTCCCGGACGAGGGGCACCTCGTGAAGGCCAACCACAACCGGGAGTCCCTGTTCGGCGAAGTACAGACCTTCCTGGAGCAGCACAATGCCGGCAACCGCTGACATCAGGCGCCAGTACACGCGCAGCGACCCGCGCGGGCGGTTCCCGCGGGTGAGCGGCGCGCCGGGGATCGACTGCAACCGGCTCGCCGCGTTCTGGCGACCGATGATCGACATGACCGACCGGCACGCTGCGCCGATCAGCCTGCGCATGATCCGCCCGGTGTCCGAGTGGATCGCCGAAGCCGCGCTCGGACGGGTGTCGTGGTTCTCCCGCATAGCCTTGCCCGGCCTGCGCCGCCAGGTGCTGCTGCATGCCGGCCTGGAGTCCTATGACGCGGTCAAGCCGTCCGACCTGCCCGTCGCGTTGCGCACGCCCGCCTGGCAGCGACTCGTCGACGCCGTCGAGGGGTTCGCCGACCTGGACGCGCACACCCGCGCGCTGGTGGTGTTTCAGCTCGCCCAGCTGACGTTCTGCCAGTACGCGATCGCGCTGACCGGGCTCGTGCCGCCGACCGGTGAGCCCAGCGGCGACCACTGGGCGTACGAAGTCGCCCGCGTGCACGCGCGCGTGCCCGGCCGGGCCGCCGCGGCGATGCCCGTCTTCGAGGCACTCGCCGCCGGGGACAACGCGCTGCTCGCCTATCACGCGTGCTTCCAGGGGATCGCGCACGCCGTGCGCACCCTCGGCGACGTGGCGCTGGCGCAGCGGTTCGCGGGGCTCGCCGAGCGGCTGCCGGAGGTCGGGGGCGACTGGCCGGAGCACATGACCCGCAGCCGGTTCCACCGGGCGCTGGTCCGGCTGCGGTTCGCGGAGGGGCGCCGGGACGAGGTGCGTCGGGAGTTGGACGCCGCGTGGCACCACCAGGACCTGATGGAGGCGCACGCACCGGACGACCCGGACGTCCGGATGGTCACCGACGAGAACCTGCGGGACCTGATGGAGCTGGAGATCGAAACCAGCCGGGGCATCGGGACACCGGCCGACCGCGTCGTTGAATGGGCCGCCGGGGTTGTGCGGCTCGACCCGAACGCGGTCGAGGCGCGCCTGGCCGCCGGCGACGGCTACGCAGTGGCGGGCGACTGGGCGACAGCCGCGCACTGGTACGCGCACGCCGGCGAGCTGGGCGCGACCGCAGGTGCCAACGGCTGGTACCGGGCCGCGCAGTGCTTCGACCGGCTGGGCGACCGCGACCGCGCCGTCGACGCGATGGGGCGCTGCCTCGAACTCGACACCACCGCGGTCGAGCCGCGGCGGTACCTGGAAGAAGGAGGCTGACGTGAGTTCCTCGACAGTGGACGTACCACCGCAGGCGGTGCGGGCGCTGCGCGTCGCGAACCGGGCCGGTTTCGGCATGTCCTCGGACCATGACACCGGTTCGCGTGCGCCACGAGGCGCTGCTGTTGTCGGATGGAGGTGAGAGACCGTCCATCTCTTTGTCGTCGTAGCGGCGAGGTGAAGCTGGAGGCAGCCTGATCCGGGGGTCGCCGGGGAGGGTGGGA
>Ga0136610_1000200_pt1 | contig 15635 bp, 11 predicted proteins | sample AntDrymUQ1342206_2_FD_104804 | JGI IMG/M metagenome (GOLD analysis project Ga0136610, IMG submission 104804) | Polar desert sand microbial communities from Dry Valleys, Antarctica - metaG UQ134 (22.06) | ecosystem: Environmental > Terrestrial > Soil > Desert | place: Antarctica: Dry Valley...
CCGATGCCGCGGGTTGCGCGTCGTTCGTGGCCGTGGACGTGGTGCGTTCGCCAGAGCCCGAGAACGTGCCGGTCGCGAACAGCACGCCGACGACGACGCCGGCGAGCACGACCACGCCGAGGATCCCTGCGATCGCCGGCGAGATCCCGCCACGGCGCGGTGGCGCGGCCGCCGCCGGTTGCGACTGGGTCGGCGGCATGGCGGGCGGCGGAGGCTCGACCGCGGCGTGGGGGGTCACCGGCACGGGTGGGGGCGAGGCGGGCTGGGGCGTCGGCGCCGGCGGCGTCGGCGGCTCGGGTGCTGGCGGCACGACGGTGGCCACGTCGCGTGCGGGCGGCGCGATCTCAGCGTCGATCGAAGCGGGGACGGACGTGGGCGAGGCTCCGGGCGCCGTCACGGCCGGGGCCGGTCGTGTGCCGACGTGCAGCGCTTCCTGCAGCGCGGCGGCGAACGCCGCGCCGCTCTGAAAGCGCTCGCGCGGCTCGATCGCCATTGCACGCGCGATGACGGCGTCGAAGCGCTCTCCCAGATGCGGCCGGTGCTCGGACGGCTTGGGTCGTGGGTTGTTCGCGTGCGCCCAGTACATCGCGATCTGGTTCTCCGTGACGAACGCCTGCTCGGCGGTCAGGCACTCGAACATCACGCAGCCCAGCGCGTAGACGTCGGAGCAGTTGTCGCCGTCGGAGCCACGGATGCACTCGGGCGCGATGTAGCCCGGCGTGCCCACGATGTAGCCCGTCTTCGTCAGGGGAGCGCTCTCCTGAAGGAGGAACTTGGCGATGCCGAAGTCCGTGAGGTAGACGTGATCGCTGCGCTTGACCCGTTGCAGCAGGACGTTGGCGGGCTTGAGGTCGCGGTGCAGCAGGCCGCGCTCGTGGACGGCGTCCAGGGCGGATGCGAGCTGGACCGCGACCGAGCATGCCCGCTCGGGCTCCATCGGACCGTGGCCGTCGATCAGCGTGCGCAGGTCTTGGCCGTCGACCCACTGCATGACGATGTAGGGGCGGTCGCCGTGCCGGCCGGCCCCGTACACGGAGACGACATGCGGGTGCTCCACCGCGGCGGCCACCCGCGCCTCGCGGGCAAAGCGGGCAACGTAGTCCGACTCGGCGGTGATCTCGACGGCGATGAACTTGAACGCGACGATGCGGTCCAGCGAGACCTGCCGCGCGCGGTAGACGATCCCCATGCCTCCGCGGCCCGCGACGTCCAGGATCTCGAAGTCATCGATCCGCTGCCCAGGAACGACGTCGCTCATCGCGAGGTATCCCAACCCCGGTCTTCGGCAACGCAGGCGAGGTGCGTCGAGAGCCGATCCCGTGAGCCGCCGACCCCCACGTACCCTCAACGTCGCGCTCGCCGTCCTGGTCCTGGCCGCCGGCGCCGTCGTCCTGGTGACGAGCCTGCTGGGGAAAGACGACCGCGGATCCTCCACGGTGAGCACCTCCGCCTCCGCATCGCGATCGGAGCAATTGGCCGAAGGGCGAGACGGGCAGGCCTTCTTCCCCTCCGACCTCGAGCGCTCGTTTGCGCGCTTCGCGCGGACCCAGCCGGGCCGCGTGGACCTTGCGCTCGCGCCGCTGGGCTCAGGACCGGTCCGTCTGCTCGGCTCGAAGTTCGCCGGGCACGCCTGGAGCACGATGAAGGTGCCGCTGCTCGTCACGCTGCTGCGCGAGGCCGGCGGGCCGACCGGCCTCTCGCCCGCGCAGCGCCGCCGCGCCGAGGCCGCGCTCACCCGCTCGGACAACGACGCGGCCGTCGCGCTGTTCGACGAGCTCCAGCGGCGCCGCGGCGGGCGCAACGGCGCCAGCGCAGCGATCGAGAGGGTGCTGCGACGCGCCGGCGACAACGCGACGAAGGTCAACACGCTGCCCAACGACGAAGGCTTCACCACGTTCGGGCAGACCCGCTGGAGCGCAACGCAGGCGACGCTCTTCTTTCGGGCGCTCGCGCGCGGCTGCCTGCTGGACCGCGAGGGCACCGGCTACGTGCTGCGGACCATGCGCGACGTGGTGGCCGATCAGCGCTGGGGCCTGGGCGATGCCGGCCTGCCCACCGGCACGCGGGTTGCCCTGAAGGGTGGCTGGGGACCGGAGCAGCGTGATGCCTATCTGGTGCGCCAGTCGGGGATCGTCGGCAGCGGGGCAACCGGGTACGTCCTCACCATCGTGGCGCGACCGACCGGCCGCGGCGAGGCGTCCTTCGCGACCGGCCGCGAGATGAACAGCGCCGCCGCGCGCTGGATCCGCGGCGCGCTGGGAGCCGTGCGGCCACAGCCGCCGGCCCCCTGCGCTCGGTCTTGAGCCGTGCCTGCTGGTTCGGAACCCGACCCGCCCGCGCGGGTAGCCTGACCGCGTGAGTCCGATCGTCCTGCGCGCTCGCCTGAATATGCGCCGCCACGCAGCGGCGTGTTCGCTGCCGTCAGCGCCGCGATCGTCGCCGTCGCTCTCGGGCTCATCGCGCTCGGGCGCTGGCAGCCGGTGTCGATGCCGGCGCCGGCCGGTGTGTCGCGGTCCACGCGTCCACCCGAGTCTCGTGCTCGCGCGGGACCTGCGCTGCTCGTGCTGCTGTGCGTCAGTCGGCGTTGATCGGCACCTGGCCGGCGACGCGCCTTGTGCGCGCCACCGGTCGTCGTGCGTCACATATCGACATCAAGAAGTCCCAGACCGCGGAGATCGCCGTCATGCGCCGCGAGGACGAGGCACTCGACACCGCCGGTGTCAAGCCCACGTCGCTCGGGGTGCCCGAGCACAAGCAGGGCATGGACGACGATCCGGCGAAGCTCAGGACCGCCGATCCCTTCGACGAGGCGTTCCTCGGGATGATGATCCCCCACCACGAGGGCGCGATCGAGATCGCTCGAACGAACCCAGCAGGGCGGAGCGCGACGCGGAGCACCCCGGCTGACGGCCTGGCCGCGGGGCCGCCGTCCGAGGGACGGCGGCCCCAGCCTCGCTCAGCGCACGGGACCGCAGGCGATGCGGGGGCCCGAGTCGCCGGTCTCGAGCGTCACGGCATCGGGATCGGGGTCGTAGCGGTCCTTGGGGATGTTCGATGCGTTGTCGGGCGCGGCGTGCACCATCGCCGCGCTGCCGTCCGCGTCGCGTAGCTGCGCGAGCGTGAATCGGTCGGTCGTGAAGCGCGCCTCGGCCTTGCCGCCACTGGTCACCAGGAGTGGCGGCATGTCGCCGGGGTGTGCCCCGTGGGCGGCGCCCGCGGGGTTGAAGTGCGGGCCGGCCGACATGAAGCCGGGCGCCGTGCACGTGCCCACGGTGTGCACGTGGAAGCCATGGAAGCCGGGGGACAGCTTGCGCACGCTGACGCTGACGCGCAGTGCGCGGCTCTTGCCACGGCGCTCGAAGCGCACGGTCCCGACGGACTCGCCGGCGGCGTTCATGAGCGTCGCTCGGGCGATCCGCTTGTTCGTGGACTCCGCGCCCTGCGCGAGCAGGCCGCCCGACAGTGCGCCGCCGGCGAGAACGGCACCAGCCGTCAGCCCCGCCGCGACGACGTTCCTGCGTCGTGCCCTGCTCATCTCAAGCCCTCCGTTCGCAGAATCCGGACCTGAAGGTGTATAGCGAAGCGACGCGGCCCCAGCGCCCGTTGCGAACGGCTTGGCGCATCCCCGCGTCCGGTCCCAAGGACCCTCGCTGCGTGCATCCGGACCCATCCGGTAGAACCACCCGCATGGATCCCTGGATCGCCGCGGCCGCCGAGGAGATGGCTGCACGTGCGCCGGACGAGCTCGAGCGGCTCGTTGCGATCTCCTCCCCGTCCGGCGACGTCGCCGGCGCCGAGGCGGCGATCGCGCTGGCGCTGACGCTCCTGCCCGAGGGCGCCGGCGTCGAGCGCGCGGCGTGCTCGACGGCCGGCCACGCCGACGACCTGATCGTGACGCTCGCGGGCAGCGGCAGCGGACGCGTCGTGCTGCTCGGCCACGTCGACACGGTCCACGCGCACGACGAGCATCGCCCGCTCGCGCGCGACGGCGACAGGCTGACCGGCTCGGGCTCCGTCGACATGAAGGGCGGCGACGTGCTCGCGCTCGGCGTGCTGCGCGCGCTCGCGCAGCGCACGGAGGCGTTCGCGGAGATCGTGCTGCTGCTCGTCTGCGACGAGGAGTGGCGGGCGGGCGAGTTCGTCCACGTGGAGCGCTTCGCCGGCTACGACGCCTGCCTGTGCTTCGAGGGCGGCGAGCTGACCGAGGAGGGCGAGGAGGGGGTCGTCGTCCGCCGCAAGGCCGCGGGCACGCTGCGGGTGCTCGCGCACGGACGCTCGGCGCATTCGGGGTCGGCGCCGGAGCAGGGGGCCAATGCACTGCTCGCGCTCGCAAGCGCGGCGCAGTCGGTGGCCGCGCTGCACGATCCGCGCGGCCCCGCGCACCTGACGTCGGTGCCGACCGTCGTGCGCAGCGGCGAGGCCTTCAACGTCGTCCCGGCCGCCGGCGAGCTGCTGTGCGACCTGCGCGCGGACGACCTCGAGACGTTCGACACGGTCCTGGCAGGGCTGCCGAGCGCCGTCGACGGGGTTCGTCTGGAGGCGAACTTCCTGCGCCGCTGGCCGGGGATGAACTCGCGCGACGCGACGGCCTCGGTGCTCGATGCTGCGGCCGGACGGCTGGGCCGGCCGATCCGCGGCGCCGATCGTGGCGGGGCGAGCGATGCGAGCTACCTCGCGCCGGTGATCGAGGTCACCGTCGACGGGCTCGGACCGCTGGGCGGCGGGGCCCACACGCCGAGCGAGTTCATCGTCGCGTCGTCGCTGCGCTCGCGCGCGGAGGTGGCGCTGGCGCTCGTGGACGCGGTGCTCGGTACCCGCTCGCGAGTCCGCGAAACATAACAATCGACGACGGGCGTGCAAACGTCGCGGACGTGCGCTACTCTTGCCGCGTCTTGACCAGCCGAATCTCCCCCGGTCGTCGGTGGGGAGCGGGGGAACCACTTGGGTCGCTTCGGCGGCTCGGGGGCGAATTGCCGCATCACGCGACATAGCGCTAGCTCTTTCTGCGCGAGCCCGTCAGCTAACCCCGCAGGCACACGAAGGAGGAGGGGTCAGCCCAAGTGAAGTCCTTGCTGCGTCTATGCATGTTGTCCGTTGCGGTCGTGCTGCTCGTGCCCGCCTCGGGTCAGGCAGCGAAGAAGAACTGGAATCTTGGCGACCGCACGCTGAAGGAGGGCAGCAAGGGCCACGACGTCAAGGTCCTGCAGAGCTTCCTCAACCGGGCAGGCGTGCGTACCGGCGTCGACGGCGCGTTCGGACGCGCCACGACGGCGGCCGTGAAGTTCTTCGAGCGCGCCCAACAGCGCCAGGTCGACGGCAAGGTCACGAGGCTCGACGTCCTCGTCCTGCGCGACGTCGTCAAGAACGGCGGCGCGGTGGCCCAGGCCGCAGGCACCGGTGGCGCACTGCCGTCGAGTGCGAGGATGCCGGCCCAGCCGGCGCCCGCCGCTCCGGCTGCCGCGGCGCCGCTGAAGCTCGGTCCCGGCATGAAGGCGACCGTCGGCTCCGACGGGCTCGCGGTCGCACCCGTGCTCGCACCGCCCCTCGTGCAGCAGGTCATCGCCGCGGGCAACAAGATCGCGACGATGCCCTACCTCTACGGCGGCGGACATGGCGAGTGGGATGACGTCGGCTATGACTGCTCGGGCTCGGTCTCCTACGCGCTGCACGGCGCGGGGCTGCTGGAGGCCTCGATGCCCTCGGGCGGCTTCATGAACTGGGCAGACGCCGGTCCGGGCCAGTGGATCACGGTCTACGCCAACGGCGGCCACATGTACATGGTCGTTGCCGGCCTGCGCTTCGACACGAGCGGACGCTCGGGCGCCGGCACGCGCTGGCAGGCCAACATGCGCCCCACGCGCGGCTACTCGGTCCGCCACCCCGCCGGCATGTAGCGGCCGGGTCAGTCCTCGCGACCGGGCCGGCGCCGCTCGCGCTTGCGCTGCGAGCCGCGGCTCTTGGCCTCCAGGCGGCGCCTGCGCGAGGCGTTCGACGGCTTCGTCGGGCGGCGCACGCGCGGGACCTCTAGCGCGCGGGCAAGGCGGTCGGCCAGGCGCTCGAGCGCGAGCGCGCGGTTGCGCGCCTGGCTGCGCGCATCCTGGGCGACCGCCCGCACGACCGGACCGCAGCGCGCCGTGACGCGCCGCTTCTGCGCGTCGTCGAGCGTCGCCGAGGCGGCGACGTCGAAGCTCGCCTCGATCCGCGACTCCGTCTTGTTGGCGTGCTGTCCACCCGGGCCCGACGAGCGGCTGGCCTGCACGGCGATCTCGTCGAACGGGATCGACACGTGGCGGTTGACCGGCAGGACGTCGGGCATCGTTCACATGATGCCCCCTGTGCCGGTCCGGGCCGCGGTGCGTCCTCGCGCCAACCGGCAATGAGAGCGCGCTCGCGCGGTTAGAGTCGAGCCATGTCCGAGAACCTCGCCCTGAACCTGACGCGCACCGCCGCCGAGCATCCCAAGGCGATCGCCTGCAAGCTCGACGACGCCGCCTTCGACTACGCGCTGCTCGACAACGCCAGCGCGCGCGTCGCGTCGATGCTCAAGAGCCTCGACGTGCAGGCGGGCGATCGCGTCGCGATCATGCTGCCCAACGTCCCGTACTTCCCCGCCGTCTACTACGGGATCCTGCGCGCCGGCGCGGTCGTCGTGCCGATGAACGTCCTGCTCAAGGGCCGGGAGGTCGCGTACTACCTGTCGGACTCCGGCGCCGAGGTCATCTTCGCCTGGCACGGGTTCATGGAGGCCGCGCAGCAGGGCGCCGAGCAGGCCGGCGACGTCGAGGTCGTCGAGGTCAAGCCGGGCGAGATCGAGGGCGTGATCTTCGCCCACCCGCCCGACGCCGATGTCGCCGAGCGCGACGGAGACGACACCGCGGTGATCCTCTACACGTCGGGCACGACCGGCAAGCCGAAGGGCGCCGAGCTCACGCACGCGAACCTGCGCCACAACGTCGACGCGTCGGTCGACCTGTTCTCGCTGACCGCCGGCGACGTCATCTTCGGCGGCCTGCCGCTGTTTCACTCCTTCGGGCAGACGTGCGCGATGAACGCCGCGATCAGGGGTGGCGCGACCGTGACGCTGCTGCCGCGCTTCGATCCCGCCAACGCGCTGGAGATCCTCGAGCGCGATGCCTGCACGATCTTCGAGGGCGTGCCGACGATGTACGGCGCGCTGCTGCACCACCCCGATCGCGACAAGGCCGACGTCTCGAGCCTGCGCGTCTGCGTCTCCGGCGGGTCGTCGATGCCGGTCGAGGTCATGCGCGGCTTCGAGCAGGCGTTCGGCTGCAAGGTGCTCGAGGGCTACGGCCTGTCGGAGACCTCGCCCGTCGCGTCCTTCAACCACCCAGATCGCGAGCGCAAGCCCGGCTCGATCGGCACGCCGATCGCGGGCGTCGAGATGATGGTCGCCGATGACGACCGCAACGAGGTCGCGGCCGGAGAGGTCGGCGAAATCCTGATCAAGGGCGCCAACGTCATGAAGGGCTACTGGCAGCGCCCCGAGGCGACCGCCGAGTCGATCTCGGACGGCTGGTTTGCGACCGGCGACATGGCGAAGGTCGACGAGGACGGTTACTTCTTCATCGTCGACCGCAAGAAGGACCTCATCATCCGCGGCGGCTACAACGTCTACCCGCGCGAGGTCGAGGAGGTGCTCTACGAGCATCCCGCGGTCCGCGAGGCCGCCGTCGTCGGCATGCCCGACGACGAGTGGGGCGAGGAGGTCGGCGCCGCGGTCGCGCTGAAGGACGGTCAGAGCGCCGGCGCCGAGGAGCTGCAGGAGTTCGTCAAGGAGCGGGTCGCCGGCTACAAGTACCCGCGCCGGATCTGGTTCGTCGACGAGCTGCCCAAGGGGCCGACCGGCAAGATCCTCAAGCGCGAGATCAGCGCGCCCGAGTAACGTCGAGCCGACGGCGAGCACGACATGAAGTACGACCTCGTCATCATCGGCATGGGCTCGGCTGGGATGGTCGCCGCGGAGTTCGCTCCGAAGCTCGGCATCAAGGTCGCGTGCATCGAGCGCGACCGCGTCGGCGGCGACTGCCTGTGGACCGGCTGCGTGCCGTCCAAGGCGCTGCTGGCCTCGGCGAAGGCGGCGCACACGATGCGCCACGCCGACACGTACGGGCTGACCGCCGTCGAGCCCGAGATCGACACGGCGCGCGTGTGGGCCCGCATCCACGCGATCCAGCAGCGCCTGGCGCACAGCGACGACGATCCGCAGCGCTTCCGCGAGTGGGGCGTCGACGTGCTGCACGGGGAGGCGCGGCTGACGTCGCCGACGACCGTGCGCGTGGGCGATGACGAGCACGAGGCGCGCTACGTCCTGCTGGCCACCGGCAGCAGGCCGGCGGTGCCGCCGATCGAGGGCCTGGCCGCGGCCGGCTACCTGACCAGCGAACGGATCTTCGAGCTCGACCGAGCCCCGGCGAGCCTCGTGATGATCGGCGCCGGACCGATCTCGATCGAGCTCGCGCAGGCGCTGACGCGGCTCGGCGTCCGGGTGACGGTGCTGCAGCGCGGTCCGGGGGTGCTGACGCGCGAGGAGCCCGAGCTCGCGGGCCGCCTGCTGGCGAAGCTGCGCGCCGAGGGCGTCGACCTGCAGGTCGACGTCGAGATCGACCGCGTCAGCGTCGGCGACGGTGCCGCGAAGACCGTGCATGCCGGGGAGCGCTCGTGGAGCGCCGCCGAGGTCTTCGTCGGCGCGGGCCGCACGCCGAACGTCGAGGGGCTCGGCCTGGAGGAGGTCGGCGTGGAGTTCGGGCGCCGCGGCATCGAGGTCGACGACCGGATGCGCACGAGCGTCAAGTCGGTCTATGCCGCCGGCGACGTCGCCGGCCGCCACCTGTTCACGCACTCGGCCGGCTTCGAGGCCGCGCGCGCCGTGCGCAACATGTTCCTGCCGGGAGGCAGCGGCGGCGGCTTCCTCGTCCCGTGGTGCACGTTCACAGATCCCGAACTCGCCCACGCCGGCCTGACGGAGGCGGAGGCGCGCGCGGAGCATGGCGACGACGCCGTCCGCGTGTGGCGCCAGGACCTGTCGCACTCCGACCGCGCCCGCGCTGAGTCCGCCGACGACGGCGAGATCCGCATCGTCACCGCGAAGGGCCGCGTCGTCGGCGCCCATGCGCTGTCGCCGGCCGCGGGCGAGCTGATCGGCGAGCTCGCGCTGGCGATCGACCGCAAGCTCAAGATCACCGAGCTCGCAAGCATCGTCCACGTCTATCCGACGATCTCGCTGGCGATCCAGCAGATCGCCGCCGAGGCCGCCTACGCCTCCGCCGAGAAGCTGTCGTGGCTCGTGCGGTCCGACGCCTGATACGCGCACCGGATCGCGTCTGGCTGGGCCCGACGCACACCCCGCCGCCGGGCGGTCGTGAATGATGTGTGAATGCGAGCGATCGGCGAGTCCGACGGGGTATCGGTCAAGGCGTATGCCGGCACGAGCGGCGTGATCCTCGCGTTCGACGTCGTGGAGGACAGGCGGGCCGGACTGCTCGGCTTCGCAATCGAGCGCCGCGGCGGCAACCGGCCCCCCAAGTGGCTGTCGGGTGCACTGAGCTTCCCCGGCGTGCAACGCAAGGCGGGCGAGTTTCCGACCAGCGAGACGGCGCCGATCCAGAAGTTCCGCTGGTCGGACTACACGGTCTTCGCGGACACGACCTACACGTACACGGTGCACCCGGTCTACGGCGAGCCCGCGAACCTCCGCGTCGAGCCGGGACCGTCGGTCACCGTTATGACCTCGAGCGTCGTGCGCGGCGACCACCGGATCGTCTTCAACCGCGCCGCCGCTGCGAGCCAGGCGTTCTCGCGACAGTTCCCCGAGGTCGAGGTGGAGCTCGCCGCGGCGAAGCGCGAGAAGCGCCCGGCCGTGATGCCGCCGCGCGCGCTCACCTGGCTCAGCCGCGGCGCGCTCGAGCAGATCACCGGCTTCTGCGCGCGCGCGCTCGATCCGACCTGGGCGCTGGACATCGCGATCTACGAGTACGAGCTCGAGGAGATCCGGGCGGCGATCGACGCCGCGCGCCACCGCGGCGCGGACGTGCGGATCGTCTACCACGCAAAGCCCAAGGACAAGCAGACCGCGCTCAACGAGGAGCACGTCGCCGACTGGCCGGCGACGCACAGGAAGGCGCGCGTGACGAGCCGCATCTGCCACGACAAGTTCATGGTGCTGAGCCGCATCCACGAGGAGCGGCGCACCCCCGCCGCGCTGCTGTGCGGATCGACGAACTTCACCCACAACGGCGTCTACCGCCAGGCGAACGTCGTCCACACGGCCGATCGCCCGGAGCTCGCGCAGCAGTACCTGGATCTCTTCGAGGTCCTCTTCGGCGGCGCGACCCCGGGCGACACGAAGAAGTGGATCAACGTCAACAACCCGCTGTCGTCCGACGCGCCGATCGTGGCCGGCTTCTCCCCGCGCACCGGCGAGGTCGACCTCGACCTGTTCGCGGCGGAGATCCGCGGCGCCGCGCGCGACGTGCTGTTCTGCACGGCCTTCGATCTCAACGCCCGCATCCTCGATGCGCTGAAGGGCGCGCCCCACGACGACATCCTGCGCTTCGGGTTGCAGAACTCGACCGACACGATCACCGGCACCCACCGCGACCGCACGGCCGACTTCGTCGCCACCGCGATGCTCAACGAGGGCCTCGAGGGGTTTCTCAAGGAGTCCACCGCGGGCCAGCGAGGCAACATCCTGATCCACACGAAGCTCGTCGTGATCGACTTCACCTCCGACGCGCCGACCGTCATCAGCGGCTCGCACAACCTGTCCGCCAGCGCGTCAGGTGGCAACGACGAGAACTACCTCATCATCCGCGGCGCGATCGACGTCGCCGACTGCTACGGCGTCGAGCTCATGCGCCTCTATGACCACTACCGCTTCCGCTGGCATGCCAGCCCGCGTTCGCGCAAGCCCGACGACCCGCCGCCCCCACCGCCGGACCCGACCTGGCCGGCCGGCTCGCTGTGCCCCGACGACCGCTGGACGAAGCCCTACTTCGCCGACGACACGCTCGAGCGCGCTGACCGCGAGCGCTTCGGTGTGCCGGCCGCCTGAGCCGCAGCCGTCAGCCGCTGATGCCGTTCGCGCTCTTGAGCATCGTCCACGTCTGGTTGCCGATGATGCCGTTGACCTCGGAGGCGTGCTTCGCGGCCTGAAAGTTCTTGACCGCGCCCTCCATCTTGCTGCCGAAGCTGCCGTCGACGAGCCCGACGCTGAACCCGGCTCCGTTGAGCAGCTTCTGGGCCTCCCTGACGGAGCCTCCGCTGGAGCCCCTCTTCAGCGCTTCAGGCATGTGGCATCTCCTCGGTGAAAGAACAGGTTTCGCGTGCCAACCCTCGCATGGTCGGGCGCGCCGCGTCAAACGTGCGGGCTCGGGCGCTCAGGGCCGGGTCTTCACCGCGGCGCGCTGGGCGCGCGCCAGATAGCGCTGCCCGGCGCGCACCGTGACGGTGCGCCTGCGGCCGAAGTCATAAACCTGGACTGTGCCCTTGACGACGCGCGTCAACGTTCCGTCGCAGCGATCCTCGACGAGCCAGGTCGTGCCGCGAACGGTGGCCGCGCTGTGGCGTCCCCGCGTGCGGAAGCGCCCCCTGCCCGATCCCCACAGCCGGCGGACCGTGCGCCGTGAGGCGGCCCGCGAAGCCCCGCGCGACAGGCCGGCCGCCGATGCCGACGGCGTGCATCCGCGGAAGCTTCCGCCCATCAGGCTCACCTCGGTGATCGCTCGCGTGCGCGCACGCGAGCTGCGCCGGCGCTGGCGCTGGCGCTGTTGGCGGACCCTGAACTGCCCCGCGTAGAACGTCGCGCGCTGGCGCACGCGCGGAGCGGTCTCGGCCGTCAGCCCGACGCGCCCCTTGCGCACGTCGATAATCGTCGACAGCGGGACGCTGACGTCGTCCTTGAGCGGGACCATGCGCTGCATGCCGGGCAGGCTGAAGTTCGTCGTACCGGTGGGCCGCAGCGAGACGTCCGATCCCACCGTCGGTTGGCCGCGACCGGTCTCGGCGCGCTCGCAGCCGGTGACGCGATCGACCCGGTCGACGATCGCGAAGTCCGCGCCGCCGCCGTTGCCGCAGCTGAGCGTGTCGGCGACGCCGTCGCGCGCGCGGATGACGTCCTGGCCCCGCCCGCCGCGCAGATCGTCACGCTGGGCGGCGCCATCGAGGTAGTCCTCGCCCGAGCCGCCGTCGAGCAGGTTGCGGTCGGCGCTTCCGGTCAGCGTGTCCTGGCGGCCGCCGCCGCCGACCTGCTCGACGTCGACGTGGACGTTGTCGCCCTCACCCGTCGCGCCGTCGTTGGCCCTGTCGTCGAGCGTCACGGTGACCGCCGCGCCCGCGAGCCCGTAGTCGACCATGTCCGCGCCCGCCCCGCCGGTCAGGTCGTCGACGCCGGCGCCGCCGACGAGCATGTCGTCGCCGGCGCCGCCGCTGAGCCTGTCGTCGCCGGCGTCGCCGTCGATCGTGTCGTTGCCGTCGAGCAGCACCGCCGCCGCGGCGCCGTCGAGGCTGTCGTCGCCGCTGCCGCCCGACAGCGCGTCGGCCCCGCTGCCGCCGGACACGATGTCGTTGTCCGCGCCGCCCCCGACCCGGTCGGCGTCGTCGCCGCCCATGACCGTGTCGCTGCCGTCGCCCCCGTCGAGCGTGTCGTTGCCGGCGTTGCCGAGCAGCATGTCGACCCCGCCGCCGCCGCGCAGCTCGTCGTTGCCGGCGTCGCCGCTGCCGCCGTCGAGCGTGTCGGCGCCGTCGCCGCCGTCGAGCGTGTCGCTGCCGGGCCCTCCGTCGAGCTCGTCGCCTTCCGGGCCGCCGGCCAGCGCGTCGTCGCCCGCGCTTCCCACGAGCCGCTCGACGTCGAGGCCGATGTCGTCGCGCTCGCCGGCCGCGCCGTCACCGGCGCCTGCGCCGATGCTGGCCGAGATGCCGTCGGTGCGTCGCTCGTAGGAGACCGTGTCACGGCCGGCTCCGCCGCTGAGGACGTCGGCGTCGGTGACCCCGCTCGTGGGACCGAGCCCGGGGCGCAGGAGGTCGTCGCCGCCGTCGCCGAGCAGGACGTCGTCGCCTCGTTCGGAGGGGACGCCGTCGGCGCCGATGCGCGTGTCGAGTCCGAGGACGTCGTTGCCCTCGCCGCCGCGCAGCACGTCGTCGTCGTCACCGCCGCTGAGCGTGTCCGCGCCGCTGCCGCCGTCGATGACGTCGTTGCCCGCGAAGCCGCGCAGCTCGCGATCGTCGCCTTCGCCGCCACGCAGGTCGTCGGCTCCGGCCGCGCCGAACAGCTGATCGGAGCCGGGGCCGCCGTCGAGCACGTTGGCGCTCGTCGTCGACGCGTTCTGCACGTCCTCTGCGCTGAGCATGTCGTCGCCGTCGCCGCCGCTGAGCGTGTCGCTGCCGGTGCCGCCGACCATGACGTCGGTGCCGCCCCCACCGCTGATGCGGTCGTCGCCGTCGCGTCCGAGCAGCAGGGTGGAGACCGCCGGCGTGTCGACGTCCGCCTCGTCGTCACCGTCGCCCAGATCGACGGTCAGGTTGGTGACCCCGGCCGCGGGGCAGCGGACCGTCTGGCCGGACGGACTGCAGTCGCCGAGCGTCTGGAGTGTCGCGCCCGGGTCGGCGTAGACGTAGGCGTCGCCGTCGCGCACGACCGTCACGCGATTGACCTCGCCGGAGTCGGCGGTGAACCCGACCCCCGTCGCGCCGGGGACGTGCGTGATCGTGGCGGCGCGCGCGGCGGGCGCGGCCAGGGCTGCCGCGAGCAGCGTCGCCAGTCCGTACAGCGCAGCGCGCCTCATCCGCGCCTGACCAGGTAGCTGGCTCCCGCGCGCAGCTCGAGGGGCTTGCGGCGCCCGCTGTCGCTGACGGTGATCGCGCCGCGGAGCACGCGGTAGCGCGTGCCCCCGCACAGCTCCTCGACGACCCAGTCGCCACGCCGCCCGACCGCGAAGCCGCGCGCCCCGTAGACGTACAGCGCGCCGGCATCGGCGCGGATCCGCAGTCGTGCCAGCGGCTTGCTGCTGCGGCCTGCGCACGCACGCCGCGAGGCCGTGGCGAGCAGGATCTCGGCGCGCCGCCGCGAGGTGGCGAGGACGAAGCGACCTTGGCTCACGCGGGCCATGCGGCGACCGCTGCGGGTCGCGACGATGACTCGCACCGCACCGGCGCTCGTGTCGACGGCGGCGGGCAGGGGCAGTGCCACGCGGTCGGCGAGCGGGACCAGGCGCTGCCCGCCGGGCGCGCGCATCGCTGCCGAACCGGCGGCGGGCTCGACGATCGCCTGGCGCCCGAGGCGCGGCCGGTCACCGCCTTCGTCGACGAACTCGCAGTCCGATTGCACACGGTCGACGGGATCGACGATCGCGAAGTCGATGCCCGGCCCGCATCCGACGCGGTCCGGGGCACCGTCGCGCGATCGCAGCACGTCGCCGGCGAGGCCGCCGTCGAGCTCGTCCGCGCCGCCTGCGCCGTCGAGGTAGTCCTCGCCCTCGGAGCCGCGCAGGTGCTCGGCACGATCGGTGCCGCGAACCGTTTCGTCGTGCTGCCCGCCCTCGAGACGCTCGATGTCGCTGCGCACGTCGTCGCGCTCGCCGGCCGGGCCGTCGTCGGCGACGTCGTCGAAGCTCACGCGAACGGGCACGCGCACCGGACCGTAGTCCACCGCATCTCCGTCGCCGTCTCCTCCCGACAGGGCGTCAGCTCCGGGACCGCCCGCGAGCGTGTCGTCGCCTGGGCCGCCCGACAGGGTGTCGCTGCCCTCGCCGCCGTCGAGGACGTCCGCTCCGTCGGCGCCGACGAGCGGCATCGCCGCCCCCTCGAGGACGTCGTCGCCGGGTCCGCCCGCCACGCGGTCGAGGCCGGGGCCGCCCGCGACTCGATCGCTCTCGCTGCCGCCGTCGAGATCGTCGTTGCCGCCGCCGCCGGCCAGCGAGTCGGGACCGTCGGCGCCGTCGAGCCGGTCCGCGCCGCCGCCGCCCTCGAGCCTGTCGGCGCCCCGCTCGCCGAACAGCCGGTCCGCCCCCGCGTCCGTGCCACCGCCCAGCAGCGTGTCGTCGCCGTCACCGCCCGACACGATGTCAGACCCGTCGCCGCCGTCGAGCCGGTCGCCCGCGGGACCACCGGTCAGCACGTCGTCGCCGGCGCCGCCGACCACGGCTTCGACGTCGGCGGCGACGTCGTCGCCCTCGCCCGCAGCGCCGTCGTCGGCCGTGCCCGCGCCGATGCTCGCCGACACGCCGGCGGTGCGACCGACGTAGGTGACGGTGTCCTGCCCCGGGCCGCCGGCGAGGACGTCGGCGCCGTTGGCGGCGTCGGGCGGATCGGGCGTGTTGAACGGCGAGCCTTCGCGCACGAAGCCGCGTCCGGGGGCGCCGTCGAGGGTGTCGTCGCCCGCCTCGCCGGCGAGCACGTCGTCGCCGTCGTCGCGGCAGTTCTCACGTGCCGCCAGCGAGACGCCCAGCGCGTCGTTGCCGTCGCCGCCGCGCTCGACGTCGTTGCCCCGGCCGCCGCACAGGATGTCGCGATCGGGGCCGCCCAGCAGCTCGTCCTGACCGTCATCCCCCGAAAGGAAGTCGCTGCCGGCGCCGCCGTCGAGGCGGTCGTTGCCGCCGAAGGCGTAGAGCTCGTCGGGACCG
>Ga0136610_1000205_pt1 | contig 15493 bp, 14 predicted proteins | sample AntDrymUQ1342206_2_FD_104804 | JGI IMG/M metagenome (GOLD analysis project Ga0136610, IMG submission 104804) | Polar desert sand microbial communities from Dry Valleys, Antarctica - metaG UQ134 (22.06) | ecosystem: Environmental > Terrestrial > Soil > Desert | place: Antarctica: Dry Valley...
AGGCAGACTTCTCGGTGACCAACGAGAACGCCCCTGCGGTGGCCGAGATCTGCGCTCGTCTGGATGGGTTGCCCCTGTCAATAGAGCTTGCTGCTGCGCGCGTGAGGCTGCTCGCGCCCCAAGCTATGCTCACCCGCCTGGGCAACCGCCTGAAGCTTCTCATGGGAGGGGCGCGAGACCTGCCCACCCGCCAGCAGACCCTACGGGGCACAATTGACTGGAGCTACGAGCTCCTCGAAGAGGTAGAGAAAACCCTCTTCGGGAGGCTCTCTGTTTTCGTGGGGGGGTGCACTCTGGAGGCAATAGAGGAGATCTGCGACCCAGGAGGCGATATAGACGCTCTGGAGGGGGCGCAGTCGCTCCTCGAGAAGAGCCTCTCGAGGCGGGAAGAAGGAGTAGCGGGAGAGTCACGCCTGGAAATGCTTGAGACCATCCACGAGTATGCCCGCGAGAGATTAGAGGAGAGTGGGGAGGCCGAGGAGATCAAGCGGGCCCACGCCGAGTACTTCCTGGCTTTGGCAGAAGAAGCCGAACCAGAGCTAAAGGGACCGGATCAGCTGGAGTGGCTGCAGGGCCTCGAGGCCGAGCACGACAACATGAGGGCCGCGCTAGGGTGGGCACTCCAACGAGGAGAGACGGAACTGGTGCTCAGACTTGGGGGAGCTCTATGGTGGTTCTGGTTCGTGCGCGGCCGCTACAGTGAGGGGAGACGCTGGCTCGAAGAGGCGCTGGCAACGGACGGGCGAGGCTCGCTTGAGTCGAGGGCGATGGTGCTGGCCGGGGTAGGAGCGCTCGCGTACGAGCAGGGCGAGCTCGACCGGGCAGAGGAGGCCTGCGAGGAGGGTCTTGATCTCCTCGTGCACGAGGCAACAGAGCGAAGCGAGGCGAAGCTATACCTCCTCTTATCCTTGGGACATGTGGCGTTGAGCAGGGAAGATCATAGCCGGGCAACAGAGTTGTTCGAAGAAAGCCTTGCGTTGAGCCGGGAAATGGGGCACGGTCTGGGGCGCGCAGGCTCTGTTATGAGCCTGGCGACTGTGTCGTACGAGCAGGGCGACTCCCATCGGGCTGCCGAGCTCTTCGAACAGAGCATGGATCTCTTCCGGGAGCGGGGCGACAAGGTAGGCCTCGCCTGGTGTCTGATCAACCTGGGACTTGTGGTGTCCTCCCAGGGGGATATCGGGCGGGCTGCGAAGCTCACCGAAGAGGGCATTGCGCTGCTGCGAGAGCTGGGAGCCGGAGCAGACACCGCTATTGGACTGTGCAACCTGGGATGGATGGCCCTGCTCCAAAATGATCTCGGCAAGGCGGCGGATCTCTACCAAGAGAGCCTGGTTCTCGCGTGGGACGCTGGACTCGATCCGGTCGTCCTCACTACTTTGGAGGGATGCGCATGTGTGGCTGGGGCACAGGGAGAAACGCAGCGGGCGGCGCAGCTGTGGGGTGCAGCGGAGGCGTTACAAGAAGCAAGGGGCATCCCCAGAGACACCGACTGGCTCGCCGAGGCCGACGTCCGCATTTCCACCGTGCGCTCGGGCCTGGGCGAGGAGGCCTGGGAGGAGGCGTCGAGGAGGGGTCGGGTGATGAGGCTCGAGGAGGCTGTCGCGTACGCCAAGGAGGAAACCACAGGCGGTTAATCCGCCACCTGGTGCTCGAAGCCGAATGAGTGTTTTGCAGAGGTATCGACCTCATGCGAATCGCTCTTTGCGTAAGAGTGGCCGAGGCGAACGGGTGCAAGGTCGCGGCGCGGGTACAATGCGTCGTGGACCGGAATGTGATCGGAATGAGCCTTGCTGTCAAAGAATGGACGGTAGAAGAGATGAAATGCGGGGCGAATCTCTATTCGTCAATAGCAACCGATAAGGCTGTGGCGGAGGTGGTTTCGCAGGGTGCCCTGCTTTGGGTGGCCTCCTTTTCGGCAGGGTTGGAAGGAGACCCAGCATCAAGAAGATTCTGACTCTCGCGGCTGTGCTCGCAGTCTTGCTGGTGAGTTCGGCCTGCTCTTCCGCGGACGAGGGGAAGGGTGGAGAGGAGGATGTGATCGCGGGCGCCTCCAAACAACGCAGCCCTGACCCTGAACCGAAACGTACGGAAATCGACGGAGAGATCGGCGACAGCGTAGAGGCTGGGGTTCTGTCTTTCAGGATCTTCGACGTGCGGGCGAAAGACCGCATCTATGCCATGGCAGAGCCCGGAAAGAAACCCGTAACGCGGGGGAATATCTCCAGCGAGTACGTAGCCATTGATTATCTAGTGCAGAATATCTCCGGATCACCAATGACCATGGGAGCGAAGGGGACGCTCCTCGATGAGCAGGGTAATTCCTACAGCCAGGATACCTCTATCGAACCCCCTTCCGGCGGTACCGACGGCATGGAGCTCGGGACGGCCCAGACAATGGCGTCCACCATGTTCTTCCGAGTGCCGAACGGCATCATCCCCGCAACGCTCGAGATAAAGACTGGCGGTGGAGAGGCCGGCGTCGATCTGCTGGAGAGGGATCTGGAGAACGTGCCGCCCGACGATTACCTGCGGGTGTACCACCTCTATTTCAACGAACAGGCCTACGAGGAGGCCTACGAGATGTTCGACCCGGCATCCGTCCAGAACATCACGCTCGGCGAGTGGCTGGCTTTCTACGAGCCTCTGTGGGGCAAACGGTACGTGAACCTCGACAACCTGACGCCGCTTTCGGAGGGCTCCGATCGGGCGACGTTCCGGATGACGCGCACCTTCTACGACGCGGAGGGCGACATCGTGGCAGATCCTGAAGTCAATCCTTCCGTAACGCAGGAGATGGTCGAGGTTGACGGGAAGTGGAAGCTCGTGATGCGCGACGACCTGGTCTCAGACATCATAGCCGTCATAGGACCCGACGAGACGCCCACGCCCGAGACGAAAGCGCCCGAGAATGAGTCGAAGGACCCGGAACGCACCCAACCACCTTCGACAGTCCCCGAGACCACGCAGCAGACCGAAGACACGAGATCCGCGGCCCCGGAAGACTACGATTGCGAAGACTTCGAGACCCAGGAAGAGGCCCAACTCTACCTCGCGCCCGGCGACCCCTACGAGCTCGATGAGGACGGCAACGGTCAGGCCTGCAAGACCTTGCCGTAGCGCAAGGTGCCAAAGGGGTTGAGGAAGGCTTGGGGCCCTCCTCAACCCGCTGTGCGACTTACACCTGCTGCCAGGCAGCGAAGGCGTCGACGAGACCGTGGCCGGTTGCGCCATCCGCGGCGAGGCCTGCCTGGATGGGGACGAACTCAACCTGATTGCCTACCCTTACGGGGTTGGAGACTTCGTTGGCCTGCCCCGTTGTCACGTCTCTGGCCGTACGCGCCAGGACGGCCTTGATCTCCGCGGGGGAGAGACCAGGGTTCTTCTGCTTCAGCAGGGCGCACACGCCCGCAAGTTGCGGAGCCGCGGCCGATGTTCCGCTGATAACGCTCCAGCCATCATCCGCCCCGGTCCCGTCATCGGCCGCGCCATCGTGGTCGATCTCGCAGCCTGGCTCGAGCGGGAGCATGATGTAGGACGCGTGAGGTTGCATGCCCACCAACCCCGTCACATCGGGAACATTGCGTCCGGGGTAGATCACGCTACTGAATGCGCTCGCATAGTCGGAGGCCTGCATCTCCAGGTCCTCGTCTATGAACGCCCCGCCTGCTGAGATGACGTCGGGATGCATCCCTGGAAAGGCAATATGGCCGTTGCCAGCGGAGAAGACGACCGTGATCCCCGAAGCCACGGCGTCGGCGATCTCGGCTTCGAGCGCCCGGAGAAAGCCTGGCAGGGAAGGCTGCGGAAGGCTATCGGACCCGCGAAGGTCGAAGCCCAGGCTGACCGAGATGATGTCGGGATTCTGCCTTACCGTCTCCTTGAAGGCGGCGGTCAGGTTGGGGCCCGACTTGACACCGATGAAGGTCACGTCGGGTGCAATCGCCAGTATGTTGCCGGCTTCCGCAGAGCCGTGCCCGTTTTCATCGTGCTCGACGGCGGTGGCGCCAGGTCCGAGGATTCTGGACATGTTGTAGTTCATGTCGAGGTAGTAGGGATGCTGGATGTAAAAGCCGCTGTCGATCATCGCCACCTTCACCCCCAGCCCCGTCGTCCCGTTCCTGTGAACCCGGCTCGCGTTCATCAGCAGGGACAGGTCGCCGGGCACCCGAAGATGGTGGTAGTCCACGCGTGGAGGCAAAGGACTCTCGAAAAAGAGGTAAGGCTGCTGGATGTAGGCACGCTCGACCAGGCCGGACAGTGGGTCAGGCGGAGCCCACGCCGCCTCAGGAGCCGGCGCGAGGAAACTCCGGGCAGCAGGGAGAGCTGGTGCGGCCGGCTCCCGCTCTTCCTGGACGGAGCGCTCCTCCAACTCGGTGCCGAACACCTCGGTAAAGAGATCCGGCGGACCCTCGACGGAGAGCGAGAGACGCGAGCCGATCAAGACCCTGAAGCCCAGGCGCCTGAGCTCGTCCGCAGCGCGGTCCAACTGCGCCGGTTCGGCGTGGAACGCGTCTATGTTGGATGCCCTCGGATTCGGCGCGGTGGCGGAAAACGGGGACAGAATGTCCGCGTCAGGGGGTGGGGCCAGCGATACCTCGATGCTCAGCATGGAGGAGAAATCTTCTTGCACGATGGATCGTCCTTTCCGGAGAGGAGTGACTCAGAACAAGAGCGGTGGCTGCTGAATCTCGACCGACTCGACTTCGTCTCTTAGCTCTCTCGGGACCTTTGGCGGCTCGGCGGTGCGAAAGCCCGCTCCACCTAGCGGCCCAAAGTCCCTCGCCGGAGAATCAACCCTTTCGGACGGGATCAGGCGGCACCCGAAAACGGACTCGAACCTCTGCTTCGGTCCTCCTACGGAGACGGATCTACTGCCCACAGACAGGACCTCGAAGCCCAGCTTCGTCAGCTTCTGGGCGACCTTTTCGCCCGCCGCCCGGTCCGATTCGCGTAAGAGCACCTCTGCTGAGACTAACGTTTCGTCGGTCATGGTCACCTCCTTCCTATCAGTTTACCGCGCCCTGTAGGACCCCCGGCGCGGTTCGCGAACCGGAACGATCCGAGCCGGGTCGAGGTGCCAAGCGATCGAAGCAAGCACCGAAACACTTCCTGACCAGGATCGCTCATGGGTCTGCTCCACTGTGACACGCGCCGATGAATCTCGAATGAATCCGGAATGAAACGCCGACGACGCAGGCCAAAGTTCGCGAAATCACTTCCCCGAAAATACGTGGATCATGGTACAGAATCTTGCCCGCTCGTTCGAGGCGAGACGTGGTTTCTATGGCATGCCTTTCCGCAATTGGCCACGAATTCATCGACGATTCATCGCGGATTCATCGTCTCTTGTTCTCATTACGCCAGCTAACGTCTCGATCCGCCGGCCCGGCTAGTGGCGACGCTCCCACCAGGAAGGAGAGGGGGATGTCTGAAGGCCTCGGTTCAGGGAGAATGATGTGAAAGCCTCGCGGTTGGCTACGGGCTGACGGTACCGGGCCGACCGCGGACCATTGGAGGTGGAGGAGTCATGACCGAGTTCGATCCGGGACCGCCGCCGGAATTCGCCGAGATCTTTGCGCGGGTGCCCGACTACGCGCCCTACAAGCAGCACTTCTGGTACGACTGGGGTCCGATCTTCTACCGCGGCCGCCTCGATGGCAGCGCGCGCGTCCTGTGCGTGGCCTCGGACCCTGGGCCTACAGAACGTGTAGCGATGAGGACCCTGGTGGGCGACGCGGGCCAGCGCGTACAGGGCTTTCTGGCCAAGATCGGCCTTACCCGCTCCTACCTGTGCCTCAACGCCTTCGCCTACGCGCTCCATCCCGGTAGCTTCTGGGAGGGACCCGAGATCCTCCGGGATGAGGACCACCTGGCGTGGCGCAACGAGCTCTTCGATAAGGCGAAGGGTCCCGAACTGCAGGCGGTGGTCGCCTTCGGCTTTCAGGCGCAGGAGGCCGTAGACCTCTGGGAAGGCAAGGGTAACGTCACCGTCTTCGAGGTTCCCCACCCTAGCAGCCGCAGCCCGGGGCAGCTCCTCGAGGCCTGGCGGGACGCCGTCACGCGGCTGCGCGAGATCGTGCCTGCCGATCCCGAGGGAGAGCCCGTGGCGCCCAACTACGCCGACACCTTCCGGGAGGAAGACTACGCGCGCATCCCCTATGGGGATCTGCCCTTCGGCGTGCCCGAATGGTTCGGCGACGACTCGTGGGGACGCACGGCCGCCCCCCGTCACAACAACTGCGTCGACCGCCCCGACCCCGACGATGGCCACACCTTGATCTGGATCGCCCCGAGGAGCTGAACCATGCCTGAGCACACCACAAAGTACGCGCTGGAAGGCCGCGTGGTGACCATGGACTCGTCATTCACAGTGCTCGAGCGGGGCACCGTATACGTGGACGGGGGCAGGATAGCGCTAGTCACCACCACCGGTGCACCTACGCCCCCTGGCTTCCAGGACGCGCCCTTTATCGGCACCAGGGGAACTATCTACCCCGGCCTGATCGACCTGCACAACCACCTGAGCTACGACGCGCTCACCCTGTGGCAGGTGCCCGAGCTCTACACCAACCGGGACCAGTGGGGCCGTCATCCTGACTACAGGAAGCTAATTAGCGGGCCGATGACGGTGCTCGGCAAGACCCCGGGCTTTGTGGAGGCCGTGGTCCGCTATGTAGAGTGCAAGTGCCTGCTCGGCGGCGTGACGACGGCCCAGGGCATTGCACTCTTCAGCAACCAGGGCATAATGCGCCATTACCGCGGCGTCGTGCGTAACGTGGAGGAGTCCGGCGAAAACGACCTCCCTGACGCAGCCACGAAGATCTCCGACGTCGAAGCCGAGGACGCCGAGAGGTTCCTCGAGCGCCTGCAGGACAGCTCGTGCCTGCTCCTGCACCTGAGCGAGGGCACGGACGAGAGGGCCCGTGGGCACTTCCAGGCCCTGCAACTGGCCGACGGAACATGGGCGATCACCCCCGCGCTCGCAGGCATCCATTGCGCGGCCCTCGAACCCGAAGACTTCGGCATCCTCGCCGGGCACGGTGGCTCGATGGTCTGGTCGCCACTTAGCAACCTACTGCTCTACGGAGAGACGGCCGACTTGGGAGCGGCGAGAGAGAGCGGCGTACACATCGCCCTCGGCTCGGACTGGTCCCCCAGCGGCAGCAAGAGTCTGCTCGGGGAACTCAAGGTCGCTCGCCTCGTGGCTGATGAGAGAGGCATCGACTTGCCAGACCGTGAATTGCTGGCAATGGCCACGCGGGACGCCGCCGGTATCCTGAAGTGGGATCAGGCCCTCGGGTCGATAGAGGAAGGCAAACGCGCCGACTTCACCGTCCTCTACGGGAGGAGCGCAGACCCTTACGCCGCATTCCTCGAAGCCAGAGAGACCGGCATCGCCCTGGTTGTTATCGACGGGGTTCCCCGTGTCGGCAACGAGCGTCTGATGGGCCACTTCGGGCCCGGGACGGAACGCTGGAGGGTGGGTTCGGCGGAGCGGGTGCTGAACCTTTCTCAAGAGAGCGCCGACCCCGTAGTCGGCGCTCTCACGCTGCGCGAGGCCAGGGACAGGCTGCGTGACGGGCTCGGCCGGCTGCCCGAACTGGCGCGCCGGTTGGAGGAGGCGCCTGCGCCTCTGGCGGGTGCCGGGCCGCAGTGGTCTCTGCTGCTTGACCACGAGGAGCCTCTGGACACGGCCATAAGACCGCACTTCTCACAGGGCCCCGCAGGACAGCCGACCGCTCCTCGCCTGGTCGAGATAATGGCGCTCCAGGCGCCCCTCTCCGGATTGCTGATCCCGCTGCACCTCGACCCCCTGACCATCTCGGACGACAGCGCATTCTTCGGACGCCTGGCCGAGGAATCCAACCTGCCAGACTACGTTAGTGAGAGATTGCCTGCCTTGTTCTGATAACGCCGTGAACAAAAAGCTGAAATACTGAAAGCCGCCGCAGGAGGCGTGCTGAAATCCTCTAGTTGCGTCGGCCGACGCACACACAATATGTAGAAGACGGTGCAATCGGTGGCGGTAGAGGGTAATCTTAGGCCATGATCTCAGCCGGTGGCAGGGGACACACCATACTCGGTATAGACCCAGGGACGGCGACGATGGGGTGGGGTGTGATCCGGCAGGAAGGCAACCGCCTGCGCTACATGCAGCACGGTGCCATCACAACGCCACCCGACTGGGAGATGCCCCGCCGGCTCGGAAGGCTCTTCGACGGTGTAACAGAATTGGTTCGGGGTTACAGGCCGGAGACCGTCGCGGTCGAGGAGCTCTTCTTCAATACCAACGTGACTACGGCGATCACCGTCGGGCAGGCCAGGGGCGTCGCGCTACTGGCGGCATACAGGGCCGGGATCGAGGTTACAGAGTACACGCCTTTGCAGGTAAAACAGACGATCACATCGTACGGACGGGCGGACAAACGCCAGGTGCAGGAGATGGTGAAGGCCCTCCTGAACCTGCCAGCCATACCTCGTCCCGACGACGCCGCCGACGGTCTCGCCATCGCCATCTGCCACGCCTTCTCCAGCAGCATGCCGGGCAAGGTCGGGGTGGGGAAATAGCGGATCATGCGTGATAATTAGCCCATGATCTACAGGTTACGCGGTACTCTGGTCGAGAAAGATACTGAAGGTGTCGTAATCGATGTGGGGGGCGTCGGCTACCGGGCCTCGGCTTCGCTGGCGACATTGCGGGCGCTACCCTCCCTCGGTGAGGAGTGTGTCATCCACACCAGGCTGGTGGTGCGCGAGGACGCGATGCTCCTTTTCGGCTTTGCGGAGCGCGAGGAGCGGGCCGCGTTCGACGCGCTTACCGCCGTGAGCAAGGTCGGGCCGAAAATGGCACTCTCCGTACTCTCTTCGATGTCGCCGCCTGAGATCTCCGAGACGGTGGCGAGGGGAGATGTGATCAAGTTCTCCTCCGTGCCGGGGCTCGGGAAGAAGACGGCGGAACGACTCGTGCTCGAGCTCAAGGGCAAGAGCCTCGCCACCTTCGCGCCTGAGCCTGGCGTGCCTGGCGGCGATGGCGGAGGCGGCCCTTACATCGAGGCGAGAGACGCGCTCGCGGCGCTAGGGTACAGGCTCGAGGAGGCCGAGAAGGCGCTCAACGACGTGCCACCGCAGGATTCCGTAGAGAAATACATTAAGGAGGCGTTACGGAAGATAGGGAGCAGGCGGTGAGCGCGGAGGAGATGGACGACTTCACCGTGCGCGACGAGAGAGGAACCGAGGAACCGACCGAGGACATCACGGGGGCCGCTGGCTTCGGTGAGTTCGGTGAGCATCCGCTCGACCCCGAGGCCCACGTCGGGGACGACGAGCCCACGCTCAGGCCGAGCTCGTTCGACGAGTTCGTCGGGCAGGAGGCCCTCAAGCAGAACCTCAGGATCTTCGTACAGGCGGCCAAGCAGCGCGGTGAGCCTCTGGACCACATACTGCTCGACGGCCCTCCCGGACTCGGCAAGACCACGCTCTGCCGCATCCTCGCCGAGGAGATGGAGGTCGGGCTCAGGCCGACGAGCGGTCCCACCCTGGAGCGGGCCGGGGACATGGCGGCGATCCTGACCTCGCTGGAGGAGGGCGACTTCCTGTTCATAGACGAGATCCACCGCCTGAACAGGCAGATCGAAGAAGTTCTCTACCCCGCGATGGAAGACTATGCGATGGATATCGTCCTCGGCCAGGGGCCGTCGGCGCGTACGATCAGGATGGACCTGCCGCGCTTTACGCTGGTCGGCGCGACCACCAGGAAAGGTCTGCTTACGAAGCCGCTACTCGACCGCTTCGGTGTCGCGGAGAGGCTCGAATACTACAGTCCCGGGGACCTCGAGAAGATCGTGATCCGCAACGCGAAGATACTCGGCGTCCCCATCACAGAAGGAGGCGCCAGCCAGCTCGCGCGCCGCAGCCGCGGGACGCCCCGCATCGTCAACCGGCTCCTCAAGCGGGTTCGCGACTACGCCCAGGTCGTCGGCGAAGGTAAGATAGACGAGGAGACGGCGAACGCCGCCCTCGACATGCAGGGTGTCGACCATCTCGGCCTCGACAGGGCCGACAGGGATTATCTCGGCCTCGTCATAGACAAGTTCGAGGGCGGGCCCGTCGGCGTCGGCACGATCTCCGTGGCCCTCGGCGAGGCCCGCGACACCGTCGAGGATGTCTACGAGCCTTACCTGTTGCAGAGCGGCCTGATCCAACGCACACCCCGGGGCCGGATCGCGACGCAAAGGGCCTACGGGCACCTGGGCGTCCCCGTCCCGAACGGTGGCCTGTAGGGGCGGTTCGCGAACCGCCCACGTACGATGTGCGGCTTCAATCCTCGATAGTCTGGCGCGGAAAATAGCCGCCCAGCTAAGGCTAAGCCATAGAGTGGCCGATAGTAAGAGCATGTTGTACTACGACACGAAACTGGTCGACACCCCTGAGGGGACTACAGGCGAAGGAGACCTCTCTTTCGCCGCTTTCAGCCTGTCGCACGCTGCGTGTAGGGACGATGTGCTCGAGGTGCGTATCGGCGAGCACATGTTGCTCGCGTGGTGTATGGAATGCGCCGTGATGGAGGTCTTCGCGCCCTGCGAGGACTAATGCCTGTAACGTCGCCGTCTGCGATAATTCGCCGTACTTCCTCATAGTCGTTCGGGCCTTGACGCTTGGACGGGTGCAGGTGCTCCCAAGCTAACTGGGAAGGAAACTCGTTGATCGAGTGGAGGCGAAGGGTCCTCATGGTTGGGCAGGGCATCGAGGAACGCTTCGACGCCCTCAGGTTCAGGCTGAAGCGCCGCTTCGGGCTGCTCGATCCGTTCGAGATCCTACCCTACAGGGGGCACGGCACGACCAGGGAGCTGTTCCTGAAGGGCCGCGTCCTCGAGGAGGCTGGCATTACCCGCCCGGGTCGGGACGATGCGGTGTGGAAGAACATTCGCGACATGGTGCGGCGCTTCGCGAGCGATGAGGTGGCCGGCGCGCGGGTAAGGGCTTCGTTCGAAGGGTTGCAAGTCGAGACCACCGCCGACGTCGAGGGCTACTTCGAGGTGCGTTTTCAGCTTCCAGAGCCGCTCGATGGCGCGGCCGGGTGGTACAGGGTGGAGTTGGACTTGCTCTCACCACTGTCGCCGGGTGGGGGAAGGGTGCGGTCGACGGGAGAGGTGCTCGTGCCGCATGGGGCTGGTTTCGGAGTGATCAGCGACCTCGACGATACGGTGGTGTTTTCCAGCGCGACGAGCGTGCTCAAGATGGCCTGGATAGTGGTGCGCAACAATGCCCATACTAGGCTACCTTTCGAGGGTGTCGCGGCCTTCTACAGGGCCTTGCAATCGGGTGCTGACGGGCGGTCCTCCAATCCGGTCTTCTACGTATCGAGCAGTCCCTGGAACATCTACGACATGCTAGAGGATTTCCTGAACGTACACGGCGTTCCCCCTGGGCCGTTGTTTCTCAAGGACTGGAGTCTGACCGTTCTCGGGAAGCACAGAGACTACAAGACAGGGGTGATCCGGCGCCTCCTGAGCACCTACGAGGAGTTGCCATTCGTCCTGATCGGGGACTCGGGGGAGGAGGACCCCGAGATCTACCTGCAGGCTGTGCGCGAGCACCCTGGTCGCATCATGGCCGTCTACATCAGGGATGTCGCTTCAAGCGAGCGTGACGCCGAGGTCAAGGCGATGGCGGTCGAAGCGCGCAAGCTCGGGACGGAGATGGTGGCCGTCCCCGATACCGTCGCGGCGGCAGAGCACGCGGCCGCAATTGGCCTGATAGCGCCGGACGCAGTCGCCGCGGTCCAGTCTGAGAGCACCGCCGGCTTCTAGAGCGGTTCGCAGCACGCGTAGCCTTTCTGCAAACCGCTTTAGTCCGCGGAACCGAGCCCGGGGTCTGTCACGGCCCCTTCTGAAGCCGATGAGACGAGGGCTGCGTACTTCGCCATCACTCCTGTCGTGAAGCGGGGTTCGGGCTCGCGCCAGTCTGTCAGGCGTGATTCGAGTTCCTCCGCGGGCAGATCGACGCTCAAGGTCCTGTTCTCGATATCGAAGGTTACGGTGTCGCCGTCTCTTAAGGCTGCTATGGGGCCGCGGTGGGCGGCCTCGGGGGCGACGTGGCCGGCCATCAGGCCGCGGGTCGCGCCGGAGAAGCGCCCGTCCGTGAGCAGGGCGACGGTCTCGCCGAGGCCCTGTCCGACGAGGGCCGCTGTGACCCCAAGCATCTCGCGCATGCCGGGTCCGCCTTTGGGGCCTTCGTAGCGGATGACGACCACGTCGTCCTCGGAGATGCCTCCGGCCTGCACGGCGTCCATGGCTTCCTCCTCGGAGTCGAAGACGCGGGCCGGACCCGTGTGGAGGAGGCGGGTGTAGCCGGCGACCTTGACCACGCAACCCTCTGGGGCGAGGTTGCCCTTGAGGATCACCAGTCCCCCCGATGACCTGAGCGGCTCTTCGACCGTGACTATCACGTCCTGCCCTGGCGTCTCCTCGGCCTCCTCGACCTCCTCGGCGAGGGTGCGGCCCGTGGTGGTGAGTTGGGTTCCGTCTATGAGGCCTGCGTCGAGCAGGCGCTTGCCGAGAAGCCTGCTCCCACCCGCGCGGTCGACGTCGACGGCCGTGTAGCGGCCTCCGGGTTTCAGGTCGGCGATGATGGGGGTGCGTGAACTCACGGTGTCGAAGTCGTCGATGTCGAGGGGGACCCCGATCTCACGCGCTATCGCGAGCAGGTGCAACACGAGGTTGGTCGAGCCTCCCGTTGCGGCGCCGGCGGCGATACCGTTCTCGAACGCTTCCCTGGTCAGGATGCGATCCGGGGTGAGGCCGTGTTCAAGCAGATCCATGACGAGCCTTCCGGCGCGGGTACAGACCCCGTCTTTGCGGCCGTCGAGGGCGGGGGGGCCTGCCGAACCCATCGGCGAGAGGCCGAGGAACTCGAGGACCATGGCCATCGTGTTGGCCGTGAACTGGCCCCCGCAGGCGCCAGCCCCGGGACAGGCATGCTCCTCGAGGTCGAGGAGGTCCTCGTCTGACATCTTGCCGGCAGCGTTGGCGCCGACGCCCTCGAAGACGTCCTGGATGGTCACGTCGTGCCCCTCGAAGCGGCCTGGGGCTATGGAGCCGGAGTAGACGACGGCGCCGGGGACGCCGAGCCTCGCGTGGGCCATCGCGGCGGCGGGGATAGTCTTGTCGCAGCCGACGATCGTTACCATCGCGTCGAACATGTGGCCGCGCCCGACCAGCTCTATGGAATCGGCGATCACCTCGCGGCTCACGAGGCTCGACTTCATCCCTTGCGTCCCCATGGTTATGCCGTCGGAGATGGCGATGGTGTTGAGCTCCATGGGCGTGCCGCCAGCCTCCCTGATGCCCTCCTTCACCCTCTCGGCCAGGTGGCGGTGGTTGTAGTTGCACGGCATCGTCTCGATCCAGGAGTGGGCCACACCGACTATGGGTTTGCTTAGGTCCTCGTCCGAGTAGCCCATGCCCTTGAGGAAGGACCTGGCCGGCGCGCGGTCGCGGCCCTCCAGGATTGTGCGGCTCTTTTGCCTGGTGTCTGTGGTCTCCATATTCTCTCCAAGCTCTTGGATCACATAAGGCGGCCTAAGGAGTATAGGCAGCGGGGCTGCGTCGTGCCAGCATTTCAGCACGCTCCGGCCTGCGGCCTCGCTTGTCAGCATTTCAGCTGGTCAGCTTTTTCTTCGCTCTTGGCCGATCGCGCGGCCACGGTACGTGGAACGCCTTCGGTCAGCGGCGGTAGAATCAAGGGTAGTGAGATCCACGAAAAGGAGCGCTAGTGGAGACGAGTAAACTTACCAAACGAGTCATAAACCCGGGGACAAGCATCGGCCACGTCCACTTGAAGGTGGCGAACATCGAGCGGGCCCTTGGCTTCTACAGAGACATTCTTGGTTTCGAGGTGACCCAGTGGTACGGAGATGACGCGGTCTTCCTCTCCGCTGGCGGATACCACCACCACATCGGCCTGAACACCTGGATGAGCCGCAACGCCGACCCGGCCCCGCCCCATTCCGCCGGACTCTTCCACCTCGCCGTCCTCTACCCTGGGCGGCGGGATCTCGCCCTAGCACTCAGGTGGCTTCTCGAATCGAACTACCCTATCGGTGGAGCCTCAGACCACGGCGTCTCCGAGGCGCTGTACCTACAGGACCCTGACGGCAACGGCGTCGAACTGTACCGGGACCGCCCGCAAGAGGAGTGGCCGCGGACCCCCGATGGCGGGCTCGAGATGGTAACCAGGCCCCTCGACGTCGATGGTTTACTTGCGGAGCTGGACAACGAGGAGACCACCTGAGTGAAGGGTGCACGACCTGGTCTTCCCTCTGTGGACATCGGACGCGGCGGGCATAGAATAGGATCGTGGGACTCGAAGGCGTAGGAAAGTTGTTGATCGGTGGCGCGGTCCTGCTGCTCGTGCTCGGCGGATTGTTCCTTCTGCTCGGCCGTCTCGGATTAGACCGGCTGCCCGGCGACCTCGTGTTCCGGCGCGGCAATGCCACGTTCTACTTCCCGATAGGGCTCATGATCCTGCTCTCTGTCGTCGGCACCATCGTCTTGAACATTGTCTTCCGCCGCTAGGGTGCTTACCTCCGAGCTCGACTACGATATTCCCGAAGATCTCATCGCCCAGAGCCCGGCGGAGCCACGCGACGCCTCGCGCTTGATGGTGGTGAACGCGAAGGAGGGCACGATCGCCCACCACACGTTCCGGGACCTGCCGCGTTTCCTGCTGCCCGGCGACGCGCTCGTCCTGAACGAGACGAAGGTGATACCGGCCCGGCTCGAGGCCAAAAAGCCGACCGGCGGTGAGGTGGAGCTGCTCTTTCTCCGGGACCTCGGGCCGAATCGCGGCGGAGCGTGGGAGGTACTCGCCAGGCCGAGCAAACGCCTCAGGCCAGGGCTCGGGCTCCTGGCCGGTGGAAAGCGGCTGGAGATTGTCGAGAGCCTGGGCGACGGGCACTGGGCCGTCTGTGCCCATGACGTACGCGGCCTGCTGGAGCGCAGGGGCAGGATGCCACTGCCGCCTTACATCAGTCCCACTCCCGAGACAGAGGGCCGCTACCAGACCGTGTACGCGCGAAACGAAGGTTCGGCCGCAGCGCCAACGGCCGGCTTTCACTTTACGGGGCAGGTTCTCGAGGAGGCAGAGCGGGCAGGGGCCGGGATAGCCAGGATCACATTGCACGTCGGGGTGGGGACCTTCATGCCCGTGAGGACCGAGAGGCTCGAAGACCACAGGATGCACGCCGAGTACTACAGCGTGCCGCCGGAGGCGGTGCAGACCGTACAGCATGCGCGGCGGGTGGTTGCGGCCGGCACCACAGCAGCACGCGCGCTCGAGACCTGGTCAGCGAACGGCGAGGCGGAAGGAGAATCGAATCTCTTCGTCTATCCCGGCTACCGCTGGTTGGCCGTAGACACGTTGCTGACGAACTTCCACCTGCCGCGCTCGACGCTGCTGGCGATGGTCATGAGCTTCGGGGGCGAGGAAC
>Ga0136610_1000206_pt1 | contig 15491 bp, 11 predicted proteins | sample AntDrymUQ1342206_2_FD_104804 | JGI IMG/M metagenome (GOLD analysis project Ga0136610, IMG submission 104804) | Polar desert sand microbial communities from Dry Valleys, Antarctica - metaG UQ134 (22.06) | ecosystem: Environmental > Terrestrial > Soil > Desert | place: Antarctica: Dry Valley...
CAATGCCTCTCGCTTCGGTGGTACCTCTCGGTACAGATTCTATACCTCGGGTAGTTGCTTGATGCTGCTAAAACCTTACAAGTACATTACGATTGCCCTTCGCGGCCCGGATCGTCTTCGACTTGACACGCCCGCTATTTGGCGCTACAAAGCGTTTTATAGGCGATGACGGGAACGAGTAGGGGCGCAGAACCCCGCTAGAGCGAGCCGGGGATGGTGGAAGCCCGGCGCGGGACGCGGCCCGAACATCCTCCCCGAGCCGCCGGCCGAAAGCGGAAGGCGAGAGTAGCCTAGACGATTAGTAGGACCGGCCGGGCGAGCCCGTTACAGCGCGTGCGTTCCGGGAGACCGGTACGCCACGGAGAGGACCGGACCGTGAGGCTCCGGGCAAGTAGGGTGGTACCGCGAGGGCCTTGTTGAGGCTCCCGTCCCTACGGTGGAGCGACACTCCGCCCGAGGGGTGGGAGCTTTTGTATGAGGAGGTCCGCGATATGAAGTTCGACAAGGTCAGCCCGCAAGTAGACTTTCCGGGGCTCGAGGAGGAGATCCTCGGTCTCTGGGAGAGAACCGGCGCATTCGAGAAGTCGGTAAGGAGCAGACCCGAGGACAGGCCCTTCGTCTTCTACGAGGGACCGCCGACGGCGAACGGGAGACCAGGGTTCCACCACGCGCTGGCGAGGGCGTTCAAGGATCTGATCCCACGCTACAAGACCATGCAGGGTTACAGGGTCGAGCGCAAGGGCGGCTGGGACTGCCACGGTCTGCCGGTCGAGATCCAGGTAGAGAAAGAGCTCGGCCTCGAAGGCAAAGCGGACATCGAGCGCTACGGCGTCGAGGAGTTCAACCGCCTGTGCCGCGAGTCCGTCTTCCGCTACGTGGAAGACTGGCAGAAGATGAGCGAGCGGCTCGGCTTCTGGGTGGACATGGAAGATCCCTACCGCACGCTCGACGGCTCATACATCGAGAGCGTCTGGTGGGCCCTGAAGACCCTCTACGAGAAAGACCTCCTCTACGAGGGTTTCAAGGTAAGCCCCCACTGCCCCCGCGACCAGACCTCCCTTTCCTCCGCCGAGGTCGCCCTCGGCTACCAGCAGTACCCCGACCCCGTGGTTGACCCGAGCGTCTACGTCAGGCTGCCCCTCCGGAATGAGGAGAACACGAGCCTCCTCGTCTGGACAACGACACCGTGGACCCTCGTTTCGAACGCCGCCGTCGCCGTTGGCCCTGATGTCGAGTACGCCACCGTGGAAGTGGATGGCGAGTGTTTGATCCTGGCCGAAGAGCTCCTGCAGAAGGTGCTCGGCGAGGACGGCTACGAGGTACTCTCCAGGACCAAGGGACGGGACCTCGAAGGTAAGAGGTACCATCGTCCCTTCGATTACGTACCTGTGGCGGAGAGGGAGACCCTCTGGACCGTCGTTCTAGGGGACTACGTGACGACCACCGAAGGGACCGGGCTGGTACACACCGCGCCGGCATACGGGGAGGACGACGCCCGCACGGGCCGCAGATACGGGTTGCCGACGATCCACCCCGTCAGGACCGACGGTACCTTCGACGAGCGGGTCGGGCCTTTCGCCAGACAGTTCGTCAAAGACGCGGACCCTGGTCTCGTCGAGGAGTTGAGGGAGAAGGGGTTCCTGTTCAGGGCTGAGGTGCTGGAGCACGCCTACCCGCACTGCTGGCGGTGCGGGACGCCATTGCTGTACTACGCGAAGAAGGCCTGGTACGGGCGGACTACCGCGGTCCTCGACGAGCTTCTCTCGGAGAACGAGAAGATCAACTGGGTACCGGAGCACATCAAGTGGGGGCGTTTCGGGGACTGGCTGGAGAACAACATAGACTGGGCCCTGAGTCGCGAGCGCTACTGGGGCACGCCGCTCCCGATCTGGCGCACCGACTCCGGCGATACGGTCGTGGTCGGCAGCAAGAGAGAGCTGAGGGAGCTCGCCATAGACCCCGTCCCCGATGATCTGCACAGGCCGTTCATAGACGGGGTACGCTTGAGGCACCCCGAGACGGGCGAGGAGGCAACCCGCGTCCCCGAGGTCCTCGACGTGTGGTTCGACTCAGGCAGCATGCCTTTCGCCCAGTGGGGCTATCCCCACGGCGAAGCCAGCGAGGAGCGTTTCCGGAGCCAGTTCCCCGCCGACTACATCTGCGAGGCCGTCGACCAGACTCGGGGCTGGTTCTACTCGCTGCTCGCCGTCTCGACGATGCTGTTCGGCAAGAGTTCGTACAGGAACTGCCTATCCCTCGGGCACATCCTCGACGCCGAGGGCAAGAAGATGAGCAAGTCTCTAGGCAACGTCATAGACCCCTGGGAAGTCTTCGAGAAACAGGGCGCCGATGCCCTGCGCTGGGCGCTGTACACCGCCACGAGCCCAGGCAATACACGGCGCTTCTCAATGGGCCAGGTCGACGAGGCCGTCCGCAAGTATCTGCTCACCCTCTGGAACACGTACTCGTTCTTCGTGACCTACGCCCGCATCGACGGCTTCGATCCACAGGAGGACTACGTCGAGCCCGAGGGGCGAAGCCTGATGGACCGGTGGGCCCTAAGCGAGCTACAGCTCACCGTGCGGAACGTGACGGAGAGGCTCGACGCATACGACGTAACCGCGGCAGGAAGGGCCATCGGAGAGTTCGTGGACGAGCTCTCCAACTGGTACGTGAGACGGAGCCGCAGGCGCTTCTGGAAGGGGGAGGACGATCGGGACAAGAAAGCCGCCCACTCTACCCTCTACGAGTGCCTGGTAACCGTCACCAAGCTCACAGCCCCTTTCACCCCCTTCGTCGCCGAATCCCTCTACCAGAACCTGGTAATGAACGTGGATAAAGAGGCCCCCGAGAGCGTGCACCTCGCCGACTGGCCAGAGTACAGGGAGGCATTGGTCGACGTGGCCCTCTCGGAGCGGATGTCCGCGGCGAGGCGCGTGGTCGGCCTCGGGCGTGCCGCCCGCAACGCTGCCGCCATAAAGACCCGCCAGCCTTTGAGGGAGGTCGTCGTCGTCGACGAAGCCCCTGACGGTAAGGGGGGATCGCGGATCAAGGAAGGCGTGGAGAGCCTCTCTGAGATCGTGCTCGACGAACTGAACGTCAAGGAGCTCGCCTTCGGGGAGGCCGAGGACGTTGTCGCCTACGACCTCAAGCCGAACCTCGGCGTCGTAGGACCGAAGTACGGCAGGCTCGTCCCTGGCCTCAGGGCGGCCCTCGCCGGGGCTGCGCCCGAGGTCGGCGCCCGCGCCGCCGCGGGAGAGAGCATCTCCGTGGACGTGGAAGGAGAGGAGATCACGTTGTCCCCCGAGGAGTTGCTCGTCGAGCCAGGACAGAGGGAGGGTTACGCCCTGGAGCGTGAGGGTGGGCTCTCCGTCGCGCTTCGCACGGATCTCGACGCCGACCTCGTCGACGAGGGGCTCGTGCGGGAGCTGGTACACAGGGTGCAGAACCTCAGACGGGAGAAAGGCTTCGAGATAGAGGAGACGATCCGCGTCGACCTCTCCGGAAACCCAAGGGTCTCGTCCCTCCTCGAAGGTCGTTGGGGCGACTATTTCAAGGCGGAGGTACTGGCAAGAGAACTCGCCATCGACTCTGGCGGCCCTGGTGGCGACTCTGAGAGCGTGACGGTCGACGGGGAGGCTCTTTGGGTCAGTTTGGAGCCACTCGACACGACAGGGTAGAGGCGCAGCGAAACGGGTATGATGTAGGGGTCACAGGCACAAAGGATTCAGGAATGGGAGGTTTTGCGTGTTTGGCAGAAAGCGCCGGGCGGAGAGATTAAGAGAGCAGGCCGAATCCAACTCGCTAGTCCCGATGGCGGCCCTGGCCGCGGCCTATACTGGCGCCAAGCCAGTGATGGAACGTCTGCTCTACGACGACGATCTCAGGGACAACATCCGCACGTTTATCGAGTCGGGACGCTCCATAGTAGACGATCTCTCCGACGAGGGCCCCACCGAAATCGTCACCAAACTGTGGGGCGACGACAAGCTACGCGGCGAGGTCGAGGCCGTGGCTGGGGCCGTCAGTCAGGGCAGCAGACGGATAAGGGGCGAGAAGGTCCGCGTACACGGCGGCAGGGGCGGTCGCCTGCTGTTCCTCGTCCTGGTAGCGGCCTTATGCTTTCTGTTCCTGCACCCGAGGACGGGACCCAGGGCGCGCAAGTTCGCCACTGATACCTACGGGTCTCTGACCTCAGGAGAATAAGAGCGGGACGAAAGCCAGGCGAAGAGTGCCGGGGTTAGTGACCTGGGACGCCAAGCGTCGGGTACAGGCGCTCGATCTCATGGTCGAAGGCGCGTTCCCCAGCCCTCCCTCCCGCGGATGAGGCGAAAGAAGTGCGGAGCGCGTGGAGTCCGGTTTCGACCTCCGCCCAGGCTCGTTCCGCGCGGTTGGCGGCGCTCTCGCTCGGAATCCCTGCCCTCTCTAACCGGTCGGCTTTCTCCCGCAGCCGCTCAGCCCGCTCGAAGAGGGCGGCGTGCTCGCTGGCGTACTCCAGGATGGCTGACGCCGCCAGGGGAACCAAAGTCAAGTCCGGCGCCGGCTCCCTTTTTCGACGGCCGAAGAGCCGGCCGAGCGCGCGCCTGGCAACGCGAGGGAAAGAACGTAGCCTGATCGTACTCAAGCGAGGTAGACTGCTCTCACTCATGATGCACATGATAAACCGCCTGGCGCCAACTGTTGTGATTTTGCTCTCGATGTTCTTGCTCGCAGGATGCTCGGGTATCTTCGGAGAGAGCCCTCGCGAACAGGCCGACGAGGCTATCAGCAGCGCGAACAAGTCGATCTCCGAGCACAACGAGCTCTTCGACGAGGCCCGCGCGACCTACGCCGACGTCAAGGAGAAGATCGATTCAGGGGACGACCCCTCTAAAGAGAAGGACAACATCGCCGAGGCCAAGAACACACTCGAGAGGGCGCGCAACGATCTGCAGGACGCCAGAGAATCGCTTGAGGTCGTCGACGACCTCGACGTCGACCCCTCCGTGAAAGAGTACGCCAGTCTGCTCTCGGAGGCGATGGACGCCCAACTCGCCGCCGAGGCCAAAGAGATACAGTTCTACGGCATCCTGGAAGGAGATCCCGCCCTCCAGGACGACCGCGAGAAGGCTCTGGATCTGCTCTCCGAAGTCGGGGCCGGCTACAAAGAAGCCGAAAGAACGTACAGTGAAGCCCAGAATCTCGCCGACGAGCATCCCCAGCTTATAGAGGGAGCGCCGAAGAGCCAATAGCATTTCAGCTCGTCAGCACTTCAGCTTTCGACTGTTCGCGCTTGACGGGCGACTCGGAAGGCACAATATCAAGCGCGGTCTTGCCTACACGATTACCAGGCTGAAGTGCTGAGAGCCGCCATAGGCGGAGTGCTGAAATGCTGAAAAGCCGCCCGGCGAAGCCGGCGGCGTGCTATTTCTGGCAGGCCGGGCAGGAATGGGTTCCGCGGCCGGCGACGCGGGACTTTATGATCTCCGTGCCGCACCTCGGGCACGGCTCGCCGGCCCGAGTGAAGACTTTGAGCTGATGCTGGAACTTGCCTGTCTCCCCGAAGGCGTCGTGGTAGGAGTCGAAGGTGGTCCCGCGCTGCTCGATGGCACGGCGCAGGATGTCGCGGGTCGCGGCGTGGATCTTCTGTATCTCCTCAGCGGTTAGGGTGCTGGCTTTGCGCGTGGGGTGGACACCGGCGGAGAAGAGGACTTCGTCCACGTAGATGTTGCCGAGGCCAGCCACTACAGACTGGTCGAGAAGTAGACCCTTCACGCCCGCCTTGCGGCTGAGGGCTGAGGCCAGGTACTCGACCGTGAAATCGTCGTAGAGAGGGTCTGGCCCGAGGCGTGAGATCAGGGGGTGTCTATCTACTTCTCCCTGCTCGTAGAGGTCGAAGTATCCGAGCCACAGCCGCGTGAAAGCGAGCACCAGGGATCCCTCTTCGCCCTCGAACTCGAGAACCGCGGTGTTCATCCTATCCGGCTCCCTCCACTCTGGCAGGCGCAGTACCCTTCCCGAGATGACCAGATGCACGAGCCCTATGACCTCCCCGAAGTCGAGGACGATGATCTTGCCCCGGTGCCCCGTCCCGCGCAGCGTCCTTCCGACGAGCCGCCTGCCGAACTCTTCGGGCTCTACGTTGGTCACGTCGGGCCTGAAGACTGCGGCCCGGAGTAGCTTGCTTCCTACCGCAAGCGCGGCCACGTCCTCCGAGATAACCGTGACCTCGGGCAACTCGGGCATCTACGATCCCTCCAGAAAGTTCTCGACGTAGCCTGCGACACCGTCCTCGTCCACACCAGGCACGACTACGTCCGCGGCCTCGCGGACCTCGCCGGTCATCCCCCCGACCGCGACCCCGTGCCCGGCGAAGCGGAGCATGTCTATGTCGTTGTCCGCGTCGCCGAAGGCGAGGACACGCTCGCGCTCTATCCCCCATCGGTCGCACAGGAACCCGAGGGCCGACGCCTTCGTCCCTTCCAGGCTACCGACCTCGACGTAGTGCGGCAGGCTGCGCGTAACGAAGAGCCGCCCGGCGAAGGCCGTCTGCGCCTCCTCGAGCCAGCCCTTTATATCGTCGGGGCGGTCAACGATCACGAGCTTGGTCGGTTCTGCCCCGCCGTCCCTGAGCCAATCCGCCGGTGAGTCAACGACGGAGACGCCAGGCTCGGCGTAGCGCCGCAGGTGCTCGAGCGCCGCTGGTGTGTCTGGCGAGGTGACGATGCCACCGTCGAGGAAGACACGGGCGTGCAGATCCCGCCCCGCCGCCCACTCCAGAACTTCCGTGCCCAAACTCCTCGGCAGTGTGCGGTGAAGCAGCGTCTCCCCGTTCATCCTTCTTACCATCGAACCGCCGTAGCAGATCACGGGGTCCTGGTCGGAGAAGCCAAGCCTCCCTGCGTACTCTCTGGCGTCCTCGAACCGCCTCCCCGTCGCCACGACGAGCCGCATCCCCCGGTCCCTGAGACGCTGCAGGGCGGCAACGGTAGCTCTTGTGATCCTCAGGTTCCGCCGCAACACGGTCCCATCGAGATCGAAGGCGCCGAGATCGAAGGCCAGTCCGTTCTTCGTGCTGCTGTGTTTCGCGCCCAAGAGTAACCTTCCAGATGTCGTAGAGCCGAAGGGGTTCGGGTCCCTGATCTCCGCCTTTCAAAGACGTTGAGGTAGTTTGTAGCACCTTTGGTAGCAGGTTTCAGGCAGCAAGTATCGGAATTCTTCTGCTCCGTTGGGTGCTGTGCTCGCGCCTGCTGACTACTTGTGTTATACGCAAGGGCTACATGACTCATGATCCATCCACCGATGCTTCCTCCTCCGTGAACACGGGAGATGGGCTGCGACGTGTAACCTTCCTCGGCACCGGCGACCCCCTCAACGGCGAGAGGGCGCAGTCTAGCCTGGCGCTACCGCTTGCTGGTGACGAGACGATGCTGATCGACGCCTCTAGCGGCACGGTATTACTCGGCTGCCTGGAGGCCGCCGGTATTCCGCCCGAGAGCGTGCGCCACCTGTTGCTGAGTCACCGCCACTTCGACCACGTCGGCGGGGTCGCGCCCCTGATCGCCTCCCTGGCTGCCCTCCCCGAGGCCTCGCTTCTCGTTCACGCCGCGCCCGATACGCTGCGTGCGGTGCGGGACCTCCTCGGCTTGACGCTTCCCGGCTCTGAGGGCTGGTTGGGCAAGCGCCTCGGCTGGCGCGAGCTGGTCCCCGGTAAGCCGACCGAGGTAGGAGGGGCTGAGGTTACGCCCTTCTCGCTGGACCACGGTCTGGAGTGTATGGGCTTCCGCGTCGCCCAGGCTGGTGCCGTCGCGGTCTTCACCTCAGACACCCGTCCGACTCAGGAAATAGTCGAAAACGCGAAGGGGGCTGATCTTCTCGCCCACGACACATACGGTCCACACAGCGTCGCGGAGCAGGCTCACGCTATGGGACATTCGACCGCTATCGAGGCTGGCGAGGCGGCCCGCGCAGCCGGCGTACGGCGGCTCGTTCTCAACCACCTGCGCTCTAGCCAGTTCGTCGATCCAGGGGAGTTGAAGGCCGAGGCCGAAGCCGCGTTCGGAGGACCCGTGACCGTTGCGGAAGACCTCGACACGATAGAGTTCTGAAAGCGGGATGAGGAAGGCTTGAGCCTTCCTCATCCCGCGCATGTCAGCAAGTCAGCACGCCGCCTGCGGCGGCTCTCAGCACCTCAGCAAGTCCCCGCCAGAGAGAGGCTCCATTATGCCGCCCCAGGCTCCGTGGTAGACGATGCGCGGCGCTATCCTCCGCAGGGAGCAAAACGAACGCAAGCCGCTCCCCAGCAAAGCTGAAATGCTCATAGGGTATTCTCCGCTTGATCCAGTTGTCGGGAATCGTTCCAACCAAAGCAGCGAGTATTTCTCATCCGCAGGGTATCTTATGTGATCGTTACCCTCAAACCGGAGCGGTGCATCACCCTGCCGGTGATGCTATATAGTGGGGTCTGAGGAAAAGGAGGATGCGTACAGCTAATGGCCCACCCGCCCACCGCCACCGTCACCTTCCTCTTTACCGACATAGAAGGTTCCACAAAGCTGTGGGAGAAGAATCCCACTGGCATGCTCGCTGCGCTCACCCGTCACGACACGATCCTCAGGGAGGCTATAGAAGGGCACGGTGGTTTCGTCTTCAAGACGGTGGGTGACGCCTTCTGCGCGGCCTTCCCTACAGCCCTCGGTGCCCTGGAGGCAGCGCTCGCTGCCCAGAGGGCTCTCTTCTCGGAGGCGTGGGGGGAGGAGATTGTTGCCTTGCGGGCGCGGATGGCGCTGCACACGGGGGCCACCCATGAACGAGACGGGGACTACTTCGGCCCTCCGGTAAACCGGGTGGCGAGGCTGCTCTATGCCGGCCACGGCGGGCAGGTACTCCTCTCTTCCTCCACCCAGGAGTTGGTGCGCGATCACTTACCTGCTGACACTCGTTTGAGAGACTTTGGGGAAAGACACCTCAAAGACCTCGCAAGGGCCGAGAGGGTCTACCAGCTTACGGCTCCGGATCTGCCATCGGAGTTCCCTCCCCTGAGGACGCTCGAGTCTTACTCCAACAACCTGCCCCTGCAGGCCACGCCGCTCATCGGGCGCGAGCGTGAGGTCGAGGCGGTGTGCGCACGGTTGCGCAGCCCCGAGACGAGGCTCTTGACTCTGGTCGGTCCTGGAGGCACGGGGAAGACCCGCGTGGGACTGCAGGCCGCTGCAGAGCTTGTTGACGATTTCGAGGACGGCGTCTACTTCGTGCCGATCGCCGCCACTACGGATTCCGAACTGGTAGCCCCTGCAATCGCGCGGGTACTGGAACTGAGTGAGGGCGGCGCCCAGCCGCCGGAGGAGTTGCTGCAGGGCTACCTGCGCGAGAGGCAGACGCTATTGTTGCTCGACAACCTGGAGCAGGTCATAGAGTCGGCGCCGGTTCTGGACGGCCTACTCTCGGCCGCCCCCAAGCTGAAGATCGTGGCCACCAGCCGCACCCCGCTCGGGCTCTATGGCGAACAGGAGTTCCCCGTCCCGCCCCTCTCGTTGCCAGACCCCGAATCCCTACCTCCCCTGGAGAACCTCGCCAACTACGAGGCAATCGGGCTCTTTTTGGAGCGGGCGCGGGCAGTCAGACCGGACTTCTCCCTGACACAGGAGAATGCCCCTGCGGTGGTGGAGATCTGCGAGAGGCTGGACGGGCTGCCCCTGGCCATAGAGCTCGCCGCAGCGAGGATAAAGCTGCTACCTCCGCGGGTGCTGCTAGAGAGGCTAGGCAACCGGCTCAAACTCCTCACCGGCGGCGCGCGCAACCTGCCAGAGAGGCAAAGGACCCTCAGGAACGCTATCGAGTGGAGTTACGGGCTGCTTGAGGCGGGCGAGAAGATGCTCTTTGGGAGGCTTGGAGTCTTCTCCGGCGGGGCTACTCTCGAGGCCATGGAGGCGGTGTGCGATGCGTGGGGTGACCTCCCCGTGGACGTATTCGATGGAGCCTCCTCGCTATTGGACAAGAGCCTACTGCGGCAGGAGGAAGTGGCAGGGAGCGAACCACGCTTCGTGATGCTCGAGACCATCCACGAGTTCGCGAACGTAAAGCTCAAGGAGAGCGGTGAATCAGAGGAATCAAGGAGGCTACACGCAGAGTATTTCCTGGCCTTGAGTGAAGAAGCCGAGCCAGGGTTGAATGGACCGGAGCAAGAGATGTGGCTCGAACGACTCGAGCCCGAGCACAACAACATGAGGGCGGCGCTCTCTTGGGCGATCGAGCGAGAAGAAGGAGAATTAGGGCTGCGGCTTGCAGGTGCCTTGTGGCGGTTCTGGTGGATGGAAGGCTACTTCGACGAGGGCAGGAGGTGGCTTGAGGAGATACTGGCCAAGAACGATGGAGCGCCGACGCCACGGGGTAAGGCGCTGGAGGGGCTCAGCTGGCTCTCATACTTACAGGGCGACCTGGACAGGGCCGAGGCCGTTGCCGAAGAGGGACTCGAATTGAGCGCTGAAGCAGGAGTCGAAACCAGCACCGTGGCCTCCTTGCGGGGCACGCTGGGGGACGTGGTGCGGTCGCGCGGAGAGCACGAGCGGGCGAAGGAATTGTTCGAGGAGAGCGGAAGACTCTACCGAGAAATCGGAGACAGGTGGGGCGTCGCGTGGTCTCTTGGCAGTCTGGCGAACGTGGCGGGAGACCGCGGTGACCACGAACGGGCGAAGAGACTCTACGAAGAAGGCCTAGCCCTGTCCCGGAGATTGGGCGATGCGCGTCCACTCGGCGCTTACTTGAATAGCCTGGGCTACGAGTTCCTGCTCGAAGGGAACCTCGAAAAAGCCGCCGAACTAAATGAGGAAGCCGCAATGCTATTCAGGAAGCAGGGGCGCAGGGGTGATCTCCAGTACGTTCTCGTCAACCTGGGGTGGATAGCGCTCCTACAGAGGGACCATGAGCGTGCCGAGGACTTATATCAAGAGAGCCTCGTGCTGTGCCGGGAACTAGGCGATAGGCTGACCGCCTCCGAGAGCCTGGAAGGGTTGGCGTGCACCGCCGGGGCAGAAGGAGATACCGAGCGAGCGGCCAGGCTAATCGGGGCGGCGGAGGAGCTGCACGAAGCGGCGGGCTACCAGCCAGCGCCCAGAGACCGCTCCCTACGAGAGCCGTACCTGGCAGCCGCCCGCGCTCAGGTAGACGAGGCGGCCTGGTCCGCGGCGCGGGAGAAGGGGCGTTCCATGGAGTTCGAAGACGCTGTAGTCTACGCTCTGGAAGAGCACCACAGCTGACCGGCAGACGGATCAGCCTCCCGGAGAGCTTTCTCCCGGCACCCGAACGAATGTAGCACTCAGAGTACGACACCCCCCGAGTCGATCGTTATCGGTGGGTTATTTGCGGCACCTGGCGGCAACAGAAACCAGCACCCCGGGGCCCGACCGGGTGGGTTGAGGACCAGGCGCGGGTTTTGGGTGTTCGCAAGGTAGGGCTGGGTGGTCGACAATAACACGCCGCCAGGGTGACGGCGGGCCATCGCGGGAGAGATGCTGGCCACCAGGATCACCGCCATAAGTACCGCCACCAACAAGACTTTGATCATGCGTTTCATCGATCAACCTCCACTTTCCACGGACCTATCCGCCTTCTACGTGCTCACAATATCAGACCTAAGCTGGCGGCGGTATCGTACGAATGAACTATTTCTCCAGTTTTTGGCAACCCTCTGACCGATCGTTCCGGAGAGACTAGATCAGCACCAGGGTGAGGACCTCGAGGTGGGGTTCCTACACTTCTTGCATCCCCTTGGACCTTCCGGCGACCAGGAAGCGCCACCAGGCGATGGTGACCTGTACAAGCGCGAAAGCGAGAAGAACCGCGAACAAGGCACTGTACCCGAAGCTCGTGATAACCCATCCGGCGACCAGGGGGAAGCTGAGGATCGCGCCCTCGAAGAGCATCCCAGCCATCGGCAGCACCCGCGGACGTACCTGCTCCTCCGAGACGTTGACCGCCTGCGCCTGCACGCCTGGCAGCGCGAGCCCGTAGCCCAAACCCAAGAAGGCTGAAGAGATCCCGTAGAAGTAGACATTGGACCCCACAGCGAGAAACGACGCGACCGCGAGCGCCATGACGCTCACCGACGCGGCGATCACGAGCCGCGAATCGAAGCGCGCCGCAAGCCCCGCGAGCACGAAACGGGAGAAGATCACCGCGACGGTATAGGCGACGTAGAAGACGGAGTAGTCGAGACCCCTGGCACCTGCGAAGGTCGGCTGGAAGCTCGTCATCGAGGTGAAGAGGCAGGCGAAAAGCAAGATCATCGCGAGCGAGTAAGCAGCCTCGGACCCCAGGATATGCCGCATCGCCGCGCCGAACGAGACCGCGGAGGACCTATTTTCTTCCGCACCCTCCTTTCCGGCATCGGTCCTGGCGCCGGGCGCGAGAGCCCCTACGACGAGCGTAAGCACCATGGCGACGAGGCAGACGACGCCTGCCGCCAGGAACGTCCCCCGGAAGCCCAGAGGCGTCTCGACCAGGAAGCGTGCGATCACTGGTCCTGCACCGATACCGACCTGCTGGGTGCCTGTGAGGTAGCCGAAGTAGGCCGCCCTCCCCTCGTCGGTTACCATCCCGCTCATGGCCATCGGCGAGGCCGCGTAGACCACCGCCCAGGCAGTACCAAGCAGAACCCCGATCCCTACGAGCGGCGTCCAGCCTCCTGTCACGAGCGATGCGCCAGCCGCCCCGAGCCCGTAGGTAGCTATGGCGAGCGCCACAACGACGTGCGGCCTCAAGGCCTCAGGGTAGCGGATCAGGAACCCTATACAGAGAACCGCAGGCACCGCCGCCGCAGACAGGACCACGCCTAAGTCCGCCTCGTCACCACCGAGCTCTTGCACGTAGAGGGGCAAGAGCAGGAGCATCCCGAAGGCCGTCGAGATCCCTAGCGTCCCCATCAGCAACAGCACCACCGCAGGGAGGCCGCTGTGCAGCTCCCCCCGCACACCGCCTTCCTCTTGCGCCACCACTACTCCTCCGTCCGTTTTACTCATCGTTCGAGAAGATCCTAATGCCGTGCTAGTATCGTGTCCAACGAAACTTAACGATGTGAAGTATCGACATACTCGATACCTCGGTGAGGAACGGTGGTCCGGTGGAGCTCAGGCAGGTCCAGACATTCAGGGTGGTTGCGGAGGAGCTTTCGTTCTCGCGGGCTGCGGCGAGGCTGGGCTATGTGCAGTCGAGTGTGAGCGCGCAGGTGGCGGCGCTTGAGCGGGAGTTCGGGGTGCAGTTGTTCGACCGGTTGGGCAGGAGGATCGCGTTAACCGAGGCGGGATCTGTGATGCTCGCGTATTCTCAGGAGTTGCTGGTCCTCGCCGGAGAGGCGCGGGAGGCTGTGGTCGATGCGGGCGCGGGCATGGGCGAGGTGGTGGGATCTCTCACGGTGAGTGCCCCCGAGACGCTCCTTACATACAGGTTGCCGAGGCTTCTGGCCATCTTCCACGAAAGGTATCCGAAAGTGAGGCTCTCGGTGCGCCCGAGCACCGTCGGTCGATTGGTGGGTAGCACGCGCCGGGCGGTCGATGAGGGCAGGGTGGACGTGGCATTCGTCCTCGACGGGCCCGTTGGTGCTCCCGGGCTCTCGGTGGAGCCCCTGATCCGGGAGGACGTGACCGTCATCGCCCCGTCCGACCACGCGCTTGCGTCGTCGACTTCTGTCTCTCCGCGGGAGCTGTCCGGCGAGACAGTGCTATTACCTGAGGCTCCGGAGTCGGGTTGCGCCTACAGGGGCCAGTTCGAGCGTCAATTGGGGGAGACGGGTGTGGTGCCGCCGGAGCGAATGGAGTTCCAGAGCATTGAGGCCGTAAAGCAGTGCGTGGCCGCCGGCATGGGCGTCTCTGTCATGATAAGCGTGGCCGTCGAAGCGGAGGTCAGGGACGGCAAGCTCGCCGCACTGCGGTGGGAGGAGCCCTTTGAAGTCTTTACCCAGATGGTGTGGCACGGGAAACGTTGGAAGTCCCCGGTTCTGAGAGCTTTTCTGGAGACGACCCGAGAGGTCGTTCACGGCGGGTAGCGGAATGGCCAACCATCCCGCTACCCGCGCTGGTCAACATTTCAGCAGTCAGCTTTTCGTTACTCGATGCTTTCGCTTTCGAGGGGATAGCCTGCGGTTGGCCACGCCTCCAGCCTGCCGGCGTAGCGGCGAACACGCTCCTTCCAGGTTAAAGCTCTGCGGGCAGGTGCCAGCCCCTCGTCCCCCTTCCATGCGGCTAACCGGAATTGCTTGCGGCGAGGCGGATCGGCAAGACCACCCGAAGGCGCGTCTCGCCTGGTTTGGACGCGACCTGAATCTGTCCCCGGTGCTTGTGGACGACGATGTTGTAGGCGATATGCAGGCCCAGGCCCGTGCCGACGCCAGGACCTTTTGTGGTAAAGAAGGGTTCGAAAATGCGCGGTTGAATCTCGGGGGGTACCCCAGGTCCGTTGTCGATGATGTCGACCGTAACGACACCGTCAGCGGTGTAGGCGCGCAGAGTAAGTTCTCCCCGACCTTCTATGGAGTCGATCGCGTTGTCGATGATGTTGGTCCACACCTGATTGAGCTCGGATCCGTAGGCCTCTATGCGCGGCACATCGTCGGCATAATCTCGCGTGATGCTGATATCCGCGGTGATCTTGGGGCGCAGGAGCACCAGGGTGTTCTCAAGGCTTTCGATCACATCGACGCTCTGGATCGGCGCCTGATCCAGGTACGAATACGTCTTGACGGCCTTGACGATCTCCGACATGGCTTCAGCGCTCTGTCCGACCTCCTCGAGCAAACCGTAGACCGATAAGGTGGCTCCCAACCACAGGACCACGACAGGTAACTGTGTTGGAGTGAAGTGTTCGGCCAACCGCTCCAACTCATCCCTATCCCAGCCGTAAGAGACCAGCACAGGCGCGAGGTCCCAGGCCTCCTCGACGCCGTGGTCCTCCAACCACTCTTGCAACTCATCCTCGTGCTCGCTGAGGGCCAGCGGGTCGTAAAGAGGCGCTGTAAGCCTGCGCCCTGTAATATCCTGGTGCAGGGCACCGAGCGACTCCCTCTGGTGTGGGTCGATGGCGAGCGAACCAAGCTGGGCCGCCAACCGCTCTCGCTCGGCCAGCGCAACACGTAACTGTGCCGCACTACTCAGTACGGCGGCGGCCGGATTGTTCAGCTCGTGCGCCAGGCCTGCGGCGAGAGTACCGAGGGCGGCCATCTTTTCGTTCTGTATCAACATCGATTCGGTGCTGCGCAACCTGGAGGTCACCGTGTGCAAGATCTTCAAGGGTGCAGAAGGACTGCACGAGAGCAGCGATTGGAAGGCGGCTTGACTGATCACCAACAGACGGCTCTCTTGCAATGTACGTACGGAGGCGGATCGTGGTACCTGCTCAAGCAGGGCCATTTCGCCGAAGAATTGTCCCGGCTCGTACAACGCGAGCAGGACGTCGTGGCTACCCTGACGCTTGGTAACCTCGAGCTCGCCTTCGAGGACGACGTAGAGCGAGTCGCCAGGGTC
>Ga0136610_1000207_pt1 | contig 15489 bp, 9 predicted proteins | sample AntDrymUQ1342206_2_FD_104804 | JGI IMG/M metagenome (GOLD analysis project Ga0136610, IMG submission 104804) | Polar desert sand microbial communities from Dry Valleys, Antarctica - metaG UQ134 (22.06) | ecosystem: Environmental > Terrestrial > Soil > Desert | place: Antarctica: Dry Valley...
GTCGAGCTCGCCGTCGAGATAGGCGGCGGAGAAAGTCTCACGGCCGGTCGAGGCAGGCGGTGTCTCGCGGAAGTACGGGTGCCCGAGCAGGCGGTGCAGCAGGTCCGGACGCACCTGCCCGGCGGCGGCGAGCCGCCCGTCACGGTCGTAGCGTTGCGCGCCGCTCGTCGCGCGGGCGGCCGCGACGTCGAGCACTCGAGGTCGATCACCCCGACGTCGATGCCGTCGGCGGACGTGCCGGAGGCCGGGGCCATGACGATCACCCCTGCTCCCGCATGTCGACAGCCGCACGGACGTGGCCGCGGGCGGCTTCGAGTCGTGCGCTGGCTGTGTCGACGTCGCAGGCGCCGAGAATGCTCACCAGGGCGAGCTTGGTGTGCCAGTCGCAGAGCTCGAGGACCCGCACAGCCTCGGCGTCGTCGACGCCGGTCGACTGCCTGATGATGCGTCGCGCCCGCAGCCGCAGCTTCTCGTTGGAGGCCCGCAGGTCGACCATCCAGGCGCCGTAGGACTTGCCGGCGAGGATCATCGCGCTCGTCGACAAGGCGTTGAGGGTGATCTTCTCCGACGTACCGGCCTTCAGCCTGGTGGAGCCGGACAGCACCTCCGGGCCGGTCAGCAGCTCGATCGTCACGTCGGCCCGGGCTCCGGCGGCGCTGCCGCCGTTGTTGACCACGGCGACGGTCTTGGCCCCCGCGTGACGCGCGCGCTCGAGGGCCCCGAGCACGTACGGCGTCCGGCCCGAGGCGGTGATCCCCACGACGACGTCGGCGGGCGTGAGGTGGACGGCAGCCACGTCCGCGGCTCCCGCCGCCGCGTCGTCCTCGGCACCCTCCACCGCGGCTGTCGTCGCCTGCTGCCCGCCGGCGAGCACCGCCATGACCTGCTCAGGTGAGGTCCCGAACGTCGGCGGGCACTCAGCGGCGTCGACGGCGGCGAGGCGACCAGGGGTTCCGGCGCCGACGTAGACGAGCCTGCCACCTGAGTCGAACGCGGTCGCCACCAGGCGTACGGCGTCAGCCAGCCCGGCGCGCGCACCAGCCACGGCGCGCGGCACCGAGGCCTCGGCCTCGAGCAACAGGTCGACGATCTCCTCGGGTGAGCGGGTGTCGAGGTCGTGGAGATCGGGGCGGACCCGCTCGGTCTCGAGGCCGTCGACGTCGTCGAGCACACTCGCCGCCACGTCACCCGCGAGGCCGAGCCTCCGCACGTGCTGCTCGTGCGGCAGATCGCGTCGTCTCGCCACCGTGAGGGCTCCATCCAGAGCCGTACCAAGGGCGGTGACGACATCGACGTCGTCGGCCAACGCCTTGCGCCACGCCTCCATCAGCGGCTCGACCGCCGCGAGCCCGCCGACGGCGCAGACGAGGGGCACGTCGGCGCGGCAGACGGCCGCCATCGTCGTGGCCGCCAGCGCCAGCGCCGCGCGGTGGAGAATGTCCACCGCCTGTGCATCCCCTGCCAGTGCGCAGCGGATCACGTCGGGGGCGAACGCGGCGGTGTCGCGGGCGACCTGCCCTTGCCGAGCGACGGTCTGAGACAGTGCGGCCAGATCGCCGTACCGCTGCTCGGCGGCCGGAGTCAAGGCTGTGGCGACACCGCGTTGCTCGCGTTCCCGAAGCGCCGCGCGCAGGGCTTCGCGGCCGATCCAGGCGCCGCCGCCGTCGTCGCCGAGCCAGGGTCCTGAGCCGTCGACCCGCACCACCTGACCGCTCGCACCGACCCCCACGGCGACTGCGCCCGTACCGACCCCCAACGTGACCCCGGGGCCGCCGCCAAGAGCGCCGACGTGCGAGACGAGCGCGTCAGAGGCCACCGCGACCTCCGAGACGCCGAGACGTAGCGCCAGCGCGGATGCGAACGACGTCGCGGCGTCGGGCGCCGCCTCCGCTCCAGCCGCCCCGACACAGACTGCGTCCATCGCCGTCGCCCCTGGCTCGAGCAAGTGAAGCGCTCGAGTGACCGTGGCGACGACGGCTTCGACGGCTGCCGCTGCTCCACCCGGCTCAGCCAAGCCCGGTGCTCCGACGCCGTGCACGACCGGTTGCGGTCGCCCACCGGCGAGGAGGCCGACGCGGCACTCGGTCTTGCCGAGGTCGACTCCGACAACCAGGCTCATCCCTCACCTCCCAGCACCAGGTGGGCAGCCGCATCCGCCGCCTTGACGCGACCCCGGACCCGCACGGGTCAGCTGCCAGTGCTCGGGAAGATGTCGACGACGATCCGGTAACGGTCCCCGCGGTAGATCGAGCGGACGTACTCGGCGACCCTGCCTTGGGCGGTCCGTGACGTGCGCTCGAACAGGAATGCCGGAACACCCGGCTCGACCCCGAGCTCGGCCGCCTCTTCAGCGGACGTGAGACAGGGCTCCGCCGTCTGGGTCCCTGACGCGATCGGCGTGCCGAAGCGGGCCGCAAGCAGCTCGTAGAACGACCCCGCCTCGAGGTCCACGCCGGTCAGGCCCGGGGCCACGTCACAGGGGACATGCAGGTCCTCCAGCGCCATGGGTACGTCATCGGCGAGCCGGAGGCGGTGGACGTGGAGCACCGCGGAGTGCGGCGAGACCTCGAGCAGCGTCGACAGGGTGGCCCCTGCCGGCGACTGCCGCGCGAACAGGGTGCGGCTCCCCGGCCGGAGGCCTCGAGCGCGCATGTCGGCGGAGAAGGAGGTGGCGGTGAGCCGCTGGGTGACCTTGGGTGCAGCGACGAAGGTGCCGGAGCCCTGGCGCCTGATCACTCTCGCCTCGGCGACCAGGGAGTCGACCGCGCGACGCAACGTCATCCGGGCCACGCCGAACTCGCGCGCCAGGTCGCGCTCGACAGGCAGCGGCTCACCAGGGGACAGCGTCGCGATCAGCAGCTCGAGGCGCTCGCGCACCAGGCGCTGCTTGGCCGTCTCGCGACCCGCGTCAACGATGGTCATGGACCATTGGTACCGCAATGGTCGACGCGACACCAGCATCCGGCGGAGAGCCGACCCAGGTCGTGGGTGCGTTCGGTCGACTCTCCGCCCGACCAGTCACGGACTACCTGACGGCTGCCGGCGCGCTCCTGCCGCTCTCGCGGTAGGCGCGGTCGAGGGCCGTCACGAGATAGGTGTATGCCGCACCGGGGACTGCGGTCGTGTCGGTCCATGACTGGGCCGAACCCGCATCGTCACCGCGGACCGAGGCCACCAGGTGGCTTGCGTCCGCGAAGTCACAGGCCCTCGGGTCGGCCTTGGCTCCGTCGAAACGGTAGACGGCGTACGAGGTCGCGTCACTTCGCCACGTCACCGTGACACCATTGGCGACCCTGGATGCCTGAGCGTGACGCGGCTCCTCCGGGGCACTGCCGGGAACCCCGCTCGTGACGGGGACCAGCGCCGGACGCTGGTAGTGATCGGCCTGCACGATGTCCATGTGGTCGAGGCGATTCGCGCGCACGCCGTTCGCTGAGAAGTAGATGTCCCCCAGCACCTCGGGGTAGTCGCGGTTGAGGAAGAGGTGCCTGGTCATCTCCCGGGGGTCGAACCACGCCGGGTCCTGCGTCGAGGTGCCCACCTTGTAGGTCGCCTGCCCGATGTAGAGCTGCACGTCCGTGCCCGCAACCTGGTCGGACCACCACGGAAGGAGCCTTGCGTAGTCGGCGGGCGCGAAGCCGATGTTCCAGTAGACCTGCGGGGCGACGTAGTCGACCCACTCCTCGCGGACCCAGCGACGCGTGTCGGCGTACAGGTTGTCATAGGTCTGCACGCCGGCAGCCGTGTCAGAGCCCTCGGGGTCGGTCGCCTTGTTGCGCCACACCGCGAACGGGCTGACACCGAACTTCACCCACGGTTTCGCGCTGTGGATCCGCTGCTCGAGCTCGGACACCAGCAGGTCGATGTTGTTGCGGCGCCAGTCGGCGACGTCGTCGAAGCCCGTGCCGTGCTGCGCGAACGTGTCGCTGTCGGGGAACGTCTGCCCCGCGACCGGGTAGGGGTAGAAGTAGTCGTCGAAGTGGACGGCGTCGATGTCGTAGCGGGTGACGGTCTCCATGATGACGTCCTCGACGTGCTCGCGGACCGCGGGGATGCCGGGGTTGTAGTAGAGCTTGCCGCCGTACGACTCGACCCAGTCGGGGTGCTGGCGCGCCGGGTGGGTGGCGACCAGAGCGTCCCGGTTGGTGTCCATGGAGACGCGGTACGGGTTGAGCCAGGCGTGGAACTCGAGGTTACGCTCATGGGCCTGCTCGACGGCGAAGGCCAACGGGTCGTAGCCGGGGTCTTCGCCCTGGGTCCCGGTGAGGTACTTCGACCACGGCTCGAGGTCTGACGGCCAGAACGTGTCGGCCGTCGGCCTGACCTGCACGATGACCGCGTTGAGCCCGCGGGCGACGGCCTCGTCGTACCAGCGGACGAGCTCGGCCTTCTGTTGGTCGGGCGTCAAGCCCCGCCGCGACGGCCAGTCGATGTTGACGACGCTCGCGATCCAGTCCGCACGCAGCTGACGCTTCGGCGCATCCGCTGACGTCACGCATGGCTTCTTGGCTGTCGAGCCGACGGTGCTGGCTCCCGGAGGCGATGCCACCCCGGCCGACGTGGTCAGCGGCACGACGAGGAGCGGGACGGTGAGCAGGACGGGCAGGATGAAGCGAGGGGTGCGCATGGTCAAGACTCCGGGGTGCTCAGCGAATGAACCATTGGTCTAAACCAATCATGGCCCAGATCCCTGCGCTGTCAACCCCCTACGGCTGCATGGACATCCGGGTAATTCGTGACCCCAAGCGACGTGGCGGTCGGATGCTTGCGTTGGCCGGCGGTGGCATGGTGGAGCGCATGGAGTTCCAAGCGGTCGTCGCCCGCCGGCGGATGGTGCGCAACTACACCGACGACCCAGTCGAGCCGGGCGTCGTGGAGCGGATCCTCGGCAACGCGCTGCACGCGCCGAGCGCCGGGTTCAGCCAGGGCTGGGGCTTTCTCCTGCTCGACACCCCGGCGGACGTGGGCAGGTTCTGGAGCAGCACGACCGACGCCGTGGGAATGCCTGACAGCTGGCTCAGCGGCATGCGCCGGGCTCCGGTGGTCGTCGTCCCCCTGTCGTGCAAGCAGGCGTATCTCGACCGGTACGCCGCCCAGGACAAGGGTTGGGCCGACAAGGACGAGAGCCGCTGGCCAGTCCCGTACTGGGACATCGACACGGGCATGGCGGCGCTGCTGATGCTCCAGACCGTCACAGACGAACGCTTGGGTGCCTGCTTCTTCGGCATACCTCGCGAGAGGTGGGACGCGTTCAGAGCAGAGTTCCGCATCCCCGCGGACCACACGCCCATCGGCGCGCTCACCATTGGACATCGAGCGCCCGACACGTTGTCACCCTCGTTGAAGCGCGGCCGCAAGCCGGCCGACGACGTCGTCCATCGCGGATCGTGGTGAAGCCTCCGCACCCCCTGGAATGTGACTACACCTGCCCCGACGGGGAATCCGTGGCATACTTCGCCGCGTCGCCAGGTATGCGTCGGGGTCCGCTGGCTCAACAGGTCGACGCAAGTCAGCGGTCCGGCCTTCACCCAGGCCGGCACCACCTACACGGCTCCCGCAGCCGGCACCTTCCGCTTCGCGGTGTTCAACGAGCGCGACGCGCGACTTGGCGGCGAGGTCGGTAGCGACGTCAACCTGACGGCAACCCGGCCGGCAGCTCGGGTCTGTTCGGGGTCCTATGGGACACGACGACCAACAACTCGACGTTCCCGCTCGAACCAATGCAGCATCCCTACGGCTACCGTCCCCAGCTGTCTGTCGTGTGAGAATGAGCCCGACGAGGGTCCGCAAGGCAAAGCAGGCCCCACCTGACCGATGGGGACCTGTGTCGACGCGAGTGCGGCTGCTGCTGGCCAGCTTCTTGATGCTGTTCCTCGAGCTGGCTCTGATCAGGTGGTCCGGGTCGAAGGTCGTGCATCTGAGCTACTTCAGCAACTTCGTGCTGCTCGGCTCGTTCCTCGGCATCGGTCTTGGCTTTCTCCGCGCAGCGAAGCCGAACCGCGGCCTTCCCCTCTACTCGCCTGTCGCTCTGCTCGCCTTGATCGCCTTCGTCTCGGCGTACCCGGTGGCTGTCAACCGTGAAGACACGTCGATCATCTTCTTCACCAGCCTGAGCACGTCGGGTCCTCCGATCTGGGTGACCCTGCCACTGATCTTCACTGCCGTCGCCGCGATCATGGCGGGCCCGGGTGAGCTCGTCGCCGACTGCTTCCACGACCTGGAGCGACTCGATGCCTACCGGTACGACCTGGTGGGCTCACTGTCAGGCATCGCCGCGTTCACGGCCTGCTCTTTCCTGGGTGCGCCACCCCTGAGTTGGTTCGTGGTGGTCGGCTTCCTCTTCGTCGTCCTGCTCGGCGTCACCGCGCGCGCCGTGTCCGTCACGCTGCTCATGGCATCGGTGGCGATGTTCGCCTACCCGCTCGTGAACGACGAGGGAGTCTTCTGGTCCCCCTACTACGAGGTCAGCACGTTCCTGCAGCCGGACGGCAACGGTGGCGAGCAGTTCCAGGTGTTCGTCAACGGCATACCGCATCAACGTATGACGACCGCCGAGACACGGCTGGCGCAAGAGCCCTTCTACGACGAGCCCTACCGCCGGCTGCCGGACACGCCCAAGCAGGTGCTCATCGTGGGCGCCGGCACCGGCACGGATGTGTCGATCGCGCTCACGCACGGCGTCGAGCACGTCGATGCCGTCGAGATCGACCCGCGCCTGTTGCGGTTCGGCGAGGACAACAACCCCGACGCTGCGTACCAGGATCCCCGCGTCACCTCCTACGTCAACGACGGGCGGGCGTTCCTCGAGCGCACCGACAAGAAGTACGACCTGATCCTGTTCGCACTGCCTGACTCGCTGACGCTCGTGTCCGGTGCCAGCGCGCTGCGACTGGAGAGCTACCTCTTCACCGAGCAGGCGATGGAGTCCGCGCGTGACCACCTCGCCCCCGGCGGCGCGTTCTCGATGTACAACTTCTATCGCGAGCCGTGGCTGGTCGACCGTCTCGCCAACACGATGCGTCTTGCCTTCGGACACGCCCCCTGCCTGCTCTCGGCGCCCGAGGCAATCTCGTTGGCCGTGATGGTGGTCGGCCTCACGCCTGCGGACCAGAGCTGCGAGGTGACCTGGGAGGCGTCCGGGACGCTCCCCTCGCCGTCGACCGACGACCACCCGTTCCTCTACGTCGACGACGATGCCGGCCTCCTCGGCATCCCGACGGTCTACGTCCTCGCGATCGGGCTGATCATGCTGGTCAGCCTGCTGGCGATCGGCCTGGTCGGCGGGACGCAGGTCAGAAGGATGTGGCACTACCGGGACCTGTTCATGCTCGGGGTCGCCTTCTTGCTGCTGGAGACGAAGAGCGTCACCGGGTTCGCTCTGTACTTCGGCACGACGTGGTTGGTCAACGCGCTCGTCTTCGCAGGTGTGCTGGTCGCGGTCCTGGCCGCTGTGGAGGTGACGCGGCGGTTCCCGACGCCGCCGCTGCGCACGATGTACGTCGTGCTGTTCGGCGGCCTCGTGCTGGCGTGGCTGGTGCCGACCTCCTGGGTCCTGTCCCTGCCGTTCCTGCTGAGACTGGTGGTGGCGGTGGCTCTCGCGTTCATCCCGATCATGGCCGCCAACGTCATCTTCGCGAAGCGCTTCGCCACCACCGCGGACCCGACCATCGCCTTCGGCACCAACCTGTTGGGAGCGATGTTCGGAGGCTGCCTCGAGTACATCGCCTTGGCAACGGGTTACCGATCCCTGCTGATCGTCTGCGCCGCGTTGTACCTGTTCGCCTACCTGCTCATGCCGCGCGAGACCACTCGCAAAGTGACGGCCCTGGCGCGCTGACTGCGCCGGCGCTGGGCGCTCTCCCGCCTCGGGGGTCGCCGATGTCCAATGGAGCCCCCCAGCCGCGCCCTCTTACGCTTCACCCGGCAGGACCCGGGCAACGATGCCATACCCTGCTGGAACCGCTAGACACCAAAAGGGGATTTCCAAATGGCCGAGCAGAGTTGGCACGAGGCGCGCTTGATACCGACCTCCGGTATCAACGGGGCAGAGGAGCAGGAACGGCGCGCAACGTCCGCTCTGTTGGCAGTCATGAGCGCAGTGCGCGAGTTTGGCCGCGCCCTCACCAAGCCATTGGGTGCCCCGGCTGGGACCGTGCAGACGTATGTGGAAGTGCCGTTCGACTTAGCCGAGAGACGTCTGTTTCCAGACGGCCTCGTACGTGTGACCCGCGGTACAAAGGTATGGACTGCCCTAGTCGAGGTGAAGACAGGCACAAACAGACTCGTCACTGAACAGCTGGAGTCGTACCTTGAGATTGCACGCGAGCAGGGGTTCGATGCGGTCATCACCATCTCGAACGAGATTCCAGCGATGCCGGGTCAGCACCCCACACGGGTAGACAAGCGCAAGCTCAAGAAGGTGGAACTGCATCACTGGTCGTGGACCGAGGTACTGGCCGATGCAGTCATGCAGAAGGAGTTTCGCGGCGTCGCTGACTCGGACCAGGCATGGATTCTCGGAGAACTCATTCGATATCTCGAGCATCCCCGCTCGGGAGCGATGGAGTTCGACGACATGAGCGAGGCGTGGGTGACGGTCCGTGACGCCGTTGCTGCCTCAACGCTGCGCCCCACCAATAAGGGGGTGGCCGAGGTAGCTGCCCGCTTCGACGCGCTACTCAGGTTCACGAGCTTGCGTCTGGGCCGCCAGCTCGGCACAGAAGCAACCCCAGTGCTCAGCCGAACAGAGTTGGCCGATCCCGCACGGCGCACCCGAGAGATCGTCACCAGACTCTGTGAGGAGGGCGTACTCATGGGATCCATCCGCATACCTGGCGCCGTGGCCCCCCTGACAGTCACCGCTGACTTGAGGGCGAGCCGCATCGACTGCTACGTCGATATCGAAGCTCCGCGAGCCGGTAAGTCGTCAACACGTGTCAAGTGGCTCGTCCGTCAACTGGCGAACGCTCCGGACAGCCTTCGCATCGAGGCGTACGTCGCTCGTGGGCGCGGCTCCAGCGCCGCCGAGCTACTCGGTGCCGTCCGCGATGACACGAGCCTCCTCATCAGCACCGACGACAAAGAACTGCGAAGCTTCCGGGTTGCCATGTCAGCTCCCATGGGAGCCAAACGAGGTCGTGGACGCGGGTCCTTTATCGACTCCATCCTTTCTGCGGTGGACCACTTCTACAGCGACGTCCTGCAGAGCCTGAAGGCCTGGTCTGCTGCGCCCCTGAAGTTCCGGCAGCCCGATGCGGAGCGAGTCGCCGTCGAACAACCCGCCCTCGCGAGTCTTGTCTCGACCGGCTTCAGTTCCCAAGATGCACCCAGCGCAGCCGACGAGAACCCGGCGTCGCCGCCTGACCCTGATGTCACCCCGACCCATCCCCGATGAGGCCCTCCCTCGACGTGCGCCACACGTCTGGTCGACGTGCGCCTCGCTCGTCGACTGCACACTGAAATGACTGGTTCGTGACCATCACCGTTTGGCAGGCGAGATGGGTTTCCATCCGCTCAACCCCTATCGCTCTCGCGCATGGGGACGCGCACACTCAGCTGCGCAGCTACCTCGTCGGCACGCTCGTAACCCGCGTCGACATGGCGGATCACCCCCATGCCTGGGTCATTGGTGAGCACTCGTTCGACCTTCTGCCCGGCCAGCTCGGTGCCGTCGACCACGACCACCTGGCCGGCGTGGATGGAGCGGCCGATGCCGACCCCACCGCCGTGGTGGATCGACACCCACGTCGCGCCGGAGGCGACGTTGACCATGGCGTTGAGCAACGGCCAGTCGGCGATGGCGTCGGAGCCGTCGCGCATTGCCTCGGTCTCGCGGTACGGCGAGGCGACCGATCCGCAGTCGAGGTGGTCGCGCCCGATGGCCAGCGGGGCCTGCAGCTCACCTGAGGCCACCATGTCGTTGAAGCGCATCCCCGCGAGGTGCCGCTCGCCGTACCCCAACCAGCAGATGCGTGCCGGCAACCCCTGGAAGCGGACCTGCTCGCCGGCCTTCTTGATCCAGCGGTGGAGATTGTCGTTGTCGGGGAACAGCTCGAGGATCGCCTTGTCGGTCGCCGCGATGTCGCTCGCTTCACCCGACAGAGCCGCCCAGCGGAACGGGCCCCTGCCCTCGCAGAAGAGCGGACGGATGTATGCCGGCACGAAGCCTGGGTAGTCGAACGCCCGGTCGAAGCCGCCCAGCTGTGCTTCGGCGCGCAGCGAGTTGCCGTAGTCGAACACCTCGGCGCCGGCGTCGAGGAAGCCGACCATCGCCTCACAGTGGCGCGCCATGGCGTCGCGGGCCCGGTCGATGAAGTCAGCCGGGTCCTGTTGCCGCAGGGCGACCCAGTCGTCGAAGTCCACGCCGACTGGCAGGTACATCAAGGGGTCGTGCGCCGACGTCTGGTCGGTGACGATATCGATCGGTGCGCCCATGGCTAGCAGCTGCGGCACCATCTCGGCGGCATTGCCCAACACGCCGACCGACAACGGCTTGCGGGCGTCGCGAGCGGCTGTGGCCAGCTCGACCGCATGCTCGAGGGAGTCGGCGCGCACGTCGAGGTAACGGTGGTCGATGCGACGTTTGATGCGCGAGTCGTCACACTCGATGCAGATGCAGACGCCGTCGTTCATCGTCACCGCGAGCGGCTGTGCGCCACCCATGCCGCCGAGCCCGGCCGTCAACGTGATCGTCCCAGCCAGGGTGCCGTCGCCTTGCTGCCCAGCCCCGTCGGACTCGGTCTCGCGGACGCGCTTCGCGGCGATGACGGCGAAGGTCTCGAAGGTCCCCTGCAGGATCCCCTGCGTCCCGATGTAGATCCACGAGCCCGCCGTCATCTGGCCGTACATGGTGAGTCCCAGCTGCTCGAGGCGGCGGAACTCGTCCCAGTTTGCCCAGTCACCCACCAGGTTGGAGTTGGCGATCAGCACGCGCGGCGCCCACTCGTGCGTCTGCATGATGCCCACCGGTCGGCCACTCTGCACGAGCAAGGTCTCGTCGAGCCGTAGGTCCGTCAGTGAGCGGACGATCGCGTCGTATGACGGCCAGTCCCGGGCTGCCTTGCCCGAGCCGCCGTACACCACGAGCTCCTCGGGGTGCTCGGCCACCTCGGGATCGAGGTTGTTCATCAACATGCGCATCGGGGCCTCGGTCTGCCACGAACGTGCGGTCAGGCCGGTGCCACGGGCGGCACGGACGATGCGAGGTGAGCTGATGGTCATCGGAAACTCCTTCTTGGCGGTCGGGCTCGGCCTGCGCCGTCCTAGGCCTTCCTAGGCCAGCCCTTCGGTGAGGGCGGACTCGGCGGCGGTGACGAATGCTCCCGAGGCGACGAGCCCGACGGCGGCCTCGATCTCGGGAGCCAGGGGGCGGTCTGGTCCGGGCCCGGCCACCTGCTCACGCAGCACCGCGATCACGGCCGCCGTGGCTGGTGACGGCGCGAGCGGCGCCCGCAGGTCGAGTGCCCGGGCAGCCGTGAGGATCTCGATGGCCAGGACCCGCGTCAGGCCGTCGATGCTGCGACGCAGCTTGCGCGCCGACGACCAGCCCATCGAGACGTGGTCCTCCTGCATGGCGCTCGAGGGGATCGAGTCGACACTGGCCGGGCTCGCCAGCCGCTTCAGCTCGGACACGATGGCCGCCTGGGTGTACTGGGCGATCATGTGGCCGCTGTCGACACCTGGGTCGTCGGCGAGAAACGGCGGGAGGCCGGCGTTGCGGGTCATGTCCAGGAACCTGTCGGTCCGCCGTTCGGACATGCTGGCGACGTCGGCGACCGGGATAGCCAGGAAGTCAAGCACGTAAGCGATCGGGGCCCCGTGGAAGTTGCCGTTGCTCTCCACCCTCCCGTCCGCCAGCACGACCGGGTTGTCGATGGCTGAGGCGAGCTCGCGCTCGGCGACGACGGCCGCGTATGCCGCGGTGTCTCGCGCGGCACCCAACACCTGAGGTGCACAGCGAAGCGAGTAGGCGTCCTGCACCCGGTTGCAGTCGGGCCCACGGTGGCTGTCCACGACCCCGGAGTCTGCGAGCATCGCGCGGAGGTTGGCTGCCGACTGTGCCTGACCGGGGTGCGGGCGGAGGTCTTGCAGGTCGGCGGCGAAGACCCGGTCGGTGCCGAGCAGGCCCTCCACCGACATAGCAGCACCGATGTCTGCCACCTTGAGCAGCCGGTCGAGGTCGTCGAGGGCCAGCACGAGCATGCCGAGCATGCCGTCTGTGCCGTTGACGAGGGCCAACCCTTCCTTCTCGGCGAGCTCGACGGGCTCGAGTCCGATCTCGGCGAGCACCCCGGCGGCCGGGCGGCGTACTCCCCTGGGGTCTCGGACCTCGCCCTCGCCGATGAGCGCCAGCGCACAGTGCGCCAGCGGCGCGAGGTCGCCGGAGCAACCGAGGCTGCCGTGCTCATGCACGATCGGCGTCACGCCGGCGGTCAGCAGGCGGGCAAGTGCCCGCGCGGTCTCGAGTCTGATGCCGGTGCGGCCGGTGGCGAGGGTCGAGAGGCGCAGCAGCATGAGCGCCCGGACGACCTCTGTCTCGACCTCGGGCCCGGAGCCGGCGGCGTGTGAGCGGATGAGCGACCTCTGCAGCTGCGCCCGCTTCGCTGTCGGGATGTGTCGGGTCGCCAGCGCGCCGAACCCCGTCGAGATCCCGTACGTCGGGGTGACTGCCGACGCGAGGTCGTCCACGAAGCTGCGAGAGCTGCCGATCGCGGCCACGGCGTCGTCGCCCAGCCTGACTGCTGCCCCGTGACGGGCGACGGCGACGACCTCGGCTCGCGACGAGGGTCCGACGCCGATGGTGACGGTGCTGTCCATCTCGTCATTCCACTCGTCGAGACGAGTGCGGCGCCAGCCCCTTGCCCAAGCTCGTGTCTGACATACCAGACATGACTAGCCTGAGAAGGTGCCCACGCGAGTTCCCGCCGCCCAACGGGCGCTGCGCGTCTTGGCCTTCCTCGCGTCGCAGCCTGAGCCGGTCGCCCTCGATCACATCGCCCGGGTCCTTGACGTGCCGCGGTCGTCCACCTACCAGCTGATCAAAGTGATGATCGACGAGGGTTTCGTCACCCACCTCGAGGACGACCACCGCTACGGGTTGGGGTTGGCGGCGTTCGAGGTCGGGAGCGGTTACAGCCGTCAGGCGCCGTTACAGCGCGTCGCGCGCAGACCGCTGGCGGGGCTCGTCGACGACCTCGGCGAGTCCGCGCACCTGGCGACCCTCCACGGCGCCGACGTCGTCTACGTCCTCGAGGAGCGAGCTCCTGGCAGGCCCTCGCTCGTCACTGATGTGGGGGTCAGACTTCCCGCTCATCTCACCGCCAGCGGCCGCGCCATCTTGGCCCACCTCTCGAAGGCACAGGTCCGCGCCTTGTTTCCTGCGGATGAGTCGTTCGTCTCGCGCACCGGCACCGGTCCCGCGACGTTGACCGCACTGACGTCGTTGCTCGCGGGCACCAGGCAGCGGGGCTGGGCCACCGAGGACGGGGACGTCACTCCCGGCTTCGCGTCGATCGCCGTCCCAGTCCTCGATGCGGCGGCGCATCCGGTGGCTGCGGTCGCCGTAACCTATGAGACCGGGCGGTTGGCTGCTGAGGAGGCCGTCGTACGACGGGTAGCCGAGATGGCGGCCGCGCTGACCCGTCGGCTGCGCGGACGCCCGGCCGAGCCTGCAAACCACCCGTAGCGCTGACGCGTGCCACCACGGAACGGGCGACCTCCCAGCCATGCCGCCGGCATGCGAGCGTCGCGGGCCACCATGAGGGCCGCCCTCCCGGAGTCGCTACCCACCGGTAGGATCGCGCCCACCCACCGCGAGGAGTCACCATGCAGGTGTTTGCGATCGTCGTGTCGCTGGCGGTCACGGTCGTCGCGATCGCCTTGTTCGCGAAGGCAATCACACAGATCGTCGGTGTCATCCGGACTGGCCAACCCGCCATCGGTCGCACCGACGACAAGGCGAGCCGCTGGGCGGCCATGCTCAAGGAGACCCTGGGTCACACCCGGATGCTGCAGTGGACGCATGTCGGGGTCCTGCACTGGTTCGTGTTCGTCGGCTTCGGGTTCCTCTTCTTCACCCTCGTCACGGCGTTCGGGCAGCTCTTCGACGCAGGGTTCGCCCTGCCGCTGATCGGCCACTGGGTCGTCTTCGAGTGGCTGACCGAGCTGATCGCCTGGCTGATGCTGGGGTCGATCCTCGGTCTCATCGCGATCCGCCTGCTCAACCTGCCCACCGGCGCCCACGGCCGCTACAGCCGGTTCTTCGGCTCTCGGATGTGGCAGGGGTACTTCGTCGAGGCGGTCATCCTGGGGATCGGTGTCTGCATCGTCATACTCCGTGGTGGCGAGTACGCCCTCCAGGGTGACGAGGCGTCGCGGGCGCACTTCCCCTTCACGTTCCTCATCGGGGAGTGGCTCTCCGGACTCGGCACCTTGTCCCTCCAGAACCTCGTCTACCTCGTGGCGATGGTCAAGATCGTCATCTCGTTCACCTGGATGATCGTGCTGTCGCTCAACCCGACGATGGGCGTCGCGTGGCACAGGTTCACGGCGTTCCCGAACATCTGGTTCAAGCGTGAGTCGTCGGGTCGCACGGCACTTGGCGGTCTGCAGCCCATGATGGCCGGCGGGAGACCGATCGACTTCGCAGACCTCGAGGATCTCGACGAGGACACGTCCTTCGGGGTGGGCAAGGTCGAGGACTTCACCTGGAAGGGGATGCTCGACTTCGCCTCCTGCACCGAGTGCGGTCGCTGCCAGTCGCAGTGCCCGGCCTGGAACACCGAGAAGCCACTGTCCCCCAAGCTGCTGGTGATGGGTCTGCGCGAGCATGCGTTCGCCAAGGCGCCGTACGTGCTCGCCGACGAGAGCGGGCGTGACGGTCTCCCGGCCGACGTCAAGGCCGAGGCGGAGCGGGAGCTGGTCGGTCCGACCCTCGGAGACGCCTACTGGCCCGACGGCGGCGCGGTGATCGACCCCGACGTCCTCTGGTCGTGTACGTCGTGCGGCGCCTGCGTCGAGCAGTGCCCCGTTGACATCGAGCATGTCGACCACATCATGGACATGCGGCGCTACCAGGTGCTTGTCGAGTCGAGCTTCCCCGCCGAGCTCAACCAGCTGTTCAAGGGCCTGGAGAACAAGGGCAACCCATGGAACATGTCCGCCACCGCCCGGATGGACTGGGCCAAGGGCCTGCCCTTCGACGTCAAGCAGGTGGGGACGGACATCGAGAGTCTCGACGAGGTGGAGTGGCTCTTCTGGGTGGGGTGCGCCGGCGCGTACGAGGACCGCGCGAAGAAGACCACCCGCGCGGTGGCCGAGCTTCTCCACGAGGCCGGCGTGTCGTTCGCGGTGCTCGGCGACGGAGAGACCTGCACCGGTGACCCCGCGCGTCGGTCAGGCAACGAGTTCGTCTTCCAACAGCTTGCGCTGCAGAACGCCGAGGTCTTCAAGGAGACCAGGGTCAAGAAGGTCGTCTCGACCTGCGCCCAC
>Ga0136610_1000208_pt1 | contig 15468 bp, 20 predicted proteins | sample AntDrymUQ1342206_2_FD_104804 | JGI IMG/M metagenome (GOLD analysis project Ga0136610, IMG submission 104804) | Polar desert sand microbial communities from Dry Valleys, Antarctica - metaG UQ134 (22.06) | ecosystem: Environmental > Terrestrial > Soil > Desert | place: Antarctica: Dry Valley...
GCCAACTTCGCCGATACCCGCCCCGGGCGCGAGCTGTGCCCCGAGGGTGTCTGCACCGTGTCGCCGCCGCAGATGCTGACGCAATGGTGGGGTGAACAGAACGAGATCCGCGTCTTCCATCAGGAGCTAGAGGCGGTGCACGCCTACCGCAGTGACCCGTGGACGTGGTTGTACCTGGAGCGGCCCGTCTCCTACTACTACGAGTCCTGCGACGACAAGAAACTGGCCGAGGGCGAGTGCGTCACCGAGCAGGGCAACGTGGAGGAGATCCTGGGCCAGGGCAATCCAGCGGTTTGGTGGCTGGCGTTGGCGTCGCTGCCGGTGCTGGGATGGTGGGCGACCCGCAGGAGGGACTGGCGTGCCGCGACGCTGCTGCTGTTCTTGCTGTTGCAGTACCTGCCGTGGTTCGCGGTGCCGCGCCCGAATTTCTTGTTCTACATGGTCCCCGCGGTGCCGTTCTTGTGCGTGGGGCTGGCGTACGCCTTGTCGCGACTCAGCGGCAGGCAGCTGCCGCGCTGGCTCCCCGCGGCCGCCATCACCGTCGTGATTGGCATGTTCCTGTTCTTCTATCCGATCTGGGCCGGCATCGAGCTGGCGCAGCCAACCTGGCAGCTGCGCATGTGGTTTCCCAGCTGGATCTGAGGGTGGTCGTGCTTCGTCGGATACCGCGCCCCCACGCCCTCGCCGGTTACGTCGGCGAGTCGCTGTGGCTATTGCCGTCGCTGGCGGTAACGGGAGGAATCCTCGCCGCGAGCGCGCTGGCCGTGGTCCGGGGTGGGCCAGCGCTGTTCGTCTCGGGCACCGACAGCGCCCGGCAGGTCCTCGCCACCATTGCCGGCGCTGGGATCACTGTTACCGGCACGGTGTTCTCACTGTCGATCGTCGTCCTGGAGATGGCGTCCAGCCAATACTCGCCCCGGCTGCTGCGCAACTTCCTCGCCGACCGCGGCACCCAGACGACCTTGTCCATTCTGCTCGGCACCGTCGCCTACTGCCTGTCGCTGCTGCGCACCCTGCCACCGGACTCCGACACTGCGGCATTCCCTCAGTGGGCCGTGGCCGCTGCCTTTCTGTTGGTGCTGATGAGCCTCGCGGCGCTGGTCTACTACATGCACCACATCAGCCAGTCCATCCGTGTCGAGTCGATTCTCGCCGATGTCGAGCAACGGACCCTGTCCACGATCCGTGACCGCTACTCCGAGGCTGACACGGTTGGCGTCGCGGCGATGCCGCCGGTGCCGGAGTCGGCGGTGCGGGTACCGGTCGACGAGAGCGGCTTCCTGCAGGCCGTCGACCTGGCCCAGATGCTGGTCGTATCCCAGCACCACGACCTGGTAGTCCGCCTACGGCCCCTGATCGGTGAGCACGTCGTGACCGGCACCACCCTGGCCTGGTTATGGCGACTCGACGGCGGCGAGCTTGACGGCGCTCGGCTCACCGACCCGCTCAACGACCTCGTCGAGGTCAGCTTCGAGCGCACCCTGCAGCAGGACGTCGCATTCGGGATACGCCAGCTGGTCGACATCGCCATCCGCGCCATCTCCCCGGCCGTCAACGATCCCACGACCGCCGTCGACGCCATCAGCCACTTGAGCGTGCTGCTGAGTGCGCTTGCCGGACGCGAGATCGGTCCCCATGTGCTTGTCGACGCCAGCGGTGAGGTGCGGGTGGCGCTGGACAGCTGCGGCTTCGCTGACTACCTAGCCGCCGCCTGCGACCAGATCCGCCGCTTCGGCGCCAAGGAGCCGGCTGTGCTCGTCGCGCTGCTCGAGCTGCTGACCGACGCCGCGTGCCGTGCGCGCGACGACGAGCGTCGCAAGGCCGTCGCCGACCACATCGAACTCGTGATGGCGGACGCCGAGCGCGAGATCGTCCAACCCGCCGATCTGGACGGTGTTGCGGTAGCGGCGGAGCGGGCGCGGCGTGCAACGCGTGGCGACCTGCTCGAGCGCATCGCCGGCAGCGGCCCCTAGCGCTCAGCCATCGGGCGGCTCCAAGGCGTCGACCGCGTCATGCAGCTGGCCGTAGAGGCGCACGAGATCGGGCAGCTGGTAATGGGCGTTGAGCCCGCTGGGGTTGGGCAGCAGCCACACGCGGGCACCGGCCAGCGTCTCGTCCTGCTCGCCGGGCACCGCCTTGGGCCGGTCGAAGGCGACCCGGTAGGCCGTCATGGCCAGAACGGCCACGATCGCCGGGCGGTAGCGGCGCACCCGTCGCCGCAGCGCCGGGACCCCCGCCCGCAGCTCGGCGGGGTTGATCTCGGCCGCCGTGGCGGTGGCACGGCCCACCAGGTTGGTGATCCCGAAGCCGAGCTCGAGCAGCTCGTCGCCGTCGGAGGGCAGGAACCGGCGTGACGTGAACCCCGCGGCATGCAGCGTCGGCCACAGCCGGTTGGCGGGATTGCCGAAGTGATGGCCGCTGGCTGCCGACCACAGGCCGGGGTTGATGCCCACGAACAGGCAGCGCAGCCCAAGACGGATGAGGTCGGGCAGCTTGCGGTGCTGCGCCGCGGCCAGCTGGGCGCGGGAAGGTCGTGATCGTGGGGAGGCGGCGGGCATCGCCACACATCTTCGCCGAGCCTGGCAGGCTGCGGCCATGCTGACCGAACCGGCCTCGCGAATCGCCGAGGCGCAGGCACTGTTCGCACCCGACGGCGTGTACCTCAACACCGCGACGATGGGGCTGCCACCACGACCTGCGTGGGACGCACTGCAAGACAGCCTCGACGACTGGCGGCGCGGCGCCGGCGACATGTACTCCTGGGACGAGGCGGTGACCCAGGCGCGCGAAAGCTTTGCCGACCTGGTCGGCGTCCCGGCGGCGCACGTCGCCGTCGCCAACCAGGTGTCGGTCTTCGTCGGGCTGGTCGCGGCCGCGCTGCCCAGCGGTGCCACGGTGCTGATCGCCGAGGGCGACTTCACCTCCTTGCTGTTCCCCTTCCTCGCCCAGCGCGACCGTGGCGTACAGGTGCGGGTCGTCGAGTTGTCGCGGCTGGTCGATGCCGTCGGCTCGGACGTCGACTTGGTGGCGGTCAGTGCCGTGCAGTCCGCCGACGGGACGGTGCTGGATCTGGATGCACTGGCGGCCGCGGCCGCGGCCAGCGCCAGCGGCACCCAGACCTTTGTCGACGCCACGCAGGCCTGCGGCTGGCTGCCGCTTGACGCGTCGCGCTTCGACTACCTCGCGGTCGCCGGCTACAAGTGGCTGCTGGGGCCGCGCGGAACCGCCTGGATGGCCGTGCGGCCCGAACGGATGGACGGGCTGCGACCCCATCACGCCGGCTGGTACGCCGGCGAGGACGTGCACGCGTCCTACTACGGCACCCCGCTGCGGCTGGCATCCTCGGCGCGCCGCTTCGACGTGTCGCCCGCCTGGTTCAGCTGGGTCGGCGCCGCCCCTGCCCTGCGCCTCCTCACCCAGCTCGGCATCCCGGCAATCCAGGCGCACAACGTGGCGCTCGCCAACCGCTTCCGGGCTGGTATTGGCCTGCCGGCCGGCAACTCGGCCATCGTGTCGACGGCCACCCAACGTGGAGCCGCCGAGCGTCTCGCCGCGGCAGGGGTGGTCGCTGGCATCCGAGCGGGGCGGCTGCGCTGCTCCTTCCATCTGTACAACACCGAGGCCGACGTCGATGGCGCGCTGAAGGCACTGCGCGGAACGGCTGGTCAGGCCTGCTCGTAACGCACGCGGACATCGTTGGCGCCGCGGACCGCGGCCACACGGTCGGCTTCGGCGTCGATGCCTGTCCGCACGGCGGTCGCAACGCCGTCGAAGGGCTGCACCGTGACCTCGACGCCCGCCTTGCCCGCGGCGCGAGCCCGCCACACAGCGACGATCTCGGAGCCCACCAGGATGACGCCAGGGTTGCCGAGGATGCGCCAGACCGCCTTCCGTTCAGCCTTGTCACCGACGAGCAGGTCGCGGTCGCGGGCCTGCAGGTACGGGTCGGACGGCGGCAGCAGGCGGACGCGGTCAGCTGACGCTGACGCCTGCCGCAAGGGTTCGACCTGCTCCTCGGGAATCCAGGTCTTGCGGCCCTCGACCTGCACTGACTCCAGGTCGTCCGGGAACGCCGGGCGCATGGCCGCCGCGCTGCTGCCCAGGTAGCTCGCCGCGTCAGCGAGCGTCGCCGGCCCGTGCAGGCGCAGATAGGCGCGGATGAGGTCGCCAGGACCCGTGGACTGTGGCGGCAGCGGCGGTTGGTCGTCCAAGGGGGCGAGTGTGGTCGGTGCGTGATCCGGCAGCAGCCGGGCGCCTGCGAACAGGCCGACCTGCTGGAACAGGCCGGTGTACACGTGCGTCGCCTGGCAGCTGCGGCAGTCGTAGGCATACGCCGCAGGCAGACGCGCGGTCACGGCCCCACTCACGTCACCTTTGGTCATGGACCTGGTCACCACGGCGCGCATGGCCGCAGCCCCGGCGGCGAATGCCTCCAGCCCCTTCACCCCCGCGGCCTTGAACGGCCCTCGTTCCCCGGGCAGGCGCGCGAGGGCGTCGGCGTCGCTGATCGGCCACAGCGCGCTGGCCAAGGCGGTCAGGTCACGGGTGCGGTGCAGGTGGGGTGCGCCGCGGAACGACCACAGCAGCGTGAAGGCCGGGTCCGTCATCGCATCCTCATGGCCGGGTTCGAGCCGGGCGGCCAGCGCGAGACGCGCGGAACCGACGTTGGTGTCCTGGACGCCGAGGTCGAAGACCTCCAGCTCAGCGGGCGCGCTGGCATCCCGGCCGAGCCCTTGGACCGCAGCGCGGTAGGCCAGCACCTGCCGGCGGTCGACGCGCAAGGTCATGGTGTTCCTCCTCGGCGCCGAGTTTCTCTGCGGGCCGTCAATCCGCCCAACTTGCAGGTGCCTCCTCAGGCGCCGGTCGGAGGCTGGTGCAAACCAAAGGGCGAGCCCTGGTCATCGCGGCAGAGCTTGAAGCGGCCGAGCCGTGCGATGGAGTCGGCATCGCCCTCCACGTCCATGTCATCCACGCTGCCACCGAGGTCGCGCACACGCTCGAGTGCCGCCTCCATGTCGTCGACGCTGAAGAACACGTACGGCGAGGCCCCGGCATCGCCTCCGTGCATCCCACCTTGCGTGTTCGGCGTTGTGATCATGAACCCACCGCCAGACGGCCCTGGCTCGAAGGTCCACCGGAACAGTCCTTCGTAGAACGCGCGTCCACGCTCGGTGTCTTCCACGCCGAGTTCGAAGAACGCCATCTCGCCGGTCATCGCATCTCCTTTGCTCACCTGAGAGGCAGGCATCCCATCCCGAGGGGCCGGCGCCCCATTCCGGACGGATTCTCGGGTCTGCACTGCCAAGGGTATCCGCGGTCAGAAGGCTGGGATCGCGGTGGCCTCGAAGTCGATGATGTGGGCGTCGGCAGTCAGTAGCGGCGCTGCGCGAAGGCGGCTCTGCGCCACCAGGAGACGGTCGAACGGATCACGGTGTGACCACTCCAGCGCCCCCGCTAGTTCGGCCTGCGCGCCGTCAAGGACGAGCAGGTCGAAGCCTTCGGCCGTCACGGCATCCACTACTCCCTGCGGTGCGCGAAGCCGACCGAGCCGGCGTTTGGTCTCAATCTCGAAGACCGACACGGCACTGACCAGCACGCGCGTCTGCCGGCTGGAAATTCGCTTCACCGCCTCCCCGCCGAGGGGCGAGCCTCCCGCAAGCCACCACAGCAGCGTGTGGGTGTCGAGCAGGATCACGTAGCGCCTTGCTCGAACAGCTGCAGCAGGTCTTCCGGCGTGTCGTCGAAGTCAGGTGCCATCCAGATTTCGCCCGCCCAGCGACCCGGTCGGCGGGGCTCGGTGGCGGCGCGGTACGGCACGAGCTTGGCCACGGGCGTCCCCGCCCTTGCCAACACGACCTCCTCGCCTCGCTCGACGCGGCGGAGGAGCTCCGAAAGGGTGGACTTGGCCTCGTGCACGTTGATCATCGGACTAGCTTAGCTTAGTCCAGTGGTCCCGGCGGTAGTGGACGGGCGGCTGGAGTGATCCCAGCCGCCCGTCGATCAGCGCAACCTGGTGCCGGCGTACACCGACATGGCGTCGCGCAGGTAGGCCACCAGGGCGTCGTTGCCCTGGCCGATGTTGCGGGTGAAGCGCTCGTCGTCGACGTACATCTGCGCCAGGCCTCGGTAGGCCTCGGCGTTGGGCGTCCAGAACAGGCTGGTGACCTGGTAGTGCAGGTCGACCAACTCCTGGACCCGGTCGTCGTCGGCGGCAACGCCGCCGGCGAGCAAAGCAGCCAGGCCCTCATGCACCCGGCCGTAACTGGTGCGGGCCTTGTCGGCATCGGCGGGCGTCCAGCCCTTCATCCGCTCATAGGACGCGTCGACGGCCTCGTCGCCCCACCGCTGGCGTGCCTCCGCCTCGTACGGGTTGTGCTCGAAGCCGTCGAACATGGTGTCTGCGGTCATGGTTCCTCCTTCCTGCATCTCGTCGATGGTTCGGTCGACAGTGCCCAGCTGGCGTCGCAGCCGCTCCTGCTCCTCGATCAGCCGGCGGCGGTGACGCCGCAGAACGACGACCGTGCCGTCGCGGCTGTCGCGTTCGAGGATCTCGGCGACCCCCCGCAGGCCGAGTCCCAGGTTTCGCAGCAGCAAGATCTGCTGCAGGCGCAGCAGCTGCTCCCGCTCGTAGTGACGCCAGCCGTTGCCGGCCACCCAGGCCGGTGGCAGCAGGCCGACGGCGTCGTAGTGGCGCAGCGTCCGGGAGGTCACCCCGGAGATGCGGGCCAGCTCCGCGATCGACCAGCTCATCGTCGAACATCCCTCCAGTGGTGGGCAGGACTGTCCGACCCACGTCACCGTATATGTTGACGTTACGTCAACTTCAAGTGCAGCCGCCGAATCTTCCGATCCGGCCGACGACGCCAGGCGTACGTCAGTAGCATCAAGATGTTAGGATCGTCGCATGCGTACGACGATTACGTTCGAGGGGGATGTCGCCGCGGCCATTGCACAGCTACGACGCGAGGAGGGTCTGGGCGTCAGTGGTGCTGTCAACGAGTTGATCCGCAGGGGGCTCTCCGGCAGACCGCAACTGCTGCGCTTCGAGCAGCGCACCTCTCCCGGGCACGCGCGCATCGACGTGACCGACATCGCCGAGGTCCTCGAGTTGATCGAGGGACCGACCGCCCGCTGATGCTCGTGGACGCCAACGTCCTGCTCTACGCGCAGGACGACTCCAGTCCGCACCACCCCGCGGCGCTGCGGTGGCTGGTCGACGCGCTCAACGGCGACGTCCGCATCGGACTGCCGTGGCCCTCACTGCTAGCGTTTGTGCGGATCCGTACCAACCCGCGTGCGTATGCCCGACCGTTGGCCCCCGACGCTGCCTGGCAGCAGGTCAGCGACTGGCTCGCGGCGCCGGCCGCCTGGCTCCCCACGCCAACCGAGCGACACGCGGCGGTGCTCACAGGGCTGGCGCGCCGTTACCAGATTGGCGGCAAGGCGGTGACCGACGCCCATCTCGCCGCCTTGGCGATCGAGCACGGCGTCGGGGTGTGCTCGGCCGACACCGACTTCGCGCGCTTCGAGGAGCTGCGCTGGGTCAACCCTCTGGCATCGGCGCGCTGACTTCCCAGAAGGCGACGTTCCGCGCTACCGCTGCCTGGGGTATCGCCAGTCCCGTGCGGCTCTGTGCACTCGGGGAGCAGTCCCTATGTACGTAGGGAGTGGCACGATGTCTGAAGTCGGCATCGCACAGCTGCGACAGATCGCAAGAAATGGCGCCTGCGGGCACAGACCGGCGACGAGGTGATCGTCACCGATCGCGGCAATCCGGTCGCGCGGCTGACGGGCATCGATATCCCGTCAGAGCTCGAACGGCTCGTGGCGGAGGGTCGTGTGAGCCAGCCTCGAAGCCGCCGCCCCCGGGCGCGCGGTCTGCCTCGGGTCCAGGCATCGGGAGGCGTGTCCCAGTACGTCGTTGCCGAGCGCGAAGCCCGTCGAGGGTGATCGGCTACTTCGACTTCAGCGCCTTGGTGAAGCTGGTGGTCGAGGAGGCCGGCAGCGAGGAGGCCACAGCCCTCTGGGACGGCGCGGATGTGGTGCTGTCGAGTCGCGTGGCCTCTGCGGAGGTGCGAGCAGCATTGGCCGCCGCGCCGCGCCGGCCGGCTCAGCGACCGACAACTCGCCAATGCCAAGGACCTGTGGGCGGCGTTGTGGAATGCGCTACGCGTTGTCGAAGTGTCTGTCGACGTCGGCCAACGCAGTGGTGACCTCGCTGAGGAACACGCCTTGAGCGGCTTCGATGCGATCCATCCGGCCAGCGCGTTGCTGCTACCGACGAACGACCTGACCGTTGCGACGTGGGACTGTCGCCTGCATGCCGCAGCCTGCAGGATGGCCCTCGCGACGCTGCCGGACAAGCTGTAGCAAGCCGTTCCCCCACTGTTGATGAACGCGTTAGGCGCAGGCCAGTCGGTCACGCTCGCTGTCGACGGCCAGGCGCAGGGGCTGGAGATCATCGTCGACGGTCCCCCAGACGTAGGCCGGCTCAACGTTCTCGTACTCGTGAACGAGCCGGTTGCGCATGCCGACGATGCCCCGCCAGGGGATGTCAGGTCTTCGTTCGAGCAGGTCGGGATCGTCTCGCAGGAGGACGCTGACGGCCTCGCCCACAACCGTCAACTCATGCAGGATGGCTGCAACGACCACATCATCGGAGCGGTCCCGGCGACCGAAGCGCTCGGCCTTATCGAGCGCCGACAAGACGTCAGCGAGCCGGTCGCATAGGCTCCTCGGCATCAAAGCGGCACCGCCTCGGAGAGCACTCGGGCGCGGATCTCGTCACGAAGGAGCGGCGCCGTCGTGACATCCACAGCGTTGCCGAGAACCTCCGCGAGGTCAGCGCTCACCTGCGCCAGCAGCACGTAGGAAGCCCGCGGCAAGTCAACAAGCAGGTCCAGATCAGACGCGTCCGTGTCTTCGCCCCGAGCGACCGACCCGAAAACGCGCGGGTTGCGAGCACCGTGTTTCGCAAGCGTACGCCGGACCTCGCGCTTCCGAGTTGACAGTCGCCGTCCCACGGGCCCGTTCCGCAGCGCCGTGGCAGACCCCTTCTCCAGCGTGACACGGGCACGGGCACCGCACGCCGCGAGCAGTCGTTGCAACGTGGCGACCGAGGGCGAACGCCGTCCCGCCTCGTAGGCCGAGACGGCCGGCTGGGAGGTGCCCGCCCGGGCGGCGAGCTCAACTTGTGTCAGGCCGGCTTGGCGGCGCGCCGTTGCGATAAGGCCGGAAGCATCCATCTCAGTTACTATATCACTAGAGTTATATCGGCTGCCCGTCCAGACTCACGTGTAGCGAGTACTCTTTGGCCTCATGATCGAAGGGGACCAGCGTCAGGCCCTCGGGGCGGGCGCGGCGGGCGCGGCGTCGCCCCCGCTGCCGGCTCGCACCCCGACCCGCCCTGCGACCGGCGTCACGGGCACCTGTGGCAGCTACCGGATGGAGCGGGGCTCCACGCCCCGTTCGGGACCCTGATCCACTCCGACGATGGCCGTGCCGTGTGCTGCCACCTATGCGGCCGCTGGTTCCGACACCTCGGCGCGCACATCCGCGTTCACGGCCTTGACGCCGCCGGCTACCGGGAGCGGCTCGGGCTACTCAAGACCGGTCCGCTGGCCGCCGCAGACGTGTCGGCGGCCATCGCCAACCGGCAGCGCGCCGCCTACCAGGCGAGCCCGGCGGTGCGGGAGCGGTTCGCCGACGGGCAGGCCATGGCCAGGAGCGGGCGACTCGCATGGCTGGCGCGGCGATCGAGTATCACCCCACAGCGCGCCAGCGGGCGGGCGGAGAAGCTCGCGGCCGGTCGGGTCACCCGCGCCACCCGGCGCGACGAGGCCCTGACGCAACGACTGACCGACCTGGGTGCTACCGACCTGCACAGCTACCTGCGGGAGCACTACGCCGCCGGCGCCAGCCTGAACAGCCTCGCCCAGGCCACGGGTCTCGGGCGCAAGCGGCTGCGTGACGAGGTGGTCGCGACAGGTATCACCGTCCGTGCGCCCGGCGACACGACTGCGGTCGGGCGCCGGTCTCGCGCCGTGACCGCCGACGCCGAGGCCGCCGCAAGGCTTGCGACCGACGACCTGGTCGGGTGGCTGCGGCACCGCCGAACGGACGGCTGGTCGCGGACCCGCCTCGGGACCGCCGTCGGGCACAGCGCCCAATGGGTCCGGTGGCGGCTCGAGGGCTGACCCGTTGAGGAACCTCAGGGCTGCGTTCCGATCCCCGTGCTCTCGGTCGCTCACCTCGATGCAGAGGTCTTCTCGGCGTTCGGACACCTACACCGCAATGGGGAGCTGACGGCTGACGCCGTCACCGACCGGCTGGCGCTCCTCGATGAACTTGCCATCGAACGGCTAGGCATCACCGCGAGGCTGAGCCTGGCCGCTTGGGGGATGCGCGAAAACGTGGCGCTGCGGGACGCGCTCTATGTCGCCGCTGCCCACGCCGTCGGGCCGGGTCCTCACCACCGACGCAAGGCGGCTGAAGGCGGCACCGGATCACACCGTGGACCCGCGGGCACCGTCCCGTGCCGAGCCGGAACCGCCCGCCGCCGGATGAGCACCGCGACCCCCCCGGGACGTAGCAACACGGGACTGATGGACACGGGCGGCAGTGATGTGGCGCTTCCGGGGGGCCTAGAAGACCAAGGGATGTAGCGCTCGAAACGCCGAAATCCCTAGGTATGATGTCGCGTGTGAGTGAGGAGGGGCTACGCATCGGGCAGGCCGCGGCGCTGCTGGGAATCAGCGTCGACACGCTGCGGCGCTGGGAGGACGAGGGCCGCCTCATGCTTGACCGCAGCCCCGGCGGGCAGCGGCTCGTGTCGGTGTCGCAGGTGCAGCGCCTCCTTGCCAAGCGGCGTCCGGATGCGCGGGTGATCACCGCGTCATCGGCACGCAACCAACTCGACGCGATCGTCACCAAGGTCGTCCGCGGGGAGGCCGCGGCGACCGTCGAGATGCAGGCGGGCCCGTACCGGCTCGTGGCGTTGACGACCGCCGAGAGCGTCGACGAACTTCAGCTCGACGCCGGCACGCACGTTGTCGCCTCGGTGAAGGCCACCAGCGTCGTGGTCTCCCTACCAAAGGAGTAGCCGTGAGGAGAGCCGCGCGCCTCTGCGTGGTTGCCGTGTCGCTGGCACTGCTGCTCGCCGCTTGTGGCGGCGGCGCTGAGGAGCCCGCGTCGCCCCAGGAAGCGACCACCGACGGCGGTGCAAGTGCGTCGGCCGCGGCGCTGTCCGGCGAGCTGACGGTCTTCGCCGCGTCGTCGCTGACCGACGCGTTCGAGGCTATCGGCGAACAGTTCACGCAGGCCAACCCCGACGTCGAGATGGTCTTCAATTTCGCCTCCAGCTCGACGCTTGCCTCCCAGATCGTCGAGGACGGTGCGCCCGCCGATGTGTTCGCGTCGGCCAACCAGACCCAGATGGACGTCGTCGACGAGGCCGGGCTGCTTGCCGTCGAGTCGCAAACCCTTACCGGCAACACGCTGGAGATCGCCGTCGAGGCCGGGAACCCGCTGAACATCCAGTCCCTGAAGGATCTCGCGCGACCCGACGTCACGACGGTCCTGGGAGCCGAGGAGGTGCCAGCCGGCGATTACGCGCGCCAAGCGCTGGATGAGGCCGGAGTCCACGTGGAGCCGGTGTCGTTGGAGGTCGATGTGCGCGCGGTGCTGTCGCGTGTGGAGCTCGGCGAGGCCGACGCCGGAATCGTCTATGCCAGCGATGTCGTCGCCGCGGGCGACGCGGTCGGGGCAGTGCCGATCCCCCATGAGCAAAGCGTGCCGGCAAGCTATCCGATCGCGGCGCTCACCGAGGCGCCCAATCCGCAGGCCGCCGGGGCGTTCGTCGCCTACCTGCTATCCGACGAGGCGCAGGCCACGCTCACCGAGTCCGGGTTCTCGGCGCCATGAGCGTCACGACCAGGCTCGCGCCGGGCAACCGGCGGGCGGAGACGATGCCGCTGGGCATGACCTGGTTGGCCGTCGTCGCACTCGGGCTGCTGATCCTGCCGCTGGTGGGGCTGCTGGTGAACACGCCGTGGGCCCAGCTGGGCGGCCTGGTGACTAACCCGGCCGTGCTCGTAGCGCTGCGGCTGTCACTGCTGACCTCGCTGTCAGCGCTTACGCTGTCGACTGTGCTGGGCGTGCCGCTCGCGTGGCTGTTGGCCCGACGCGACTTCCCCGCGAAGACCCTCCTGCGAGCGCTGTGCGTCCTGCCGATGGTGCTGCCACCCGTCGTCGGCGGGGTGGCGCTGCTGCTGGCGTTCGGCCGCCGCGGACTCATCGGCCAGCCGCTGGACGAGCTGACAGGGATCACACTGCCGTTCTCCGCCGCCGGGGTCGTGCTCGCGGAGACCTTCGTCGCGATGCCGTTTCTGATCGTCACCGTCGAGGCCGGCCTGCGAGCGATGGACCGGCGCTATGAGGACGTCGCCGCGACGCTCGGTGCTGGCCGCTGGCTGGCGTTCCGGCGGGTCACGCTGCCGCTGCTCGCGCCGTCGCTCGGGGCCGGGATGGCGCTGTGCTGGGCCCGGGCGCTCGGCGAGTTCGGCGCGACGATCACCTTCGCCGGCAACCTGTCGGGCCGCACGCAGACGATGCCCCTCGCGGTGTACCTACAGTTGGAGCGCGACCTGGACTCGGCGATCCTGCTGAGCCTGATCCTGCTCGCGGTCTCGGTCGTGGTGTTGGTCACGCTGCGGGGCCGCTACCTCGACACCGGGTGAAACCATGATGGGTCTGTCGGCCCGTGTCGCGGTCACACTAGGCGACCTCGACCTCGACGTCGCCCTCGAGGTGGCGGCCGGGGAGGTCGTCGCCGTCCTCGGCCCGAACGGAGCCGGGAAGACCACTTTGCTGCGTACCCTGGCCGGGCTGGTCGGCTTACGTGCTGGCCGCGTCGTGCTGGACGGCCAGGTGCTCGACGACCCCGAGCGCGGCATTCGCGTGGCGCCGGAGCGACGGGGCGTGGGCATGGTCTTCCAGGACCACCTGCTGTTTCCGCACCTGTCCACCGCCGACAACGTCGCCTTCGGGCTGCGCGCCCGCGGTGTGCCGGCCACAGAAGCCCGCGGCCTCGCCGCTGAATGGCTGACCAAAGTCGGACTCCCAGACGCCGCCAACGCGAAGCCGAGGGCGCTGTCGGGCGGGCAGGCGCAGCGCGTCGCATTGGCACGCGCGCTGGCGTTCGAGCCGAGCCTGCTGCTGATGGACGAGCCGCTGTCAGCCCTGGACGTCGCCGCCCGCCTGACGATCCGCCGAGAGCTGCGGGGGCACCTGGACGCCTTCGCCGGCCCCTGCCTGGTCATCACCCACGATCCGGTGGAGGCGATCGCGCTGGCCAGCCGGCTGGTCATCATCGAGGCGGGCAGAATCGTCCAGGACGCGACCATCGACGAGGTCACTCAGCGGCCTCGCTCTCGGTGGGTCGCCGGGCTGGTGGGACTCAACCTCTACCGCGGCGAAGCGAGTGGTCATACCGTCCACCTGCCCGGTGGCCAGCGGCTGATCGCCGCGACCGCCGCCGGCGGCCCGGTCTTCACCGTGGTGCACCCGCGCGCCGTGGCGCTGTACCGCACACGGCCCGACGGGTCGCCGCGCAACGTGTGGGCCGGCGTGGTGGAGGGGCTGGATGTGCACGGCGACCACGTCCGCGTGCACATCGACGGGGTCCTGCCGATCGTCGCCGAGGTCACCCCCGCGGCGGTCGCCGCGCTCGACCTCGGTGTCGGCGGCGAGGTGCACGTGTCGGTCAAGGCCTCCGAGGTGTTGCTGTTTCCCGCCTGAACGCCCCGTCATCAGCCGCCCTCCGCCCCGGGCCGGGATGCGCGAGGCTGTGCGACGATGGCCGATGACCTGCCCGAGCTAACCGTCGCCGATGCCGCCGCGTGGCGCAGGTGGCTCAGCGAGCACCACGAAAACCCCGCTGGGGTGTGGCTGGTGCTCGCCAAGAAGGGCACGACCCAACCGACCAGCCTCACCTACGACCGGGCGCTCGTTGATGCGCTGTGCCACGGCTGGATCGACGGTCAGGCGCGGCGCCGGGACGAGACCACCTACTACCAACGCTTCACTCCGCGCCGGGCCAGAAGCCCGTGGTCGCAGCGCAATGTTGGCATCGTCAGCAACCTGATGGCCGAGGGCCGCATGCATCCGGCGGGCCTGGCCGAAGTCGAGCGCGCCAGGGCCGACGGCCGCTGGGACGCCGCCTACGCCGGTCCGGCCAGTATTCAGGTACCGGCCGATCTGGTCGCCGCATTAACCGCAGAACCTCGGGCACAGGCGATGTTTGACATCCTCACGGGCCAGAACCGTTACGCGATCCTGTACCGGATCGAAGGCGCCAAGCGCCCCGACACCCGGGCCCGTCGCATCGAGCAGTTCGTGGCCATGCTCGCTCGCGGCGAGACGGTCTACCCACAGAGGCGCAAGCTCGACGAGTGACCGATGGATTCGTCGCCGTTTATTGCACGCGTAGCTCACCCTGCATGCCCAGCGTAAGGTGGGTCTCGCCGTCGGCGGTCTCCACGATGCAGAACATCGTGTAGCTGCCAGGCTCCAGCTCGTAGGTGGCGTTGCAGGTCTGGCCTGCGCCGAACGCCTCCAGCTCGAACGCTCCGGCTTCAGCCAGGGCGTCCTCATCGGGGGCGCCGTCGGTGACTGGCACCTCGCCGCCGCCGGGCAGGAAGGCCAGTTCGTGGTCTTCGGTGCCGATGTTCTCGGCCTCGAAGGTGACCGTGCCGGCTGCGACCTCGATGATGGCCGGGTTGAAGGCGTACTCATCCAGCTCTACCGCCACGGTCTCGTCGGCGGCCTCCTCGAGTTCGGTGCCGACCGGGCTGCACTCGCCGGCACCAGCAACGCTGGCGCTGCCTGATCCGCTGGCGGTCTGGCCGTCCCCGCTGTCGCAGGCCGTGCCCGACACAATCAGTCCGACGACCATCGCCATCCGCGGCCACCAGCTACCTCTGCTCATTCGGTCTCCTTCGCTCGAATCGCCACCCATCGAGGGCGAGCCGAACTAAGGTTAGCCTTACCGTATAGTCAAGCGCAGACATCAGCGGTGGCGGCGTGGGTCAGCGGCGAAGCGCAGCCACGACCCACACGTGAGCCCGAACGCCCGCACAGGGCGCGCGAGCCTGAGCGTCTCAGGTCACGTGACGGTAGGCGTGGTTCGGCTTGATCTCGGTGTTGAGGTAGCTCCCGCGTGATCCCGCTTGCAGCAGCTCCACGTGGACCCACGCCGGGACGCCTCATAGACGTACAGCCGGCCGTTGCGGAACTCGATGTACAGCTCCCGGTCGTACCCGACGTAGCCGATCCTTTCGATGCTGCTGGAGTCCACAGGAAGCATCTGCGGCTGACCTTGTGGGCGAGCCATGTGATGCATCGGCGTTGCGGATGTCGAGGCGGGACTCGCTGGCGCATGGTGGTCGACACGCCGCGGAGGTAGCAGCC
>Ga0136610_1000210_pt1 | contig 15415 bp, 15 predicted proteins | sample AntDrymUQ1342206_2_FD_104804 | JGI IMG/M metagenome (GOLD analysis project Ga0136610, IMG submission 104804) | Polar desert sand microbial communities from Dry Valleys, Antarctica - metaG UQ134 (22.06) | ecosystem: Environmental > Terrestrial > Soil > Desert | place: Antarctica: Dry Valley...
CGGCGGACGCCGAGGCGGCGCTGCACGCGGCCCGCGGCTGGGCCGGCCTCCACGACGACCCCGCAGGGTTCGCCGAGGTCGCGCTGCGCCACCCGGTGCTCACCGAGCTCGCACTGCGCCTGGGGACGCCCCTGCTGTCGAGGCTGCCGCGCGTCGCCGAGGCGGTGGGGCGGGCGGTGGTCGCCCAGCTGGTGCAGGGCGTCGAGGCGGGCCGCTCGATCGCGCGGGTCTCGGCGCTGCTCGGCACGCCGGTGCCCGCAGCGCTCGGCAGCGGGGGCGCGGGCGGGCTGTGGACCTGGCCGACGGCCGCCGCGGTGGGGGCGACGCCCGCCTGGCGGCTGCGCCCGTGCGGCGTGTCGCTGCGCGGCGTCCGGGCGCTGCACGCGGCGGCGGTCGCCGACGACCGCCTGACCGAGGCGGCGGCCGCGGCGGACTGGCCGCTGCTCGACCGCCTGCTGCGCGGGCTGCCGGGCGTCGGCGCGTGGACGAGCGCGGAGACGCGGCTGGCCCTCGGCGACGCGGACGCGGTCAGCGTGGGCGACTACCACCTGCCGTCGGTGATCGGGACGGCGCTCGCGGGGCCCCGCCGGGGCGGGCGGGGGGCGTGGACGGACGCGGACCTCCTCGAAGTCCTCGCCCCGTTCGCGCCGCACCGCGGCAGGGTCATCCGGCTCCTCGAGTCGGCTGCGGTCCGGGGCCTGGTTCCCCGCCCAGCTCGACGAGCCCCGCGGGCGGCCCTGTCGGCGCACCGCTACTGGTGACGGCCGGGGGGTCGTCGCCGCGGCGGGCGAGCTCCTCGGCGTCGCGCGCGAGCGCGGCGACCATCTTGCCGAAGATCGGGCCGTGGAACGGCTGCAGCCCCCACCAGTAGAGGCGGCCTAGCAGGCCCTTCGGGGCGAACAGCGCCCGCTGGCACAGTCGCGTGCCTCCCTCCGTGCCGTCGATGCGGAACTCGAGCCACGCCCGGCCGGGCAGGCGCATCTCGGCGCGCAGGCGCAGCAGCTCGTCGGCGCGGACGTCCTCCACCCGCCAGAAGTCGACGGCGTCCCCCGGCCGGAGACGGTCGGGGTCGCGCCGGCCCCGCCGCAGCCCGACACCGCCGACGAGGCGGTCGATCCGGCCGCGGAGGCGCCAGGCCCACATGTGCGCCGGCCACCCCCGGGAGCCCCCGAGGCGGCTGACGGCCGCGAACGCGAAACGCGGGGCCGCGTCGGCGTGCGCCTCGCGGACGTCGGTGAGCAGGGTGCCGCCCGTCCACTCCGGGTCGCCGGGGTACGGCTCGGCGGGGCTGCGGCCGGCGATGTCGGCGTCCCGCCAGGACGTCTCGACGTCGCGGTCTCGGATGCGGGTCAGGGCCAGCTCCAGGGCCTGCTCCACGGGGAGGGCGGGTCCGGGCACCACCGCGCGGATGTCCTCGCCGCCCGGCCGGACGACGACCTCCTGCGTGAGGCTCTGCACCAGCGGCCGGGCGAGGCCGAACGGGACGGGCGTGACGAGGTTCACCCAGTGGCTCGACAGCGAGGGGGTGAGGAGGGGAACCTTGACCACCAGCCGCCGGGGGAGGCGGGCGACGCGCGCGTAGGCCTGCATCATGTCCAGGTAGGTGAGGACGTCCGGACCGCCGATGTCGAAGACGTGGTCCTCGCCGCCGTCGTCCGCGAGCACCCCGACGAGGTAGCGCAGGACGTCGCGGATCGCGATCGGCTGCACGCGGGTGTCGACCCACCGGGGTGTGACCATGACCGGAAGCTTCTCGACGAGGTGCCGGAGCATCTCGAAGGACGCGCTGCCCGACCCGATGACGACCGCAGCCCGCAGCACCGTCACCGGAACTGACGAGGCGAGCAGGATCCGCCCGACCTCGGCGCGGCTCCGCAGGTGGGCGGAGCTGTCGTCGTCGAGTTCGCCGAGTCCGCCGAGGTAGACGATGCGCCGCACGCCGGCCAGTTCGGCGGCGGCGGCCACGTTGGTCGCCGCACGGCGGTCGGCCGACTCGAACGCCTCACCGGAGGAGGACGTCTTGCCCATGGAGTGCACGAGGTAGTAGACGGCGTCCACCCCCCGGAACGCCTCGTCCAGCGACGGCTGGTCGAGGAGGTCGCCCCTGCGGATGTCGACCGCCTCCGCCCAGTCCAGACCCTGGAGCTTGCCGGGCGAGCGCGCGAGGCAACGAACCTCGTATCCGGCGTCGAGGAGCCGCGGCACCAGGCGCCCGCCGACATAGCCCGTCGCACCGAGCACTAGCGCCGATCTCTTCTCGTCCATCGGCCCTCTTTCGCCGGTCCCGTCCTCGGCTACCGTGCCGTCGTGGACGCTGCGGACGTCGTCGTGCTGGGAGCGGGCCCCGCCGGGGTGGGGGCGGCGTACCGTGCCGCGCGCGCGGGCCATCGGGTCGTGGTCCTGGAGCGGTCCACCGTACCGGGCGGTGCCGCCGGCAGCTTCGAGGTCGCCGGCATCCGGGTCGACCACGGCAGCCACCGGCTCCATCCGTCGATCGACCCGCCGATCCTCGCGGAGCTGCGGCGGCTGCTCGGCGACGAGCTGCAGGAGCGTCCGCGCAACGGCCGCATCCGCCTGGCGGGCCGTTGGATCGCCTTCCCGCTGCGCCCCGGGGACCTCGCCCGCCGCCTTCCGCGGGACTTCGCGCTGGCCGCCGCGCGGGATGCGCTCACCGCACCGCTGCGGCGCCCGCGCCGGGACACGTTCGCCGAGGTGCTCCGCGCCGGGCTGGGCCCGACCATGTGCGAGCGCTTCTACTTCCCGTACGCGCGCAAGATCTGGGGCGTCGAGCCCGACGAGCTGTCGGGCGCCCAGGCCCGGCGGCGGGTCGCGGCCGCCTCGCCGTCGCGGCTGCTCCGCCGGGTGCTGCGGGGCTCCCGCGAGGGCAGGAGCGTCTTCCACTACCCGAGGGGCGGCTTCGGGCGGATCGTCGAGGTGCTCGCCGAGGCGGCCGCGGAAGCGGGGGCGGAGTTCCGGTACGGCACCGCGGTCACCGGCGTCGACCTCGCCGCCGACGGGGTGCGCGTCCGCACCGACGGGGGCGCAGCCGTCGACGCCGCCCGGGCCTGGTCGACCCTGCCGCTGCCCATGCTCGCGCGGCTGGCCACGCCGGAGCCCCCCGCCGGCCTGCTCGCGGCCGCCGGCCAGCTGGAGTTCCGCGCCATGCTGCTCGTCTACCTGGTCCTCGACCGCCCGCGGTACACCGAGTTCGACGCCCACTACCTGCCGGAGCCGTCGACCCCGGTCACCCGCGTCTCCGAGCCCCGCAACTACCGCGACGGCGGCGACCCGCCCGACCGCACCGTCCTCTGCGCGGAGCTGCCGTGCACGGCCGGGGACGACCTCTGGTCGCTGGGCGACGCCGAGCTCGGGGCACTCGTGGAGGACGGCCTCGCGCGCCAGGGCCTCCCGCGTCCCGGCGCCGCGGCGGTCCACGTGCGTCGGCTGCCGCACGCCTACCCCGTCTACCGCGCGGGCTTCGAGCGGGCGTTCGCCCCGCTCGACGCGTGGGCCGGCGCCCAGCCGCGACTGCTCACGTTCGGCCGCCAGGGCCTGTTCGCGCACGACAACAGCCACCACGCGCTGGCGATGGCGTGGGCGGCCGCCGACGCCCTCGGCTCAGACGGATCCTTCGACGACGGCGCGTGGGCGGCCGCCCGGGAGCGATTCGCCGCCCATGTCGTCGAGGACTGACTCGACGGGGGCGTTCAGCTCCGCGTGGACGGCCGGCAGCACCCGCCGCAGGTAGCCGGACAGGCGCACGAACGACCGCCCCGTGCGGCGGAAGGCGTAGCCGATCGGCACCTCGGCGTAGCGATAGCCCTTGGCGAGCAGGTCCAGGGTCAGGACCTGGGCGTAGTTGTAGTCGTGGACGATCTCGGCGTCGGCGGCGGCGGCCGCCGACAGGGCGCGGTACCCGCTCTGCCCGTCTGTGATCGGCCGGCGCGCGACGAACCGCAGGACCGCGGTCAGCGTCCGGTTGCCGAGGCGCCGGTGCGGGTGCATCCGCCGGATCTCGCCGGCGAAGCGGGACCCGACGACGTAGTCCGCCTCTCCGGCCAGGATGGGGCCGACGAGACGCCCGAGCTCCTCCGGGGCGTACTCGCCGTCGGCGTCGCAGAAGGCGACCGCGGCCGCGCCCATCGCCGTCGCCGCGGCCAGGCCGTGGCGGACCGCGGCGCCGAGCCCCCGGTTGTCCGCGAAGGACACCACCTGCGCGCCGGCGGCCGCTGCCGCATCCGCGGTCGCGTCACGCGAGCCGTCGTCGATGACCAGGCACCGGACCGGCCGGCCGCACACGGCGGGGGGGACCCGGCGCACGACCCCGCCGACCGCCTGTTCCTCGTCGTGGGCGGGCAGGACGAGCACCACGGGCCCGCTGGCGACCGGCCCGCTGGCGACCGGCCCGGCGGCGACCGGCCCGACGGCCGGCCCGGTGGCGGCCGCCGGCTCCGGCCGGGCGGGTCCGCGTGCCAGGCGCCAGCGTCCGAACAGTCCGGGCGCCGGCACCGCGACCGCCACGGCCCCGGTCGCCAGCGCGTAGCCCGTCTTCACCGCGTGCGCGGCGATGGCGGCGGCCAGCGCCGCGCCGGCGTCGGCGCCGACGGCCACGAACGCCGCCGTCGCGGCGGCCTCGTAGGTGCCGAGCCCGCCCGGGGCCAAGGCGACCGCCTGGGCGGCGATCGTCACCGCCGTCACCAGCACGGCCTCGGCCGGCGTGATCGCGAAGCCGGCCCACCGGGCGGCCTGCCACAGCACGGCGCTCTCGAGCACCCAGGCGGCCATGGCGCCGGCCGCCACCGGGAGACCCGGGAGCGTCACCCCCTCCCGCCGCAGCCACCAGGCGCCGCCCACCACCAGCCCGGCCGCCGGCGCCAGGAGCACCCAACCCCAGGCACCGAGCGACGACGACAGCACCCGCGGACCGAAAGCCGCCCCGAGGGCCAGCACGGCCAGGACGTCGGCGCCGCGCAGCGCGGCCGTGGAGGCGGCGGCGGGCGCGAGCGGGATGCCGGCCCGTCGGACCACGCTCGTCACCCGCAGGGCCTCGCCGAGCCGGAACGGCAGGAGGTGGTTGCCGGCGAGCGACACGTGGAGCGCCGCGAGCGCGTGCCCCAGGCCCAGCCTGGGCAGCACCCGGGTCCACACGACCGCCCGGACCATGAACGCCAGTGCGTACGCGCCCACGACGGCGGCCAGCCCGACCGGATCCGCGGCCAGCGCGCGGGCGGTGCGGAGCACGAGGTCCGCGTCGACAGTTCGCGCCAGCGCCGCCACGGCGACGGTCAGGAGCGCCGCTCCGGTCCACCAGCGCGCCGGGCCAGCACGCCGCCGCGCCGCTGGAGAGCTCATCGCCGTTTGCCTCCCGCTGTAGTTAGGCTAACCTTACCTGACGCGGGGCCGTCGTGGAGGCTCCCGTCGACCACCGCCCGGCACCCCGACCCGGAGGCCGCATGTCCCGTCTCACCGCCCTCACCCTCGCCCTCGTCCTCGCCGCAGGCACGGCCGGCTGCGGAGTCGCCCGCGGAGACGACGCCGAGTTGACGATCTACTCCGGCCGCTCGGAGGAACTCGTCGGCCCCCTGCTCGCGCAGTTCAACTCCTCCACCGGCATCCCGATCGCGGTGCGCTACGGGAGCACGTCGGAGATCGCGCTGCTGATCGCCGAGGAGGGCGCAGGCTCCCCCGCTGATGTCTTCCTGTCCCAGAGCCCCGGCGCGACCGGGTTCCTGCTCCGGGAGGGCCTGCTCGCGGACATCGAGGCCGAGCAGCTGCAGGCCGTCCCGGAGCGCTTCCGCAGCCCGGACGGCCGCTGGGTGGGCGTCACGGCCCGGCAGCGGGTGCTCGTCTACAACTCCGAGATGGTCGACGAGGCGGACCTCCCGGACAGCGTCATGGGCGTGACGCAGCCGCCGTACGCCGGGCGGGTCGCGGTCGCGCCGACCAACGGGTCGTTCCAGGACTTCGTCACCGCGATGCGGCAGGTCGAGGGCGAGGAGGCGACGCTGGAGTGGCTGACCGCGCTCGCCGACGGCGGCGCCCCCACCTACGCGAACAACAACACGATCGTGGAGGCCGTCAGCCGTGGCGAGGTCCCCATGGGGCTGGTGAACCACTACTACAACGCCCGCTTCCTGGCCGAGGACCCGGACCTGCCCAGCCGCAACCACGTCTTCCCCGGCGGCGACCTGGGCGCGCTCCTGCTGGAGACGACCGCGAGCATCATGGCGACGACCGACCAGCGGGGGGACGCCGAGGCGTTCGTCGAGTTCCTGCTGTCGGAGGACGCGCAGCGCTACTTCGCCGAGCAGACCTTCGAGTACCCGCTCGCCGCGGGCGTCCAGGCGCCGGCGGGCCTCCCCCCGCTCGACACACTCGAGGTGCCGAACGTCGACCTCGCCGAGCTGGGCGAGGGGCTGGAGCGGACGACCGAGCTGATCCGCGACAGTGGCCTCGAGCAGTCCTGAGGCTGCCGGCCGGCGGGGAGGGGACGGACACCTCCGACGCCGGCGGCGTGGCGCACGGCCGCGCGTCGGGGGCGCCGCACAGGCGCCGTCGTGGCGGCGGGTCGGGGGCGCCGCCGCACAGGCGCCGTCGTGGCGCTGGCTCCTTGCCGTCGGCGCCTTCTGCACGCTCGCCTCGGCGGTCGGCGTGGGCGCGCGCGCGACGTACGGCGCCCAGACGACGGCCGACGAGCCGCAGTACCTGCTGACCGCGCTGAGCGTGGCCGAGGACGGCGACCTCGACATCGCCGACGAGCTCGCCGCGCGCCGCTGGCGTGCGTTCCATGCCGCCCAGCTGCCGGAGCAGACCCGCCCGCTGCCCGGCGGCCGGCGGCTGAGCCCCCACGACCCGCTCCTGCCGCTGCTGCTCGCGCTGCCCGTCGCGCTCGGCGGCTGGGTGGGCGCGAAGCTCGCGCTCGCTGCGACGGCCGGGGTGCGGCGCCATGCTGCTGTGGACCGCCGTCCGACGCTTCGGCGTGGCCGTGCCGACCGCGGCGGTCGCGGTTGGCGTGTTCGGGGCCTCCGCGCCCCTGGCGGTCTACGGCACGCAGGTCTACCCGGAACTGCCGGCCGCCGTCGCGGTGACGATCGCGATCGCGGCCGGGACCGGACCTCTCCGCCGTCCCGGGATCTGGCTGCTCGCGGGAGCCATCGTGGCCCTGCCGTGGCTGGCCGTGAAGTACGCGCCGGTCGCGGCCGTTCTGGCCGGCGTGGCAGTGGTCCGCCTGTGGCGCGCGGATCGCCGCGGCGCGGCGGCGGGCTTCGCAGCCGGGCTGGCCGCCGCCGGTGTTGTCTTCCTGGTTTTGCACCAGAGCACCTACGGCGGCTGGACGCCCTACGCCGCCGGCGACCACTTCGTCGGCGGCGAGCTGACCGTCGTGGGCTCGCATCCGAACTTCCTCGGCCGCTCCCAGCGCCTGGCGGGCCTCCTGGTCGGCCGGTCCTTCGGCATCGCCGCCTGGCAGCCGGCGTGGCTGCTCGCGGTGCCGGCGCTCGCGACGCTCGCCCGCGCCCGCCCGCCAGGGTGGCTCGTCCTCGCGCTGCCGCTGACCGCCGGGTGGCTGAACGCCACCTTCGTGGCGCTGACCGCCCAGGGCTACTGGTTCCCGGGCCGCCAGGTCGTGGTCGTCCTGCCCTGCGCGGTGCTGGCCGTCGCCTGGTGGGCGGACCGCCTGCGGGCCGGGAGGCCGCTCGCGGCGCTGGGGGCGCTGGGGGCGCTGGGGGTGCTCGCCTACGGGTGGCTCGTCGTCGAGGCGAGCACCGGGCGCCTCACAGTCGTCGTCGACTTCTTCCGTACGGCCAACCCGCTCTACCGCGCCTGGCGGCGGCTGCTGCCCGACTACGCGAGCCCCGACGCCTGGACTTGGCCGCTGCACGGCGTCTGGGTGGTCGTGCTGCTCGCGGTCGCGGTCTGGGGCTGGCGTGCCGGCCGTCACTCGACGGTGAACTCGGCGTGCATGCCCTCGGCGAAGTGCACGATGTCGTCCTCGACGATGTTGCAGAACAGGACGTAGGTGCCCGGCTCCATCTGGAAGGCCGCGGCGGCTTCCTCGCCGGCCGGGATGTCCTCGATCTCGCCGATGAAGTCGGCGTCCGGGACGTCGTCCTCCTCGACCGACCCGTCGTCGGCGAGGGGCAACTCGTCGGCGCTGCCGGCGCGGGCGATGTAGAGCTCGTGTTCCAGCTCGCCGGCGTTGTCCGCGGCGAAGCCGATGAGGCCGGCGGGCACCGAGGCGGGTTCGGGCTCGACGATGTGCTCGCTCAGCAGAACGGCGACCTGCTCGTCGGCCTCGCCGGGGTCGACGGCGGCAGCCGACCCGGATCCCGACCCGGACGCCGACCCCGACTCGGTCGCGGTCCCCGACGCCGACCCCGACTCGGTCGCGGTCCCCGACCCGGACGCCGACCCCGAGGCGGGGCCTGATCCCGACCCGCTGCCCGACACGCTCCCGGAGCCGCCCTCCTCGATGGTGCGGACCCCCGTGCCGTCGTCGCCGCCGCACGCCGTGGCGAGCAGCATCGCCGCTGTCATCGCCATTGCCGTGTACCGCCGCATCGCAGTCTCCCCCGTCGAGTTTGGTGAGGTTACCCTAACTCGTCGGGCGGTCGGACGGGAAATGCGTCGCGCGGCTCGTCGCCCCGCACTACCCTGTGCCGCGATGACGCCGGACCACTACGCCGTCCTCGAGGTCGCCTCCGACGCCGACCAGCGCGCGGTGCGTGCCGCGTATCTGGGCGCGATGCGGGCCAGTCACCCCGACCACCGCCCCGGCGACGCGGTTGCGGCGGACCACGCCAGGTCCGCGAACGCGGCATGGGCCGTGCTCGGCGACGTCTCCCGGCGGGCGTCGTACGACCGCGCCCGCTCCGTCGCGGACACCGGCCGTCTCGACGCCCGGACGACCGCGCACGCGCTGCGCGAGACCGCCGCGGCACACGCCGCCTACTCCCCCGCCGGCGACCGCTACCGGCGCGCGTTCCACGCGGCGAGCGTCAGGGTCGGCCTGGCACTGTTCCTCATGGGGCTGGTCCTGCTGCTCGCGGTCGGGTCGCTGTAGCAGCTTCAACCGTTGAAGATCGGCAGCGGCGAGGACGGGGGGGCGGGCGGCGCCGCGGCGTCCACCGCGTGCTGCAGGGGAGCGAGGAACGGCATCGCGGTCGGGTCGAGCGGCTCGGGCTCGCCCCACTCCCCCAGGCCGGTGCCGTCCAGCGGCGCGGCGGTGACCATCGCGCCGCGCTTGCGGGCTCCGTAGACGCAGACGAGGACGTCGACCGGCTCCCCTCCGGCGTCCAAACTGGCCTCTGCCAGGAAGCCGTAGCACGGGGCCTCGGCCGGCCGCACGACGTCGGCCGCGAAGCGCGCGAGCAGGTCGAATCGGTCGGGATCGGCCTCGGGCAGCTGCGGGAGCGAGGTCACCCGCGTCGCTTCGGCCAGCGGCAGGACGACGGTGGCGGGCAGGGGCCGGGCCTGTCGCGCGACGAGGTCGGCGGCGGCCTCCTGGCAGAGAGCCGCGAGCTGTTCGAACGTCACAGCATGGCTCCGACCAGCCCGTCGACGGCGACGCCGAACGCGGCCTGCCAGTCGTTCTCGCGCGCCAGCGGCGGGACGCGGACCTCGACGATCTCCTCGCGCACGCTGCCGGGGACCGCGAACTCGTTCCGCGGACGGATGCCGAGGCACCGGCGACGGTCCTCGCCCGTGCTGCGGAAGTCGCCGGGGCGGGCCACGGCCACCACGGCGATGTCGGCGTCCCACGCCTCGAGCAGCGCCCCGCCGGCGCGGAACGCCTCGCCGCAGTTGGCCGCCTCGGTCTCGTACGCCAGCGCGACGATGTCGAGGTCGCGGTTGGACCGGACGGTGTCGAGCGCCTCCTCCATCTCGTCGCCGTCGAGGATGCCGGCCGTGTCGAGCACCTGCTGCCCGTCCGCGCGGTCGGGAATGTCGATGCCGATCGGCGGCTCGCCGCACCCCGCGAGCAACGCGCACAGCGCGACCGCCGCCGCCAGCTCACGCATCCGGCGTGCCCCCGACCTCTGCGCTGGGCGGCCCGGCGACCCCCAGCGCCTCCGCCAGCCGGCGCACGGGGCTCTCGAGGTTGTGCTCCGCCGCGAGGGCCGCGAGCCGCGCGTCGTCGCGGCGGCCGTCGACCTCCACGAGGTCGACGTCGGTGCGGACGGGCACGACCGCGCGCATGGCCGTCAGGTAGCCGTCGGCCTCGCGCAGCGCCGCGGCGAGCCGTGGGGTCTGGGCGCCGGCGCCGTCGCGGAGCTCGTCGAGGCTGCCGTAGCGGCGCACGAGGTCGCGGGCGGTCTTCTCGCCGACACCCTTGACCCCCGGCAGCCCGTCGGAGGGGTCGCCCCGCAGCGTCGCGAAGTCGGCGTACCGCGCCGCGGGGATGCCGTACTTGCCCTGCACGCCCGCCTCGTCGTAGCAGGCCAGCTCCTTCACGCCCTTGACCGTGAACAGGACGCGCACCGCGCCGGCGCCCGACGAGGCGTCCCGGACCAGCTGGATGAGGTCCCGGTCGCCGGTCACGACGTCGATCCGCTCGCCGTCGGCGACGGCCCCGCAGAGGGTGCCGATGGCGTCGTCGGCCTCCCACCCCGGCGCCTCCACGGTGGTCTGGCCGAAGGCGTCGAGCACCTCTCGGAGCAGGTCGAACTGCGGCGGGAGCCCCTCCGGGTCAGGCGCCCTGGCCGCCTTGTACCCGGCGTAGGCGGCCACGCGGGGCGCGGGGCGCCAGTCGTGGTCGAACACGTGGAGCACCCGGTCGGGCCCCAGGTCCGTCACCAGCCGCGCGGTCATGTCCAGGTAGCCGCGGATGCCGTTGACCGGCCGCCCGTCGGGCGCCGTGATGCTCGCAGGCAGCGCGAAGAACGCCCGGTACAGCAGGCTCGACGTGTCCAGCAGGAGACGGTGGCTCATCGCGGTCCAGCGTAGTCGCCGGCCAGGCAGCCACGCCGGCCGGCGAGCGGAGCGTTCGTGACCCCGTCGCCGCTGGGCCGCCTACCATGACGGCCATGGCCATCGACACCCTCGTGTGGATATCCGGCGCCTCGTCCGGCATCGGCGCCGCGCTGGCGGCGGCGGTGCCCCTCCCCGGCGCGCACGTCGTCGACATCTCCCGCTCCGGCGGCTCCAACGCCGAGCATCTGCCGGCCGACCTCGCCGACCCGTCGTCGTGGGCGGCCGTGGAGGCGCACGTCCGGGCGCGGGTCGGCGCCTTCGAGGGGCGGCGTGCCGTCTTCTTCCACTGCGCGGGGGTGATCGACCCGATAGGGCCGGCCGGGGCGGTCGACCCGGGCGCCTACCGCCGCAACGTGCTCGTCAACGCCGCCGCACCGCAGGCGCTGGGGCAGGCCTTCCTCAGCGCCGTGGCCGGGCTGGACCTCGAGAGCCACCTGATCCTGCTGTCGTCGGGCGCGGCGACCACGGTCTACGAGGGCTGGTCGGCCTACGGCGCCGGCAAGGCCGCCGTCGAGCAGTGGGTCCGCACGGTCGGCGCGGAACAGCGACGGCTCGCACGCGGATGCCGCGTGCTGGCCGTGGCGCCCGGCGTGGTCGACACCGCCATGCAGGAACGGGTGCGGTCCGCGGACCCCGACGCCTTCCCGGCGGTCGGCAAGTTCCACGACCAGTACGCGGCCGACGCGCTGCGATCGCCCGAAGAGGTCGCCCGCGACCTCTGGTCGCTGCTGGACCGCGATTTCGACTCGGGCGCCGTCGTTGACCTCCGCAGGCTCGCCGCGTGAGCGCCGCGCCGCCGTTCCCGCCGCCGATCACGCCGATGGAGGCGCGTGTGAAGGAGACGCTGCCGCAGCCGCCCGGCTGGGCGTACGAGCCGAAATGGGACGGCTTCCGCGCCGTCGCCTGGGCCGGCATGGGACGCCTCGACAGCCGCAACCAGCGGCCCCTGCTGCGGTACTTCCCCGAGTTGGCTGCCGCCGTCGAGGGGCTCCCGGCCGGCGCCGTGGTCGACGGCGAGGTCGTGGTGGTCGTCGCCGGCGCCACCGACTTCGACGCCCTCCAGAACCGCATCCACCCGGCGGCGAGCCGCATCGCGAAGCTGGCCGGCGAGACACCGGCGGAACTCGTCGCCTTCGACCTGCTCGCCTTGGACACCGAGGACCTGCGGTCGCGGCCGTTCTCCGAGCGCCGCGAGCGGCTGACCGCGCTGGCGCCGGCGCTGGGGCCTCCGTGGCACCTCACGCCGTCGACCACCGACGTCGACCGGGCCGGGCGCTGGTTCGTCGACTTCGAGTCCGCCGGCTGCGACGGCATCGTCGCGAAGCGGCTCGAGGGCGCCTACCTCGAGGGCGAGCGCGCGATGGTGAAGGTGAAGCACCGCCGCAGCGTCGACGTCGTGATCGGCGGCTACCGGGTCCACAAGGACGGCGGCAAGGTCGGATCGCTGCTGCTCGGACTGCACGACGACGCCGGCCAGCTGCACTTCGTCGGCCACTGCTCCGGCTTCGGCAACGCCGACCGCGTGGCCCTGCTCGATCGGCTGCGGCCGCTGGAGCAGACGGACAGCTTCGGGGAGGCCGCCCGCCGCCCCGGCGAGCCGAGCCGCTGGCAGGCCGGCAAGGACCTGTCGTGGGTCCCCGTCCGCCCCGAGCTCGTCTGCGAGGTCAGCTACGACCAGCTCGAGGGCGACCGCTTCCGCCACGCGACCCGCTTCGAGCGCTGGCGCCCCGACAAGGAGCCGGCCGACTGCACGATCGACCAGCTCGAGCGCCCCGAGGGGCCGGACTTCTCAGCCGTCGTCGAGAGCTGACGTCGGTGGAGCCGATCCGCGACCCTGCGGCCACCCTTGTCCCCGAGACCCTTCGCTCAGCACCCCGCCGCCGCGGCGCGGTGACCGCGGAGCGCCGTCACCGTCGCCCACGCGGGTGCTACCGTCCGCGGGACATGGGTGAACGCCGGATGACCGCGAGCGAACGGCGGACCCAGCTCGTCGAGGTCGCGAAGGGCGTGTTCGCCGAGCACGGCTACGACGGCGCCTCGGTCGAGGAGATCGCCCACCGCGCCAAGGTGTCCAAGCCGATCGTCTACGAGCACTTCGGCGGCAAGGAGGGCATCTACGCGGTCGTCGTCGACCGGGAGACGGCGCACCTGCTGGGCATGATCACCGCCCGCCTCGGGCCGGGGCTCGGTGCGCGGGAGCAGGTGTACTCCAGCGCCATGGCGTTCCTGGACTACATCGAGGAGGACCCCGACGGGTTCCGGGTGCTGATCCGCGACTCCCCGGCCGGCTTCAGCGCCGGCGGTATGGCGGGCCTGCTGTCCGACGTCGCGGACAAGGCCGAGGAGGTTCTCGCCGGCTTCTTCGCAGAGTCCGGCGTGGCTTTGGGGATGGCCGCGCTCTACGCTCATGCGCTCGTCGGCATGGTCGTCCACGTCGGGGCCTGGTGGGCAGAGGAGCGCGAGCCGGCCAAGGAGATCGTGGCCGCACACCTGACGGCCCTGGTCTACATGGGCCTCTCCCGCCTGCCCCGGGACCCGACGAAACTGGTCAAGCCCCGCGGCGCCTAGCGTGGGACGCTCCAGGCGTACGCATCCGGACCTACACGCGGTCGCAGCCCACCGCGATCGCCAGAGCGTCGCAGGCTTCCTCCATCGTCTCGCGGCTCGCCCGGCCCAGGCGTCGGACCAGACGAGGCGCGGGCGCGCTCACGGGACTCCGTACAACGCGTCATAGTCGACGTCGTCATCGCCGAGGTCCAGGCTGGGCTGAAGATCGACGAGAGCCAACTCATCTTCGGTCAGCGGCTGACGCGCATAGGCCTCGACATCGCGACGGAGCCGTTCTGTCCGGATCAGCCGCCCGAGCGCGACGTCGATGACCTCTGACATGGAGCGGCCGCCGATGAGAGCCCTTTGCCTGCTCGACCTTGTCCCGGTCGAGCGTCACCGTGGCCTTCTGTCTCGCCATGCGATGAACCCTACCGGTCAGTGGTATCGCGGCGCTGAGCTGTGGTCTTCAAGATCGACGGGTCCGCATCCCATGGGTCGTGGGTCTCGTCAGGCCACGTCGACGGGTCGATCTCGGCCAGACTGGCGACGACGACGTCGGCACGCGCGAGCTTCTCCCCGGCGAACGACGGGCAGCCGACGACCCACAGGCCAGCCGCCTTCGCAGACACGACCCCCACCGGGGAGTCCTCCAGCGCCACGCACAGGGCCGGGTCCACGCCCAGACGAACGCAGGCCGTGCGGTACGGGTCGGGCGCCGGCTTCGGGGCAGCGACGTCCTCCGCGCACACGACGGCGGCGAAGGCGTCCGCCATCCCCGCCGAGCGCAGGGCCATCTCGGCGAGCACCCGCCGCGAGTTCGTCGCCACCGCCAGCGGCAGCCGGCCGGCCAGCCCCTCGACCAGCGCGCGGGCGCCCGGCCGTGCCACCAGGCCGCCCCCGAACTCAGTCAGGGCGGCCGCGAGCAGGCGGCCCTCAACCTCGGCCGGGTCGACGGCACCGATGTGCGCGGCGAGCGCCAGCGCGGCGTCCTGCGGCCCCTTGCCGAGCAGCACCGTCCGCACCGCCGGGTCCCACGGCCGGCCGAGATCGGTGACGACCCGGCGCTCCGCGCGTTCCCATGCGTCCTCGGAGTCGATCAACAGGCCGTCGAGGTCGAAGACCACCCCGGCAGGGCAGAAGGGGGGCGAGACGGCTACGAGTTGGCAGGTCATGACGCCGCCGACGGTAGCAGCGCTGGAGCGGCCGCGGACGTCGACAGCGCGTTGAACCTCCTTGCCGTCTCGGTTACACTCCGTCAACACGAGGCGCACCCCCCGGTGCGCGGTTAGGCCGAGGCCCGTTGACATCCGCTCCGATTCACGCTCGCTCCCGCGCCGGCATGACCTCCGGGCTCGCCCTGCTCCTGGTGTTCGCGCTGGCCAGGCCGGCGGTCGCCGCGGTCGACAAGACCCCGGACGACACCTGGACTGCCAACGGGCGGGTCAACGCCGTGGTCACCGTCGGGGACCGGATCTATCTCGGCGGCGCGTTCACCGAGGTGAGCAACCGCTCCGGGTCCCAGGTCGTCACGCGCAACCGGCTCGCCGCGTTCGACGCGGCCACGGGCGCGGTCGTTGCGGACTGGAACCCCGGCGCCGACGCCGAGGTCCTGGCGCTGGCCGCCTCCGAGGACGGGTCGAGGCTCTTCGTGGGCGGCCGGTTTGCATCCGTCGGGGGTCAGAAGCGGCTCCGGCTTGCCGCGGTCGGCACCGCCGACGGCGCCGTGGACCAGCAGTGGGTCGCGCACGCGAGCTGGCACGTCCGGGCGCTCGAGGTCTCCGGCAACCGGCTCTACGTCGGCGGCCTGTTCGCCAAGATCAAGGGCGTGGACCGTCTCCGCCTGGCAGCCCTCGACACGATCACGTCCGACCTCGACCCGACGTGGGCGCCGACC
>Ga0136610_1000215_pt1 | contig 15365 bp, 16 predicted proteins | sample AntDrymUQ1342206_2_FD_104804 | JGI IMG/M metagenome (GOLD analysis project Ga0136610, IMG submission 104804) | Polar desert sand microbial communities from Dry Valleys, Antarctica - metaG UQ134 (22.06) | ecosystem: Environmental > Terrestrial > Soil > Desert | place: Antarctica: Dry Valley...
CGAACTCGCCGAGAAAGACCTCGTTGGTCAGGTAGCGCACCGACTCGTAGGCGCGCGTCGCCGAGGGGTCGTAGTACATCGCCAGAAAGACGCCGGTCACGGTCTGGGAGAGGAAGGCGAACATCGTCGCCGAGCCCAGCGTGTAGAACCAGTTCGTCCCCTTGGGGATCTTGCGGAACATCATCCAGCGCGCGCCGGCCGACAGCGAGGTGCGCTCGTCGAGCCAGTCGACGGTCGCGATGCCGGACTCCTGGAGCTTGCCCTTCTTCTTCTCCGCGGGCGCGGCGGTCGTGTCCTCTTCGCTCTCGCGACGCTTGGCCGGGGGACGCAGTCCTGAGGTGGTGGGAAGCTTTGCCATCTAGGTTCCTGGGAGCTTGCGGATGGTCGGGCGGGCGGGGTACATGAACTGGCCGACGCCGTCGATCGGCTGACCGGGGTCGCGCGGCGAGAAGCGCTTGAGCTCGGAGTTCAGGCTGTAGCGCGGGCCGATCTCGACGACGCCGTCGCGTACGCGGGTGTAGAAGCGGTCGAGCGGGCGCACCGGCGGGCCGCCGCTGACCTTGCCCTCGAAGTCGTAGACGCCGCCGTGGCAGGGGCAGATGAAGCGCTCCGACGCCTCGACGTAGCGCACCGGGCAGCCGAGGTGCATGCAGCGCGTCGAAACGGCGACGTAGGCGTTGTACTCGTCGCGCACCTCCGTGTCCTTGTCGCTGTACTTGCGCACGTAGACCGTGGTCTTGCCGACCTCGCCGATGCCGCGCGAGACCGTCAGCGTTCGCGGAATATACGTGTCGTCGGGGAAGTCGCTCGTCTTGCCGACGCCCTCCCAGCGCGGCTCCTCGGTCTCGAAGACGGGCCCGAAGGCCATGCCGAGGGCGGGCAGGGTGAAGGCCGTGGTGGCGATCGCGCCGGCGGTGTGGGCGCTGCCGGTCATGAACCGGCGGCGGGTCACGGTCTCGCCCTCGTACGCGCCGGGGATCTTCGCCTCGGCGGTCGTCTTGGGCTTCTTCTTGCGGTCGGCTGGCACGGGCATTGAAATCTACCGACCGTGAGCCTTCGACGGCCCCGCCGCAGGAGTGGGCGCGCGTCAGGTCGCCGCGCGCGGCGTCCGCGCGGCCTCGCGCAGCGCACGGGCAGCGCCCGGATCGCCTGCGCGCGCGCGAGCTTTCGCGTCGCGGGTGTGCGCATCACAGCCGCGGGCGATCGCCGCCACACCCGCCTGCCAGGCGGCGCCCGCGAGCTCGTGGTCGCCGCCGGCGTGCGCCTGGGCGCTGAGCGAGATGACGTCTGCGAGCTCGGTGATCGCGGCCATGTCGCCGATCGCAGCCAGCCGCGCGAGGCCGAGCGCGTACATCCTGTCGCCCGCCAGCAGGGCGAGGTCCGAATCGTCGATGTGCAGCGCGCGGGGGCGGGCGTAGTGCAGCCGGTAGCCCTCGTCGACGGCCGCCACCGCGATCTCGACATCCTCGCGATGGGCCGCGACGCGCGGGCCGGCGGCCGCGGTGACGGCCCGCTCGGGCTCGCTGCCGGCGTCCTCATCGAAGGCCGCATCGCCGAGGCATGCCGCCAGCGGCGTGCCCGCCTCGCGCACGGCGTCGCGCAGCCGTTCGATCGACCCGCTCACGCGCCGATCTCCGCAAACGCGGCGGTCGCGGCCGCAACGGTTCGCGCGACGTGCTCGGGGGTGTGCGCGAGCGACGGAAACCAGGCCTCGAACTGCGACGCGGGGGCATAGACGCCGCGCGCGAGCAGGCCGCGGCACCACGCCGCGTAGGCATCCAGGTCACATGCCCTGGCGCCGTCGTAGTCCGTCACGGGGCCCGCGCTGAAGAAGACGGTCAGCAGGCCCGGGGCGGTCGCGATCGCAACGCCCTCGTAGCCGGCCGCGGCCGCAGCGTCGCGCAGGCCCTCGGCGAGCGCCGCGGTCGTCGCGGCGAGCTTGACGTAGGGCTGCTCGCCCTGCAGCAGCGCGAGCGATGTGAGCCCGGCGGCGACGGCGAGCGGGTTGCCCGACAGGGTCCCGGCCTGGTAGACGTCGCCCTCGGGGGCGATGCGGCGCATGAGCTCACGCGCGCCGCCGTAGGCCGCCGCCGGCAGCCCGCCGCCGATGACCTTGCCCATGATCGTGAGGTCGGGGATCACGCCGGCGAGACCCTGCGCGCCGCCGGGCCCGACGCGAAAGCCGGAGATGACCTCGTCGAAGACCAGCAGCGCGCCGGCCGCGTCGGCGCGCTCGCGCAGCAGCTCGAGGAAGCCGGCGGCGGGCAGGACGAGCCCCATGTTGGCCGGATAGGGCTCGGCGAGGATCGCGGCGACCTCGTGGCGGGCGAGCGCCTCGTCGAGCGCCGCGGGGTCATTCCACGGGATCACGATCGTGTCGGCGGCGACGCCCGCCGGGACGCCCGGGCTCGACGGGATGCCCTGCGTCGCCAGGCCGCTGCCGGCGTCGGCGAGCAGCCCGTCGACGTGGCCGTGGTAGGCGCCGGCGAACTTCAGCAGCTTCGTGCGGCCGGTGGCGGCGCGCGCGAGGCGGATCGCGCTCATCGACGCCTCCGTGCCCGACGAGGTCATGCGCAGCATCTGCACGCTCGGCAGTCGCCGGCAGACCTCCTCCGCGAGGTCGACCTCGGCGGCGGTGGGAGCGCCGAACGTCGTCCCGCGCTGTGCCGCGTCGCAGACGGCGGCGACGATCTCGGGATGCGCGTGGCCGTGGATCAGGGGCCCCCACGAGCAGACCCAGTCGACGTAGCGGTTGTGGTCGACGTCGATCAGCTCGGCGCCCTCGGCGCGGTCGACGAAGATCGGGTCGCGACCGATCGAGCGCATCGCGCGGACGGGCGAGTTGACGCCGCCGGGCAGGTAGGCGATCGCCCGCGCGTAGTGCTCGGCCGACCGTGTGTCGGTCAGGGAGGCGGTCATCGCGAGCGCGGGGCTAGGCCCCGTGCTCCCGTTCCCAGTCGCGGAAGTCCTCCGTGAAGTACAGGAGGCGGATCTTCTTGAACTCCGTCGAGGAGTACAGCGTCGCGCGCTCGGAGATCTCGAACTCGTCGGCGATCGCGTCGAGGATCGCGTCGCACTCCTCCTTGGAGCGGCCGTGGGCCATCGTGAAGACCGAGTAGGGCCAGTCCTCGTAGGTCGGGCGCTGGTAGCAGTGCGAGATGCCGCGAAAGGAGGCCATTCGCGGGCCCAGCTCGGCGATCCGGTCCTCGGGCACCTTCCAGACGCCCATGCCGTTGGCGGAGAAGCCGGCGCGGCGGTGATAGAGGATCGCGGCGACGCGGCGCAGGATCCCGCGCTCCTTCATCGCAGCGAGGTGCTCGAGCAGCTCGTCGACGGTCATCCCGAGCTGCGCGGCGGCGGCCGTGTAGGGCTCGGACTCGACCGGCAGGTCGCCCTGGGTCGCGCGGATGACCTCGCGGTCGCGCTCGTCGTAGGCAACGCCCTCGAGTTCGACCGGCGCCTGCGCGACGCCCTCCGTCGACAGCGACTTCGTGTCGCCGTCCATCTCGAGCTCCATGCGGATCTTGAAGAGCTTCAGCGTCGGCAGCTGGCGGATCGACGTTGCTCCCGTGAGCTCCTGCATGAGATCCAGCGTGCCCTGCAGGCCGAGCTCGGAGTCGCCCTCGACGGCGAGCGTGAACCACATGTTGAACTCGTGGTTTCGCAGGTAGTTGTGGCTCACGCCCGGATGCGAGTTGATGATCTTCGCGGCGCGCCAGGGGTGCTCGGGATCGACCTTGGCGGCGACGAGCATCGAGCCGTAGCCGAGCGCGCGCGTATCGTAGATCGGCGTGACCTGGCGGATGATGCGCTCGTCGAGCAGGCGCCGGACGCGGCGCAGCACCTCGTCCTCGGTGATCTCAGCCACAGCCGCGACTGCCGCGTAGGGTCGCCGTGCGATCGGGAAGCTGCCCTGCATGAGGTTCAGCAGGCGGCGGTCGAGGTCGTCCATCTCGACGGCGGCGCCGCCGGTGCGCGAGCGAATCTTGGGAGTGGCCACCTTCGCGTCGTCATCCACCTTCGATGACGACGCGAAGGTGGGTGAGGGGCCGGTCACGTCTGAAGCCACAGGGCGGCGTCCTTCGCGTGGTAGCTGATGATGATGTCCGCGCCGGCGCGGCGGATGGAGGTCAGGGTCTCCAGCACCACGGCTCGCTCGTCGAGCGCGCCCGCGGCGGCGCCCGCCTTCACCATCGCATACTCGCCGCTGACGTTGTAGGCGGCGACCGGCATACGCGTGGCGTCCTTCACGCGGCGGATGACGTCGAGGTAGGCGAGGGCGGGCTTGACCATCACGACGTCGGCGCCCTCGGCGGCGTCGAGCAGCGCCTCGCGCACGGCCTCGTCGCCGTTGGCGGGGTCCATCTGGTAGCCGCGCCGGTCGCCGAAGGCCGGCGCCGATCCCGCGGCTTCGCGAAACGGGCCGTAGAAGGCGGAGGCGAACTTGGCGCTGTAGGCGACGATCGGCACGTCCTCGAAGCCATCCCCGTCGAGCGCGCTGCGGATCGCGCCGACGCGGCCGTCCATCATGTCGCTCGGCGCGACGACGTCGGCGCCCGCGCGGGCATGCGAGACCGCCGTGCGGGCAATGAGCTCGACGCTCGAGTCGTTGTCCACCTTCGCGTCGTCATCGAAGGTGGATGACGACGCCACCGCGCCGCCGGCTCCGAGCAGGCCGCAGTGGCCGTGGTCGGTGTACTCGCACAGGCAGACGTCGGTCATGACGACGAGGTCGGGGTGCGCCTGCTTGATCGCGCGCGTCGCGAGCTGGACGATGCCCTCGTCGTCGTAGGCGCCCGAGCCCTCGGCGTCCTTGCGATCGGGGATGCCGAACAGCAGCACGGCGGGCAGGCCGAGTGCGCGAGCGGCGCCCGCCTCCTCGACGGCCGCCGAGATGCTCAGGCGGCCGACCCCGGGCAGCGCCGCGATCGGCTGACGCTGGTGGCCGGGATCGGATTGCACGAACAGCGGCAGGACGAGGTCCGCGGCGCTGAGCCGCGTCTCGCGCACGAGCTCGCGCAACACCGGGGTGGCGCGCAGCCTTCGCAGGCGGGTCGCGGGAAAGGACATGCCCGGTCAAGGGTAGCCGGGGGTTCCCCTCATACTGGGCGGATGGCACCGCAACCCGCCCCCGACTGGCGCCTGCACGGCGTGCGCGTGGTGCGCGCCGGCGAGCTCGACCCGAACACGCCGCAGACGCCGGGCATGAGCCGCGCCGCGGCGATCACGACCGCGCGGGCGGGAGCGGAGAAGCTGTGGGCCGGGACGGTCGTGATCGATCCCGCGGCGAAGACGGGCGCGCATCACCACGGCCCCGTCGAGAGCGTGATCTACGTCGTCAGTGGCGGCGCACGGATGCGCTGGGGCGAGCGGCTGGAGTACGTCGCGGAGGCCGGCCCGGGCGACTTCATCTTCGTGGCGCCGTACGTGCCCCATCAGGAGATCAACGCGAGCCCCGACGCGCCGCTGTCGTGCGTGGTCGTGCGCAGCGGCCAGGAGGCGGTCGTCGTGAACCTCGACCTGCCCGCCGTCGAGGCCGACCCGCAGCCGGTCGCCTGGGTCGACGACCTGCACCGCGAGACGTGAGCGGCGCCGCTCAGCGGTGCGCGGGCGGAGGCGGCGCGGCGTCGCCGGGAGCGGGATCGTGCGCCGGCGCGGGGTCCTGCGGCTGCGCCACAGGCGGGCCGATGAGGATCGGCTGACCGGTTGCCCACGGCTCGAAGACGAGGTGGCGACGGAGGTAGACGAACGTCTCGCGCAGGACCGCCGCGATCGGCAGCGCGACGAGCGCGCCGAGGAACCCGTAGATCTCGCCGCCGAGCAGCAGGGCGAGGATCACGAGCAGCGGGTTCAGGCGCAGGAGCGCCCGAAGACGTTCGGCGCGACGACGTGACCCTCGAGCTGCTGCAGCGCCAGAAACAACAGCGCCACCCAGACCGCCGTCAGGGGGTCCTGCACGAGCGCGACGATGATCGGCGGCAGCGCTCCGAGCAGCGGCCCGACCTACGGGATGAGCTCCATCAGCCCGAAGAACAGGCCGAAGGCGAAGGCGTACGTGCGCCCGTCGGGAAAGATCCCGAGCACGCCGAAGAGCCACAGGGCGGCTCCGGCGCTCGTGCCCATGATCAGGCTGAAGAGCAGCTGGCCGCGGACGTAGCCGAACACGGCGCGCTGCACGCGCGTCGGGAAGTCGTCCTGCGGCGTACCGTCGCCGGGCGGCATCACGCCGCGCACGAGCGTCCCGATTCGCGGCGCGTAGATGAGCATGTAGATCGACAGGACGAGCACGAGGATCATGTAGAACGACAGCTCGACGAGCGTGCGCAGCAGCTCGCCCGTGATCGCCACGATCTCGCCCGATCCCTCGATGACGCGATCCTGCAACGTGGCCAGCGCGCTGTCGGTCTGGCCCTTGATCTGCAGGTCGATGCCCTTGTCGTCGAAGAACCCCTGCAGGTCGTCGAGCGAGCCGCTGGCATCCTCGACGAGGTCGGGAACGTCGTTGGCGAAGGTCGTGGCCTAGGCGGCGACCGGGCCCGACAGCAGAAAGCCGGCGACCGGCAGCGCCGTGAAGAAGACCGCGTACACCGCGATCACGGCGAGCGTTCGCGGCATCCTTGCGCGCTGCACGAGGCTGACGAGCGGGTTGAGGATCAGCGCGACGACGGCGGCGACGACGAACAGCAGCAGCACGACCCCGGCGGCGTGCGCGAGCGCGTAGAGGGCGAGCACCCCGAGCGGCAGCATGACGAGCTGCACCCAGCGTGCGATGACACGGGCGCGGCCGGCGCGGGCGACCCGGTTGGGGGGCTGTCGTCCTCTTCGACCATCCCTCGTCAGAGTATGCGCCGTGCCCGATGCCGCCGCGACCATCCTGTTCGTCGGCGACGTCGTCGGATCGCTGGGCAAGCACACGCTGCTGGGCCTGCTGCCGGCGCTGCGCGAGCAGCATGCGCCGACGTTCGTCGTCGTCAACGGCGAGAACGCCGCGGGCGGCCTGGGCATCACGCCGAAGATCGCCGGCGAGCTCTTCGCCGCCGGGGTCGACGTCATCACGCTCGGCAACCACGCCTACCACCGGCGCGAGATCTATCCCTACCTCGACGCGCGCGCGGAGATCCTGCGCCCCTACAACTACCTGCGAAACCAGCCGGGGCACGGGGTCTGCGTCGTCGAGCGCGACGGCGTGCGGCTGGGCGTCGTGAACCTCAGCGGCAACCTCTTCATCCGCGCCGGGCACCCGGCGTTCGCGTCGATCGACGCGGCGCTCGGGGAGCTCGCCGGCCGCGCCGACCACGTGCTCGTCGACTTCCACGCCGAGGCGACGAGCGAGAAGGTCGCGCTCGGCTGGCATCTCGACGGCCGGGTGACCGCGGTCGTCGGCACCCACACCCACGTCCCGACGGCTGACGCACGCGTGCTGCCGGGCGGGACGGCCTATATCACCGACGTCGGCATGACCGGCCCGCGCGGCGGCGTCATCGGCGTCGTCAAGGAGCAGTCGATCCGCGGCTTCGTCACCCACATGAGCGAGCGCTACGAGACGGCCGACGAGGACCCGTGGCTGATGGGCGTGGTCCTGCGCTGCACGCAGGCGATGCGAGCGGATGCGATCGAGCAGCTGCTACTGCCGGCGGCGTGACGCCACGAGCGCCTTGCGACGGGTCCACTTCTACCTCTTCGCTGCCAAGACCCCTATCCGGCAGGCAGCCGCGACGTGGCAGCGCCGCGGCGTCGCATCAGCGACCAGATCAGGACGACGAGTGCCGCCAGCAACAGCGCGTTGCGCGCCGCGACGATCACGACCACGCCCTCGTGCTCGTTGATGAGGTCGAAGTAGCGGCTCGGGAACTCGACCTGCGTCAGCACGATCGCGCCCGCGGCGAGCAGCGCGACCGCCCGCCTCTCCCAGACCCACGCGAGCGCCGCGAACGGCGCCAGCCAGATGACGTACTGCGGCGAGAACACCTTGCCGAGCGTGATGAACGCGAGCAGCGCGGCGAAGGCGCACAGCACGAGGTGGCGGGGCTCGGGCCGCCGGGCGCCAAGCGCGGCGATCGCCGCCAGTGCGAGCACGAGCGCGACGGCGAACAGCTTCTGCACGAGCTCCGCGTGCCCGCCGTCGAGGCCGTTGGACTTGAAGCGGTCGGGGCGCAGGTTCGTGCCCGTGACCTGCGAGCCGCCGAGCGCGAACAGCACCGACGCGGGCGTCGACTCGATCTGCACGGGTCGCTCGAGGTGAAACCGGAACGAGTCGACGTAGCCCGCCCCGAGGAACGGCAGCGAGACCGCGACGATGACGGCGGCGAAGATCGCGGCGCCGCGCAGCGCCTGGCGGACATCGCCACGGGCGTACAGCCACACGAACGCGACGATCGCCAGCAGGCCCGGAAAGAGCTTCGTCATCGCTCCGGCGCCCAGCAGCGCGAAGCCGAGCTGCGGCCGCTCACTGGCCAGCGCGAGCAGCCCGCCGAGCGCGATCGCGACCGGCAGCGCGTCGAAGTGCGTACGCAGCGATGCCCCGATCGCGAACGGTGCGAGCACCATGAGCCACGCGACGACCACGCCCTCGCGAGCAGCGCCGGCGCCGTCGCCGACCGTGGCCAGCCGCGCTGCGAGCCCCTGGCCTGCCACCAGGCAGCACAGCATCAGCAGGCCGAAGCTCGCCGCGTAGGCGATCTCGCCGGTGCCCGCGATCGCGGGCAGCCCGAGCGCCAGTGCCGCCAGCGGCGGATACTCGAAGCCGAAGTCGAGGTACGGCAGCCCGCCTGCGACGAGCAGGTCGGCGTAGCTGCGGTAGACGAACAGGTCGTTCACGCTCGTGTCGGAGAACGGGCCGACGGTCGTCACGACCGCTCCCAGCACGGCGAGCGCCACGCCCGCCGGCACGAGCGCAGCACGCGTCCGCATCACGGGTGGCTCGCTCACGCTCGCAGCGCAACCCGCACGGGTGCAGCGCAACGGCCCAGCAGCGCGATCATCACGAGCGGGAAGAACCACGGGATATAGAGATAGAACCAGTGCGTGACGCCGAGCTGCAGCGCGATCAGGATCGCCGCGCTCAGCGCCGCCAGCCCGACGACGTCACGGCGCCGCGGTACGAAGGCAAGGACCAGCGCGCCCGCGACCGCCGCGACCTGCACGCCGAGCTGCACCCGGTCAAGCCACGCCCCCTCGTAGAGTCCCCAGACCGAGAACGGCGATCCGCGCTGCGCCTGAAAGGCGATCGACGCATCCCAGAAGCTGCGCAGGTCGTTGTGCGCCAGCACCGGGACGAACGCCAGCGCGCCCATCAGCGCGAAGCCGCCGGCGAACAGCGCGATCGCGCGCCACCCGGGCCAGCGCCGGCGGGCGTCCGCGGTGAACGTCGCGTACAGCGGCGCGAGCGCGAGCGGCGCGAACTTCGTCAGGCCCGCGAGCGCGATCATCCCGCCGCGGGCGACCGGCCGCCCGGCCTTCGGAGAGGATGCGACGAGCAGCGCCGCCAGCACGAGCGCGGCGACGAGCGCGTCGTTGGCGTTGGACATCGACGCGTAGAGGGTGAACGGGAACGTCACCCACGCGTAGGCGAGGACGATCCCCAGGTCGGGCCCGCGCACGCGCCGTCCGAGGAGGAAGCACAGCAGGCATGCGAGCAGGTCGAAGGTGATCGCGGCGGCGTGCGCGGCGGGCAGGTCGTCCCAGCTGCCGCTCCAGCTGAGTGCCTGCTCGAAGGGCACGTACGCCGCGTAGACGGCCGGGCCGTACGTGTCGCCGTTGTGGTTGTCGTCGGGAAACGCACCGTAGAGCGCGCGCCCGTCGACGAAGCGGTCGGCCCCGATGACGCCCGCGTAGCCGACGTCGATGACGTTCGAGCGCGTGACGTTCAGCGCGACGCGAAATCCCAGCAGGAAGACGACGGCGATCGCCAGCCAGCTCACCGGCACGAGCAGCTCCACGGGCCGGCGCAGGTCCGTCCGGGGCCGCAGGCCGATCCACAGCATGCGCCCGAGCAGGTACGCCAGCAGCGGGTACACGAGCGGCACCGACCAGGCGATCTCGGCGGCGTTGAAGCACGCCAGCGAGATCGAGAACGCGCTCAGCACGAGCAGGTCGAGGTGCAGCATTCGCGGCCGCCGCGGGTGCAGGAACGGCAGCACGAACAGCACCGCGAGCGGCACCCAGACCAGCGGCGAGTTCACGATGCGGCCGAACGCGCCGGGGTAGCCGCGAGCCATCGTCCAGGCGACCTTGTAGTCCTTGTAGGCCTCGAGCACGGCGCCGCTGCGATCGTCGATCGTGACCTGGGCGACCTCCTTGCGCGGATCGCCCGGCGGCACCTTCGCGAAGTACGAGACCTGCCAGCGGCTGGGCCCCTTGAGGAAGACCTCGCGCGTGGCGCCGGGGTAGCGCCGTCGCTCGCCGCGGACGAGCGCGAGCCGGTCGGCGATCCGCCCGGCGCGTGCGGTCGTCAACCTGCGCCCGGGCGGCGGCCGGCGCCCGCGCGGCGCGGGCACGACCTCGTCGGAGCGCAGCGCCCTTCCGGGGACGGTCGGCAGGCCGCCCGCCGGCTTCGCCGCGGAGCCGGCCGCGTTGGAGGAGGGCGCGCTGCCGGGCGCCGGCTCCTGCGCGGCAGCCGGAGCCGCTGCCAGCAAGACGATCGTCAACGCGGCGCAGCACGCCGCGCGCCTCACGTCTTGAAGCTCCAGAGCTTGTTGCCGATGAAGTTCATCGGCGTCGCCGCGGCGATCGCGAGCGCCTGCGACGGGACCTTCGCCATGCCCGCGCCCTCGACGAGCGCGTACAGCACGGCGAGGTTGAAGGCGAACGCCGCGAGCGAGACGACGACGAAGCGTGCCGCCTGGAAGCCGGTGTGCCCGTCGTGGGCGCGAAACGTCCACAGGCGGTTCCAGACGAAGTTGTTGACCAGCGCGACGACGAACGCCACGACCGCGGCGACGATGTAGTCGACCCCGGCGGCGTGCACGAGCAGCGTGAAGACCACGAGGTTGACGACGTAGCCGCTCGCGCCGACTGCCCCGAAGCGGATCAGCTCCAGCCAGCTGGCCGGGGCGCGCAGGGCGGATCGCACCCGCGTGCGCTTGCGCCGGCGCGCGGGCGCCTCGGCCACCGGCACCGCAAAGGCGTCGTCGGTCATGGACGCAAAGGCTATCCGGCCGGGGGACCGGCGCCGAAGTGGGCGAGCACCATCGGCGCCACGTCGGCCAGCGACCACGGACCATGCTCGCGCCCCGGCGGGCAGTCGACGCCGCAGAACAGCAGCGCGCCGAGCGAGTCGACGCGATGCAGCGATCCATGGCTGCCGCCGCGCACGTGCGCGCGCTTGCCCCAGTCGGGGAACTCGTAGGCGGGCTCGGCCGACAGCAGCACGTCGCCCGACGTCTCGCAGCTCAGCGCCGACCACACGCGCCGCAGCGCGTCGGGGTAGTGCTCGCTGACCAGGACGCCGTCCTCGACGCTCGCCAGCAGCGCGTCGAGGTCGCCGTCGACGTTCCAGCGCAGCCCCCGCTCGTCGGTGACCGTCGTGGCCGGAGAGGATCCCTCGCCGCGGGCGAAGGACAGCTCGCCACGCTCGCCGGCGATGTGGCCGCGCCCGTCCTCGTCGCGCCACATGACGAGATCGACGCCCTCGATCGCCCGCGCGGTCGCGACGATCCGCGGCAGCGCGCCGGCGCGCGACTCGAGCAGCAGGTAGACCATCGCCGAGCGCTGGGCGGGGCACAGCGCGAGCTCCGCGGACTGCGCGTTGGCGCCGGAGGGCTGCAGGACCCTCCAGTCGTCGAACGGGCCGGTGAAGTCGATCACCCGCTCGACGTGGGAGTGCGAGTGGTCGGCCATGACGATCATCGCGTGCTCGTCGAGGAACGCCTCGACGCCGCCGCCGGCCTCCATCACGCGCCACAGCTCGGCGTCGGCCAGGGCGATCGAGGCGATCTGCGCGTGCGGGCCGTTCTTGTGCGAGTGGGCGTCGTTGTCGGGCAGCGACAGCAGCAGGAAGTCGAAGAGGTCGTGCTCGACGAGGTAGCTGCCGACGCAGCCGCCGTGCTGGTCGCGCATGCCGGGCATCCCCATGCGCGACCAGCAGCCCGTCCGGCGGGTGGCGAAGATGTCGGCGTAGAACAGCTCCTTGGGCCCCATGACGGAGCGCTTGAAGAGCGTCGACGCGACCCGCGTCAAAGCGAAGTCCTGCGAGACCTCGAGGTGGTGGCGCCCGCGGAAGATGAGATAGGAGGTGCAGGCCGTGCGCACGCCCGCGTCGTCGAGCGTCTCGAACACCGTCGGCACGTCGGGCGACAGGTGGGCCGAGTTCATGTTGAAGATCGTGTCGACGAGCTGGCGGTTGAGGCCGAACTTGCGCGATGCCTGAAACGACGAGCCGTACTCGACGTAGCGCTGCTCGGCCCGCGAGTACCAGTTCATCGACGGGATCCGGTGCTCGTCCTGCATGCGCCCGGTGGCGATCGTCCCCGCACAGACCGGCGTGACGGAGGGAAACGCCGCGACGCAGTCGTCGACGTAGGTGCCGCGATCGCGGATCGCCTTCAGCGCGGGCGCCGAGCCGGCGCCGATCGCGCGCTCGAGCATCGTCGGCTTCATCCCGTCGATGACGGTCAGCACGAGCTTGGGCGGGCGGCTCACGTTCACCCTCGGCGGAGCCAGGTCACCGCAGGATTCGCAGGCCCGCGTACTTCTCGCCCTCGCGGCGGCGCCCGCCGCGCAGCAGGAAGGCGAAGAAGCCGAGCGCGATAGCGGAGATCGGCGCGACGACGACGGCGAGCGCGGCCAGCAGGACGGCCGTGCCCTCGAGGTAGACGGGCAGCGCGGCGCGGGCCTCGTCGTCCAGGCGCGCCCGCGTGCGCACGACGAGCGAGTGCGTCGCGGCGCCCGCCAGGGCGGCGCACAGGCCGCCGCCGATCAGGCCCGGCCACCAGGCGTAGTCGTTGTCGGCGAGCGTCCCGGCGAACAGCAGGGCGCCGATCCCGATCCCGATCCCCGACAGCGACGAGTCGAGCAGCTGCTCGCCGATGCCCCGCCGTTGCGCGATCACGGCCGCGATCAGCGCGAGCACGACCGCCAGCAGCCAGCCGGGCGCCTCGAGGAACGAGAACGGGGTGCCCTCGTAGTCGATGCCGACGTCGGCGGTCGCCAGCGCGCCGGCCACGAGCGCAGGCAGGAACGGGCGGATGCCCGCCGCGCCGGCCAGTCCGGCGCCCTGGAGAATGTCGATCAGCAGTCGCAAGCGTCCGGTAGCGTGGGGGCGCATGACGATAGACGACAGGGACTCGTCACCTTCGATGAGAACCCGGGCTCCTGGCGGACACCGGCTCGTCACAGCCACCTCGGCCGGCCGTCGCACGTCGCGCGACCTCGAGCGCTACGCCGGGCTGTTCGCCAAGCGCACGCAGGTCATGCGCTCCTCGGCGATGCGCGACCTGATGGCTTTGACAGAGCGCAGCGACATCATCTCGCTGGCCGGCGGGCTGCCCGACACGTCGTCGTTTCCCGCCGAGTCGTTCGCCTCGATCATGAGCCGCGTCGCCGTCGACTCGTGCGCGCGCTCGCTGCAGTACGGCCCGACCGAGGGCCTTGCGGTTCTGAAGTCGTGCATCGCGGACGTCATGGCCGAGGAGGGCACGCAGATCGACGCCGAGGATGTGCTCGTGACGACCGGCGGCCAGCAGGTCATCGACCTCGTCTGCAAGACGCTGATCGATCCGGGCGACGTGATCATCGCCGAGGCGCCGACGTATCCGGGCGCCGTGCCGACGTTCTGCTCCTACGAGGCCGAGGTCATCCAGATCGCGGGCGACGAGGACGGCATGCGCATCGACGAGCTCGAGCGCACGCTCGCCGAGCTCGCGGAGCAGGGGCGTTCGCCGAAGTTCATCTACACCGTGCCGACCTTCCAGAACCCGTCCGGCACGACGATGTCGCTGCCGCGCCGCCGGCGTCTCGTCGAGGTCATCCGCGAGCGCGAGCTACTGGCGCTCGAGGACAACCCCTACGGCCTGCTGCGCTACGAGGGCGACCCGCTGCCGACGCTCTATTCGCTGGACGGCGGCGACTTCGTGATCTACCTCGGCACGTTCTCGAAGATCCTGTCGCCCGGCGTGCGGCTGGGCTGGAGCGTCGGGCCGCGGCCCGTGCTCGACAAGATGAACGTCGGCAAGCAGGCCGCCGATCTGTGCTCGTCTTCGCTGACGCAGTTCTTCGTCGCGGCGTACTTCGCCAGCGGGCGCTGGCAGGACTACGTGCACTCGCTGAAGGAGATCTACCGCCGCCGGCGCGACGTCATGCTCGACGCGCTCGCGGAGTGCTTCGGGCCCGAGTGCACGTGGACGCATCCGCAGGGCGGGCTGTTCATCTGGGCGACGCTGCCCGACTACATCGACACGACCGACCTGCTCGCGCGCGCGCTCGACCAGCACGTGGCGTTCGTGCCCGGGCGCGCGGCCTATCTCGACGGGCGCGGCGCGAACTCGATGCGGCTGAACTTCTCCGGCGTCGGCGAGGCCGACATCCGCGAGGGCGTGCGGCGCATCGGCGAGGTCGTGCGCGAGCAGATCGAGCTCTACGGGACGCTGACCGGCACGTTCCCCGCGGTGACACCGGCACACGAGCCCGCGCCGGCGCAGCCCGACGCCGCGCTCGCCGACGTGTTGCACCTGCCCGCGCCCGCGCCGTCACCCACCTTGCCGACCCGCCGCCGGCGACCGGGCGCGAGCGAAGGCTGACGCGCGTGGGCTCCTCGCGGAGGGTGGCCGTGCTCAAGGGCGGGCGCTCGCTGGAGCGCCAGATCTCGCTGAAATCCGGAGTGCGCGTGCAGGACGCACTCGAGCGCCTGGGCCACGAGGTCATCGCGATCGACGTCGGCCACGACCTCGTCGCGCGCCTGCGCGAAGCGTCGCCGGACGTCGCGTTCGTGGCCCTGCACGGCCGCGACGGCGAGGACGGCACCGTCCAGGAGCTGCTCGAGGCCGTCGGCATCCCGTACACCGGGTCGGGCGTCTCGGCGTGCATCCGCTGCGCCGACAAGGTCATCGCCAAGCACCACATGCTCGACGCGGGCATCCCCACGCCGGACTTCTTCGCCTTCAACGAGACCGCGTTCAAGGAGCTCGGCGCCGCCGACGCGCTGCCGGCGATCGAGCAGCGCCTCGGCTTTCCGCTCGTCGTCAAGCCCTCAAACCAGGGATCCGCGCTCGGCATCAAGCTCGCGCGCGAGGCGAAGGACGTGCCCGGCGCGCTCGTGGCGGCGTTCTCCTACGGCGACAAGGTCCTGCTCGAGCGCCACGTCGACGGCCGCGACCTCGCGGTCTCGGTGCTCGACCGCGACGGCGGGGGGGAGCCGCTCGTACTGCCCG
>Ga0136610_1000219_pt1 | contig 15309 bp, 11 predicted proteins | sample AntDrymUQ1342206_2_FD_104804 | JGI IMG/M metagenome (GOLD analysis project Ga0136610, IMG submission 104804) | Polar desert sand microbial communities from Dry Valleys, Antarctica - metaG UQ134 (22.06) | ecosystem: Environmental > Terrestrial > Soil > Desert | place: Antarctica: Dry Valley...
CCCAGGTCGGATCCGGACTCGTCGTCGGGCTCGGTCAGCGCAAAGTCGGCGGCCTGGCCCACGGTCATCGTCCGCCCACTGGCCCACTCGGCGTCGAGGACCGCGGCGGGCATGGACGCTCGGGCGGCGGCCACGTAGCGGTCGTAGGCCTCCTGCTCGGGAGGCGGCCGCACCGCCCCGATGGCCGACCGCAACCCCTCGGCAGCGCCGAACAGTCGTGCGGCTCTGCGGTGGTAACCGAGACCGGACAGGGCGGACGCCAGCGCCTCGAGGCAGTCGGCCAGGTCCCAGGTGTTGGCCAGCGCGTGGAAGCGGTTGGTGGCGTCGCGCAGCAGGACGGCGGCGCGCTGCATGTCCCGCTCGTCCAGCGCGACAGCGCCCTGGTTCATCATCAGCCGCGCGATGCCCTCCTCGTCACCGACGCCGCGCAGCACCGTCAGGGCGCGGTCGAGGTAGTCCCACGCCTGCGAAAAGTCGCGGCGCTGCTGAGCGAGCACGCCGAGGTTGTTGAGCAGGTCGGCGATCGCGGGACGATCGTCGCCCCGCTCGCGGATGGCAAGGGATCGCTCGAAGTAGCGTCGCGCGCCCTCCTCGTCGCCCTGGTCGTAGCGCTGCAGCCCGATGTGTTTGAGCGCGGCCGCCACGCCAGCCTCGTTGCCCAGCTCTTCCTCCACGTCCAGCGCCTCGCGCGCCAGCGCCTCGGCGAACGCCCAGTCGCCGCGGGCCCGGCTGAGCGTCGCCGAGCCGTTGAGCAGCGCGGCCCGCAGGGGGGTGCGCTGCCCAACCGAAAGTGACAGGGCACGGTCCAGCCACCGCCTGCCCTCGCTGAAGTGGGCCCGCACGACCCAGAAGTCGGCCAGCGCCTGGCACATCCGCAGCTCGCACTCGACGTCCACCCCCTGGTCGGCCCACTGCAGGGCGGCGCGCAGGTTGGCGTGCTCGCTTTCGAGCCGGTCCAGCCAGTCGGTCTCCTGCGGACCCCTGCGCTCGGCGTTCGCCTCCTCGGCCAAATCCAGGAAATAGTTGACGTGCGCCCGCGCGGTGGCCTCGTGCTCACCACTGACGGCCAGGCGCTCCAGCGCGTACTCGCGGATGGTCTCCAGCATCGCGAAGCGCGGCTCCCCGTCACCGGGCATCGAGCGGATGAGGCTCTTGCCGAGCAGGGAGTCCAGGCCGTCGAGCACGTCGAAGCCGAGTGGTCCGGCGGCGTTGCCGACCTTTTCGGCGGCGTCGATCACCCAACCACCGGCGAACACCGCCAGGCGGCGGAACAGCGCCTGCTCATCGGCGTCGAGCAGCTCGTGCCCCCACTCGATGGTGGCGCGCAGCGTCCGCTGCCGCTCGGGCAGGTCGCGCGCGCCGCCCGTCAGCAGCGCCAGGCGGTTGGTCAGCCGGGACAGCAGCGCCTCCGGGGACATCAGGCGGGTGCGCGCGGCGGCCAGCTCGATGGCCAGCGGCAGCCCTTCCAGACGACGGCAGATGGCTGCCACCGTGGGGGCATTGGCCGGGGTCACCGAGAACGTCGGGTTGGTGGCCTGCGCCCGCTCGATGAACAGGCGCACGGCAGCGCTGCGTTCGATGTCATCGGGTGTGGCGGCGCCGGTGGCGGGCGGCAAGGCCAGCGGCGGCACGCCCAGCTCGTACTCGCCGCGCACGCGCAGCACCATCCGGCTGGTGACCAGCACCTTGACGTGCGGGGCGGCCGATAGCAGGTCGGCGACCAGCGGCCCGGCCGTGGCCACCAACTCGAAGCCGTCGAGCACCAGCAGCGTGCGCTGGTCGCGCAGGTAGCCCTTGAGGCTTTCGAAGGGCGTCACGCCCGCGCTCTCGCGCACCCCCAGCGAGTGCGCGATCGTCGGGGCAACCAGGGCGGCGTCGCGGATGGCAGCGAAGGAGATGAGCACCGCACCGTCGGCGAACTTGTCCTCCAGCTCGGCAGCGACCTGCACGGCCAGCCGCGTCTTGCCGATGCCGCCCGGCCCGGTCAGCGTGACCATCCGGATGTCCTCGCGGTACAGCAGCTCGATGACGGCTGCCACCTCGCTGTGGCGGCCGACCAGCGGCGTGGCGTTGGTCGGCAGGGCGTTGAGCGTGCGCAACGGCCCGAAGTCCGAGGGCAGGGCGGGGTGGACGAGCTGCAGCAGGTGCTCGGGGCGGGGAAGGTCCTTCAGACGGTGGCTGCCGAGATCGCGCAGGCCGACGCCGGCGGGCAGCGCATCGCGGGCCAGCTCGGCGGTGCCCAGCGACAGCACCACCTGCCCCCCGTGCGCCACGGGTAGGATCTGGCCGATGCGGGTGACGGCCTGACCGACGTAGTCGTCCTCGCGGACCTCGGCCAGCCCGGTGTGCAGCGCCATCCGGACACGGATCGGTTCGGCGTCGCCCCAGTCCTCCGACGCCAACCCGAGCTGGACGTCCACGGCGGCGGCCACTGCCGCCGGCACGCTGTCGAAGGCGCAGCAGAAGGCGTCACCGACGGTCCGAAAGACGGCACCCCGATGCTGCGCCACGATGGTGCGCATCACCTCGTCGTGGCGCTGCAGCGCGGCCGCCATTGCCCTCGGTCGTTCCTCCCACCGACGGGTGCTGCCTTCGATGTCGGTGAACAGGAACGTGACGGTGCCAGCCGGTAGCTCCGCCAACCGTCGCCTCTCCGGTTCGTGCCTCGACCCGGCCCGCATGCCGGCCGATGAGCTCGTTCAGCCTACGACGCCGGGCGCGCCGCGGCTCACGCGGTCTGTGCGCCGTCCTCGTCCGCGGCGGACAGGCTCAGCAGGCGGTAGCTGGGAGCGTCCGAGGGTCGCCCGGAGCAGCTGAGCAACCGCGGCTCGCCGGAGCGGACCGCCTGGACGACGGCCGTGAAGCGCCGATCCTGTCGCGTCTCGAAGCGGACGCGGGCGGTGTCGGCCTCCACCTCCTCCCAGCCGACCAGCACCAGGTCGTCCAGGCGCAGCAAGCCGGTGTCCCGACGCACGAACGCGTCGGCGGCCTGAACTAGGAACGGGTGGCAGGAGCGGCCTCGGAAGTGATCCAGGTCGAGCAGGCCCCGCCGATAGTCCTCGACGATCCGGGGTCCCGAGGCCGGCGCCACGCGGCCGTAGTACACCCCATGGGGCAGGCAGATGAGGTTGCCGGCGAAGCGATCGCCGCCGAAGTGCGACGACTCCCACATGAGCTTGGGATGGGTTTGGGCGAGCGCCCGGGCCAGGGGGCGGCCGAACTCCGCGCAGCACGGATCGTGCCGCCCGTTGGTGCACACCAGCAGCAGCGGCTGGTCGACCGGCGTGCCGCCGACGCTGCGGTGTCTGGCCAAGGGGGCGAAGTCGACGTCGAGCAGGTCGTCGGCGTCCGCCACGGACAGCTGTTCGACCCAGCAGGCGTCCGTGGTGGTCGACGCGACGAAGCAGGTGCGCCGCTCGGGGGCGTAGCGGCCGTAGCGGCGGATCAGCAGCAGCCGTGCGCCGACCTCGCGTGCCCGCCGCCGCAGCCGGGTCGCGACCTCCCCGGGCATGTTGCTGTCGAAGGGCGCGTCGCGGCCCCACGGCCCGGGTTGCTCGACGAGGATCCAGCGCCGCACCGTCGAGGCGGTGCCAAGCAGCGGCTCCGAAAGGGCTTGCGAGTCTCGCGCGCAGCTGAAGCGGTCGGTCACTGCGCGACCATCAACAGCCCCTCACGTACCAGCCGGCGGACGAGCACGGTGCGGCTGGCCTCGTCCAGCAGCCCGGCGAGGTCGTTGACCGCAAAGTCGTGATGCTCCGTGACGAAGGTCATGGCCGGCTCCAACGAGTCCGGCATGCGCAGTCGCCGGTCGCCGAGCTGGGCGGTAAGCCGACCGTTGGTCGACGTCAGGTGGCAGGTGGTGCCGGGGCGGCGGAGCAGCTTGGTCGTGTCGTCGATCTGTTCGGCGGCGAGCAGCTGGCGCAGCTGGCCGGACAGCTGCGGAGGGCGCGAGGACCAGAAGCGATCGGCGGCCGCAGTCGCCACGGCCTCGGCGTCGCGCGCGCTTATGCGGTGGGCGAGGTCGTCCAGCTTGGCCGCCACCGCGGGCGTTAGAGCCTGGCTGCCGTGCGCGTAGCCGGCGGGCAGCACCTCGTCGAGCTCGGCCTCGTCGATGACCTCCGTCACGACCCGGCGCAGCACCTCGGCCCAGGTGGTGCTGCGAATCCCGATCGTGATGTGCACCGACGCGGCGTCGACGGTGCGGGCGGCATGCGGGGCGCCGCGTGGCATGTACAGCGCCTCGCCGGCTTGCAGCTGCAGGTCCAGCGAGGGCGTAGCCGGCGGGTGCTGCTCGTCGATGCCTGGCTCGTAGGCCACCCACTGCTTGCGGCCGTAGGTCTGCAGCGCGAAGACGTCGTGGCCGTCATGGTGGACGCGCAGCCCCGACGCGACGGGCGGGGTGATGTAGGCATTGGCCTGCACCGGTTGGGTCAGGGCCGCTTCCAGGTCACGGCAGAAGGCGGTCAACGGCGCCCAGTAGCGATGCAAGCCCTGTAGCACGATGGTGGCGCCGTCGCCGAAGGCGGCGTGCACCTTGCCGACGTCGATCAGGTCGGTGACCGGGCGGGAGCCGATCCGTGCGGGCCGGGTGTAGGTGGACTGGGTGAGCGGCTGTCCCGCCTTGACCATGCGGAACGCGGGCGCACGCAGGCCCATCGTGGCCAGGATGTGGTCCACGTCGTCCAGCGACAGCAGGTCGTCGAAGCCGTCCCCGCGGTGCACGTGCGGCCGACGTGTCCAGTCCTGTGCCAGGAACCGCTCGACGTCGCCGACGCAGCGCCGCAGTGCCCCCTCGGCGTTGGCGGCGGCCGCGGCGCCGTCAAGGTTTAGCCCGCCGGGGCTGTGAAGGGTCTGGAGGCGCATGCCATCGGCGGGCGTCCGGGTCTTGCGCGTCCTTGTCTCAGGCGTCCCGCCCGTCGGCGTCGCTGCCTTCACTGGCGTCCCCGTCGGTCAGGTCGGTGCTGTCACCGTCACTGGCGTCCCCGTCGGTCAGATCCGTGCTGTCGCCATCGGTGCCGTCCGCGTCGCTCTCGTCGGTGTCGGTGCCATCAGCGTCGCGGGGGTCGGCGGTCAGGGTGGTCAGCGGCGTGCTGGCGCCACCGTGCTCGGTGATGATGTCGTCGTCGCTGAGGGTGTCGCGGGTGTCCATGGCAGGTCCTTGCGCTCGGGGGTACGTGCTGGCGACGGTACCCGTCGCCCGGGGGTTCGTCACCATCCCTCGGCAATCAGGCTCCCGCCCGAGGTTGAACCGGCAGTCGTGCTTGTTGGCCGGCGGCGGAGGTGTCGCGCCCACGGTCTCGGCGGAGCGGCGGCAGCCAGGCGACAGCGCGGGCCAACTCGCGGTCCGAGCCGTACACCAGCAGCGCCAGCATGACGCCGTACACCGGCAGGTGGCCGATCAGCTCGGTGGTGCCGAAGAAGAACAGGGTGGCGTTGAAGGGGATGCCCGCGGCGATCACGGCGACCTGCGGTGCCGCGCCCGAGATGAGCAGCAGGCCGAACAGCAGCTCGACCGACGCCGCCAGCACGATGAAGGAGCTCGCCGGCACGTCGATGCCGGCGACGGCCAACAGGTTCAGTGCCGGATAGTGGCCGAGCACCTCGGTGGCCAGCGCTGGGTTGGCGAACTTCTCGCTGAAGGCCAACACGACCAGCGCCAGCCCGGCACAGGCGCGCAGCGCCAGGAGCGGAACGCGCAGCTCGGCGGCGGTCACGGGCCGGGCCCCGTAACGGTCGGCGGCGGGCGGCAGCAGGATCAGGAACACCGCGATGCCGAGCAGGTCGACGGCTTCCAGCACGGCGACGGGGCCGGCGACCCCCAGCGCGAGCGGGCCAAGGGTGGTCACCGCCCAAGCCGCCGGGCGCAGGTAGATCCCCGAGATGAGCCACACCCCCAACGCGCCCTCGGCGATAGCGATCGCTCCGCCGGCCGGGATGCCGTCGAGGCCGAGGTGAGGCGCCAGGTAGGCGTTGCTGACCGCCAGCGCGAGCAGCGAGACGCCGAGGTGGATGCCCAACAGCCTCGGGATGTAGGGCGCCAGGCGGCTCAGCGGCGCCAGCAACCGAAGCTCCGGGCGCGGCAGGCGGTTGGCAGCAAGCCGCCACGCCACCGCGACGGCGACCGCCAGAGCGGCCGCAAGCAGCGCGGCCGGCCGCAAGAAGAACCCCCAGTTGGTGGGGAACGCCGAAGCAGCATCGACGAACCACTTCTGGTGGGCGAGGACGGCGGGCATGGGGGCATCCCTTGGCGGACGGCTGCTCGTCGTGGCCATTGTCGATGCCGGATGGCCCCTTCGCCGCGCAAGCGCCGATCGGCCCGGGCGCTCGTGACCGGGTGCCGTTTCGGACGGTGGTGTCCGTTCCGGCACCCGCTCGCCGCACCGGCTCACTGGAGCGGGCGGCTGGGGGCGATTACGGACGGTGGTGTCCGTTCCGGCACCCGCTCGCCGGGCGCCGCTGGGGCTGACCGCGCGGTTGATGGCCGGCCGTCAGCTTGGCCTTGTTGGCGAGCGGGGCATCGGCAAGCACCGCTACCATGCGTAACGAGCGCGGAACCGGGGGGAGGATGGAACAGGGGGCGCGCTGGCGTCTGTGGTGGGCGCCCGAGGCGGAGGGCGGGGTCGCCGCGTGGATGTCGCTATAGACGAGGTATACGAGTTGGACGCCTGCGTGGGCGATCTTCCGGTGGTCAGTCAGCCCGTCATCGGCTTGCCGGAGTCCTTCTCGACGCCATCACAGTTCGCCATCGTCAACGGGCGGCCGGAACCAGGGCATGTGGTGACCGTAGGGATCGAAGAACCGGTGCTGCGACCGGCCGGCACGTGCGGCCGGGGCCTGGGACCACCGTGGATCGATGCGGCGTACTGACCGGTTTCCTCGCCGCCCGATCGTTTACGGGGGCGACGACTGAGTCCGCTGGTAGCGAGACGCAAGCGCTAGCCATATGTATGGCTATGCGATAGGTAGAACCATATGAAGACGACGCTCAACCTCGACGACGAGTTGCTGGGGCGGGCGAAGCGGCGGGCGGCGGCGCGGGGCACGACGCTGACCGCCCTCGTCGAAGAGGGGCTGCGGGCAGCGCTCGTCGAGCCGCCCCGCCGGCAGCCGGCCGAGCTCAAGTTCCCGACCTTCCGCGGTGAAGGACCCCCAGCCGTGGACCCTGCCGACCGGGCAGCGCTGTACGACCTGATGGAGGGTCCAGGGCGTCGCACGCCATGATCGCGGTCGACACGAACGTCCTCGTGTACGCCCACCGTGAGGAAATGGAGCAACACCAAGCCGGGCGGCGGACTCTTGCCGCGCTGGCAGAAGGCGACGAGCCGTGGGCGGTTCCGGTGTTCGTCGTCAGCGAGTTCCTCCGCGTGGTCACGCACCCGCGGATCCTCAGATCGCCGACGCCGGCGCCAGAGGCGGTCGCCGCGCTCGACGGGTTGTTCGAGAGCCCGACGTTGCGGTTGCTGCACCCCGGCGAGCGGTTCTGGCCCTTGCTGCGTGCCACCATCGAGGAGGGCCATGCACGTGGTGACCTCATACTCGACGCCGGCATCGTGGCGCTGTGCCGCGAGCACGGCGTGACGACGATCCTGTCCGCCGACCGGGACTTCCGGCGCTTCCCGTCAATCTCTCTGCGGACCTTGTGACCGGGATGACCGAGCTGCCGACATCGGTCTTTCAGTAATGCCCGGAATATCTGGTGCCGACGACGGATACACGGGTGCGGTTCCGGACAGTGGTGTCCGGTCCGGCACCCGCTCGCCCCGACCAGCCGGCCGGCGGCCGGGTCAGTCGTCGGAGGAGCGCAGATCGGCGACCGCGTCGGAGACGGCCCTGTGGAAGGTCGGGTACGCGTAGATCATGTCGGCGAGCCGGTCGACCGGGACCTTTGCGTGCACCGCGAGGGTCAGCATGCTCAGCACCTCGCCGCCGGCTGGTCCCATGGACGTCGCACCGACGAGCACGCCCGCGTCGACGTCCTCGACGAGCTTGATCAGTCCCTCGTTGCCAGCCTTGTGGATCCATCCCCGAGCGCTGCTGGGAACCTTGGCCGTCCCAATGCGGACCCGGCGTCCCGACTCCTGCGCCGCCTGCTGCGTCAACCCCACGGAGCCGATCTCGGGATCGGTGAAGGTCACTCGCGGAACGGCGGTGTCGTTCGCGCCGCCGGCGGGCTTGCCGAGGATGTCGTCGGCCACGATGCGGGCCTGATGTGTCGCGACGTGGGTGAAGGCGCCGACGCCCGTGACGTCACCGACAGCCCAGACGCCGTCGATGACGCGGCCGCGCCCGTCGACCGATAGGAAGCGGGCGTCGGGATCGATGCCGAGCTCGCCGGCGTTGATGCCCGGCAGGTCGGTGCGCCGACCGGTCGCGACGAGCAGCTGCTCGCCGGTCACCACGTCCCCGCCGTCGAGCACCACCTCGAAGCCGTCGCCTCCTCGCCGAACCTCGGTGGCCTTGGCTCCGGTGTGCACGACAATGCCCTCGCCTTCGAACACTTCGGCGAGCAGCTGGCCGGCTTCCGGCTCCTCCGGCGGTACCAGCCGCTCCAATGCCTCCACGACGATGACGTGCACGCCGAACCGAACCATCACCTGCGCCAGCTCGGCACCGATGGCGCCACCGCCGAGCACCACCAGGGAGGCGGGCAGCTCCTTGACCTCGACGATCTGGTGGTTGGTCCAGTAGGGCAGGTCGCGCAGTCCCGGGATAGGCGGCACGGCGGGCGTCGTCCCGGTCGCCACGACGATGCCACGGCGGGCGCGGTAGACGTCGCCGTCGACCTGTATGGCGTCGCGCGCGACGATGCGCCCGGAGCCGCGAATGAAGCGTCCGCCCTGCGCCTCGAATCGTTCGACGGCCACACGGTCGTCCCAGTCGTCGGTCGCCTCGTCGCGGATCCGCTGCGCCACCGGTGCCCAGTCGGGGGTGACCTCGACGGCGCCGGCCATGCCTGGGATGCGCCGCGCCTCGGCCAGGAGCTGCGCCGCGCGGATCATCATCTTGGTGGGGACGCAACCCCAGTACGGGCACTCGCCGCCGAGGAGCTGTTCGTCGATGCCGATCACTGCCAGCCCGGCCTCGGCCAGGGGTCCAGCGACAGCCTCGCCACCGGGTCCCATGCCGAGCACCACCACATCGACCGTGTGCTCACTCATCTGATTCTCCTGCGTCGTGGGCGGTCCCGTTGTCGGCTGCTGGAACGAGCAACCTCCCCGGGCGCGCAGCTGTTCCCTTGGCGCGGCGGTGCAATATCGTCGCCCGATTAGACGAAGGGATCAGGGATGACCGAGATGCGGCTGCCGCCCGAGGCCGAGGCGCTCAATCAAGGCCACGGGTTTGACTTCAGCGATCTTCGCGCGGTGTACATCAACTGCACGCTGACCAAGTCGCCGCAGCGGTCGCACACCCAGACGCTGGCGGACCGGTCGATCGCGGTGATGCGGGCCAATGGTGTGACCGTCGAGTCGATCCGGGCGGTCGATCACGACATCGCACCGGGCGTGTGGCCGGACATGACCGAGCACGGCTTCCACGTCGACGAGTGGCCGACGCTGTTCGACCGCGTCCTCGCCACCGACATCCTGGTGCTGTGCACGCCGATCTGGCTGGGCGAGAAGTCCTCGGTGTGCACCAGGGTCATCGAGCGGCTGTACGGCAACTCGAGCCAGCTGAACTCGGCTGGGCAGTACGCCTACTACGGGCGCGTGGGTGGCTGCCTGGTGACGGGCAACGAGGACGGCATCAAGCACTGCGCCATGAATGTCCTGTACTCGCTGCAACACCTGGGCTACACCATCCCGCCGCAGGCCGACGCCGGCTGGATCGGCGAGGCGGGCCCGGGCCCGTCGTACGGTGACGACGACACGGTGGGGTTGGACAACGACTTCACCAATCGCAACACCACGTTCATGACCTGGAACTTGCTGCATCTGGCTCGGCTGCTGAAGGACCGTGGCGGGATCCCGGCCCACGGCAACCAGCGTTCCGAGTGGGACGCCGGCTGCCGCTTCGACTACCCCAACCCCGAGCACCGCTGAGAGTCGGACCCTGACCGCGCGATCGGCCCTCGAGTGCCCGGCCGGGCGTGGTCAAGTGCGTCCAGCCCCGGGCCGATACCAAGTCATGGGCGCGGGGACGAACAGCACCAACCCGCGGCGGGTCGAGGCGCGGCTCGCCGCGTTCCGCCTGGTTTCCGAGGTGCAGTCGCGCGACGATGCGGCCGCCGACCTCGCCACGGCCCGGCACGAGGCCGAGGCCCAGCGCTGGGCGGAGGTGGAGCGGCTCCTGCTCTACGCGGATGTGGTGCGGGCGTGCTGGCTGTCCGAGGCCGACGCGGACCGGCGGATCGATGAGTTGCTGGAGCGCAGCGAGCGCGACGGTGACGAGCCGCTGCGCGCCGCGGGTCTGGCGATGCGCGCCGAGTTCCGGTACCGCGAAGGGAACTCGGAAGTGGACGCTGCGCGCTCCGACGCCGACCTGGCGCTGGCTACAGCGCTGCTGGACATGCCGCACGGCCCGGCCCTGGAGCGGGTCAGCGCGTTGATCTCCTGTGCTTGCGCCTACGCCGAGCGGGGGCTGTGGGAGCTCGAAGAAGAAGCGTACGCCAAGGCCATGGCATTGCTGCCGTTGTGCGAGGATCCGATGCCAGCCCAGACGGTCCTGCACAACCGCCCGTTCGCCCACCTGTATGCGGCCTGTTCGTTGCATGAGGTTGGTGAGGTGGAGCAGGCCCTCGAGCACTGCCGGCGGGGCGTCGCCCTGGTGGCGTCGGCTCTGGCCGCCGATCTTCCTGACGATTACGCCGCCAGCGTGCGCGCCGTGCGCTACCTGCTCGCCGCGCTCGCCGGTGATGAACGCCCTGAGCCGCTGGACGTCATCCTGGCCGACACCGTCCCGCTGCTGCACCAGCACTCGGTCGGCTCGGTGCGTCTGGCGGAGGCGCTGCGGGCGCTGCGGGCGGGTGACGTGGCCGCCGCCCAAGCCCACGTCGGGCTGGCCGAGCCGCTGCTGCGCTTCGACCCGCAATCGCCCGAGCTGGCCCTGGCGATGCTCGTGGCCGCCGACGCGGCCGCTGCCGTCGACCCGAACAGTTCCGCTGCGGCGCTGCGCTACGGCCAACACAACGCGCAGTTGCGGCGGCAGGCGCGGCTGCGGCTGCTGGGATCGGCTAGAGCCCGACTCGAGACCGAACGGCTGCGCCTGGAGCGTGACGCCTACGCGCGCAACGCCCTGGTGGATGAGCTCACCGGAGTCGGCAACCGCCACCATTACAACCGTTGGCTTGCCCAACTGTGCGCCAAACCCACCGCGGAGCGCCTGGCCGTCCTGGTGGTCGACATCGATCGTTTCAAGACGGTCAATGACACCCACGGACACGCCGCCGGCGACGAAGTGCTGCGGGGGGTCGGCCGGCTGCTGCGCGCCTCCTCCCGTCCCGCCGACCTTGTCGCGCGCCTCGGCGGCGACGAGTTCGTGTTGCTGCTGGGCGACGTCGGCGCCGCGACGGCACACGATCGCGCGCTCGGGCTGCTGGATGCCATCCGCGCCGAGCCGTGGCACGAGGTGTCACCTGGCGCGCGGGTCAGCGTTAGCGTCGGCCTGGCGACGGGTTTCGCCCACGACGCCGAGAACCTGCTGCGGCTAGCGGACGCCGCCCTATACCAGGCGAAGGCGGCCGGGCGCGACGGGTTGGTCATGATCGAGCCGACGGCGGCCCTGGCTAGTCCCTGACCGCTCGCAGCAGCAATCCGGCTCCACGGCGAAAAGCGGGACTGAGCCAGGCAGCCGAGCCGGTATCGGTGGGCGCTTGGGAACTGTGGACATGATGACCGGCACGGCCGCCCCCCGAGGCCTTCCGGGCTGTGACTGGTCGTGTGGCCGAGCCATTGCCGCGAGTCGGTCCCCGCTGACACAGCACCAGCCTGCACCAGGGTGCGTCTCCCGAGCATTGGGAGCGCGCCCTGCCTCAACCCAGTGGTCCAGCGAGGGCGCTTCTCCTGCTCGGGCGGCCCGCGACAACGCTACGCGCCCGGGCCCGCGCCGCATCTTCCGGGCCGGTTAGACTTCGACCCCCGACGACGACTCGGGCGGAATCGGCCAACGAGAGGAGAGACGATGCCGCTCTATCTATCGAGGTTCAGCTACAAGCCGGAGACTTGGGCTCGGCTGATCGGCCACCCAGAGGACCGCCGAAAGGCCGCTCAGTCGTACATCGAGTCGGTCGGTGGGAAGCTCCACGGGTTCTGGTACGCCTTCGGCACACACGACGGCTACACCCTATGGGAGGCCCCCGACAACGTGTCCATGGCTGCCGTTTCGCTGGCGATTAGCGGAGGCGGTGCGCTTAGCTCGTTGGAAACGACAGTCCTCCTGACCGTCGACGAAACGATGGATGCCCTGCGCAGGGCCGAGCAAGTCCAGTACCGAGCGCCTGGCGTGTAGCGGCTGCCCCACGGCCAGGCGGGCATGGGGGCAGCACCGTGGCGCCAGCCTGCGCGAGCATGAGCCATGCGGCCTCGTCGAGCATGACGCTGACGATTGCGCCGTCAAGGGCCTGAGCGGGCGCATGTTCGCCCAGTCGCCCGTCCGCTTCACCAGGGCGCGTCTCCCGGTCTCCCGGCCGATCAGACCGTCCGCACTGCCCCTTGACCGTCACTACGGTCTCGTCGTCCAGCGTCATGTCAGGGTGCTCATGGGCGGCCCGGCACTCCTGGCGCCAACGCCAGAGCAGCGCGGCTCGCCGCGCAGTGAGCGAAACGCCGAACTGGAACGGAACGGCTCTGCTCGTCGACCTGCTGGCGAGCCTGCGTAGCCTCCCGGATAGCGCTCGAGGATTTGGGCCACGCGCTGTGGGTGATCGCGTGTCGCCGGGCGAGGCCGCTGTCCGAGGTGCTTTAGAGAGCGCCACCGAACAGGTCGTTTTTCTCGGCGGCTCCCGGAACCCCAGGCGTGTCCTGGCTCACGGCCTTGGAACGCGAGCCGGACACCCCGGTGTCGCTGCCCCATAGCACCGTGAACATGCCGGACGGTGTGCCACCTACCGGTTCGTACGGGTCAGACACGAGGAGGTCGGCGTGTCGGCTTTTGCCGACGTTGCGGACTCGCAGGGTTATGCCCCAGTAGTCGACAACGGACGACCTCGTCCCGCCGATTCCTGTCGTTGCCTGTGTGAAGGAGCGGCTACCCTTCGTGCCCAGGCCCGAAGCGTTGCCGTACACGACAACGACCCCGCCATTCCGGCTGGCGTCGTGCACGCCATGTGTCACCGCGACGTCGCCAATCCCGTCGCCGTTGAGGTCTCCGACGCCGAGCGCCACGCCAAGCGCGCCCACTGGCTCGTTGACGAGGGCTTCATAGGTCAGGTACTGATCACCCAGGGCGTTGACGCCGTGCGGGCCACCGCGCAGCACGTGCAGCGCGCCGGTGACGCCGGAACGGGATGTCGGTTGCTGCAACACGGTGACGATCAGATCTTTGCGACCATCGCCGCCGACGTCTGTGATGCCGACCGCCGACCCGAACGCGTCGAGATCGGCCGCAACTCCCTTCACCCCTGGGGAGTCCTCCGTCCACACCTGTGGGGCAGGGGCATCAGCACCCTGCAAGTCCAAGCCCGATCCTGCCGCGCTGTAGACCACCGCAACGGCTCCACGCGCCTGGTCCACCTCCTGCAAGCCGATCGCCAGGTCTGGTGTGCCATTGCCATCCAGGTCACCGACGGCCAGCGAAGTCAGCGGCGGGCTGCCCAGATCATCCGGCAGACCGTATCGCGGTCCCACGGCCTGGCTGGGCTGTGTCGCCATGCCCGCGGCCCGCCCTCGGTAGATCAAGAGTCCATTGCTGCCGGAGGTCACAGCCACCGCGAGGTCGCCGTAGCCGTCGCCGTCGAAGTCAGCGGCGATGAGCTGTGAGCCCAACTCGTCCTCCTCAGGATCGCGCTCTCCGAGGACGGCATCCGGACGGCCCAAGGAGTGCGCACCCGTTCCCGACAGTCCATCCGCCCCGCCGTACAGCACCGCTACCGCCCCGACATTGAGGTCCGTCGAGGTGTCCTCGCCAGGCGCACCCACTGCCAGGTCGGCGTAGCCGTCGGCGTCGAAGTCGCCAGAGGCCAGCGCCGCCCCGAACCCGTCGCCGGGCTCCGCCACGCCCGGAACCCCCCGAGAGGCTTGACTCAGGCGCTTGACGTCGGAGGTCGACAGCCCGGTCGCAGCCCCGCGGAACACCACAATCCCGCCGGCGCCGTCGTTCTCTCCGCGGACGCCGACAGCCGAATCCCGCCAGCCATCACCGTCAAAGTCCCACGGGCGTGCCCCCGCACTGGCGCCTGCCGCGGGAATCGCCATAAGGGCCAGAACCGCTGACAGCAATACGGCGCTCATCACCGCACGCAGCCAACGCTGACACCCCGTTGATCGACGAGACATGACAACTCCATTCCCCCGAGACATGACAACTCCATTCCCCACCGTATTGCCCCACCCCACGCCGTCAACCTCACCGTCCCACCCGCCACCCGCGATGGCAAGAGACCATTCGATACAGCCGACATAGCCTCTACAGGCCGCTCCAAGGCTTCGGAGTCGAGCTTGCTCAAACGAGGATATCCGATGCCGCGCCTCGACCAGGGCTGGGCGCACCTTTCCGCCCTGCGGCGAACTGACCACGGTGCCCTCGTCAGCGACGACCTTGGCCGGGCGGGGCGGACCGGGTCTCGGCAGCCGCATGCCGGTGTCCAGGAACAGGCGGATAATGGCCGTGTCGCGGCGCTCGCTGAAGCCGGTGCCCTTGCAGGCTGCGAGCAGAGCGCGCAGGTCGGCGTCGGACCACTGGCACCGGCGTCTCTGGGAGGTGGGGCGCGTGCATGCCGGCCATGGGGTCGGCGGGCAGTTCGCCCTCTGTGGTTAGCCACTTCGTGAACTGCTGGAGGCTGCAGTAGCGGCACGCGACGGTGGTCGGCTTCCACCCGATCAGCGAGGTCGGCGAGGTAGTCCTTGATGAGGTCGCGATCTAGCTCGGCGTGGCCGTTCACAGCGGCGAAGGCGGCAAGCTGGCGTGCCGTGTCGGCGTAGGTCCCGATGGAGTGGTTTACGGGCTCGCAGCGACCGCGGCCACTGCCGCCGGGTTGAGGAATGCGTCATGCTTACCCGGTCATCCGGCGGGAAGGGGAGAACGTGCAGGTCAACCGCGTTATGTGGTCAGGGGCGGGGTCGAACCGCCGACCTCACGATTTTCAGTCAGTGGCGAGCCACACAGCGCCATGACGTCGGAGGTCCCATAGGGTCGCTGACCTGGGCATTTGCCGGC
>Ga0136610_1000220_pt1 | contig 15277 bp, 1 predicted proteins | sample AntDrymUQ1342206_2_FD_104804 | JGI IMG/M metagenome (GOLD analysis project Ga0136610, IMG submission 104804) | Polar desert sand microbial communities from Dry Valleys, Antarctica - metaG UQ134 (22.06) | ecosystem: Environmental > Terrestrial > Soil > Desert | place: Antarctica: Dry Valley...
CGAGCTGCCGCTGCAGGAGCAGGGCCTCGACTCGATGCTCGCCGTCTCGCTGGCCCAGGACCTCCGCGACCGGCTGGAGGTCAACATCCCGATGACGCTGGTCCTGGAGGCGGGCACGGTCGCCGCGCTCGTCGAGGAGCTAAGCGAGGTGCACGGCGTGACGACGGTGCCCGGGGCGGAGTCCGCATCGCAGCCCGCCGGACCGGTCTCCTTGGAGACCGCGTCGCCACCGCCGCCGCCGGAACAGCCGGCCCCGGCGCCACGCGCGTCGCCCGGGGAGGGGGGCCGCCACGACGTCGCCATCGTCGGGATCGACGGGGTGTTCCCCGGCGCCGGCAGCGTCGAGGAGCTGTGGAAGGTGCTCCTCGACGGGGAGGACTGCCTCCGCGAGGTGCCGGCCGACCGCTGGGACCTCGACGAGTACTTCTCGACCGAGGGCACCCCCGGCACGGTGTACCTGCGTCGCGCCGGCTTCGTCGACGACCTCACCGGCTTCGACGCGCCGTTCTTCCGGATCGCGCCGAGCGAGGCCAAGTGGATCGACCCGCAGCAGCGGCAGCTGGTGCAGTCGGCGTGGCGCGCGATGGAGGACGCCGGGCTGGCGGGCCGCACCGAGTGCCGCTCGGTCGGGGTCTACGTCGGCGCCAGCTACCAGCACTACCGCGACCAGGTGGTCGGCGACGTCGTGCAGACCGCCGCGGGCCTGGGCAACCACAACGCGATCCTGGCCAATCGGGTCAGCTGGTTCCTCGACCTGCACGGCCCGAGCATGACCATCGACACCCTCTGCTCGTCGTCGCTGGTCGCCCTGCACACCGCCGTCCGCAGCCTGCGCGACGGCGAGTGCGAGGCGGCGGTCGTCGCCGGGGTGCACATGGCGCTGTCGCCGCAGTACTTCCAGCTCGGGTCCCGGCTGCGGTCGTTCTCGCCGTCGGGGGCCTCGCGGGCGTTCGACAACGCCGCCGACGGGTTTGTCCCCGGGGAGGGCGTCGTGACGCTCGTGCTCAAGCCGCTGCACGCCGCGCAGGCCGACGGCGACCGCATCCACGCCGTCGTCCGGGGCACCGCCGTCAACCACGGCGGGCGCAGCAGCGGGCTCACGGTGCCCACCAGCGCCGCCCAGCACGACGTCATCAGCGCGGCGCTCGACGACGCCGGCGTGGATCCCGACACCATCGGGATGGTGGAGGCCCACGGCACCGGCACCTCGCTCGGCGACCCCATCGAGATCGACGGGCTGACCCGCGCCTGGCGCCACCACACCGAGCGCACGCAGTTCTGCGCGATCGGCAGCCTCAAGACCAACATCGGCCACCTGGAGCCGGCGGCGGGGCTCGCCGGCCTCACCAAGGTCGTGCTCGCCCTGCGGCACGGCACCATCCCCCCGACCCTGCACCTCGACCGACCCAACGACCACATCCGCTTCGAGCAGACGCCCTTCTACCCGGCCGCCGCCCCCACCCCGTGGCCATCCGGGGACACGCCCCGGCGGGCCGCGCTGTCGGCCTTCGGCATGGGCGGGGTCAACGCGCATGTGATCATCGAGGAGGCGCCGCCGCGGCCCGCCCCGGTGCGACCGGCCGCGGGGCTGGGCGAGAGCCACCTGCTGCGCGTCACCGCGCCGACCGAGGACGGGGTGCGCGCGCTCGGCGCGCGGTACGCCGACGACCTCGCCGGACGGGCCGACGCGGAGCTCGGCGACGTCACCCGCACGGCCAACATGGGCCGGGCCGCGCAGCGGTTCCGCGTGCTGGTCCAGGGCGGCACCCGCGACGAGCTCGCCGCGGCGCTGCGCGGGGTCGCCGAGGGGGACACGGCCGTCGCGAAGCACTCCGGTTCGGCCGCCGCGCCGGTGACGTTCCTGTTCACCGGCCAGGGCGCCCAGTACGCGGGCATGGGCCAGGCGCTGTACCGGACCGAGCCCGCGTTCCGCGACGCCCTCGATGAGTGTGCCGACCTGCTGGCCCGGCACGCCCCGACGTCGCTGATCGACCTGCTCTACGGCGACCTGGGCGCGGAGCTGACCCGGACCGATCATGCGCAGGCGGGGATCGTGGCCACGCAGGTGGGCCTGGTCCGGTTCCTGCGGGCGTGGGGCATCGGGCCCGATCACGTGGTCGGGCACAGCGTCGGCGAGCTGACGGCGGCGTGGGCCGCCGGGGTGCTGTCGCTGCCGGACCTGATGCGGCTGACGGCCGCGCGCGGGGAGGCGATGAACGCCCGGCCCGCGGGCGGCGCGATGGCGGTGGTGCACGCCGATGCCGCCGACACGGAGACGGCGATCGCGGCGTTCCCCGGGCTGGAGGTCGCGGCGTTCAACGGGCCGTCGAACACGACGGTGAGCGGGCCCGCCGACGCGCTGGACCGGTTCCGCCGCGACGCCGACCACACGGTCACCCCGCTCGCGGTGAGCCACGCGTTTCACTCGGCCGCGATGGGCGGCGCGGTGGAGCCGTTCGCCGCGGAGCTGACCGCGACGGCGCTGTCGGCGCCGACCGTGCCGTTCGCCTCCACGCTCACCGGCGCGCTGCACACTGCGGCGTCGGCGACCGACCCGAGGTCCTACGCCGAGGCGATCCGGCGGCCGGTGCGGTTCGCACAGGCCGTCGCCGCCGTCGCCGACCTGGTGGGAACGGGCACGCCGCACACCTGGTGGGAGATCGGGCCGCACCCGGTCCTCGCCCCGCTGGCCCGGCAGATCCTCGTCGGGGCCGACGGCGCCGCGCGGTTCCGGACGACCCTGCACCGGACCGGCGACGTGGCGCACGTTCACCAGAACCTCGCCGCCCACCACAACACGACGACGACCCGGCTGGACCTCGCGGCGCAGCACGCGGGAAAGCCGCACCGCACGACGTCGATCCCGACGTACCCGTTCGACCGCACACCGCTCTCGGCGATGCCGGCACCGGACTCCGGTGCGGTCGCCCCTGCCCCCGACGACGAGAACGGCCACCCGTTCTTCGATCGTCCGTTCACGCGGCGAAGCGAGGCATCGTGACGAACCGGACCCGGATCTCCGACGGCATCCAGACCTACGAGCGGACGTTCTCCGGCGACGAGGTGTTCCTCGCGCAGCACCGCTCGGGGGGCACCGGGATCCTGCCGGCGTCGGTCCAGCTGGAGCTGGCCGTCGTCGGGCTGGCGGGCCGCACGTCGTTCGCGCCCGTCGAGCTCACGGACGTCTCGTTCGTGCGGCCCGTGCGTGTCCCGGCCGGCACCAGCGGCACCGTCGAACTGTCGGTGTCGCCGGGGCGGTTCGAGCTGGCCGTCGGGGGGCGCGCGGTGTCGGCCGGGTCAGGCCGGCTGCTCCCGGCCGGCACACCCCGGCCCGCCGCGACGGCGATCGGTCCGGTGCGCGGCGACCCGCTGCCCGTCGCCGAGGTCTACGCGGCATGGGCGGCGAACGGGCTGGAGTACGGCCCGGCGTTCCGGACGGTCACGGACCTGACCGTCGCCGACGGCGACGCCGAGGCGACCGTCCGCAGCAACGACGACGCCCGCTGGTTCGCCCACCCGCTGCTGCTCGACGCCGTGCTCCAGGTGGCGGGGGTCGCGCTGCAGGATGCCGGCCCAGGGCGCCCGGCGCACCCGATGCTGCCGATCGGGATCGCCCGGCTCGTCCTGCACGCGCGGCTCGCGCGGCGCGCGACGGTGCGGGTGCGCCGCACCGCGGTGGAGGGCGCGTTCTCCGTCGCCGACGCGGTGGTGCTCGACGACGCGCAGCGGGTCGTCGCAGAGCTGACCGGGATCCGGATGCGCCGGGCCCCCGGTGCGCGCACGTCCGAGGTGATCAGCCGGATCTCCTGGACACCGGCGCAGGCCGCCACGACCGAGCAGGCCGAGGGCACCTGGGTCGTCCTGCACGACGGCGCCCCGGCGGCCACCGCGAGCGTGCGGGGGCTGCGCGAGGCGGGGACGCGAGTTGTAGAGGTGCTGCGCACGGCACCCGACGGTCCGGCCGGGGAGCACCGCGTGCTCGCCACCCCCGACACCGCGGCGTTCGACGCGCTGTGGGCGGAGCTGACCGCCGAGGGCGCCCCGCCGCTCGCCGGGGTCGTGCACGCCTGGTCGTGCGGGGCGGAGCGGGCGGAGGCCGACGAGCTCGACGCCGGCCTGCACGCCGCGCTCGCGGCACTGACGACGCTGGCCGCGCGCAGGCGGTCCGGCGTCCGGTTCGTGGTGGCGACCGGGTCGGCGCAGGCCGTCGTCGCCGGGGACCGGCCGGTCCCGGCCCGCGCCGCGCTGTGGGGGCTGTGGCGCACCGCCGCCATCGAGTACCCCGGGCTGTCGCCGCGGCTCGTCGACCTCGATGCGGCCTCGCCGCACGCGCTGCTCGCCGAGCTGGGTGCGGGCCCCGTCGAGGTGGCCTACCGCGAGGGCGTGCGCCACGGCACGGTGCGCGAGCCGGTCGTGGAGCCGGTCACCTCGGGCCACCCGGTCCGCGCGGGCGGGCACTACCTGGTGCTGGGCGGCCACGGCGGGCTCGGGCTCGCGGTGGCCGAGCGGTTCGCCGAGGCGGGCGCCGGATCGATCGCGCTGGTCAGCCGGTCGGGCGGCACGAACGCCGACCCGGCGGCCGTCGCCGCGATCACCCGGCACGGCTGCGCCGTCGACCACGTCGCCGCCGACGTGCACACCCCGGGCGGGCTGCGGGAGGTCGTCGCGCGGATCCGTCGGGAACGGGGCGCGCTGCACGGGGTCGTGCACGCCACGGGCACCCTCAAGGACGGGCTGCTGCGCACCGCCACGCGCGCCGACGTCGACGCCGTGCTGGGTCCGAAGGTCGACGGCGTGCGCGAGCTCGCCGCCGCCGTCGACGGCCTGGAGCTGGACTTCGCGCTGCTGTTCGGCTCGGTCTCGGGCACGTTCGGCAATCTCGGACAGGGCGGGTACGCGGCCGCCAACGCCTACCTCGACGCCGTCGCCCACGCCGCGGGCGCCCCGTGGACGACCATCGACTGGGGCCTGTGGGGCGAGGTCGGCATGGGCGTCGCGGTGGCCGAGCAGCTCCGTCGACGGGGGGTGCGGCCGCTCGGCACCGCCGAGGCCCTCGACGCGATGATCGCCGTGCTGCGCAGCGGGGAGCGACAGCTCGTCGTCGCCCATCCCGACGTGGCGCCGGGCAGTGCGAAGCCCGCTCCGGTCGCGGCCGCCGCTCCGGAGGGCGCCGACACCGAGGAGCGCGTGCGCGCGGCGCTGACCGCGTTCCTCGCCGCCCGGCTGGACCTGGCGACGATCCTGTCCGACGCGCCGATGGCCGACTTCGGGATCGACTCGATCATGAGCGTGGAGCTGGCCGAGGAGCTGACCCGCCGGTGGGGCACTCCCCTGCCGGCCACGCTGTTCCTGGAGTACGCCGACGTCGACGAGCTGACCGAGGCGCTGGTGCACCGCTACGCGGCCGGTCCGGCGGCGGCCCCGGCCCCCGAGCCCGAGGTGGCACCCGCGCCCGAGGCGTCGCCGTCGGGAGCCGTCGCGATCGTCGCCGTGTCCGGTGACCTGCCCGGGGCCGCCGACCTCGACAGCTTCTGGGCCATGCTGCGCGACGGCCGCGACGCGTTCACCGACGTCCCGGCCGACCGCTGGGACGTCGGGGCGATCTACGGCGACCGCGCCGCCGGCATGGCGGGAACCTACTGCCGCTCGGGCGCGTTCGTCGACGAGATCGACCGGCTCGACCCCCGCTTCTTCGGGCTGTCCGTCCGCGAGGTCGACGACATGGACCCGCAGCAGAAGCTGCTGCTGGAGCACTCCTGGTCGGTGCTGCAGGAGGCGGGCGCGGCCGGGCGCCGCGACCTCGGCGTCTACGTCGGCGCCACCTACACCCACCACCGCGACGCGGCCGGCCTGGACGCGGTCGGGCCGCACACGGCTCTCGGCTCGATGAACGCCGTCCTCGCCAACCGCATCTCCTACACCCTCGACCTGACCGGGCCCTCGCAGACCGTCGACACCCTGTGCTCGTCCTCGCTCGTCGCGCTGGCCCAGGCCGTCGCCGCGCTGCGGTCGGGGCAGTGCGGTGCGGCGGTCGTCGCGGCCTGCCACGTCGGCCTGACGCCCTGGTACTACCGGAGCCTGAGCCAGCTCGGCGCGCTGTCAGACGGGCGGCCCCGCCCCTTCGACGCCCGCGCCGACGGGTTCGTGCCGGGCGAGGGGGCCGTCGCGGTCCTGCTGAAACCGCTCGCCGACGCCGAGCGCGACGGCGACCGGATCTGGGGTGTCGTCCGCGGCGTGGCCGTCAACCACGGCGGCCGCGGCAGCGCCCTTCCTGTGCCGCGCAGCGGGTCGCAGGCCGCGGTCGTGCGCGCCGCGCTCGCCGACGCGGGCCTGGCGCCCGCCGACATCTCGCTGGTCGAGACGCACGGGACGGCCACCCGCCTGGGCGACCCGATCGAGGTCGCGGCGCTGACCGAGGTGTTCGGCAACGACCCGGACCGCCGTGCGCCGATCGCGCTCGGCTCGGTCAAGGCCAACATCGGGCACCTGGAGCCGGCCAGCGGGCTGGCCGGGCTGCTCAAGGTGCTGCTGTGCCTGCGGCACGGGGAGATCCCGGGGCTGGCCGGCTACGAGCAGCCCAGCGAGCACGTCGACCTGTCGTCGGGGACGTTCCGGATCCCCACCGAGGTGGCCGCGTGGCCCGCCGACGGCCCCCGGCGGGCGGGGATCAGCGCGTTCGGGATGGGCGGCACGAACGCCCACGTCGTGGTGGAGGAGCACGTCGGCGACCGGTCGCACCCGGTCGGGACCGACGAGGCCGAGCACGTGCTGCTGCTCTCGGCGCACACCGCCGAGGCCCTCGCGCGCCGCGTCGCCGACGTGGCGGCGCTGGTCGAGAGCGGCACGGTCGACGCCGGTGCACTCTGCGCGTCGGCGTCCACCGGGCGCCAGCACCTCGCGATGCGCGTGGCGGTGCTGGGCCGGGACGCCGCCGAGCTGGCCGCCGGGCTGCGCCGCGTCGCGCACTCCCCCGTCGGGCTGGTCGTCCGCGGCGGCGAGGTGCTCACCGAGGCCAAGGACGAGCCCGCCTCGCGGGCGTTCCGCTACGCCGCGGGCGAGCGCGCCGACCGGGTGGTCGCCGCCCTCCGGGCCGCCGGCCCGCGCGTCGTGCTCCCGCCGTACCCGTTCCGCGCGCCACGCCGCGCCGCCGGGCTCGTCGACCCGGGCACGGCCGCCGCGCAGGAGCGTCTCGTCGCGGCGCACCGCATCCTGGGCCGCGAGACCGTCCCCGCGGCCGTGCTGATCACGCTCGGGCTGGCCGGCGCACCGGAGCCCGTCCTCGACGACGTCCGGTTCACCGCGCGCGGCGTGGGCCGCACCGCGGTGACGAGCGACGTCGCCGGCCGCGCGACCGGGCAGACCGCCACGTTCCGGCACAGCGACCGCGTGATCGGGCACCTGACCCTCGGCGGGCCCGCCCCGTCGGCGCCGCCCGCGGTGGCGGTCGACGCGCTGGCCGCGGCCCACCCGCGCGAGCTGGACCCGGCCGGGCTGCACGCCTGGTTCGCCACGAAGGGCATGGAGTACGCCGGGCCGCTGCGCTCGGTCACGGCCGTCCGCTACGGCCCCGACGGCGTCGTCGCCCGGATCGCGCCCGACGGCGACCGCTTCACCCGCACGGTCGCCGCCGTCGACGCCGCGCTGCAGAGCATGGCGGTGCTGACGCTGGTCGACCCGACCGCGCCGGGCTCGACGCTGCTGCCGGTGGCCGTGCAGCGGGTGGTGGCCCACGCGGACCCCGCGGCCGCCGCCCTCGTGCATCTGCGGGCCGACCCGCTCGACGGCGACGGCACCCGGCCGGCCCGCATGGCGCTGCTCGACGACGACGGCCGCGTGCTGCTGACGCTCGACGGCGTGCGGTTCCGCGCGGTGCCCGACGTCGCGGTGGACGCCGCACCCCCGACTCCCGTTCACGCGCCCGCGCCGCCCGTCCCCGCGCGCGCCGTCGCGGAGCCGGTGGTCGTCGAGCTGGTGCGCACGGTGCTGCGCGACCCGTCGATCACGGCGACGAGCGCGCTCGCCGCGGCCGGCATGGACTCGATGCTGGCCACGCTTGTGGCGGCCGAGATCAGCACGACGCTCGATGCCGCCGTGTCCCCGGTCGACGTGCTCGACGCGCGCGACTGCCGCGCCCTCACCACCGCCGTGGCCGGGCTGCTGCGGGCGCCGCGCCCGGCGGCCACCGCGCCGGCCGAACCGCAGCACACTGCGCCGCCGCAGACTGCACCCCAACCGAACGTCCCGGCTTCGACCGGGACGCCGCCGACCGGAACGCCGCCGACCGCGGCCGAGGCGACACCGGCCGGGCCGGGCGCAACCGGGCCGATCGGGGCGGCGCCGACCCTACCGACCGCGCCGCGCCGCGAGACCGTCGCGGTCCCGGACGACCGGGACCGCAGCCGCGACGTGGCCGTCATCGGCCTGTCCTGCGCGCTGCCGGGCGCCGCGGATTCCCACGGTCTGTGGTCACTGCTCCACGCGGGCGGCAGCGGGGTGGGCCCCGCGCCGGAGTTCCGCTGGGAGGGCGGGCCTTCCGCGCCGCCGATGGGCGGGTTCCTCAGCGACATCGACGAGTTCGACGCGCGGTTCTTCGGCTTCTTCCCCAAGCAGGCCGAGGTGCTCGACCCGCAGGCGCGCTGGCTGCTGCGCACGGCGTGGGAGGCGCTGGAGTCGGCGGGCATCGCCCCGACGGCGGCGCCGCGGCGGACCGGGGTGTTCGTCGGGGCGAGCTACCAGCACTACCGCGAGTACAACATCGAACGCGAGCTCGACGCCGCGAGCGGCCTGGGCAACCACAACGCCTTCCTGGCCAACCGGATCAGCTGGTTCCTCGACCTGCACGGCCCGAGCATGACCATCGACACCCTCTGCTCGTCGTCGCTGGTCGCCCTGCACACCGCCGTCCGCAGCCTGCGCGACGGTGAGTGCGAGGCGGCGATCGTCGCCGGGGTCCGGCTCGCGGTCTCGCCGCTGCACTACACCGCGATGCGCAACCTGCGGGCGCTGTCGCCCACCGGGTCGTCGAAGGCGTTCGACAACGACGCCGACGGGTTCGTCCCCGGCGAGGGCGTCATCACGCTGATCCTCAAACCGCTGCGGGCCGCGCAGGCCGACGGTGACCGCATCCACGGCGTCGTCCGGGGCACCGCGGTCAACCACGGCGGGCGCACCAACGGCCTCACGGTGCCGCACAGCGCCGCGCAGCAGGAGGTGATCACCGACGCACTGGCCGACGCCGGGGTCCACCCCGACACCATCGGGATGCTGGAGGCCCACGGCACCGGCACCTCGCTGGGCGACCCCGTCGAGATCGAGGGGCTGACCCGGGCCTGGCGCCACCACACCGACCGCACTCAGTTCTGCGCGATCGGCAGCCTCAAGACCAACATCGGCCATCTCGAACCGGCCGCCGGGCTGGCCGGGCTGGCCAAGATCCTGCTGTCCCTGCACCACGAGACGATCCCGCCGACCCTGCACATCGGCCGCCCCAACGACCACATCCGCTTCGAGCAGACCCCCTTCTACCCGGCCACCGGCCCGGTCCGCTGGGTGCGCAACGGGACACCGCGCCGGGCCGCGGTCTCCGCGTTCGGCATGGGCGGGGTCAACGCCCACGTCATCGTGGAGGAGGCCCCGGCCCGGGACCCGCGCCCCGCGATCGGCCCGCGCGACCACGTGCTGCGCGTCAGCGCCGCCACCGAGGAGGGGGTCCGGGCGCTCGCTCTCGCCTACGCGGTGCGCCTGGCCGGCTCGGCCGACGACACCGAGACCGCCGACCTGGTCCACACGGCCAACGTCGGGCGGGCCGAGCTGACGTTCCAGACGGCGGTCCGCGGGCACGGCGCCGACGAGCTGGCCGCCGCGCTGCGCACCGTGGCCGACGGGCTCGTCCCGGTGGCCCGGACCGATGACGACGGGGCCGACACCCCGGTGGAGCAGGACGCGGCCACGGTGGTCGCGGCCGTCCGCCGCGGCGTGACCGGCATCGACTGGGCGGCGCTGTCCGCGCCCGGTGCCCGCACCGCCGACCTGCCGACGCACCCCTTCGTCCGCGACCGGCACTGGACCCGCGAGTCGGCGGTCGTCCTCGCCCCGGCGGCCGCCCTCGCCGCGACCACGGCGACGGCGATCACCACCCCGGTGGCGGTGGCCACTGCGCCGGCCGCCGCCCTGCCGACCGTCACAGCGCTCCCGGCGCTCACAGCGCTCTCGGCCGTCACTCCGCTCCCGACCGTCGAACCGCCGGCGGAGACCGGGGCGGTGATTGGCACGCCGGTGCTCACCACCCCGGTGACCGTCGCGTCGCGGGCGGCCGCCGTCCGCACCGTGTGGGAACCCGCCACGGACCCGGTCCCGACCGGGACGGACCAGCCCGTGCGGGTGGTCGCCGGATCGCCGATCGCCGCGGAGGCCGTGACGGCCGCGCTGCGTGCCGCCGGGATCACCGTCTTGCCCGGCGACGCGACCGCGCCGGGCTCCGGCCTCGTGGCCGTCCCGGACCTCGACCACCCCGACACCGACGGCCCCACGACCGCGGAGTTCTGGACGCGCCTGCGCGAGCTCGGCGGGCTGGCGCCCGGTGCGCCGGTGCTCTGGGCCGAGCACCGCGCGGTCGCCGTCACCGACGGGGAACGCGCCGCGCTGCGACCCTCGGCGGCGGCCCGGCTCGGCGCCGTCCGCGCGGCGGGCGCGGAAGCGAAGCTCTCCGTCACCACCGTCGATCTCCACCCGGCCGACCCGCCGGCGCGACGCGCCGCCCAGGTCGCGGCCGAGTTGCGGTCTGCGGGCGACGGTGCCGTCGCCTACCGGGGCGGGCGGCGCCTGCAGCCGCGGACCCGCGCGCTGGGCGCCGGCCCGGAGCGGCCCCACGTCCCGGACGGATCGGGCTTCTACCTGGTCACCGGCGGCCTGGGGGCGGTCGGCCGCGAGCTGGTCGCCGAGCTGGCCGCGTCGGGCGCGGGGGCCGTCGGCATCATCGGCCGCTCCGCGGTGTCCGAGCTGCCGGCGCTGCTCCCGGCCGGTACCGCCACCGACGTCGGCTACCTGCCGGCCGACGCCACCGACGCGGCCTCGCTGGACGCGGCGATCGACCGGTTCGGTGAACGCTGGGGCCGGCTGCGGGGGGTCGTGCACTGCTCGGGCGGGGTCAACCCGTTCGGTGCCGTGCGCCGCCGCTCGGCCGACGACGCCGAGCGGGTGCTCGCACCGAAGGTCGCGGGTTCGGAGAACGTCGTGCGCCTGGCCAGGGCCCGCGGGGCCGACTTCGCGGTGCTCGTGTCGTCGATCGCGGGCGTGCTCCCGGCCGCGGGCTGCGGCGTCGTCGACTACGCGATGGCCAACGCCCACCAGCTCGCGCTCGCCGAGCGGGAGCACGGCGCGGCGATGGCGGTGACGGCACACGCCTGGCCGAACTGGACCGGTACCGGCATGGCGGCCGACGCCACGTTCGCCGCGGAACACTCGCTGAGCCCGGCGAAGGCGCGCCGCGCGTTCATCGCGCACCTGGTGACCGGCGGGGCCGTGATCCTGCCGGGCGGCCCGGCGCGGCTCGCCCCGGCCGCTGCACCCGAGCCCCAGCACGTCCCGGCAACCGACGGCGACATCGACGGCCAGGTGCGGGCGGCGTTCCTCGACGTGCTCGGCGAGGACCCCGGCGACGCCGAGATGGCCCGCCTGGGCCTGGACTCGGTGACCATCGCCGAGCTCACCGCGGCCGTCGAGCGCCGGACGGGCCACAGCACCGACCCGTCGGTCCTGATGCGGGCCCGCACCGTGGCCGACCTCGTGTCAACCCTCGCCGGGCCCGGCACCGCGGTGCCCACCCCGCGCCCGGCGGCCGATCTAGCACCGGCGGGGCCGACGGGCTCGCTCGGCGTACTGCTCATGTCCCTGATCGACGACGACCTGGTCGACGCGGCACCCCGCGCCGACGGCGGCCGCTGACATGCACGAGAACAGGAGAGGCGTGACGGACGCGGACGCACGCATCGCAGTGATCGGCCTGGCCGTCCGGCTACCGGGCGCGGAGGACACGACGGATCTGGGGTGGATGCTCGGGCGCGAGAGCGTCGAGGTCGACGAGGTGCCCGTCAGCCGCTGGGGGCGGGACCTCTACCTCGGCGAGCACGGCCACCAGGGCACCCACCACCGGGGGGCGTTCCTGCAGGACCCCTTCTCCTTCGACCACCACGGGTTCGGCCTCTCCGCCGACGACGCGGTGCTGCTCGACCCCCAGCACCGGCTGATGCTGGAGGTCGGCGGCCGCGCGCTGGAGGACGCCGGGTACCTGGGCGTGCGACGTCGGCTGCGGGCCGGGGTGTTCGTCGGGGCCCGGATGAACTCCTACGGGTTCGACCAGGGCCGCGGCCTGTCGCCGGACTGGGCGGCCGGCACGGTGACCGGAGCGGTCAGCGGGCGGCCCGTCCCGGCTGCGCTGTGGGGCCGCTCGCAGAACTTCGCAGCCGCCTGGCTGTCGGACCGGTTCGACCTCGCCGGCCCGAGCCTCGTCGTCGACACCGCCTGCTCGTCGTCGCTGACGGCGCTGTGGCTCGCCTGCCAGAGCCTCGACGCCGGCAGCTGCGAGCTGGCCGTCGTCGGCGGGGTCGACCTGCTGATCGACCCCCTGACATTCGTCCTGCTCTCCCGCACCGGCGCGCTGTCGGCCGACGGCCTGTGCCGCACCTTCGACGAGCGGGCCGACGGGTACGTCCCCGGCGAGGGCGCGGTGGCGCTCGTGCTCAAGCCGATGGCCGCGGCGCTGGCCGACGGCGACCCGGTCCTCGGCGCGATCACCGGGGTCGGGGTGAACAACGACGGCTCGACGATGGGCGTCACCACCCCCAACCTGGACGCGCAGGTAGAGCTGCTGGAGTCGGTGTACTCCCGCGTCGACCCGGCCACGGTGCAGCTGGTCGAGGCACACGGCACCGGCACGGCCATCGGCGACCCGATCGAGGTGCGCGCCCTCACCGAGGTCTTCGGGCGCCACGGGGTGCCCCGGGGGTCGGTGGCGCTGGGCTCGCTCAAGCGCCGGATCGGACACCTGCACTCGGCGTCCGGCCTGGCCGGGCTGGCCAAGGTCGTCTCTGGCCTGCGCGACGTGACGCTGGCCGGCACTCCCGTGGAGCGACCGAACGCGCGGCTGTGCCTGGACACCTCGCCGTTCCACCTCCCCCCGCACCCGGCGCAGTGGCCGGACGCCGCGGTGCGCCGGGCCGGGGTGAGCGCGTTCGGCTTCGGCGGCACGAACGCGCACGTCGTCGTGGAGGCGGTCGACCTCCCCGCGACCGCGTCGGTGCCGCCGCGCACCCACGTCCTGACGCTGTCGGCGGCCACCGCCCACGGGCTGCGGGAGCTGGTGGCGCAGTGGCTGGAGTTCCTGCCCACCGTCGACGGGTCGCTCGCCGACGTGTGCGCGACGAGCCGCCTCGCCCGGCCGCACCGCGCCGAACGGGTGGCCGTGACCGGCACCGACGCCGACGAGCTGGCCGCCGCGCTGCGCCGGTGGCTGCTGCGCCCCGGGCCGGACGCCACGCCCACCGGTCGGACCGTGCCGGTACGGCCCGTTGCGGGCGCGGCCCCGCCGGCCTGGCTCCCCGTGCTGCGCCGCACCTGCGCGCCGGTCGACGAGGTCGTCGCGGCGTTCGAGTCGGCCGTGGACCGACCTCTGGAGGCGTTCGCCGGACGGCTGCTCCAGGTCTGCACCGGGGTCTCGCTCGCCGTGGCGCTGCGGGCGGCCGGGGTGCCCGAGCACGCGGTCGACCTCCCGCCCGGGTGGGCGCCGGTCGCCGACTTCACCCACGGTCGCGCCACGCTCGACGACGCGCTCGGCACGGTGCTCGGCGCGCAGCCCGGCACCTCCGACGGCCGTCCCGACGAGCTGTGCGCACGGCTGGCCGGGGCGGGCGACGAGGCCGCGGTGGACGCCGTGCTCGCCGCGGTCCTCGCCGCCGTGCACGCCTGCGGCGAGGACGTCGACTGGGCCGCCCACCGGCGCGACGTGCCGTTCCGGCGGTGCCTGCTGCCCGCGGCCCAGCCCGAGGGGCCCGCGCTGGACCTGCGCGAACCGCTCCGCTCCGCCGACCCCGGCGGCCCGGTCACGTTCGACTCCGGCTCCCCCGAGCAGGGCTACGTGTTCAGCAGGCTGTTCGGGGCGGGCGAGACCCCGATCGCCCAGCACGCGGTCTACCGGACCCTCATGCCCCCGGGCGTCGCGTGGTTCGACTTCCTCCGCCAGGGCGTGCTCAGCGCAGGCCGCGAGTTCGGCGGCATCGCCGACCTCCTGTTCCACCGCCCGCTGATCCCAACCGGCGCCACCCGGGTCGTCGGGCGTGTCGAGCCGGGCGGGCGATTCGTCGTGGAGGACGCCGGGGGCGGCGCGCCGTACGTCAGCGGGCGGTTCACCGACGGTCCCGCCGCCGCGCGCGGCCCAGTGCCGGTCGGCGACCTGCTCGCCCGGTGCGGGCGCACGCACGCCGGCTCCGGGATCTACCGCTGGCTGCGCCGCATCGGCTACCACCACGGCCGCTACTACCGGAACATCTCGTGGGTCGCGGGGCTGCCCGGCGGCGGCACCCTGGCCCGTATCGAGGGCGGGCGCCAGCGCGAGCTGAACCCGCCGGGGGTCGCGCTGTACCCCGGGCTGCTGGACAGCGTCACCATCGCCGCGATCGACCCCGGCGACCCCGCGTTCGGCGCGGAGGACGCCTCGGCGTTCATCCCGCTCTCCGCGGGCGGGATCGACGTCCACGGCCCGCTCGACGGCGCCGCGTTCGTGCACACCGAGGTGGCGTTCTGGAACGCCGAGGCGTGCCGGGTCACCCAGACCGTCACCGACGACGAGGGCCGCGTACTGCTCGTGCTGCGCGACATCTCCTCCAAGCGGGTCCCGGCGGACGCCTTCGGTGGCAGGACGGGCGACGCACCGCAGGCACCCGCGACCGCTCCACCGGCCCCCGCGACCGACTCCTCGGCGCCATCCGCGACCGGCTCCGGGACCACCTCCCCGGCGGCGACGCCCGCCGTCGCCGACCCGGCTCCCCCGGTGCTCGCCCCGGATCCCGGCCCCGCAGCCGGTCCGGGGCCGGAGTCGCCGCCCCCGCGCCTCGGGGTGGCCCGCCCGACCGGCACCGGCTCCCCCGCCGCCGCGGCCCTGGCCTGGTTCCTGCGGGAGTCGGGCACCGCGCCGGAGCACGCCGACACCGAGTTCCTGTCCGCCGGGTTCGACTCGGTCGGGCTCGTCGCACTCAGCGAGGCGCTCAGCCGCGACCACGGCCTC
>Ga0136610_1000223_pt1 | contig 15225 bp, 12 predicted proteins | sample AntDrymUQ1342206_2_FD_104804 | JGI IMG/M metagenome (GOLD analysis project Ga0136610, IMG submission 104804) | Polar desert sand microbial communities from Dry Valleys, Antarctica - metaG UQ134 (22.06) | ecosystem: Environmental > Terrestrial > Soil > Desert | place: Antarctica: Dry Valley...
AAGGTGGACCGCGAAGAGCGTCCCGATCTCGACGCCATCTACATGGAAGCTGTTCAGGCCATGACGGGCCAGGGGGGCTGGCCGATGACGATGTTTCTGACACCGCAAGGCGCGCCGTTCTACGGAGGCACCTACTTCCCGCCTATGGACCGCGGCCAGATGCCTTCGTTTCGCCGGGTCCTGACCGCGGTCGCAGGCTGGTGGAAGGATCAACGCGCCGAGCTCAACGAGCGCGGGGCGGCCCTCGTGGGACAGATGAACGCGCTGGTGCGGATGCAGCCTTCGACCGAGCCGATCGGTGACGCCATCCTCGCGACGGCTTTCGAGAGACTGAGATCGGCCTTCGATCCCAATTTCGGGGGCTTCGGCGGTGCGCCCAAGTTTCCCCAGCCGATGACCATCGACCTCCTCATGCGCCTAGCGTCGGGCGGTCACACGCCCGCATCGGACATGGCCGCCACGACTTTGGATGCCATGGCCGCAGGCGGCATGTTCGATCAGCTCGGCGGCGGCTTCAGCCGTTACTCGGTCGACGCTCACTGGATCGTGCCGCACTTCGAAAAGATGCTCTACGACAACGCCCAGCTGCTCCGAACCTACGCTCGCTCGTGGCAGGCGAAGCGGTCTGAGCGCCACCGCGCCGTAGCAGAGGCCACGGCACGCTGGATGCTCACCGAGATGCGCGACCCGGCCGGAGGCTTCTGGTCGTCGCTCGACGCCGATTCGGAGGGCGAAGAGGGCAAGTTCTACGTATGGTCGCTCGACGAGGTGAGCGATGCCGCCGGCGATGATGCAGGAGTTGCCGTTGCCCACTTCGGACTTACGGCAGAGGGCAACTTCGAGGGCGTCAACATCCCGGTCTTCGCCGGGGGAGGGGACCCGGCAGCGGTCGAACGGGCGCGCCGCTCGCTACTCGAAAAAAGGAGCCTGAGAACTCGCCCGGCCACCGACGCAAAGGTGCTCACCGCCTGGAACGGCCTTGCCGCCTCTGCGCTGGCAGAGGCCGGGGGCGCCCTCGGTCATCCGGAGTGGGCGCGCGCGGCTGAGGAGGCGATGCGCTTCGTGCTTGCGAGGCTGCGCGTCGATGGACGCCTTATGCGCTCTTACCGGGATCTCGAAGGCGAGCGGGGGGCCTCGGTCAGACATCTCGGCTACTGCGAAGACTATGCGTTCGTGCTCGAGGCGTGCTTGTCGCTCTACGAAGCCACCGGCCAAATCGAATGGCTTGCAGAGGCGCGCTGGACCGCCGACGAGGCCGTGCGTCTGTTCCTCGACCGTGACGGGGGTGGTTTCTTTACAACGGGATCAGACGCTCCGCAGCTCGTGACACGCTCGAAGGACTTCATCGACAACGCCGTGCCCTCGGCCAACTCGGTGATGGCCCTTGAGCTGCAACGACTTGCGACCTTCACAGGCGACCGCTCTTACGAGGAGCACGCGCTTGCGATCGTCCGGCTCATGCTCGATGCCACGGTCAGGTCCCCGATGGCGTTCGGCCATCTGCTCGGCGCGGTTGACTTCTACCTCAGCACGCCGGCAGAGATCGTGATCCTAGGTGAGCTTCAGCAACCCGACACCATGGCGCTGCTGACGGAGGTTCACGACCGCTTCATGCCCAACAAAATCGTGATCGTTGCCGCCGAGCCGACCGGGGAGATACCCCTGCTCGAGGGCCGGTCAAAGCTCGGCGGCAGGGCGACTGCCTACGTCTGCCGCAACGGAACCTGTAAGGCCCCCGTCAGCTCCCGCGCGGCGCTGGCCGCCCAGCTCACAGCACCGTGACCACGCCGTCAGGTGAGCCGTCCGGGCCCCGCGGCGTGCGCGTCAATCGCTCGCTCACGATCCCGGAAGGCGAGCTCGAGCTGAGGTTCTCGCCGTCGGGGGGGCCTGGAGGTCAGCATGCGAACAAGGTCGCGACCCGCGCCGAGCTCACGTGGAACATCGCCGGCTCGAACGCCCTCGATGAGGATCGCCGCGCCCGGTTGCTTGCCAGGCTTGCGCCGCGCCTCGACGCCTCGGGTGCACTGCGCATCACAAGCGACACGCACCGCTCGCAGCTCCGCAATCGCAAAGACGTGCTCGACCGGCTTGCTCGAATCGTGGCCGAAGGGCTCAGGGCCGAAAGGAAGCGAACCAAGACCACACCAACCAGGGCATCCAAAGAGAAGCGGCTGCGCGCCAAGAGGAAGCGGCGCGAAGTCAAGGACCTTCGCAGACAGCCGGACGGAGAATAAGCCGCGGCCCTGCCGCCGTCCGTCCCCATCACGCGCGCGCGGGGGACACCGGCGCATGGCTCGAAATGACGGCCTCAGCGAGAGGCATGAGGCACGCCTTCAGTCGCGAGTTGGAGCAGTCGTTCTGCGGTGCGCTCCCACGACCACGCCGTGCGCGCCACTTCGGCGACGCCGGCGCTCAGCTCTGCGCGCTCCCCCGGTTGGAGCGACAAGATTCCGTCGATCGCCCGCGCGAGATCCTCGATGGGGTCGGCGGGATCGAAGCTCAAGAGCCCGGGGCGGCCGAGGTGCTCCTCAAGCGTCACGCCCACCTCACCGATGCCCGAATGCCTTGGCACGACCGGAAGCACCGCGCAGGCAGCCGCCTCGGCGGCGACCATTCCGAATGCCTCGGGCACGATAGACGGCACGACGAGCACGTCCCATCCGGCAAGGACGGGTGCAAGTGCATCGTGCTCGAGCCGTCCCGGCCACTCGACGTCGATCCCGCCCGCTCGTTCGTAAAAGCCGTCGTCATCGCCCCTGCGCTCCAGGAATCGGAGGAGATGCTCGAGCGGGTGCCCATCCCCGCGGCGTACGATCTCGGTCACCATCCTGCGGTCACCTCCGTGCAGCGCGTCCCACAGCCGTCTGAGCTCCTCGGCGTAGCCGCCGAAGCCGACGACGACGCCCTCGAGATCCTGTGGTGCGGTCCTGCATAGCGCTGCAAGGAAGTGGTGCACGCCCTTCGCAACGATGAGCTTGCCGACGTAGCCGATCTTCGCTGCCCGGCCCTGCGAACGGTCGCTGGGCTTGAACAGTTCGATATCAGAGCCAGGGCTGACCACTGCGGACTTGTCGATCCAACCGGGCACAACCCTGCCGGCGGCCTCGACCATGTAACGGCTGCCGCCAACCACCGCTATTGCGGCGGAGAGGCCCTCGGTTGCGTAGCGCAGGTACCTGTCCTGGAGCCTCACCGCGTACTCAAGCCCGCTTCCGTGCAGCTTCGCGACATAGCTCTTGCCGGTCGCGGCGCACGCCTGCTTGGCGATATAAGGCCCCATGACCTCGTGGCCGGTGATGATGGCGTCGGGATCGAAGTCCTCGATGGCCGTGACGAGGGCCGTGATGTTCGCATTGGTGTAGGCGTCAAGCTCAACCTCTGAGAGATCGACGAAGAGCTTGGTCGTGAATCCCTCGTAGAAATCGTAGACGAACACGGGCAGCATCCCGCGGATCGAAGGGCGCACCACGCGACACCGTCCCGGCCCCCGCACAGCACCCGTTGGGCTCGTCGCATAGGAGCGGTTGGAGCCTTCGAAATCGCCTGCACCGTCAACGAAGTCGAAACCGGCCGCATCTCGATCCTGGCAAAGGAGCAAAACATCGTGGCCCATGGCGCGCCACCGCTTTGCGATGTTGGCCGTGTACAGGTTGGAGCCGGTCCCGGACAACAGATAGCCATGCCACAACAACACCTTCACCTCCGATACCCTACGTGGCGCCGACTTACGGGGCCACAAGACAAAACGGCGCCGGTCTGCCGATGTCATGACTCCGCCCTGGTGCGGGCAAGGGCGCGCCTCGCACCACTAAACTCGCCCGGTGCCACTCGACAACGCGCTGCGCTACGCGCTTCGCAACTTCTCGACGTTGTTCCTCGTTGCCGCCCTTGTCACCGTTCCCCTTCAGCTTGCTTACAGCTTCGTTTACAGAGATGTCGTCGCGGTCGGTGAGCTCCACGAGTTCATCGCAGAGCTCCCCCAAGGACGGAAGGTTGCAAATGTGGGCCGGGGCCGCCTCGAAGAGTCTCGCGACGTCTGGCTCGGCCTCGCACTCCTCGAGCTTGTTCTCGTCCCGCTCGGCATCAGGGCAACGGCCCGAGTCGTGGCCGTCGACGCCGCAGGGGGCCTCCCCGGCGTTCTCGACGCCTGGGGGCACGCCCTGTCCCCGCGGCGCGGGCCGTGGCCGCCGTGGCCCTGGGCGGGGGCCGGGCGCCTTGGCGCCATCGCCGGCGGGTTCTTGATCGCAGTTGCCGTCGGCTGGCTCACCCAGACCATCGGCTTGATTCTGGCCGAGCTCTTCGGCGTAGCGCGACCGTGGCTCTGGGCGGGCCTCACGCACGGGGTCGCCCTCGCCGCCGGGGCCCCGTGGGCGCTCGTCGTCTTCGTCTCTTCTGCTTACAAACCGTCATCAACCGAGCGCGGATGGTCCTCTTCGCCCCAGGATGTGCCATAGTTGGAAGGAACTTCCTGACAACTGGGGTGGAAGAGGGGGAATCGTGGACAAGCTCGAGGCAACCGAGGCGGCGCGGCTTGCGCCAAGGGGCGAGACCTGGCGCACCGTGGCCGACGGCCACAAGAAGAGCGTGCGCGCCATCCAGGAGCGCGCCCGCCAGAAGAGGCTGCGCTATCTCCTCTACACCAACCTCGTGATCCTTGCCTACCTCGGCAAGCGCCTGCTCGAGGGGCACCCGGTCGCCTTCGGCCTCCCACACCTGGGGGCCGACGCGATGCTGTGGCTGTTCCCGGTGATCTTGATAGTGATGATGGGCGGGGTTCTCCTTCTCCCCCTCGCAAGCGGGCGCTCCCCTCACATCAAGTTCAGCCCTGAGGAGATCGGGATCGGCTTCGCCGACGTGAGGGGAATCGACAACGTGCTCGAGGAAGTGACTCGCACGCTGCAAATCTTCCTCACCTACAAGAGCTTCAGGGACGAGCTCGGCGGGAACCCCAGGCGCGGCATCCTCTTCGAGGGGCGGCCGGGGACGGGCAAGACGCATCTCGCCAAAGCGATGGCCGCCGAAGCAGGGGTGCCTTTCTTTTTCGTGTCGGCCCCCGCGTTTCCGAGCATGTGGCACGGGATGACGGCGATGAAGATACGCCGCTTCTTCAAGACGCTAAAGAAAGCCGCGCGCAAGCACGGGGGTGCAATCGGGTTCATCGAGGAGATCGATGCGGTCGGCGCCTCCCGCGGGGGTGGGGTCGACGCCAGCACCGAGTACGGCGGTGGGGCTTCCTCGGTGCTGCGCATGGTCAGCCCAGGCTCTGAGGGAATGGTGAATGAGCTGCTCGTGCAGCTGCAGTCATTCGACGCGCCCCTCCTTGGCGGACGGATCAGGAACTGGTTCGTCGACATCGCCAACCTGCTAATGCGGCCCGAGCATCGCTTCAAGAAGTCGCCTCCCGACTACAGCAACGTTCTGATCGTCGGCGCCACCAACAGGGCCGAGGCTTTGGACGCAGCGCTTCTCCGCCCCGGCCGCTTCGATCGCACCCTGTACTTCGATCTCCCGTCGCGCAGCGGGCGCCGGGAGCTGATCGACTACTTCCTCACCCGGCGCGCCCACACCGCCGAGATGGACCGTGAGGATCTGCGCGAGGAGCTCGCCTCCATGACCCTCGGCTATTCACCGGCGATGCTCGAGCATGTTCTCGACGAAGCCCTCGTGTGGTCGATCCGCGACGGGCGCCGAGCGCTCACCTGGCGTGACGTGCAGCAGGCGCGTTTGTCGGAGGAGATCGGTCTCGCGCAGCCTGTTGCCTATACCGAGAGGGAGCGGCGGCTCATCGCCACTCACGAGGCAGGCCACGCCACGGCTGCCTATCTGTGCGCCAAAGAGCGCAAGCTCGAGGTCCTTTCGATCATCAAACGGCGGCAGGCACTTGGGCTGCTTGCACACTCCGACCTCGAAGAGCGCTTCACGAAGACGAAGTCTGAGCTCGAGTCGACGCTCAAGGTCGCCCTTGCCGGCATGGCCGCCGAGGAGATCTTCTTTGGCGAGTCCGGCACAGGGCCCTCGTCGGACCTGGCCGCGGCCACGGCGCTCGTCGCCCAGATGGTTGGGCTTTACGGCATGGGCGACTCTCTCGTCTCGTATGACGCGGTCAACAACGGCGGACACTCGGCACCGAACATCGTCGCCAAGGTGCTCAGCACCGATGCGGGCAAGAATGAGGTCGACGGAATCCTCAAGAGTCATAAGGATCAGATCGCCTATCTCATCGAGATCAACCGGCATCTCGTTGAGGCGTTGAGGGATGCTCTCATCGATCATGAAGAGCTGCTCGGGGACGAGATCCTTTCGGTGCTGAGGAAGGCCGGGGCGGCGCACCCGAACCGCCACCCCGTTACGGCCGGCGCTTAGAGCCCTCCAAAGAGATCGTCTTCTATGCGATCCGGGTTCGGGAGCGGGTCTACAAGCGTGTAGTCCTCCCACGGATAAACCTTCTTCTGCAGTTCGTCGGGGATCGCGAACCAGAACCCGTCGGGGTCGATCTGGGTTGCATGTGCAAGCAGTGCCTTGTTGCGCAGCTCGATGTAATCGTGAACGTTTATCTGCGTGGTGATGTTCGGCTCGGTGAATCCGCTCTTGGTCCACTCCTCCATTCGCTCGGCAAAGGGGCTGACCATGCCCTCGGCCAGCGCCGCCTCGTGAAGAGCCGAGATCCGGCGCATGGTGAACGACGCGAAGTGATAAAGCTTCGAAGGGCGCCACGGCGAGCCGGCGCCTGGATGCTCGTCGGGATCCCCGGCTTGGTGGAATGCGAGGTCGCCGAGCTCGTTCACGCGCAGATGATCCGGATGGGGATACCCCGGGGAGTCGTCGTAGCCGATGACGATCTCCGGCCTCTCGGCTCGGATGATCTCGACGATGCGCGCGGTTGCCTCGACGGGGTCGGCGTTGCAGAAAGCCTCGGGCCTGTTGTTGGCGTCCGAGTCCGGCATCCCAGAGTCCCTGTAGCCCAGCATGTAGACCCTGGCGACACCAAGGATGTCACAGGCCGTCTCGAGCTCCGCCTTTCTGATCTCGGTCATGCGCTCCTTGATTCCAGGACGATCCATACGGGGATTGATGACGTCGCCCTCCTCTCCCCCCGTCGCACAGACAAGCACAACCCTGCAGCCCTTGTCTGAGTAGCGCGCCATGGTGGCCGCCCCCTTGGAAGACTCGTCGTCGGGATGGGCATGCAGAATGAGGATGCAGCGTTGTTTGTCGATCATCGCTTGTAGGCTAACGCCCATGTCCGAGGCAGGAACGCGCCGCCATTCGACACGCGCCGGCGAACCACGCGCTGCGTCCGACTACTTCGACAGAGCCCGCTCGATCGCCTCCGTTGCGCTGGTTATGGCCGCCATCGCCGCGATCGCGGGCTCACTGCTCGACTGGGTCACGATCGTGCCCCCGCCCGGGCTGCGGCCGGGGGCCGACTTCGGCGGCGCGCCGGTTGAGGCCCCCGTGGTCACCCTGCCATTCTCGGGACTCGAAGCGGGTGATGGCCGCTGGGTCATCGGGGCCGGAGTCGTTCTGCTCGTCGCCGCGATCCTCCTCGTACTGCGCCAGCGGAGCTTCTATGCGTGGATGGGCTTGCTTGCCTCAGTAGTGATCGGCTCGATTGCGTTTGCGGACTTCAGGGCCATCGGCGATTCGGCGTCGTCGTTGTCCCGGCGCATGGACATAGTCGGCGATGCGCGGCCTGCGGCCGGAATCGTGCTTGTGGCGATTGGCGCGCTCGTGGGTCTCGTCGCCTCGGCAGCCGGGGTTGCGGCTTCTCCCAGAGACGGTTAGCGGAATCTCGGCATCAGCGAGATCACGTTGGCCGCGTAGTGCTGCTGTTCGGCGGTCAGTTCGGCCCCCACGTTGCCCGGTCCCGTAAAGTAGGCGGCGAGGGCCCTTTTGAGGGTGGGCATCTGGTCGCCCATATGCCTCAGATACATGACGCCGAGACGGACGTTGTCGTCGGCGGCGCTGAGGTCGAGCCCGCCCCCGCCAAGGCTCGTGTTGACGAAGTCGGCGGTGTCCGGCATCACCTGCATAACCCCGACAGCACCGGCGCTCGACACAACGTCCTGCTGCCAGCCGCTCTCCTGCCACGCGACCGCCTTGGCGAGCGCCACCTCGACGCCGTGGGAGCGCGCATGCCGCTCGAGAGAGGCTTCGACGTTGGCGGCCGGAACCGCTTGGGGCGCCCGCGGTCCGGCCGTTGGGGCGGCCCCCGAGAGGGCGGGCACCCGCAAGGACGATCCGGCGACGATGAAGTTGACGTCTTTGATCTGATTCATGCGAGCCAGCGCCTTCACGGCGGTTCCGTAGCGGGCGGCGATTGAGGACAGCGTCTCGCCGGGGGCCACCATGTGGGTCGAGCTGACCCTGACCCTGGCCGGGACCCTCAGACGCTGACCGGCGATGATCAAGTTGGGATCCCTGAGGTTGTTGGCCGCTGCCAGCGCCGCGACGGTCGAGCCAAAGCGGGCGGCGATGGAGGACAGGGTCTCGCCCCTCCGGACCTCATAGGTCGCGGCACGCGCCGGCCCGGCGATCCACAGCGCCGTCGCTGTGCCTACGACCACCGGCGTCCGCTTCTTGGGCCGCGCCCTGAGGTGCCTGCCTCGGTACCGAGCCATGCTCACTATGCCCCCAATGGTTTACAGGAGGCACGACAATGAACAAAAACATCTCCAAAGTCAAGCAAGCCGAGCAACCGGAAGGGCGGGGAGGGTAGATTACGGGATGTGTGAGCCCTAGAGTCGCTCCACGGCGTAGCCCTCCGAGCCGAGGCGGGCTGTCAGCTCCTCGATGTGGGGTATGCCCCTGGTCTCGACGTAGAGCGTGACCTCGACCTCCCCGAGATGAGCGTCTATCCCTTCGCGCGCATGGCCCACTCCGACGAGATTGGCGCCGAGCTCGGCTATCAAGCCGATCAGCCGGTAGAGCTCTCCGGGACGGTCGGCGAGGCGCGTCTTGAAGGCAAAGTAGCGACCCGACGAGCTGAGCCCGAACCGCAGGACGGTCACAAGCAGGAGTGGGTCCACATTGCCGCCCGAGAGCACGACCACGACGGGAGGCTCGAGCCCGCCGAGACCGGCAAGCGCAGCCGCTATCCCGGCAGCGCCCGAGGGCTCGAGCACCAGCTTCATCCGCTCGGCGGCGAACACGGTCGCCTCTGCGAGCTGATCGTCGGTCACGCACACGACCTCGTCGACGAGCTCCTTGACGTGGCCGAAGGTAAGGACCCCCGGGGAGTTGGCGGCGATGCCGTCGGCGATCGTCGACATCCGCTCAAGCGTCACGGGCTCACCCGCCTCGAGCGAGGGGGGAAAGGCGGCGGCCCCTGCGGCCTGCACGCCCACGATGCGCACCGACTTCTTGAGGCCCCGGAGCGAGGCGGCGACCCCGGAGATCAGCCCGCCGCCGCCGACCGGCACCACAACGGTCGAGAAGTCGTCGAGCTGCTCGGCAATCTCGCACCCCACCGTGCCCTGCCCGGCAATGATGTGAGGATGCTCGAAAGGGGGCACGAACACCGCTCCCGATTCCTCGGCGTGCGCGTGCGCAGCCTCATAAGCGGCGCCGAAGTCTCTGCCGGTGAGGACGACCTCAGCGCCGTAGCGCTTGGTCGCCTCGACCTTGGGAAGGGAAGCGACCTCAGGCATGAACAGCGTCGCTCGTGCTCCCAGGAGGGACGCTGCAAGCGCAACCCCCTGGGCGTGATTGCCCGCTGAAGCGGCAACGACGCCGGCGGCCAGGCCGGCGTGGTCGAGCCTTGATATCAAGTTGTAGGCACCCCGAATCTTGAAGGAGCCCGTACGCTGCAAGCTCTCGCACTTGACGAAGGTGGAGCCACCAATGCTGGCTGACAGGGCGCGCGACTCATCGAGGGGTGTGGTGACCGCTACGCCCTTCAATCGAGCGCGAGCGTCTTCGATCTCGGCCAGGCCGACGAGGTCCTGAGACACAAGGGGCATCGTGCCACGGAAGCCTCCATGCACGCGACGATAGGGAGCGTGAAGACGTGGGTTCCGACCTCGTGGCAAGAGCGACCCGCTGCCCAGCAGCCGGAGTGGCCTGATCCCGCCGCGCTCGAGGAGGTGCTCAAAGAGCTGGCGCACCTTCCGCCGCTTGTGTTTGCCGGGGAGACGCGCACCCTGAAGTCGTCTCTCGCCAGAGTCGCCGAGGGAGGGGCCTTTCTCCTTCAGGCGGGCGACTGCGCCGAGTCGTTCAACGAGTCCTCGGCCGACTCGATCAGGGACCGCCTCAAGGTCATCTTGCAGATGGCAGTGGTGCTCACCTACGCCTCCGGACTCCCAGTCGTGAAGCTTGGGCGCATGGCAGGGCAGTTCGCCAAGCCACGTTCGGGCGCAACGGAAAGAGTCGGAGACGTGGAGCTGCCGTCATTCAGGGGCCATGCCGTAAACGACGCCGCTTTTGATGCGGGCCGGCGCCGGCCCGATCCTCAGCGGATGCTGCGCGCATATCATCAATCCGCTTCGAGCCTGAACCTCATCCGGGCGCTCACCAAGGGTGGGTTTGCAGATCTCAACAAGATCCACGTCTGGAACCAGGAGTTCGTTGCAGCGAGCAGACAGGGCCGCCGCTATGAGGCCCTGGCGCGCCAGATCGAGAGGTCGCTGCAGTTCATGGCCGCGTGTGGGATCGACCTTCACGGCGACAGGGCACTGCACGAGGTGGACTTCTATGTTTCGCACGAGGCCCTGCTGCTTGGCTTCGAGCAGGCGCTGACCCGACAGGACAGCCTCACAGGAGACTGGTACGACTGTTCGGCGCACCTCCTATGGGTCGGTGAAAGAACGCGGCAGCTCGACGGCGCACACATCGAGTTCCTGTCGGGAGTTCACAACCCCATCGGCTGCAAGCTCGGGCCCGGCGCAACACCTGATGAGGTGCTCGCGTTGTGCGAGCGGCTCAACCCGGACAACGAACCAGGGAGACTGACCCTTATCACCCGCATGGGGGCCAAGCGGATCGAGGAGCGGCTGCCCCCACTGGTAAGCGCCGTCAAGGAGGCGGGGGCCGGCGTCGTGTGGACGTGCGACCCAATGCATGCCAATACCTTCATGACGCCGAATGGATTCAAGACCCGGCGGCTCGAGGACGTCTTCGCCGAGATAAGGAGCTTCTTTACCATCCACCATGCCGAGGGCACCGTTCCCGGCGGCGTTCATCTCGAGCTGACGCACGAAAACGTAACCGAATGCCTCGGCGGCGCTGAGGAGATCTTCGATGTCGATCTCGCCAACCGCTACGAGGCGCTGTGCGACCCTCGCCTCAATGCACGCCAGTCCCTCGACCTCGCCTTTCAGATCGGCGAAATGCTTCAAACAGGATAAACGGGCGAAGCGTTCTCGGCTAAGGTTGGGGGAACGCCCGCTCCCGGGCGCGACCCTCAAACCGGGCCCTGCGCTGCCCGGCCCAGCGAGGGTAAAGGGGACCGATGTCCTCGGGGGCCGGAGCTTGGTCAGAGGTGCTTTTCCAGCGGGGCGCCTCAGCCACGGTGCTCACGCAGGGATTGAAGCACCTCGTCGTAGTCCGCGTGGCGCCCTGTGGCTTTCTTCGAGTAGACAAGCCTGTCGTCGGCGACGACCTCGAATACCCCGCCGTCAGAAGGCAGGAAACAAAGATCGTCGATGTCCTGCTCGAACTCCTCGAGAATTCGCTCCGTCAGACCGACGGCTCTAGGTGTGTAGCCTCACTGTGTGCAGTACTCAATGGATATCTTCACCCCCCCATTCTAAATGAGGGATTCCGCCTGGAATGAGGCAGATAAATTGAGTCGGTCAGCCGAACCGCGCCGGCTCGATTACAGTACTGACCGTTGTCGGGTCCCACAGGGACAGGGGGAGCCTCGAGAGGGGGCTGAGGTGGCAGACATTATCTTAACCGCTGCGGAAAGGCACCGGATCGGCGAGATCTCGAGCGAGCTGGATCCGGCCACACATGAGCTCACGAGCCATTTCAGCGACGTCCTGCCTGGTGACGATTGGGCCTTCGTCGTCGAAACGATTCGAGCGGAGCTGAAAACCGTTCTCGAGATGGGCCTCGTCGCTCGAGCCGTCGCCGGCTTTGCCACATCTGAGCAGATCGCCGATGAGGCGGGTGTTGATCATCTGCTCGAAGACTGCGGTGCGCTCTGGGAGATCGCCAACTTCGGCGCCTGTTTCGAGGACAACCGGGCGGAGCGGTGGGTCAGGATTTGCTCGACCACGCGCCGCATCGTCGACAACGAAGGCCGCTCCAAAGGCAACGCGCTTGCTGCTGCGGCATTCGCATTGCGAGATCTCGCGTACCAAATGATGTTCGAACCGCTGGACGAAGAGCTCGTACAGATGCTGACGTACGCAGAACGGGGCGACTAGGAGCACCCACCTAGGACCAGCCGCTCATTGACCTCTGGCAAGGGGTCGCCGGCCCCCGGCTCGGTCGAGGGCCATCGCCGACGTTACGAGGGCGGTGTGGGAAAAGGCCTGTGGAAAGTTTCCCAGGAGGCGATCAAGCCGCCGGTCGAACTGCTCCGAGAGGAGCCCGACGTCGTTGCGCAACTCAAGCAGGCGCTCGAACCTGTGGGCGGCATCCTCGGTCCGGCCGAGGAGAACGAGACAGTTCACAAGCCAGAAAGCGCACAGAAAGAAAGATCCTTCGCCTGGTGGGAGGCCGTCGTCGGCTTCCTCTTCCTTGTATCGGTGCACGAGGGCATCCATCGACAGCTCGGCATCAATTGCGTCTACGGTCGCCTCCATGACTTCGTGCGAGGCCGGAATGAAACCGACCAACGGCAGCATCAGGAGACTTGCATCAAGCCCGTCATCCTCATAGGCGCGCCGGAAGCGCCCGCCGGCAATTCCCTTCGTCATTACGTCGGCGACGATGTCGGCGCGGGTCCGGCGCCATCTTTCGACAGGGCCGCTGCGCCCGTACGTGTCTACCGCCTGCACCGCGCGGTCGACCGCCACCCACGCCATGACCTTCGAATGAACGAAATTCTTGCGGCCTGAACGCACCTCCCATATGCCCTCGTCGGGCTCGCCCCAGTTCGAACATACGAACTCAATGATGTCCTTCTCGAGATCCCACGCGTCGCTTGACGTCTCGATCCCGGCACGGCGCGCCGAGTGGAAGGAGTCCATCACCTCGCCGTAGACGTCGAGCTGAAACTGCTCGACGGCGCCATTACCGGTACGTACCGGAGAGGAGCCGTCATAGCCGTTCAACCACGCCAGCTCTGCTTCGGGGAGCCGGCGCTCTCCGCCCACGCCGTACATGATCTGAAGATCCTCTGGGTCTCCGGCCACCGCCGTCTGGAGCCAATTGCGCCACTCACGGGCCTCGGACGTGAAACCATGGTCGAGCAGGACCTCGAGCGTGAAGGTTGCGTCCCGCAACCAGCAAAAGCGGTAGTCCCAGTTCCGGACACCCCCGATTGCTTCGGGAAGCGATGTCGTCGGAGCGGCCACGATCCCGCCGGTCGGCGAATAAATAAGTGCTTTGAGCGTCAAGAGGCTCCGAATCAACTCGGGGCGCCACCTCCCCTGGTAGGTGCAACGCCCCGCCCAAGTCCTCCAAATGCGATCCGTCCTCTCAACGAGGCCAAGCGCCTCCCGAGGGTTGAATGTGCGTCCCCGGTCATGCGACTTGTGGTAGGCGGCAATGAAGCAGACAACCTCTCCCGCTTCGACGTCGAAACGTGAGTGGACGCCGCCATCGCTTAGCTCGACCACTAGGTCCGAGCAGAGATCAAGAGCATCGGGTCCGCCGATTGCTTCGACTCGCCCCTCAGCTTGCCTGAACCACGGCATGACGTAGCCGTAATCGAAACGCGGTTCATAGGTCATGGCCATCTCGACCACACCGGCCTCACCCCGGACGATCCGCACGACGACATCTTGAGTATGGATCGCCCGCGGATCATCGATCTGAGAACCCGTCTCGAAGGGGAGGCAGTCGATCACCGTAACGGTCCCCGTCCGCGTGCTGAACGCCGTCTCGAGCACCATGCTGTCGTCGCGGTAGGCACGGTCTATCGACACGGCGGGGTCGGCCGAGCATATGCGCCAGTGGCCGCCCTTGGCCTCGTCAAGCAACGCACCAAAACACGATGGAGAATCGAAACGCGGCAAACAGAGCCAGTCGATCGAACCGTTGAGTGCGACCAGCGCCGCCGAGTGTGTGTCACCTATCAGGGCATAGTCCTCGATAGGCTTCACACAGGCGCTTTCAGAAGATTAGCTCAGTGAGATCGGCGGCAGCGGAAAGACACGGCGACGGCCCGCCCTCTCGAGCTCATCGGCCTTCATGGCGCGGCGGACGCGCCGCACATCTTTGAATAACACCATGGCGTTGTGCTCGCGCGTGCCTGCCGCTTCACGCATACGCGTTTCCACTTCCTCCAACGCCTGCAGGGCGCTTTCGTAGCGCCCGCGCAGGTCTTGAATCTCGTCTTCGAGCTCCATGGTCCGCATGACTCCGGCGAGGTTGAGGCCCTCAGACGTGAGCTCCTGGATCCTTTTCAGGCGCGCGATGTCGCGTTCGGAGTAGCGGCGGGTGTTGCCCTGCGTTCTTTCCGGCGTGAGGAGCCCCTTGCGTTCGTAGATACGAAGGGTTTGAGGGTGCACCCCGGCAAGCTCGGCAGCGACCGAGATGATGTAGATCGCTCTGTCGGCGCCCAGGTCCCCCCGTCCGATCATCTATTCCTACCCATCAAGAGGCTCTCTGCGTCTTGTGCAGCTCGTCTTCGAGCAAGCGGCGCGGGGACGCGGTGTGCTCCTCCGCAAAGCGTTCTAGAGCTTCCTTCTCCTTGCGTGACAGCTTTTGCGGGACGTCGACTTCGACTTTCACCAACAGGTCGCCGTTTCCGCCCGTGCGCCGCGGGGCGCCGCGGCCCCTCACCCGCAACGTCTTTCCGTTCTGTGTGCCAGGGGGAAGCTTGACGGTCACCTCATCGTCGAGCGTCGGCACCGTGATGTTGGCGCCGAGCGCCGCCTCGGGAAAGGTGACGGGCACAGTGATCTCGAGATCTCCGTTGCCCTTGGGGGTGAAGAGCCGGTGCGGCTCGACTCGGACCCTGACATAGAGGTCGCCCGGCCCCCCGAAGGGGTCGTTCTCGCCTTTGCCCGGCACCTTGATCCTGGCGCCGTCTGCGATGCCGGTTGGAATGCGCGTCTTGCCACCCTGAGCGAGCGTGACCGTGGTGCCGTTGACGGCTTCGTCGAAGGT
>Ga0136610_1000224_pt1 | contig 15218 bp, 16 predicted proteins | sample AntDrymUQ1342206_2_FD_104804 | JGI IMG/M metagenome (GOLD analysis project Ga0136610, IMG submission 104804) | Polar desert sand microbial communities from Dry Valleys, Antarctica - metaG UQ134 (22.06) | ecosystem: Environmental > Terrestrial > Soil > Desert | place: Antarctica: Dry Valley...
ATCCGACCTGCCCCGAGGCTCAAAAACAGCCTCTGACCAGGCAAAACGACTTTGCGCACCGCCCTGCGGACTTGCCCCGCCGGCGGCGGGGGGCTTTGTCGGGCTGGTTGCGTAGGAGCCGGTGCACTCCACTCCGGCCCGCCGCACCGTTCCGCGGGCCCAGGCCAGCAACGCCCGGTAGCCAGCTGCGGTGGCCAGGAACGTCTTGCTGCCCCGCAGCACACCCAGCGAGCTGAGCACTGCGCAACGTGCACGTCCCTATACCGGACCTGTTCGGTGAGGTTGTTGCCAGCGACGCGGCCGAGCAGTCGCGGGCGACGATGTGGGACGCCCCGGCGCTTCGCCGGGCACCACCGCTGCAGTACCGCGATTCCGGTCAGTTGGGTGCTCTGGCCAGCCCCTCGCTACGCTACGCCACCGCCAAGGTCGTCAAGGCCACTTGCGGTGACGGCGCAGCTGGCCGCCTGACCAGCCTTGGCAGCACGACGAACCACAGTTCGTGTACGCGAATCATGTCAGGATGCACAGGAGGTGATTGGCGATGGGGTCTGTGGCCACCGCCGTTTCAACGCAAGGCGAACTAGACTTTCCGATGCCGTCCGGGAGAAGCTCATGGCGGCCAGCGGCATCTCGGTCGTGTACTCCTGCGCCGGCTATCAGGATTGCTGGCCGTGTCCTGAATCCGACAGTCGTGTTTGATACCTATTGGCGTTTCGCTTCCGAGCGGCATGCTGTGTATCAGGCTCGAGTGGCTGGCCATCGTGGGCCGTGGACCGACGACCCGGTGCTGTTGCGTCATCGGTTCACCAACTGCTATCGAGCCGCGGACCGAGTGAGTCAATATCTTATTCAGGAGGTCTCCTACACCGGCTCGCAGCGTCTAGACGAAGTCGTCTTTCGCACGCTGCTATTCAAGATGTTTAATCGGGTATCGACGTGGCAGCTGCTCGCTGACGCTCTCGGCGATCTTTCATGGGAACACTACGACTTCGCGGCATACAATGAGGTGTTGAGCGCGGCATTTGATGGGCGTCGCAGGTTGTACTCTGCGGCCTACGTTGTGCCGCCGCCCCGGCTGGGTGGCCATCGCAAACACACTAACCATCTGCGACTGCTTGAGCTGATGATGAATAGCGACATCACTGGCACGATCGCGGACGCCGACTCGCTGCAGGGAGTTTTCAAGGTGTTGAAGTCCTATCCAGCGATGGGGGATTTCCTAGCATACCAGTTCGCGATCGACCTGAACTACTCCGCGGTCATCGACTTCGATGAGATGGAGTTCGTTGTCCCGGGTCCCGGCGCTAAGGACGGTATTAGGAAATGCTTCGGCCCTGCGTCCGACGGCATCGAGACCGAGCTCATCTGCTACATGGCGGAGCACCAGGGGGAGCACTTCGCTCGCCTGGGACTGGAGTTTACCGGACTAAGGGGACGGCCATTGCAGTTGATCGACTGCCAAAACCTGTTTTGTGAAGTCGACAAATATGCACGTGTGGTCCACCCTGACATCGTCGGCCACAGCGGTCGCAGCCGGATCAAGCAGCTCTTTGCGCCGATTTCCGAACCGGTCACTGCGTGGTTTCCCCCTAAGTGGAACCTGCGGCCGTGAAGGAGATCGTCGCGCGATGCGTTCGCCGCGTAACTGGCACCTTGAACTCATTGATATAGCCGCCACGTCAGGATATCCCCGGGAGAAAAATGCGAGATTAATGCGCCCGGCGGTCCAGTGGTCGTGGTGGGTTGAGGCTTTCTCCTGGATGTTGTTCGACCCCGAGCGCCGACGGGCCGGGCTCAAACTCGCCCCCGACTGGGTTCTCACGCCGTCTTCATCGACTCCGCATCAGTCAGGAGCCGCTTGATTCTGCCATTCTCCTTTCCAGATTTTCAAGAGCTTGGCGTACCTGGCCTTCACTTAGCGCTGTCGTTAGGCGGCGAGCACGTTAGGGTCCGCGTAGTCATGTCCGCAACAATTAGTCCCGCACGGTGTTCCCGCAGAAAGTTGTAGGCCCTGTAGCCGGCGAGGATGGCTTGCTGCCAGTCCGCGGTGGTGCGGGACGCGACCTCGAGATGGGATGTCATCCGCTGGCAGGACTTGAGTAGCTCACCGGGTACCCGTTGGGTCGTGGAGAAGTAGGAGTGTCGACGCGCTTCGGCGAAGACGGCGGCCGTCAGGCCTTCTTCGATGGCGATGGCACGTCCTCCGTCCTCAATCCGGTCGGTACGCGAGTCACGACGCTTGCGCTTGGGTCTGAGTAGTGTGCGCATGACTGGCGACCATCCGAGCACGGCCATGTGGGCAAGATGGAAGACGTCGTGGTAGCGGTAGTCGTCCTGGGTGTCGCTGTTGTCGTCGATGAAGTCGCCGACCTGCGTGGTGCTGTCGTCGGCAAGATGGACGGTGACCGCGGAGACCTGTTCGCCGCCGCGATCGGTGATGCGCTCCCGGAAAGTCAGCGCCAAGTGCCGCGGGAGCTGTTCGTGCGGTGGCCGCTCCTCGTCGTAGAGCGCGTGCGGGGGGAGCGGATCGTCGATGAGGAACGCCTCGCGAGTCTTCCGCAGGTTGCAGTCTGCGATGTCGGATAGGCGCAGGCCTGCGCGGTCGGCGAGGACGGCCACATACCAGAGTACGTCGCCAAGCTCCTCACGCAATTCGTCGGTGAATGCGCGGTAGCCCGTGGTATCGCGTCGTCGCTTCTTCCACTCGGTGGCCAGGGCGCCAACCTCACCGGTTAGCCCGAGCAGCGGAAGGACGAAACGGTCATCGTTGTCGGCGTTCGCGCCGTGGGGAAGGATGTCGGTTCGCAGGGCCAGATTCTGGTACTCGTCCAGGGTCAGGTCAGGGGTGGGCATTAGCGATGACCTCCACGTAGGCGGCTTGGACACCGTAGGCAACGAAGTACTCGATGGGGAGCAGGCAGTAGCCAGCGGCGCCCCACCACTCACCCCAGGAGTTCCGGACGAGTAGGACGCGACCGTGCGCCGGGTCAGTCCACGCCCCGAGCACTGTCACGGCGTGGTAGCCGCCGCTCGGGGCTCGGATGTCGGGTACGGCAACATATCCGTCTGGGTCGGGCACCAGGAAGGGGTCGGTGACCTCGACCACGACGACGACGGGATGCCCGGCGACAAGCAGGTCCTCCAGCGCGTCTTCGACACCGTCGTGGGCCAGGGTCAGCGAACGCAGCCGCGCAAGCTGCCAGGGCGGCGACCCCGCCGCAGCGGGAGGCGGCTGACTGCGGTAGCCGAGGGTGTCATCGTAGGGCCAGTGCCGCTGGTGGCACTGGCCAACGTCGGCCAGAGCGGCACCGGCGTCGTGGAGCAGGACGCCGTCGGGGCTGATCTGGCCCTTGGCGTCTAGCGACCACCACACCGGCTCGATGGCGGCGCGGAACCTCTCCCTGTTGAACGACAGCTCGGCCTCGTGGGCGCACGCCAGCGCGAAGGGCACGCAGGTGGGCCGGGGACCTTGACTGATCAGTGGGCTGGTCGCGTGGCCGCTGAGATCGACCACCGGCCGGGCACGGGCGGCCTCGCGGCGCTGCGCCAGACGCTGTTTGGTTGAGATCACGCGCTGACCACGCTGTAGACCGCGTTGTCATCGGGGTCGCCGTCCAGCCGCAGATCCAGATCGACGGTGTGGAGGCGGGCTAAGCGGTAGGCGGCAGCCGGTGCCGGGTGCACCCGGAGCGTCAACATGTAGTTCAGGGCGGAGGGTGCACCGGGATCGTAGGCGTGGGTGTACTCCAACTGAAACGTCGTTTCGCCAGCGTGGTTGCAACGTAAGACCACGGTGCGCCGACCTGTTCCCCCAACCCGCGGATCGGGCACTTCAGCACCACGGGTAGCGGACTCGGCGGGTGGCACAGCCGATGCGATCCGGCGCCGCAGCTGAACGAGTTGGCGAGTTGCGCTCGGCAGGCCCGGAGGGTCGAAAGCGTCGGCCACGACCGTGACTACGCCTGCAGGGGTATTACGGGCCGACTCCGATGTCGGTTCGACGTGTGCGAGCAGGTCGAGGGCAGCCCGCACGTCAGCCGGCTGTCGTGGCCCTAGCTCAGCTGGGACCGACGCGATGTCCGTCACGGTGTCCGTGTGGTCGTGTGGCGGGTAAGGACGGGGTCGTCGCGTGCGCCAGCCACGCTCGACCAACTGGGTCGCGTCGAGCCACTGCCATCCGGAGGTCCGGTTCTCTGGTAGCTGGACGATGACCTCGTCCTGTTCGTCGACTTCGATCCGTTCGTGCTGAGGGGCGTACTCCCGGATCCAGAGATCGGCGTTGCCGTCAGCGGGGCGCCGGCCAGCAAAAGCCTTCATCGCGTCAAGGCGATTCACGTCCAGCAGGGTGAACAGCTCACGACTGTTGATCACCTTGTGAGTGACGAGGCGCCGTGCCGCCGCCTCGTAGCTAACGCGCATGTCGCGGCTGGCGAGGTAGAGCTGTTCAGGCATGACCTGGCCGCGCCGCAGATCGTGCCGCGCAACGACTTCATCGACGAGTGGGGGCGGCATGAGGAAGTACGCGGCAAACAGCTGCGCTTGCCGTTCCCGCTCGCTCGACGGCGTGAACAGGATCTCGGCTTCCCCGTCGACCGAGGGACCGGGATGGTGCAACATCCAATGGCCAATCTCGTGTGCGGCGGTGTAGCGCTGCACACGAGAACCACGCTGGGAGGTGATCAGGACCCCGCCTTGACCATGCGGCAGCATCGCGCCGAGCAATCCGTCGAGATCAACGATGGCTAGTTCCAGTCCCAGCGCGCTGATCGCTGCGAAGACGTCGACAGGCTGATCTTTCGGGATGTCCAGCAAGTCGAGGGTGCGGTCGGCCTGGATGATGGCGTCGATGCGGCCTGGTTGGATCATCAGGTACCCCCAGGTGGCGTCGGACGTGGACGCGGTGCCCGTGTCGGGGAAGCGTCAGTTGGAGGCTGGGCAGCGAGGAACTGGGCGAACCGAAGGACCTGCTCTTTGTCCTTCTCGCTCAGCTCTGCGGTCGCCCGGTAGAGGGCCTGGTCGGCGACTTGGGGCTCGTCGCTGTCCTCGCCGAGCAGCCAGGCCACGTTGCGCCGATACAGCCGGGCCAAGCGACGCAACTCCAGTCCGGTGACCTTGCGGTTTCCTGCCTCGAGAGCAACGACGCTGGAACGGGGAATGCCCAGCGCTGACGCGGTGTCGGCTTGGGTCAGGCCGATCGTTTCGCGGGCTTCGCGCAGGCGGCTGGCCATGACCCTGTGTTCGTTGTCGGCTCGGGGATCATGGCCGGCGTTGTGAGTCATCGTGTGCTCGTTCCGGTTCCGGTTCCGATGACGAACGCGATCGCTAGGCCGCCTTCGTGGCTCAGGCTGACCGACCAGTCGTTCAGTCCCAGCGCATCGGCGGCGGTGGCGGCCGCGCCGTGGAGGTGCAGTCCTGGTTGGTGGCCGACTGAGCTGGTCACTTCGATGTCGCGGAAGCTGACGTCGGGGAAGCCGAGGCCGAGTGCTTTCATGGTGGCCTCTTTTGCGCCCCACCGGCTGGCGAGACGTTCCGGATTTCCTTCACAGTAGGCCTGTTCGGCCTTTGTCCAGACGTCCCTGACGAAGGCGTCCCCGCCGGCTTCGATGAGGTCGGCTACGCGATGAACGTCGACCAGGTCGATTCCGGATCGCAGCACGAGGTTCATCACGCAACGCCGGGCAGGGCAGTCTGAGCGTCCGCTGCAATCTGGTGGACACGTCGCACACCGAAGTTTTTGAATTGTGCATTCGCGACAGTGCCGTGCACGACCATCTCCCCGAGTTCGTATCCGGATTGCTGGGCAAGGAAGTTGTGGAGGCGGCTGAGGCCGATGAGGTTGCCGTAGGCCTTTGTGATCATGTGCCAGTGCCGGTACACCGCAAGCAGACTCAGTCGATTGTCCAGCACGCTCAGGTCGATGTGGACTAGGCACGGGAAACCCTGAATACGTTCATCGCTGCTCTTGTAGGCCTGCAACCCATCGACTTCACCAGATTCGTGCTCCGCCAGCCCCTCGACGACCATGTCGGCCGCGTTGGCCGAGGAATGGTTGCGGCGCCGCTGATCTCTGAGTTGGTGGACGCGCACCTTGAGTTGGTTGTATCCATCGCCCGTCTTACCGGGCCAGGACACCAATCGTCCGAAGTACGTTCCGTGCCCGTTGCCGGATGCGGTCAGGATGGTTGGGAGCATGAAGCGGTAAGAGTCGTAGAGATCCTGCGCGGCGTCATCGAGTCGCTGCTCGTCAGTGGCGGGCAAACCCGGGCGCCAGACCAGCCCCGGATCGGCGTACGTGCTCGACGGGAAGACTGTGCTGGCCACAGTGGACACGCTGTGGTGGGCAGGTGCCGTTGCGGTGTCGATGAGGTCGACCAGGGTCGGGTCGGGCAGCCCTGGTTGGTCGATTGTCGTGACCATGTGCAGAACCCGACCCGACCGCGCCTTGGTCGTCGCGTGCAGGGCGGCGGCCCATGCGGACGAGATCGTCTGTTGCGGGGTCAGTGATTGCATCATGCAGCCCGATTCGAACGTAGCCGGTGTAGCAAGTTGGCTAGGGCGCGGGTACTGACGAAGTCGGCGGGTTGGCTGTTGCTAGCCAGGCGTGGCAGAACCCCGCCTCCGAGGGTGCGGTTGATGATGGAGCAGGCAAATACCGCGCTCATGCTGTCGATCATTACCCCTCCGTCCGGTGCGCGTTGTCCGGCAGCGAGCTCGGAAAGCGACCTGCGCTGGGACGCGGCGAGGATCGCCAGGATCTGATCCTCCATTCCGCCGACATCGCAACCACGTAGCACGTCGGCGTCGGCGGCCTGCATCGCGGCGGCCACCGAGCGCCGCGGCGCTGCACCCGCTGTGGTGTCAGCCGCTCGGGGCTGTGTCGCGGCGGCGGTCGCGCCCCACGGTCCAAACAGGTGCGCGAACACGTCAGCCTGCGGACCTGTCGGAGAAACCATACAAGCAGTGTCGGCTTTTCCGACATTGCTGTCAAGTAGTCGAAGGTCTGCTGGGGCAGGCGTCTGGACCAGACAGCAGCTCCTCGACGGCCTCACCGAGCTGTGTCAGATGCATGCGGGACCGGTCCCGCCACGTCCTGTAGTCCTCGCCGGTAGCGTCATCACGACCGCGATACCAGTCGTTGTTGGTGATCATCTGATCGATAAGCGCCGCCATGCGGACGGCGCTCGGGTCAGCGCCGTACTCCGCTCCGAGTCGACGCAGGGCGTCACGCAGCAGGACAAGGCCGGGTCCAGGCACCGGTGAACCGTCCGGAGCTTGAGCGTCCGCCGGCTGCCAGTCACGCATCAGAGCCAGCAGTTGACGCAAGAGCCGGGCACGGTCGGGCATGCTGTCGGCGAGGACGGCGACAGCCATCGCCCACAGCGTGGCCGGGTCGTCGTAGACGAGGCGATCGATCCGTGGCACCGCGACCCTCGGCGGCGCCTGACTGGCGCGGGCCTGGGCGGTGAAGGTGGTGATGCTTCCCGGGCGCACGGTCTTCTCGCGCTGCGCGAGCAGCATCACCACAGTGGCCTGCATGCGGGCCAGCTCAGCCGCGTTGATCGGCCACCAGTAGCGCATCTCCTGCTTGCGGAAGACACCAACGACGTGCACCGCGTCGTCGTGGACATGGAACTGTGCCAGCACGAAAGCCGGGAACTTCTCCGCGGCCACGGCGATGTGATCCTTTGCGGGGTCGTACAAGACGACCAGGCCCCGGCTGCTGGCGAGGTCGTGGGCCAGGGCGTCCGCGACATCGCCGAGTTGGTCACGGCGCACCGCGTCACCCCAGGAACGGACGCGCTGACCGTGGGTGAACGGTTTGCCCTCGGCGACGGCGCGGTTCTGCCACCAGCTGACGAGATCGGCGAACCACGCGTTCTGCGCGGCGTCGGAGTTATCCTCGCCGACTATCGGATAGGTGCTGGGCCTGTCCAGTGCGCTGGGTCCATCATGAATAACGCACGTCAGGTGCAGGTCTGGCCGGTCGACGCGGTCAGCGAAGTGACTCACCAGCCGCAGGTGGACGTCGCGGGCGGTCTGGCCGGTCACGACCGTTCCAAGTACGTCGGCAGGTATGGGTGGGCCGGGTAGTCGCCTTGTGACGCTGGTAGCCGGTGTCAACGTCAGCCGTCCGGACGGGCCGCCTGCCGGGACCGAATGTACGGTGATCTTGGGCAAATCGGGCACTGCGATGTCGATATCGATGAGCTTGGCGATCTCAACCCCGTAGGACACGCCGCCGCCCACCGTGCCAGCCGAACAGACCAGCAGCCGATGCAGCGAATCAGCGTGGGACTGGGGCTGCCCGTTGGTGCCTAGATCGTGGTCGTAGATGCGCGGGACATGCTTATGGCCGTGCAGGACGACGTCGATAGCGTTGTCGGCGAGGAAGTTGCGGAACTCAGCGAGGTTGATCATCGTCTCGAATGGCTTAGCCTCTTCGCTGGGAGAGACCGGGAAGAGCTGATGATGGAGTGCCGCGATCCACACCGGGCGTCGATCGAGCCTGGTGGCGGCAGATCTCAATGCTCTCCCCACGGTGATCATCTGCTCACGGGACACCCGCGCGGCGTCGTACAGGCGCAACCGCGCGATCTCACCGGTGAGTTGATCGGGCAGTGTCCCGGCGGCCACCAGGTCTTGAAGTTGCTGCTCTGCCTCCTCGGACAGGGGTTCGCGCGCGACACTCCAATTGGCACTGTTGATGCCGACCAGAACGTAAGAGCCGTCGGTGCCGAGCAGCACAGGGTCGTAAGCATCGAGGTCGTCATAACCCTCCAAAGCCGACCGACGGTATCCGGCGGCGTCAATGGCGGCAGCGAATGCCAGGTACCGCTCGCGGCTGCTCGGGGGACTGTGGAAGGCGACGTCGTGATTGCCCGGGACGACCATGATTCGATCCGGGGCAGGCAAACTCGACCCCAGTCGGGCAAGCAGACTGGGAAGCAGATCATAGCCCTCTTTGCGTCCGCGTAGCGCCACGTCGCCGGTCACCACAACCGCGTCCAGGGTCCGGTGTTGGTCCTCCAGCCATGTCGCCAGCGCCGACAACGTATCCTCAAGCAACCCCTTGCGGGCTTGCCGATCGGCCGGTTCGATCAGCCCGACCTTCGAATAGTCACCGACCTCGTCGTCGACACCGCCCGCCGGAATGAGATGCACATCGGACAGATGCAAGATCAGAGCCATACGACCTCCGAGGTCGAGTCTTCCTCACCGACCTTACGATCATCGCCGGTGCGCTACGCGCAGTAGCCCGATCAGTGCCCTGCGTCCTAGCGCCTGCTATAACCACCGCCTGGCTGAGGGCGCAGCACGTCCTCAGCCAGGCGGCCGCTTGGGCGATCGTGCCATGTCCAGGGCGTGTCCAGGGTGGGGGCATGCTTGTCCATGACGGATGCCCACTCGGAACTTGATAGTTCGGCCGTCGACGCTCTTGTTTGCCGCTCAGAGCGGTCCCATGCTCATGGCAGGCGACAAGTGACCGCGGCGGAGGTCTCACGTGTCATTGGCCGAGGCCGGCTTGGCGGGCGCGGACGACGGCGTTGGCCCTGTGCCGGACCTGCCGAAGAGCCCGCCCACACCTCACGGCCGCGGCATCCCGCGCACCGACATCTGAGTAGCGCGGGAGTAGTTCGGCGGACGCGCGGGAGGTCCCAGCCTTATAACGTTGCGGCGCCACATCTGCTCCGCCCGGAATGAGGATCGTCATGGACACCAACCGCATGGCCCGCACTGGCGCCGTGATCTGCATCGTCGGCGCCGCGGGCGCCGTCCTGTTCTCCCTCGCCCTGATCGCAGGCTTCGCACCGGCCGACGAGTCGCCCTACCTGTTCCCGATCCACCTCGCCACGCTCGCCGGCGTGGCCGCGCTGGCCCTCACCGGCGCGGCGGCGGGCGCGTCAGGCCGGGCCGGTGTCGGCATCGCGGTCGCCGGCCTACTGGGCTTCGTCGTCGCGGAGATCACCGCGCCGGGGCCGACCAGCGACGTGCTGTACGCCGTCGCACCGCTGGTGACCGCTCTCGGCATGATGCTCGCCGGCGTCGCGGTGCTGCGCTCCGGGCGGTGGAGCGGCTGGCACCGGTACGTGCCGCTGGCCGCCGGTGGGTGGATCGTCGTCGTGGTCGTCCCGGTGATCGCACTGGCCGGCGACCCGGGCACGGGCGGCGCCGCCGCCGCGGTGGCCGCGATCGGCGCCTGGCACCTGCTGTGGGCGGCGCTGGGCGTCGCGGTGCTCGCCGAGACCCGGATCAGGAAGCGGGTGCCCGCCTGACGGTTGCCCCGAGCGTTCCCACTGACGACACTGCTCTCGGTCGCGCCGCCGGCGCGGAGGGGGTGCGGAGGCAGTGCCGTCCGAATTGGTGGGTCGCGACCGCGAGCTGGCCGCGGTGGCGGACCTGCTCGCGGCGGCGCTCGCCGGCGACGGCCGGCTCGTGCTCTGCGGCGGCGAGCCGGGCATCGGCCGGACCCGGCTCGCCGCCGAGCTCGCGGTCCGGGCCACCGCCGACGGCATCCCGGTCGCCTGGGGCGCCGCCGCCGAACCCGACGCCGGGCCACCGTTCCTGCCGTGGCGTCAGGTCCTGCGCGGGCTCCCCGACATCGCGGGGCCGCTCGGCGGCGCCGCCGACCTCGCGCCGCTGGTGCCCGGCGGGGCGCCGACCACCGGGGGCGGCGCGGACCGGTTCCGGCTGTTCGACGCCGTCGTGCGGGTGCTGCACGCGGCGGCGGAGCCGGCCGGCCTCCTCGTCGTCCTCGACGACGTCCACCGCGCCGACCCGGACTCGCTGCTGCTGCTGGACCACGTGGCCGGGCAGCTGCGGGGCGCTCGGGTGCTGCTGCTCGCCACTTACGACGACACCGCGGCCCCGCCCGTGCTGCCCGGCGGGTCGGCCGTCGAGCGGATGGCGCTGCGGCGGCTGGCGCCGAACGCCGTCGCCGCGCAGCTCGCGGCCGCCACCGGCGGCGCCGTGCCCGCCGAGCAGGCCAGGCGGGTGCACGAGCTGACCGGCGGCAACCCGTTCCTCGTCGCCGAGCTGGCCCGCGACCTCGGCGAGGGCCGGCCGATCAGCGTCCCGGCCGGGGTGCGCGAGGCAGTCGGGCGGCGGCTGGGTCGGCTCTCCCCCCGCTGCCGCCACGAACTGCGCGCCGCGGCGGTGCTCGGCAGGCGCTTCGACCTCGCGGTGCTGGCCGCCGCCATAGGCCGGCCGCTGCTGGAGTGCCTGGACCCGATCGACGAGGCGACGGCGGTGGGCCTGCTCGAACCCGGCGACGCGCCCGGGGAGCACCGCTTCGTCCACGCGCTCGTCCGCGACACCATCGAGGCCGGGCTGCCCGCCGGGGAGCGGGTGCGGCTGCACCGGGCGGCCGTCGACGCGATCCACCGTCATGCCGGCGACCGGCTCGACCCGTACCTCGGCGACCTCGCCCGGCACTGGGCGGTGGCCGCGGTCGCCGGCGAGCGGGCCGTCGCGGCGGGCTGGATCGAGCGGGCCGCGGGCGCCGCCGTGCATGCGCTCGCGTTCGAGGAGGGGGCCCGGCTGTACCGGCTCGCGCTCGACACCGGCCACCCCGACCTCGACGCCGCGGCCCGCCACCGCCTCCTGGTCGCCCTGGCCGCGACCCGCTTCCGCGCCGCGGACCCGGCCGGGGCCGTCGCGGCGGCGGGGGAGGCGGCGGCGCTGGCCCGCGAGCTGGCTCGGCCCGAGCTGCTCGCCGACGCGGTCCTCGCCCTGGGCTGCGTCAACGACCAGTTCGCCGACCGCACGGTGCGCGCCCTGTGCGAGGAGGCGCTCGACGAGCTCGGAGCCGGGCCCGCCGCAGCGCCGCGCCGAGCCCGGCTGCTCGCGCTGCTCACCGAGGCCGCCATGTACCTCGAGGACGTCGAGCGGGCCGCGTCGGCCAGCCGGGAGGCACTCGCCGTCGCGGAGCGATGCGGAGACGGACCCGCGCTGGTCGCCGCGCTGCATGCGCGGCAGATGGCGCGCAGCGGGCCGGACGGCGTCGAGGAGCGGGCCGCGCTGGCCGAGCGCCTGCTCGCCGCGACCGGCGACGGCGACGAGGCCCGCCTGTGGGCGCACCTGTGGCGCATAGACGTCCTGGTAGAGCGCGGCGAGCTCTTCGACGCGGCTGCCGAGCTCGACCGGCTGGAGTGGACGGCCGAGCGGTGCGGCGGCCCGACGGCGCGCTGGCACGCGCTCAAGGTCCGGGCGATGCTGGCCCAGGCACATGGGCGCCTCTCCGACGCGCGCCGGCTCGCCGAGCAGGCCTTCGCGGCGGCCCCGGCGGCGGGGTCGGGCGGCGCAGTGGGCGCCCGGCTCGCGCTGCTCACCGCCGTGGACCACCACGCCGGTACCCGGACCGCGCTCGACGCGCTGGACGCCGCGGGCGGCGCCATCGCCGCCGGGTCCGGCTACCGCCTCAGCCTCACCCTGGGGCCGGCGCTGATGCTCACCGACGCCGGTCGGCTGCCCGAGGCCGGCGCGCTGTACCGGTCGCTCGGACCGCCGGCGGGTTGGCGGCCCGCGCCGTTCTTCCTGCTGACGGTGCTCGCGGCCGGTATCACGGTGGCGATCGGGCAGGACGCCACCGCGGACGTCGCCGCGCTGCGGGACCTGCTGGCGCCCCATCGGGAGCGGCACGTCGGCTCCGGGGCGGGCGTCGCGCACTATGGCGGCCCCGTCACGCTCCACCTGGGATCGGCCGCCGCGCACCTCGGCGAGCTCGACGCAGCCGCCGACGAGCTGCGGTCCGCGCTCGCCGGCTGCCGCCGCAGCGGCGCCGCCGGTTGCGCTGTGGAGGCGCAGACGGAGCTGGCGTCGGTGCTCGCCCGCCGCGGACGCGCCGAGGACCTCGCGGAGGCGGCGGCGCTCGTCGTCGACGGGCGGGCGGCCGCCGAGGGGCTGGGCATGCCCGGGTTCGCGAGCCGGCTGGCCGCACTCGACGAGCGGCTCCGGCAGGCCCCGGCCGAGCTGCTCACCGCACGCGAGCGGGAGGTCGCCGCCTGCGTCGCCCGCGGGATGAGCAACCCGCAGATCGCCGCCGCGCTGGTCGTCTCCGAGCGCACCGCGCAGAACCACGTCCAGCACATCCTCACCAAGCTGGGATTCTCCCGCCGCAGCCAGATCGCGGTGTGGGCGGTGCACAACCTCGGAAATCGGACCTGAGTAGGCAGTGGAGTACTTCGGCGGACGCGCACGCCGGGGCGCCTTCATAGCGTTGGCGCATCCGACATCCGCGAGCCGCAGGAGGCTGTCATGGCGTTCGCCACCATCACTCAGGTCCCGACCGGGACGCTGGCGGGATACCGGGAGGTCACCGCCCTCATCGCCGGCGCCGACCGGCCGGACGGGTTGATCCTGCAGGTCGCGGGCGAGTCCGAGGAAGGCCTGCAGATCGTGTCGGTCTGGGAGTCGGGCGCGCACCACGACCGGTTCGTCGCCGAGCGGCTGCACCCGGTCCTGCGCCGCGTCGGGATGGCTGCCGACCCGGGTATGCGGCACGTGGAGTTCGAGGTCGGCGAGCTCGGCATCGCGGCGGCACTCGCGCCGTCGGGCTCGTGACCGGCACGGCCGCACCGCCCCCTTGGCACAGCGCCCGACGGGGTGCGACGGGGCTGGTGCTCGGAGGCGCGGTCTGCGGGCTGGCCTGGGCCGCCGCCCTCCGTGCGTTCATGGCCGAGTTCGCGGGCCCGGAGTCGGTGGTCGACTGGTTCGGCACGTTCGAGGGGATCCTGCTGCCCGGTGCGGTCGCCGGCGGCCTGCTCGGGTGGGCCGAACACCTGCGGCGCACCGGCCGCCGGCGGGGGTGGCTCACCGCGGCGCCGCTGGTCTTCGTGCTCGCCACACCGTCGGTACTGGTGTCGGTCGTGACCGACGGCGGGATCGGCGGCGGGGCGCTCGCGGTACCGCTGTTCGGAATGGCGGGCGGCTTCGCGCTGTCCCGGCGGGGCCCGCAGTGGGCCCGGTGGGCGGCCGGCGCGTTCGCCCTCCTCCCCGTCCCGGCCTGGCTGATCGGCGCGTCCCTGGCCGGGGGCCGCCTCGCCATCGACACCCCGCGCGGCGCATGGGCCGCCGTCCTGTTCCTGTCCCTGCTCGTGGTGCTCTCCCTCGGCTGCTCGATCCCGCACCGCGGCCGCCGGCGCCGGCCAGAGTGCTGTCGCGACGGGTGGCAGAGCGGGCGCACCGGGTGCGGCCGGCCCCTAAGGCGGTCCGGCCGAGGTGGCGCAGGCTCGCGCCGGCCGAGCTCCGGCGGGCGCGTGCCCTGCCGGCATCCTGCGGCCCGCCTGGGGCCGGTCGGCACGGGGCACCCCGACATGCAGCGGATCGGATGTCCTGACCGGCGCTCAAGGACTACGGACCCATGACCGAACTCGTCGACATCTACGCAGACTTCCCGGTCGGCACGGCTGACGCAGCCGTCGCCGCAGCAGCGGAGCGCCTCGGCGAGCCGAGTCGGCATCTCGTCGGGCGGCGCGGCGGTCGTCACCATGGCGGGCGGTGTCGCTGAGTACGACGCCGTGGTGCTGGCGGCCGGGGCCGACACGTCGCACCTCGCGGCGCAGGTCGGTATCGACACCCCGGCGCAGCTCGCGCACCACGTCCGGTTCACCTTCGCCGTGGACGGGTCGGGGTGGCAGTCGTGGATCGACAAGCCGGCGACCGGTCTGAGCAGCTACCAGCACGAGGCCGGCCCCGGCCTGTGGGCGGTGGGCGGCCACGTCGACCCGGCCGAGACGGCGTGGGAGCGGGGGCGGGAGTCGGCGACCGCCGCCTCCCGGCGGGTGATCGTCGACTACGCGGCACGCTCGCTGACGGTGCGGCCGAAGATCGTGGACAGCCTGTACTGCACGACCGTCCCGAACCTGGGCGACGGCGTGGAGTTCCGGCGCAACGGCCCGATCCTCGCCGTCTACGGCGAGAACCTGATGAAGCTCGCCCCGGTGCTCGGCGAGTTGCTGGCCGAGGCGGCGGTGTCCGGCGGGACACCGTCCGTGGCCTCGCTGGCCGAAGATCGAACGTGACGCGGTTCGTGACGCGAACCTGCGCCGTCCAGCGCCGCTGCTGAGGCTCGTGAGTCATGGCGCGTCACTGTTGTAGCTGGTGACGACACGCGGACACGCCGCCGGATTCCCTCATAATCCGTCAGGTCGTGGGTTCGAACCCCACCCGCCCCACAGCTTATAGCAGGTAAATCGTGACAATGGAGATCCTCATAGCTA
>Ga0136610_1000229_pt1 | contig 15088 bp, 13 predicted proteins | sample AntDrymUQ1342206_2_FD_104804 | JGI IMG/M metagenome (GOLD analysis project Ga0136610, IMG submission 104804) | Polar desert sand microbial communities from Dry Valleys, Antarctica - metaG UQ134 (22.06) | ecosystem: Environmental > Terrestrial > Soil > Desert | place: Antarctica: Dry Valley...
CGCACCCGCCTGATGTCCCCGGAGGCGCTGCTGTCCCGGCTGACCAACCGCCTGGCGCTGCTGACGGGCGGTGCCCGCGACCTGCCCGAGCGGCAGCGGACGCTGCGCGCCACCATCGAGTGGGGCCACGAGCTCCTCGACGCCGACGAGCAGGCACTGTTCCGCCACCTGGCAGTGTTCGCCGGCGGCTGGGTGATCGACGCCGCCGAAGTGGTCGGTAACGCCGCCGGACCACTCGGCTTCGATGTGCTCGACGGCCTGGACTCGCTGCTCGGCAAGAGCCTCATCCGCACCATGCCCGGCGACGGGGAGCCGCGCTTCGCGATGCTGGAGACCATCCGCGAGTACGCGCTGGAGCGGCTGGCCGCCAGTGGCGAGCAGGAGGCCACGGCGCGGGTGCACGTCAACTACTTCCTGGCCCTGGCCGAGGAGGCCAACGCCGAGCGCAGGGGTCCGCAGGAGACCGACTGGCTGGACCGGCTCGACAGCGAGCACGCCAACCTGCGCGCCGCCCTGCAGTGGGCTGACCAGGGGGTTGACGTCGACTGCGAACTGCGGATGATCCGAGCGCTGGCCGACTTCTGGCTGGTGCGTTGCCACTTCAGCGAGGGCAGGCGGTGGCTGGAGCGCGCCGTGTCGTTGTCGGTCGGGCAGCGCACCCCGCTGCGGGCCGCGCTGCTCAACGGCGCGGCAATGCTGAGCCGGGCCCGTGGTGACTGGTCGTTCGCCGAGACACTGGCGCGCGAGGCACTCGAGGTGGAGGAGGAGCTGGGCAACGAGGCCGGCGTGGCGGCCGCGCTCAAGCACATCGGGCTGCAGCGCTACGACCAGGGCGACGAGGAAGGCGCGCGGCGCTACTTCGAGCGTGCCCTGGCCATCCGCGAGCGGGGCGACGACCGTCCTGCGATCGCTGACCTGCTCAACAACCTCGGCGTCATCGCCCAGCAGCGCCGCGACTTTCCGCAGGCGTGGGACCACCTCGACCGCGCGCTGACCGTGCTGCGCGGCGTCGGTGACGAGGAGGGCATCGCCCGGCTCATGATGAACCAGGGTGGTGTCGCGTTGGACGAGGGCGACCTGCAACGCGCCGCCGTCCTGCTGCGCGACGCCACCAACCGCTTCCACGCCCTGGCCAACACCTGGGACCTGGCCGACTGCCTCGAGGCGCTGGCGGCCGCCCTGTCCGGTCTGGGTCACCACCGGCGTGCCGCGCGGCTATTCGGCGCCGCCGAGGGGTTACGGTCGGCCATCGGCGCGGTGCGCCCGCCACCCGAGCAGGAGGCCTACGACCGCTACGTGGCTAACGCCCGGGCGGCCACGTCCCCTGCCGTCTTCGACGCCGAATGGGCCGGTGGGCGTACGATGACGGTGGCGCAGACCGCCGACTTTGCGCTGGCCGAACCAGAGGCCGAGCCTGAGCCGGGGCCGGACGAGGGCCCGAGTGCCCCTCCCGCGGCCGACCTCGACGTCCATGTCGACCTCGAAGTCGCCGCAGAGACCGACGCCGACGCATCGCAGCGCTGAGCGGCCCTGCGGTGCTTGCGCTGCGCGACCACTTGGTCAGGGACTTCGGCAGGCGCCAGAGCCGAGGACGGGCGCCGCAACCGCCCACGCCACTCTTGATAGAAGGGTTGGTCACACTATTGTGACCAACCCTTCTATCCGGCGGGGCCGGGGGCCCGTAGCATCGACGGGTGCTCGCACCGCTTAATCCCGCCGCGCTGGACGCGGTCACCGCCCCATTCGGCCACAGCCGCACGTTGCCGCGCAACGCCTACACCAGCGCCGCGCTGTTCGACTGGGAGCAGGCGCACCTGCTGGCGGGCGCGTGGGTCTGCGTCGGTCGCACCAGCGAACTGGCGTCGCCCGGCCTGCAGCGTGGCGTCCTCGTCGGTGACCAGCCCGTGGTCGTGGTCTGCGACCGCGACGGGCGGCTGCGCGGGTTCGCCAACACCTGCCGGCATCGGGGCTCGGAGCTGCTCGCCTGCGGGTCGACGGCGGTCGCGGGGGTGATCCGCTGCCCGTATCACGCGTGGACCTACGGGCTGGACGGGCGCCTGCGCGCAGCCCCTGGCTTTCGGGGGCGCGGCGACTTCGACCCGTCGGAGCTGGGTCTGGGAGCGGTGCCGGTGGCGTCGTGGGGCGGCTGGCTGTTCGTCAACGCCGATGGCGGCGGCGCACCGCTGGCAGCACACCTCGGGGGTTTGGTCGACCTGCTCGCCGGCTACCAACCCGAACGCCTGCTGGTCGCCGCCGAGCACGACTACCTGGTGGCCGCCAACTGGAAGGTGGTCGCCGAGAACTACCACGAGTGCTACCACTGCTCGTCCATCCATCCCGAACTGTGCGCGGTGAGTCAGCCCGACAGTGGCGGCAGTGACGAGGCGGACGGCACCTGGGCCGGCGGGTGGATGACGCTACGCGACGGCGCGGAGACGATGTCGCTGTCGGGGCGCAGCGCCGGCGTGCCGCTGCCCGGCCTGAAGACCGAGGCGTTGCGCGTCGTGCGCTACGTCGACCTAGTGCCTGGCCTGCTCATCAGCGCGCACCCCGACTACGTGCTCACCCACCGGCTCGAGCCCGTCGCCGTGGACGCCACCCGGGTGGTGTGCCAGTGGCTGTACCCGCCGGAGGCATTCGCTCGGCCGGGCTTCGATCCGGTGGACGCGGTGGACTTTTGGGACACCACCAACCGCCAGGACTGGCTGGCCTGCGAACGGGTCCAGCGGGGCCTGCGCTCACGCGGCTACCAGCCCGGTCTCCTGTCGTCGGAGGAGACCTCGGTCTACCGGCTGCTGTGCCTGCTGGCCGACGCCTACCGCTGCGGCCGGCTGCGCCCTCGCCGCGCGGGGGCTGCTGCCTGATCATCGGGCGAGCGCCGTCCTGAGTGATCGTCAGCGTCCACGCGTCCGCGTCACGGTGGCCTGCACGCCCAGTGGGGGACCGGTGGCTGTGCGGGCTGCTACCCACCGGCCGCCCAACCACGCTGCACGTCGCGGGCGAGGTCAGGCCGGTTGCTGGTGACGCCGTCGATGCCGGCATCGAGGACTGCCGTCATGGTGGCCGCGTCGTCGACGGTGAAGACGTGCACCCGCAGGCCCCGACGGTGGGCCCCAGCGATCAGCCCCGGCCGCTCCACCGCGTCGGCAGCGTGGATCACGATCGCTCGCAACCCGCCAGCGTCGGCGATGTCGGCGTCCAGCTTGGGGAAGGAGGCTGGCGCCTCGCCCCTGCGGTAGATCAGCCCCAGTCTCGGCACCGGGTCGCGAGCGTGGTAGCTGCGCAGCGCATCGCGATCGAACGACAGCATCAACAGCCGCCGGGCGCGGACACGCGGGTCCGACCACGGCGGCGTCGTCTCCAGCACATCGGCCACGGCGTCTTCCAAGCCGTCGTTGGCGGCGGGGCGCTTGAGCTCCAGCATGAGCGCCGTGCGCCGGCCGGCCGTGCGCAGCGCCTCGGCGAGGGTCGGCAGCCCTTCTCCGGCGAAGCGCTCACCGAACCATGCCCCGGCATCCAGCTCGGCCAACTCGGCGGCGCGAAAGTCGGCGACAGGGAAGGCCAAGCCCCCGTCGCTGCGTGCGCGCTCCGGGAAAACGGTGGCGACATCGGTGGTGCGCTCCAGCGACAGGTCGTGCAACAGCACCGGCGTGCCGTCCTTGGCGACCTGCACGTCAATCTCGATCCACGGCGCGTTGGCGGTGACCGCCCGGCGGATGGCCGCCAGGGTGTTCTCCGGCGCCCCCGCCGAGTGACCGCGATGGGCGATCACCGCGCTGCGCTCGCCCTCGGCCTTGACCGCCACGTGGTCCACCGCCGGCGCCGCACGCAGCCACAGCCGCAGCGACCTCGACTCGCTCGGGTCAAGGCCTAAAGCCCCGGCATGTGACCATTCGGCGTCGAGCACCTGCCCTCGCGGGCCGTACATCGTCGCGGCTGCTCTGGTGGCAGCCAACGTGTCGCTGGTCGAGTTCCGGAAGGTCGTGGTGATCGCGCGGTCGCCGGACGGTCGCAGACGCACGGTCCTGCCCGTCTCCGGCAGCGGGCGGGTGCCCCGGCCGGATCGCTTGGCTCGCACACGGGTCAGGCGAAAGCCGCGCACCGACGCTGGCACCGCCTCGTCCAGGACGACGGGAGCCCGCTGGCGCGCACCCACACTGCCCAGCGGCAGCGCGCGTACGACCCGCTGGACCTGTCCGTCGGGGGACAGCAGTTCCAGCGTCGCCCGCAGCGACGTCCATGACTGCGAGGTGTTGTTGAGGACCTCGCCGATTGCCCGCAACCGGCCCCCGCTGACGCTGCCACGCACCGACCGCAGGTGCAGCCCCGGCGGCAGGGCGTTCACGCCGACGGCATAGCGGACATTGCTGTGCGCGCCGCTGACGCCGCTGATCTTGACGTTGAGACGCCCCGCAGGAACCCGCCGGTAGACCTGCTCGTAGCGACGGCCGCCGAGGTTGGAAACGGCCAGCCGGGTGCGGCAATCGGCGGCGTAGACGCCCAGGCGATAGTTGGCCGGCAGGTCGCCGAGCGTGATCAGGACCCAGGTCGGCTCGGCCAGGTTGAACCGCAGCCAGTCGACGTCGCCGCGGTGGTCAAGGGCGCGCCGGTGCCATCCTTGGCCTTCGGGGGCCGCTGCGCTCACACAGCGGTCGGGCGCCTCGTCCGCGACCGCCGGCAGCATCCCGGCAGCCGGCAGCGCCGCCAGCAGCAGCAGGACGACAGTTCGACGAAGCGATCGAGGTACGTGCACGTGACGGTTTGGTGCACTACCGCTTCGCTGCATAGAGGGAGCCTCGACCGATCGAGTGGCGTGCTGGAGCCGACCATGCCGGCCGGGCGCGAAACGCCTATCAAAGCAGACAAGCAGGACCTACGACCAAGTACGGGCGCCCATTGAGGCGCCCGTTCAACAGATCACAGGTACAGGCGCCCGTCCAACAGGTCCTCGGCCACCTGCGCCAGCGACTGGCCACGGTCACGCGCCACCGCTCGCAGCCGGGTGAGCGCGACCGGGATGGCGACGCCGAACTACGCGGCAGCCATTCCCTTGGCCTGCTCGATGCTGTGGCACGTAGGCCAGTTCCTCGTGCGGGCCATCCTGTCTGTCATCGACCTGGGCGGCCAGCACGGTCCAGGCCGCGACCCCGGCGAGCCGCTGGGCTTCTGCCAGCTCGTCATCGCTGAGCGGCCCAGGTTGGCTGCGGTAGGCAGGCTCCTAGTAGGTCACTCGTCCGACCGGTGGGTGTCGGGTGGCTGCTCGAACCAGGCCGACGGATCGTTATGAGGACAGCCTCGAGGTGAGGCGTCAGCCGGTTGCGTTGGGTCAGACCTGGTTCGAGCAGCCACCCGCACGCTGACTCTCACCGCCACTCAAGTGGTGGATCGTCTCAGCGCCCATCCGATCCTCGCTGCCGGTCAGGAGGCGGTAGTGCGGGAACCGAGTACGCAGAATTCGTTGCTCTCGGGATCAGCGAGCACAACCCAGGACTGCTCGCCTTGGCCGACATCAGCGTGTTTCGCTCCAAGGGCGAGCAGGCGCTCGACCTCAGCGTCGCGATCATCCGGCCGGAAGTCGAGGTGTAGCCGATTCTTGTGCAGCTTGGGGTCGGATACTCGGCCGAAAAGAAGACCGGGAAGCCGCTCAGCGCTGGGTCGAATCTCGAATTCCTCTGGGTCTTCGTTCACCACGACCCATCCGAGCGCGTCGCCCCACCAACGACCCAACGATTCGGGATCGAGCGCGTCCACAATCGTTTGTTCCCATTCAAGACTCATGCGTGGAGCGTAGAACCCTGGTGCTCCCTGTCCCACAACGCCGGCTCCGTGGTGTGCAATCGGCTCTGGCAGACTCTGCCCGTGAGCCAGGACGGCGCGCTGCCGGCGGGTGTGCAGTGAGAGTCTTCGTCCATGGTGGTGTGGCTTCCGACCAACCGACGCCGGGCTGATCCAGCTTCGAGCGGTGTAGGAGACTGATCTCGTGCTGGGTCGTGTTCGTCTGTGGGCCGCGATCGGTCGAGGGGTTGGCTTGCTTCCTGACCGCGCGGCACACGGGTTGGTAGTGCGTGAGCTCAACACTTGGATTCGCCTCGAGTTCCTTGGCGTGATCGCGCGAACCGGGGTCGCCGACGCGTTGCACGAGCCGAGATCACTCGGTGAGATCGCAGAGAAGACCCGCATCTCCGACGTCGACCTCCTCGGCGCGCTGCTCGATCTTGGCGTGGCACTCCGGGAGGTCCGCGAGCGCCGCGGCCGGTACAGCATCCGCGGCCGTCGCCTTCGTGCGATCGCCGATCGCTCGCCGGACCTTCGGGGCATGGTCGAGGAGCTGATCGTCTACGACAACCCCATCTACACAGCGCTGGAGTCCCACCTTCGCGGCGCACGACCCCGCCCGTACGACGCGGACCATGGAGCGGTCATCGCTGCTGCTTCCCGTCTGGCCGAGCCACTCCTCGGTCGACACTTCGAACACTCGCCGCTGAGCTGCGGCCCGGAACGGTGCTCGACATCGGCTGCGGAAGCGGCATCTATCTACGCCACATCCTCGACACCGCCCGCGATGCCTCCGGGGTCGGCATCGACCTCGACGCGGAAGCGGTGGCCCAGGCCGAGGACAACCTTGTCGAGCTGCGGCTCGAGGGCCGCTGCCGAGTCGAGCAGGGCAACATCGAAGCCCGGGCCTGAGCGCTCGGAGAGTTCGATCTCGTGCTTCTCCTCAACAACGTCTACTACTGGGCTCCCACCGAACGGGTCGAAATCCTCAAGACACTCAGACAATGCGTCGCACCTGCGGGCACCCTTGTCGTCGCGACGGCCCTGCCCGACGGACAAGCGTTCAACCGGCACCTTGACATGATCCTGCGCGTCACCCAGAACAGCCATCGCCTCCCCACACGCGACGAGCTTCGCGACGACCTGCGACACGCCGGGTTCGAACACATCACCCTGACCGAACCGATTCCTAGGAGTGGCCTCGCAGTCGCCATCGCACGGTGAGTCAGCCGCACCGAACGCGCGCACGAGAACGCGAGGTACGAGCCAGCCGACGCCGCACCGATCGGCGCATACGGAGGACGTAGCCATCGCTCGACGCCGTCGGAGATCGCCCCTTCTGCGGCGGCGCCGCACGGCTGCCGCAACCCCCGTGATTACCGAAGCTGAACACCCGCGCATGCCACCTATCGCTCCGAGTAGGGCCTCGGCGAGCGTGCCCCCGAACGCCGGTCGCGGGTCACGCGACGAGGCGAACGTTGCTTGATGCGGCACTAGTCCTGTTTGCGCGCGATGGCTTGGCCGAGCTCGGTCTTGGACATCTTGGAGCGGCCCTTCACGCCAAGCTTGGCGGCCCGCTCGTACAGCTCGGCCTTGCTGTTGCCCTCGACATCGACACCGCCAGCGGTGCGCCCCTCGTTGTGGCGTGCCCTCGGATTCTTGGCCCGCTCGTCGGAGGGGCCCTTCTCGTCCTTGGGCTCCCAGTGGTCGCCCACCTTTTCGAAGGAGTGCTTCAGCGACGAGAAGGCGGTGCGGCTGGCCCGCTCGCCCTCGCCGTACTGCTCCTCGGCTGACTCCAGGGTTTCGCTGTAGGTCCGCCGCGCCTTCTTCGGCGAGCGCTGCAGGGTGCCCGGAAGGTCCTTGTCGGTCGGCATCTACAGGCCTTTCTGCCAACGGCGTCCTAGCTGATACGTACCGCTTGCCCACCCGCGACAGCTGCTACGCGCGCTGCGGCTGATTCCTACCAGGCGGTAGGGCCGCGCTACCCCTGCCAAGATGTCGGCATGGACCTCGACGACCTCGCAGTCAAGCCGCCGGCGACTGACCCTGCCGAGGTGCGCCGGCGCCACGCCGCCAACCGGGCGGCGTGGAACCAGGGGGCCGCCTGGTATCGCGACGCCAACGCCGATCGCGTGGCCTTCCTACGCGAGGGCGGCTCCAACCTGCACCCCGTCGAGCGCGCGAATCTCGGAGATCTGCGCGCCTGGTGCCGCAGCGCCGTACATCTGCAGTGCGCGTCCGGTCAGGACACGCTGTCGCTGCTCAACGAGGGCGTCGGCCGCGTGGTCGGCATCGACATCGCCGATGCCCACATCGACAACGCCCGCGCGACCTCGGCTGCGCTGGGGGCGCCGGCCACCTGGTATCGCTGCGACGTCCTGGACACCCCGCACGAGCTCGACGGGTCCGCCGACCTGGTCTACAGCGGCCGGGGGGCGCTGAACTGGTTACACGACCTGGACGGGTGGGCGGCGGTGGTGGCGCGTCTGCTGGCTCCCGGAGGGATCCTGCACCTGTTCGACGGCCACCCGTTCATCTGGCTGTTGGACCCGGACGCCACCGGCTATGCGTTCCTGGGCATCGGCTACTTCGACCACGCCGAAGCCTCCACGGGCTGGCCCGACGAGTACATCGGCGATCTGGGGATCGACGAAGCCGACATCGCCGAGAAGCACGAGCGGCTGTGGAACTTCGCCGACATCTTCGCCGCCCTGGCCGGGGCCGGCTTGCAGATTCGCCATTTGGGCGAGCACGCCGAGGGCTACTGGCAGGAGTTCCCCAACCTCGACGAGTCTCTACGGGGCCAGCTGCCGCTGACCTTCTCGCTGGTGGCCGCGCGCGCGGGTGAGACCACCCGCTGGCCGGGACCCGCCCACGGCGGCAGCGCAGCCTCCGGCACGTGAGCCGGCTCCCCCTCGGCCGTCGCGCCGCTGGACAGAGAACCTGGCGGTGCTGGCCGTCGAGGTCGTGAACGCGAGGCTGCCGTTGCGCTAGTCGGCCACGACCTGCCGCTGACCCTCCAGCAGCATCCGTACCTCTGCGGCGCGATAGCGGCGGTGGCCCCCCAACGTGCGGATCGACGACAGCTTGCCGGACTTGGCCCAGCGGGTCACCGTCTTGGGGTCGACCCGGAAGAGCTTGGCCACCTCCGATGGCGTCAGTAACTCGTCGCTCTTGTCGTTCTCCGTCACCGTTCCAGTCGCGGTCATATGGTGCGTCCTCCTGTCAGGCGCCCACCGCCTCACCGTGAAGCGGTCATAGGGGTTGCTTCCTCCCCAAGGTAGACACTACCTGGGGGAGGCGAAAGGCCACGATCGGGGGAACTTCGCGTACTGCACTTTATACTACGCTGCGCACGGTTCGTCACGCTCGGTGATTGATCCCGTGCTGGGTAGGATGCCGGGGGCGGGCGAGGCACCGCGATGGCGACGCACCGCTTGGCACCACGCCGCCGCTGCCCAGCCGACGGACAAAGGAGCCGCGGCCATGGAGGGACCCTTCAGCCTGCTGGACGGCCACGAGCAGGTCGTCTACGGCGCCGATCCGGACAGCGGGCTGCGCTGCATCATCGCCGTGCACTCCACCACCCTGGGCCCCGCGTTGGGGGGTACCCGCTTTTACCCCTACGCCGGCGAGGACGAGGCGCTGGTCGATGTGCTGCGGTTGTCCAAGGCCATGACCTACAAAGCGGCCTGCGCGGGTCTGGACCTCGGCGGTGGCAAGGCGGTCATCATCGGCGATCCCGCCGTACACAAGACCGAGGCGTTACTGCGCGCCTACGGCCGCATCGTGGCCAGCCTCGGCGGGCGCTACGTCACCGCCTGCGATGTCGGGACCTACCCGTCCGACCTCGCCGTGGTGCGCCGCGAGACCCGCTGGGCGACAGGGTCGGACGTCGTCGAGGGCGGCTCAGGTGACTCCAGCGTGCCCACGGCCTATGGCGCCTACATCGGGATCAAGGCCTGCGCGGTGCATGTATGGGGCAGCGATGGTCTCGGCGATCGCCACATCGCGATCCAGGGCGTCGGCAAGGTCGGGCGCAAGCTGGCCGTGCACCTGCACGATGACGGCGCCCGGTTGACCGTGGCCGATGTCGACGACGACGCCACGGCCTGGTGCGCCGAGTACCTGGACGCCGAGGTGGTGGCCAACGACAAGATCCACGCCGTCGACGCCGACGTGCTCAGCCCCAACGCCCTCGGAGGCGGGATCAACGACGCCACGGTGCCCGAGCTGCAGTGCCGCGTCGTCGCCGGAGCGGCCAACAACCAACTGCTGGAAGCCCGCCACGCCGATGCGCTGGCTGACGCGGGGATCCTGTACGCGCCGGACTACGTCATCAACGCCGGCGGTCTGATCCAGGTGGCCGACGAGCTGCACCGCGACGGCCACTCTCCGCAGCGCGTGCGCGCCCGCGCCGAGCGGATGGGCCCGCGGCTGCTGCAGGTCTTCGCCCTCGCCGAGCAGCGCGGCATCACCACCGCCGCCGCCGCCGAACTCGTCGCCGAGCAGCGCCTGAGTTCGGTCGGCCGCCTGCGCCGCTTCTGGCTGCCATAGCCGCAGCGTCAGGACACGCCGATGAGGCGGACCGATCCTGAGGTGTCCACGGCGCCACAAGCCCAGGCGTCGACATCCAGTGAGCGCAGCTGGTCGACCGCCTCGCGCCCGTCGGCGACGATCGCGAGCATGCCGGCGCCCATGTTGAAGGTACGCCACATCTCGGCGTCAGAGACCCCGCCTTCGCGCTGTAGCACGTTGAAGACCATCGGCGGGGTGAAGGTCGTTGTGTCGATCACCGCGCCAAGGCCCTTGGGCAGCACACGGGGCAGGTTGCCGGCGATGCCGCCGCCGGTGACGTGGCAGAAGGCGTGGACCTCCGTCCGCGCGGTCAGCGCGATGCAGTCGACGGCATAGATCCGCGTCGGGCGCAGCAGCGCCTCGCCCAGCGATTGCACGCGCAGCCCGTGGTCGTCGTTGAGGTCCAGGCCGGCCACAATCCGCCGCGCCAGCGAATAGCCGTTGCTGTGAAGGCCGGTGGAGGCCATCGCCACGACCGCGTCACCGGCTTGGACACGCCTGGGACCCAGGATCCGATCCTGCTCAACCACGCCGACACCGAAGCCGGCGAGGTCATAGCCCCCGGCCGCCAGCACGCCGGGATGCTCGGCTGTCTCCCCGCCGAGCAACGCGCAGCCGGCCTGCTGGCAGCCGTCGGCGATGCCGGACACGATCTGCTCGACATGGTCAGGGTCCAGGCGGCCGACCGCCAGGTAGTCGAGGAAGAACAGCGGCTCGGCGCCGACCACGGCGATGTCGTCGACCACCATGGCGACCAGATCCAACCCGACGGTGTCGTGGCGGTCGAGCTGGCGCGCCAGTTCCAGCTTGGTCCCGACGCCGTCGGTTGCGCTGACCAGCACCGGCTGTCGCAGGCGTCGCCCGGTCGGCATCGCGAACAGTCCGGCAAAGCCGCCGACGCTGTCCAACACCTCCTCGCGGGCGGTGCGCTGGGCGTGGGGGGTGATGCGGCGGACCGCCTCCGCGGCTGCGTCCCGGTCGACCCCGGACGCGGCGTAGGTCAGACCCTCGGTGGTGGCCCCCTCGTCGCTCATCGCCGCGACTCGACGAGGACGTTCTTGCCCGCTTCCACCTGCTCACCGGGCACCGGGATCGGGTACTGCCCGTCGAAGCAGGCGCGGCACAGGCTGCCGACCGGGCGCTTGGTGGTGGCGACCAGCGCGTCCAGCGACAGGTAGGCCAGCGAGTCGGCGCCCACGAAGTCGCGGATCTCGTCGATGGTCAGGTCCGAGCCGATCAGCTCGGCGCGAGTGGCCATGTCGATGCCGTAGAAGCACGGGTTGCGTATCGGCGGCGAGGTAATGCGCAGGTGCACCTGCGCCGCGCCGGCTTGGCGCAGCATCGCCACCAGCTGCCGTGACGTGTTGCCTCGCACGATCGAGTCGTCGACCACCACCAGCCGCTGCCCCGCGATCACGTCGCGCAGCGGGTTGAGCTTGAGGCGGATGCCCAGCTCCCGCAGCGATGGTGACGGCTGGATGAACGTCCGCCCGACGTAGCGGTTCTTGACCAACCCCTCGGCATAAGGGATCCCGCTGGCCTCGGCGTAGCCACTGGCCGCCGCCGTCCCGCACTCGGGGACCGGGATCACCAGGTCGGCGTCGACCGGCGCCTGCTGGGCGAGGCTGGCGCCCATGCGCCGGCGCGCGGCGTACACGGTGGTCTCGGCGAAGCGGTGGTCCGGCCTGGCCACGTAGACGTACTCGAACAGGCACAGCGAGGGCGTCGGCTCGGCGAAGCGGGAGCTGCGCAGGCCACGCTCGTCCACGGCGACAATCTCGCCGGGCTCGACGTCGCGGACCAGGTGCGCGCCGACGATGTCCAGCGCCGCCGTCTCCGACGCGATCACGAAGCCGCCGCGCGGCAAGCGCCCGATGACCAGTGGCCGAACGCCGTGGGCGTCGCGGGCGGCGTAGATGGTGGACTCGTCCATGACGACGAACGAGAACGCACCGTGCACCGCCCGGCAGGTGCGGACCAGCGCTTCGTCCAGGGAAACGTCGATGTTGCCAGCCAGCAACTCGGCGAGGACCTCGGAGTCGGTGGTGCACTTGTCGCCGGCCGGACCGATCAGTCGCGCGAGGTCGGCGGTGTTGACCAGGTTGCCGTTGTGCGCCAGCGCCAGCCCGGATCCCGACGGGGTGACCTTGAAGGCGGGCTGGGCGTTGTCCCAGGTGGAGGCGCCGGTCGTCGAGTAGCGCACGTGGCCGATACCGAGGTGGCCATCCATGCCCGCCAGCCGCGCCTCGGTGAACACCTGGCTGACCAGACCCATCTCCTTGCTGACCAGGATGTTGGCGCCGTCGGACACCGCGATGCCCGCGGACTCCTGGCCACGGTGCTGCAGCGCGTACAACCCGTAGAAGCACAGCTTGGCCACGGTCTCACCACGGGCGTAGACGGCAAAGACGCCGCACTCGTCGCGGGCCCCTGAACGGGCTTGTTCGGCCATGCGGTCGCACCCTGCCAGAAAGGGGGAAGATTGCGGTCAGTGTAGCCCGGGGGGCAGGGTCGCAAGGGAGAACTGGCACAGGTCATTGTGGTCGCCCGGCTCTCGGTCAATGATGTGCAGCCACGGTAAGAAGCCCTATCCGAGGGTGGACTGTTTGGAGGTTGAGCCATGGACGCAGAGCACCCACTTGACCCGTCGCGCCGGTCCTTCATCGCCAAGACCGCGGCTGCCGCGGCTGGCGCCGCTTTGGCCGGCACAGGAGGCGTGGCCGGGGCCAAGGCTCGCCCGGGTCCCGACGGCCGATCACGCGGCCCGCATCACGCCCTGGAGGAGGCCACTATCGCCGAGCTCGGCGAGCAGATGGCGTCCGGGCAACTGTCCGCCCGCCGCCTGACCATGGCCTATCTGCAGCGCATCCGTCAGCTCGACGAGCACGGACCGCAACTCAACTCGATCCTGACGATCAACCCCCGCGCGCTGGAGATCGCCGAGCTGCGCGACGCCGAACGCAAGGCCGGCAAGGCCCGAGGACCACTGCACGGCATCCCCATCGTGCTCAAGGACAACATCGACACCCTCGACCGGATGCACAGCACCGCGGGCTCGTTGGCGCTGGTCGACTCGAAGCCGCAGCGCGACGCCACCGTCGCTAGACGGCTGCGCCGCGCCGGGGCGATCATCCTCGGTAAGACCAACCTCAGCGAGTGGGCCAACTTCCGCAGCACCCAGTCGTCCAGCGGCTGGTCCGGCGTCGCCGGGCAAACGCGCAATCCCTACGTCCTGGACCGCAACCCGTGTGGCTCCAGCTCCGGTTCGGGGACTTCGGTGTCGGCCAACCTCGCGGCGGCGTCGCTGGGCACCGAGACCGACGGCTCGATCGTGTGCCCGGCCAGCGCAACGGGCATCGTCGGGATCAAGCCGACGGTGGGGCTGACCAGCCGCGCCGGCGTCGTCCCGATCTCGCACTCCCAGGACACGGTCGGTCCGATGTGCCGCACCGTGGCCGACGCCGCGGTGGTGCTGGGCGCGATGACCGGCGTCGACCCGCGCGACCCCGCCACCCGAGACAGCCGTGGCCACCACCACCGTGACTACAGCCAGTTCCTCGATCCCGACGGGTTGCACGGTGCACGCATCGGCGTCGCCCGCAACCTCACCGGGTTCAGCCCGGAGACCGACGAGATCTTCGAGGCGGCGGTCACCGCGATCCGCGACGCCGGCGCCACCGTGGTCGACCCGGCGAACCTGGACTCGGCGGCCGAGCTTGACGCCAGCGGCGCCGAGTTCGAAGTGCTGCTGTACGAGTTCAAGACCGACATCCGCCGCTACCTGGCGACCCGCAGCGCTGGCTCTCCCCGGACGCTGAAGGATCTCATCGAGTTCAACGAGGCACACGCCGGTCGCGAGTTGCGCTGGTTCGGCCAGGAGATCTTCGAGCTGGCGCAGGCCAAGGGTCCGCTGACCGATCCCGCCTACCGCCAGGCCCTGCGCACGGGCCGGCGGCTTGCCCGCGCTGAGGGCCTCGACAAGGTGCTGGGCGAGCACAACCTGAACGCGATCGTGGCACCGACCGGATCGCCGGCCTGGCCTACCGACCTGGTCAACGGCGACCACTTCCTCGGCGGTAGCTCGTCGGTGGCGGCGGTGGCCGGCTACCCGCTGATCTCGGTGCCGGCAGGCTTTGCCTTCGGCCTACCGGTCGGCATCACCTTCATGGGCGCTGCCTTCGCCGAGCCGACGCTGATCCGCGTGGCCAGCGGCTTCGAGGCCGCCACCGGCGTCCGCCGGGCGCCGAACTACCAGCCGACGCTGCCCTACTGACCGAAGCGGCCCCCCGACGGGGCCAGCATTCCGCCGGCGGCCAGCATCCCGGTTCGGCGGCCAGCATCCCGGTTCCGGGCGTCGGCTCCGCTTCGCGGTTCCGCTTCGCGGCGTCGGCAGCCCGGAGGTGCGCGGGCAGGCGGGCGCGGCGTGGAACGCTGCACGCATGTTCACTTCCCGAACCCGGCCCCCACCCGCTCCGCCGGTCGTCAACCTGTCCGTGCCGGCGTCTCCCTTCACCCCGCTGCTGCACCGACCCGTCCTGCGCGGTGGCCTGTACGCCTGGGCGCTGCTCGGGCTGTGCGGCATCGCCTTCGTCGCGTCGCGCGCCGCCACCGTCCTGGCCATCGTGGTCGTGCCCCTGATCCTGGCGTTGTTTCCCGCCGCGGTGCTGGCACCGCTGGTGCGGCGGCTGACCGCCCGCCGGGTCCCGGCCGCCGCTGCCACTTCCTGGTCCTGATC
>Ga0136610_1000231_pt1 | contig 15079 bp, 16 predicted proteins | sample AntDrymUQ1342206_2_FD_104804 | JGI IMG/M metagenome (GOLD analysis project Ga0136610, IMG submission 104804) | Polar desert sand microbial communities from Dry Valleys, Antarctica - metaG UQ134 (22.06) | ecosystem: Environmental > Terrestrial > Soil > Desert | place: Antarctica: Dry Valley...
CGTCGCGAAGCCCGCCGGGCGCTCGCAGCCCTCGGCCGGACACTCCGGCGCGCCGTACTCCCGCGCTAGGTGCCGCCGGCCGGGCACGGGCTAGTCCTCGTCGGGCTCGGCGCCGTCGCCGTCCTCGCCGGGTGGCTGGTACCCCCATCCGAGGTCGAGCATCGCTGCCGACCTCCTCGACGCCGGCTACCGGACCGCCGACGCGCCCGTCGTCGTGGCGCTTTAGGCTCGCGCCCGATGAGCAGCGCGTCATCCACGGCGGGGTCTTTGCCCGCAGGCTGGTACGGCGACCCCGAGCGGGAAGAGGGTCAGCGCTACTGGGATGGAGCGCAGTGGTCCGAGTACCGGACACCTCACGCGCCGAGCGCACCGCCCGGTCTCTATCCCGACCCGTCGGGAGCCGAGGGTTGGCGTTCGTGGGATGGCGCAAGATGGACGGAATCTCCTTCGGCGGCGGACACAAAGGCCGCCCAGAAGCGAGAGGTCAGGGAGGAGCTAAAGCAGCACAAGGAGGCGCGAAGAGCAGCGCGGGTCGAACAGAGGTCCGAGCAGACCGCTGCTAGAGCCGACCAACGAGCGGCGCGCGAGGCTGCGGCAGCCGAGGCGGCTTTCCTTGGAACGCCACAAGGGCGGGCGCGGACGGCTCGACAGAACGGCCAGCGCTTCTTTCAGATCCTCCTTCCCGTCGAGAACGTCGACCGGACGTGGCTAGCCAAGCTCAGCCACGAGATGCAAACTCGCACGCGCGACTCCGGCGACTTGGTTGGGCAGATCCTTACCTCCATTGAGGATGAAGGCTGGCAGCTCGTCGAAGCTGGCTTCGCCTTCAGGCAGACCGGTCAGGCGAGCCGTGACAAGTTCTTAGCGAGCGGCCAGCAGGTCGCAGTGATGGGCGACACGGTGGGCGTCTACCTCTTCAGGGCGCGGTAGTACGAACCGAAGGAACGCGGCCCGCCTCGCGTCCGCCGAACCTAGACTGGAGCAGGCGTGATCGATGGGCTCGACTTCGAAGGCTGGGACGAGACGGACTTCGAGGAGTTCTCCTTCCAGCTCGTCGACGGGCTCGAAGGCTTCTCAAATGTGGACTGGCGAAAGGGAACGCCGAAGCAGGCAAGTCCGGCGGACCGAGGACGCGACATCGTCGCCCAGGTCGACCGCATCGACGTAGACGGGAGCAAGCACGTCGAGACGTGGTTCATCGACTGTAAGCACTACGCGAAGGGCGTCCCGCCAGAGGCGCTTCAGGGGTTGCTGACCTGGGCGCAGGCGGAGCGACCGCACGTAGTGCTCGTGATTGCCTCGGGCTTCCTCTCGAACGCGGCGAAGGACTACCTCCGCAGCTACGAGGAGAACAACCGGCCGCCGTTCCGGATCAAGCATTGGGAGCGGCCTGTCCTCGACAAGCTCACGCGCGGCAATCGCGAGCTATTGGAGCGCTTCCTCCTCGGAGGTGTACGCAGCCAGAGCGAAATCATCGCCGCTGAGCAGGAGTTCTTCGACCGCATCTGGTACAAGCGGCACTTGGTCAGACGGATGATGCACGAGTCTGGCGAGGACCGTATGACCGACGAGATCTACGAGATGGCGCTCGGCGCGGCGGAGCGCGTCAAGGCGCGTCGTCCCGATCTCCGCCCGACCGAGGACGACTTTGAGTGGGGCATGTGGAACGGAAAGCTGTCCGCGCTTCGGTGGGTTCTCGGCGACGAGTGGGACTTCCTCGACACATGACCGACTTCCGCGAGGCGCTGGCCTCGAAGCCCGTCACGATCGCGGAGGCGCGCCGGGCCGAGAAGGACGGCGGCATCCCCGACAAGCCCGGCCTCTACGCCTGGTGGCTCGCCTCGCGCCACGCCCTCCCGGCGGTTCAGGCTCACGCTCCCGCGCACCCGACGGAACCGGGCTTGGCCGCGCTATACGTCGGAGTCGCCCCGAGGGACGCGGCGTCGAGAGAGACGCTGCGCTCGCGGACCCTCAAGAAGCACGTCGGCTCCGGGCTCGCCGCTTCGACGTTTCGCCGCTCCCTCGCGGCGTTGCTATGGGAGAAGGAGGGCTGGACGCCGCGCCTGACCGAGAAGGGGCGATTCAAGCTCTCGCGCGAGGACGACGCCGCGCTACGCGGGTGGCAGGAGCGGAACCTTCGCCTGAGCTGGCTCGCAGTCGAGCGCCCCTGGGACGCAGAGAACCTTGCGATCGGCGAGCTAGAGCCGCCCTTCAACCTCGCCGGGAACCGAGATCACCCCTTCTACGAAGAGATGGAATGGGCTCGCCGCCGCTTCAAGATGACCGCCGAAGCGCGCGCCCGACGATCGGCATAGCCGCCGGCCGAGGCGTGACACTGGCAGAGTGCCTGTCGTCGTACTACCGAGGGCGTCCTTCTGGACCATGTTCGGGCTACTCCGTGAGTTCGAGGGCTGGCGTTGTCTTTGGCGGCTCCCGATCGCGGCGCTCGTCTACGCGATCGTCCCGCTGACCTTCCTCGGCGCGACTGTGCTCGCGGCATACGTCGCGGGCGACGACTTCGACCTTCAGAGAGCCATCCTCTCCGCGATCGTTGTCGTCGGCGCGACGGCCTTCCTTGCCCCGCGACTTGCCCGGCGGGAGCTCCACATAAAGATCATCACGCGACGTCTCTGGACCTTCCGGAAGCCGAATCCCGCGACGGAGGTTCACGTCCTCCTTCGGTCCCCTGACGCGGAGACTGCGCGAACTGCACTACGCCGCGCCAAGTTCAACCCGTACGTGGATCTCAGCCTCGACACGCCGCCTGACGACGCCCGGGATCTCGACCTGAAGATCGCCGTCCACGAGCCGGAGGCGTGGCCGCAGTCCGCGTCGGACGACGACCGAACGAGGCGCATTGTCGCCACCCTAGAGAGGGCCGGGATCAAGGCTCGCGTCGGCGGGGTCGACGCCTTCCCTGCCGGCGACGGACGACGGACGACGGACGCGTGACGGACGCGGCCGGTCCCCATCGCGGCCCCGCACGTAAGAAAAACCCCGCCTGAGCGGGGCTTTTCCTACGCGCCCGAGAGGATTCGAACCTCTGACCTTCGGTTCCGTAGAAGCATGAAGCACGATCTACTCCGGCAGAAAACTCGTTATCTAGCGGGTATATCGTCAGGTTGATCGAGTTCGATCAAGCTGTTCGGGGACCAATCTCGGGACCAAAAACGTCGGCTCAGTCCGGTACGCTTCAGCGACCATGCCGGCCGCCTCACCTCCACTCCCGACGCCCGTCTCAGGCCACGTCTGCGTGCGCCCCGGCAAGCTGCGCTCCGTCTGGGTCGCCAAGTGGGCGACGGCTACGGCCAGCACAAGAAGGTTCTTGGGCGCGACTGGACCGAGAAGGGCCAGCCGCCCGCCGGCTACCTGCGCAAGAAGGACGCCGAGGCCCAACTGCAGGCGATCCTCACCGACGCGCGTCGCGGGGTCGTGGAGCAGTTGCGCACCGGCGCGACCTTCGACGTCGTCTGCGAGGAGTGGCTCGCGTGGGGCGTGCGCGACCGCGACTGGAAGCCGTCGACGCTGTCGGGCTACCGCTCCGACGTCAACGCCCACCTCGTGCCGTCCTTCGGCGCCAAGGCGATCGAGAACATCACCGCCGAGCAGATCGAGGACTGGCGAGACGCACTCGTCGACGAGCGCGGCCTCAGCCGCCGTAGCGTCAACCGGCTGCTCACGGTCATGGGCTCGATCCTTGAGCGCACCAAGAAGACCCACGGCCTTCTGGCCAACCCGGTCCGCGAGGTGCCCAAGCTCCGCGTGCGCTGGGACCCCAACGCCTACGACTTCTTCACCCCGGATGAGATCCAGACCCTCGGCGCCGCCGCCGTCTCAGACCAGGACCGCGCCGTGTTCCTCACCGCGGCGTTCACCGGCCTGCGCCGTGGCGAGCTCGTCGCGCTGCGCTGGGGCGACATCGACTTCGCCACCGAGGCGCTGCACGTCGCCTCCTCCTACTCGCTCGGCACCCTGACCGCCCCGAAGTCGGGCCTCGTCCGCACGGTCCCGATGGCCCGCCAGGTCAACCAGCTGCTCGCCTCCCACCGCAAGACCGTCCCGCACGGGCGCGCCGACCTCGCGTTCCCCGGCGAGCGCGGCGAGTACCTCGACGGCTCCGCCATCACCCGCCGCTACAAGAAGGCACTGGAGAAGGCCAAGCTGCGCAAGCTGCGCTTCCACGACCTGCGGCACACGTTCGGCACGATCGCCATCGAGCAGGCCTCGATCGTCCAGGTCCAGGCGTGGATGGGCCACGCCGACGTGCAGACCACGATGAAGTACCTCCATCACCGCTCCAAGGCCGGCGACGCCCGCCTGCTGTCCGCCGCGTTCGAGCCGACCAAGCCGGCGCGAGGCCGCCGTCGAACAGCGAAATCCGCATGATCGCCGTGCTGCCCGACCGCCTCGCCGCGCTGCTCATCGAGCTTGACGCGCTGTGGCGCCCGTCGCGAGCCAAGTGGACGTTCACCGAGGTGCCCGGGGCGTCAGGTCTCAAGCTCTCCCACCCCGCGATGACGCGGGAGTGGGCGACCACATCTCCCGCCCACGGCGGCGCCGCGTTGGCGGACGTCGAGGATCTCGAGGCCGCAGGGTCCGTCGTGGTCGACTGGGGCGTCTCGAGCAACGGGCGTCGCGGAGAGCTGCGCCTGACTCCAGCCGGCGAGGCGCATGTCGACCGTCTCGCTTCGCCGCCCGCTGCCCCGACTGACCCCCGTGGGCTCTGACTGGCACCAGAACGTGATGCCGTTGCTGCTCGCGGCCGCCGCCCTCGAGCGCGGGCTGGCGCCCGGCGCAGGCGTTACGCAGGACGCCCTCAACGCCGCGCTCGGCCGCGTCCCCGGTGACGCGCAGACAAGCACGACGCTCGTACAGCTCTCCGCCGCTGGCTACCTGCGCGACGAGCAGAGCGTCGAGCAGATCGACGGCCCGATCTTCTTCCGCCTGGGGGAGCGAGCCCTTCAACGCGTTGCCGGCTGGCCCGGCGCCAGCGGCGACCTCGCGGGCGAACTGCTCGCGCTGATCGACCAGCGACTCGAGGACCCCATGGTCTCCGACGATGAGCGTGGGCGGCTTGAACGCCTGCGCGGCACCGTCGGCGACGTGGGCAAGGGCGTGGTCACGGGTCTGCTGACCGCGCTAATCAAGAGTCACACCGGCGCTTGATCCTTGCCAGATATGCGCGGCTTGCCCCTGAGCGCAAGCACTTGCATTTAGACATCTAGCTGTCTAAACTCGACGAGTTGCCCAAGCCGACAACGGCACCCGTCAATGCAAGCGACCCAGTTCGAACGAGAAGCGATCCACCGTCTGCCCGGCATCATCGCCGAGCTCTTCGACGAGCCCGTTCCCGCGCACGCGCTCATCCCCGAGAACGCAGACCATGCGATCGACGTCCTGATCGACGCCGGCGGTCGCCGGTGGGCGATCGAGGCGAAGGCGTCGAGCAGCCCGGGAACGGTGGCCGCCGCCGCCGACCAGCTCGCGGCGCTGAGCTTGCCCGATGCCGTGCCGGTGCTCGTCGTGCCGTACATGACGCCCGCCGGTGCCAAGGCGGCGGCCGAGCGTCAGCTGAACTGGATCGACCTGTCGGGCAACGCGTCGCTGCGCGACGACGAGCTCTACGTCTGGGTGCAGGGTCGGGCCAACCAGTTCGGCGTGCGCGGCCGTCCGTCCTCGCCGTTTGCGCCCAAGAGCTCGCGCGTGGCGCGCGCCCTGCTGCTTGACCCCGAGCGCTGGTGGGTGCAAAAGGAACTCGCCGAGCACACCGATCTCGATGCCGGTCGCGTTTCGCGGGTGGTGCGGCGCCTCGACGATGACGACCTGCTCGCCCGCGACGGCTCGCGGCTTCGCCCGCGTGACCCCGGCCTGCTCCTTGACGCCTGGACCGACGATTACCGCTTCGATCGCCACGACATCGTCACCGGCCATCTCACCGGCAGCGGCGTCGAGCTCGCGCGCGAGCTTCACCAGCAGCTGGACGACAGCGAGATCGACCACGCGTTCACCGGGCTGCCCGCGGCCTGGGCACTCGACCAGTTCGCGCGCTTTCGCCTCGTCAGCGTCTACGTGGTCGGCGACCCGCGCGCGGCCGGCGACGCCGTCGAGCTACGTCGGAACGAGCGCGGGGCCAACGTCCAGCTCATCGGCCCCGACGACCGCGGCGTCTTCGACGGACAGCACAGCGTCGACGATCTGCCCTGCGTCGCGCCGGTGCAGGTCTACCTAGACCTCGGCCACCTGCCCGAACGGGCCAGCGAAGCCGCCGAGCAGCTGCGCGCCGACGGGAGGCTGTGGCATGCCGCCCGCTGAAAAGCCTCGCCACCGCTCCGGCTACGGGCAGGAGGAGTTCGAGCAGGTCAAGGCCGCGTGCCTGACTGTGGCCGTCACGCTCGGCGCCTACCTCGACGACGTCTGCATCGTCGGCGGGCTCGTCCCCGCGCTGCTCATCGACAGCGTCCGCGACACCGGCGACGACGAGGACCCGCGTCACCCGGGGACCAACGACCTCGACATCGGGCTCGCCCTCGCGCTGCTCGACGACGAGCGCTACACCGAGATCAGCGCCCGGCTGCGCGCCGAAGGCTTCGCCCCGGACACCAACGACGTCGGCAACCCGACCGTGCAGCGCTGGCGCCTGGGCGAGCTGAAGGTCACCGTCGACTTCCTCATGCCCCCGGCGCCCGAGCAGGCGCCCACGCTGCGCGTGCAGAACCTGCAGCCCGACTTCGGCGCGCTTATCACCCCGGGGCTCGAGCTCGCCTTCGACGAGCGCGTCGAGGTCGAGCTCGACGGCCACACGCTCAAGGGCGAGCGCACGCGCCGAACGATCCCCGTCTGCGGGCCGGCCGCGTTCGTCGTGCTCAAGGCGCTTGCGTTCGGCGACCGCGGCGAGCCCAAGGACGCGTACGACCTCGTCTACGTCATCCACCACACGCCCGGCCGCGGCCGCGTCATCGCCGAGCGGCTTGTCCGTCACGCCCTTCGCGAGGCAGTCATCGTTGACGATGCTCTGAACCTGCTCGCGCGCGACTTCGACGCACCCGACGCAATCGGACCTCGGCGCGCAGCCCAGTTCACCGTTGCCGGCGCGTCAGAGCTCGACGACAAGGCCGCAGACGCCCACGGTTTCGTCGATGACCTCTTGCGCTCCTGGACAGCACTTCGCTCGCCCGCGGACGTCTGATCGGCCACGTACGGTGAACCTCCGACCGCTGTCCTCATGAACCCCATTGAGACGCCACTCTGGCCGGACAATCCAACGGCCCAGGACCTGCTCGGCTTCGCCGACATTGCCGACCCGATCCAGGACGCGCTGCTCCGCGAGCGACTCGATCCGGTCGCGGTCGGCGTCTTCGGCGACTGGTGCTCGGGCAAGAGCACTGTGCTCGAAATCCTCCGCGAGCGCCTGACCTCACGCGGCCGGGTCGTAGTGGTCTACACGCGACCCTGGGAGTACGACCCCAACATCGATCCGAAGGCGACGCTGATCGCCGAGGTTCTCAGCGCGGTGCGCGCCGAGGTGGCCAAGGATGAGGGTCGAATGGCCCAGCTCGCCGATCGCTTCAAGGGCCTCGTCTCCCGGGTGCAGTGGTCCAAGGCGGTGACGTTGGTCGCGAACTCCGCATTGACGCTGAGCATTCCCAAGATATCCGACGTTGTCGGCCTGTTCGGCGACGACGACGACGGGCTGGCCGACCCGACGCTGCAGGGCTTCCGCGACGAGTTCGACGAGCTGATGGCCGAGTTGGAGGAGATCGAACGCGTCGTCGTCCTCGTCGACGATCTCGACCGTTGTCTGCCCGACACGGTGGTTGCCGCGCTCGAGGCGATCAAGCTGTTCTTGTCGGTGCGCAAGATGGGCTTCGTCATCGCCGCCGATCGCCGCCTGGTCACGCTCGCCATCGCTACCCGCTACGCGCAGTCCGCCCAGGGCGCGCTCATGGCCCGCGAGTACCTGGAGAAGATCGTCCAGATCCCGATCAGTGTCCCCACCCTCGGCCTCGCCGACACGGAGGCCTACCTGGCGATGATGCTGCTCGATCGTCACCTTGGCGACGAGGCGTTGTCCATCCTGGCAGGGCACTGCGACGCCCGCCGGCGCGCGGGCGCCGCGCGCACCCTGGAGGAGCTCCCCGATGGCCTCCTGCCGCCCGACGCTGCGGGCGAGCTGCAGCTGGCGGGGGTCTTGGCTCCCGTCCTCTTTCGGCGCCTGGCCGGTAACCCCCGGCGGCTCAAGCGCTTCCTCAACGCTTACTGGCTGCGCTCGGCCATCGCGCAGCGCCGCAGCGCCGCCCTGCAGCCGGCGGCGCTCGCGAAGCTCCTCGTCCTTGAGGAGCTTGAGCCCGACGCTTTCGCCCAGCTGCTGGCCTCGCTCGGGGATGGTGAACTCGCCGCCAAGCTCGCCGAGCTCGAGGACCCCAAGCGAGACTCCGGCGACCCGACGTTGCGCGATTGGGCGCTCTCGCCACCCGCACTCGCGTCCGAGGACCTTGACCCCTACCTCCGCTTGGCCGCCTCACTACGTAGTCTCGCGGCGCCCGGCAGCGGCCTGCGCTCCGACCTGCGCGACCTCCTCAGCGATCTCAAGGCCGACGCCCAGCACACCCGGAAGACCGCTCGCAAGCGCATGAACGCGCTCGGCGGCGAGGACCGGGTGCTTGTCGCCCGCGAGCTGACCGAACTCGTGCGCACCGAGCCCGACAGCCGCGACCGCGTCGCGGAGGCCCTCGAGGAGCTTATGGCCGAGCAGACAACCGGCGAAGAGATCCTCCGCCGCCTCGAGGAGCTCGACCCCGACGCGGTCACGCCCGGCCTGATCGTGCGCGTCACGCGGGACGGCCCACTCAGGAACGAGGCGTTCGCGTTGATCGGTCGCTGGCGCGATTCCCAGCGCCTGGGCGAGGTCGCCCGGGCCGCGGTCAGCCAGCTGCTCGACGCTGAGGGCGGGGAGGGCTGACATGGGGACGTCGGGCGCCTACGGCGGAAGCGGAGGTCGCGATTGGCAGACGGCCCGCGATGCCGTCGCAGACCTCGTCGCCGATCCGGCTTCAGCACAGCAGCAGACCGACGTGATCTCCCAGCTGGCCGATGCCCTGGACTGGGACGGCGATGCCCCCGATCCGTTGCCCCCCTCCAGTCAGTCACCGGCACAGCAGCCGCTTCCCGAGCTGGCGCCTGTCACACCGCGGCCCTTCGGCGGACTCGTGCGTCCGCGCGGCGGCGGCGGCGGGCCGGGCGGCGGCGGGAGAGGCGGCGGCGCCACCGGCGCTGGGGGCGGCGGCGGCCGTCGCTCCCGCCAGCGCGCCTCCCGCGTCGGCGGCGCCGTCCTCGCCGCTGGCCTGGCCGTCCGCGCCGGCGACGCCGGCACCCTGGACTCGCTCGGCCTGTCGCTTGACGAGCTTCGCGGTCTGCGTCCGCTGGCGCAGTGCGCGCGGATCCTCAACGCTCTTGTCGGCTCCGGTGCCGACATCGACGAGGCCGAGATGCGCTCGGCGTCCAGCACGGCCCTGGTCGCGGTGCTCACTGAGGATCTCTCGCCGTCGGCAGCGGTGCGGACCTTCATCGTCGAGTACGTCATGGAGATCAGCGTCACAGAACTGGGCGCGACGATGCGCGAGATCGGCAGCGGCGAGGTCAGCGTCCAGGTCGAGGACGGGTTGCGCTCACTGGTCACCGCCCAGGTCGACCAGCTCGCCCTCGACGACGCCCGGCTTGGCCCCCAGCAACTTCAAGATGCCCTCCACGAGGCCCTCGGCTCGGCGCGCGCGGTGCTGAGCGCTCTGACATGAGTGTGCACCGTCTGCTGCTGTCGGCGGGTTCGCGCCAGCTCGCCCAGCTCGCTCGCGAGGATTTCTTGTGGCGCCCGGCCGGGGAGGAGTCCTCGATGCGCACGACCCTCGGACCGCGCCTCGAGCAGCTCGGACCCGTTGCCGACCCGCACGTCGACTTCGTGCGCCTCGCCGCCTTGGTCTATCTGGTCGACCGCACCGCTCCGCGCACCGAGCGCGGATTCGAGCGTGAGCTGTCGCTGACCGTCCCCGTCGCCGACCCCGACGCATGGAACGCGCAGGCCAATGGACTCGCCGAGCTCCTAAAGCTGCTGTCCAGCGACAGGTGGTCGCTGACCTTCGTCAAGGCACGCCCGCCGCGCCGCCGCGAGATGGCCCCGGCGCACCGCTCCGACCTCGTGCTGCTGTTCAGCGGCGGCGCGGACTCGCTGTCGGGCGCGCTCGTCGCCCACGCCGGGGGGCAGGAACCGCTGCTCGCGTCGCATTGGGATTTCAGCATCACCGGCGGTGTGCAGAACCGGCTCGTCGCAGACCTCGAGGCCTTCTGGGGAGCACGCCCAGCCAGGCAGAAGGTCCGGCTGGGCCGCCGGAGCAGGCAGACTGGCTCCGGCGTGAACTTCCGCACCGAGGGCTCCAGCCGATCGCGTTCGCTGCTGTTCCTGGCCCTAGGGCTGGCGATCGCGTCTATCAATGACGCCGAGCTGTGGATGGCCGAGAACGGCTTCGCGTCGCTCAACGTCCCGCTCACCGGCGAGCGGCGCGCGGCGTTCTCGACGCGAACGACCCACCCCGGCTTCCTTCGTGACCTCGGCGCGCTGCTTCGCACGCTCGGTCTGGGCGTGCGGTTGTCCAACCCGTTCGAGCAGCTCAGCAAGGGCGAGGTGTACGGACGCGTCGTCGAGGCCATCGGCGCAACCGACGCCAGCCGGCTGCTGTCGGCCTCGCACTCGTGCGCCAAGCCCGACCGCGGGCCGGGATTTTCCGCCGAGACGCACTGCGGCGCGTGCTTCGGCTGCCTGGTTCGCCGATCGGCGTTCCTCGCCGCCGACCTCCCCGACAGCACCGTCTACATCGAGCAGCAACTGCGCGGCGACCGAGGACGAGACGCCCGGATGGGGCACGCCTGGCGCGCCACCTACGAGTCCGCGCGCGCCCGCGCCCAACGAGGCGTCAGCGCCGCAGACGTCCTGGCTCTCGGGCTCCCCGCCGACTACGACCTCGACGCGGCGCTCCGCGTCGCGCAGACGGGCGTCACCGAACTCGCCCTGCTGAAGCTCCCATGAGGTTGGCGCTTCCGCCGCTGGACGCCCACGCGCACGTCGACACGAGCATCGCGCCCAACATGCTGCGTGAGCTCCGCGCGGTCGTAGTCGCCGTCACGCGCGAACCCTGCGAGTGGGACGCCGCACTCGCACGGCGCGATCCGTCCACGCTGTGGGCCATCGGGGCGCACCCCGGCGTCGCCGGCGCGCTCGACGACTTTGACGTCGACCGGTTTCGGAAAGCGCTGGACACCGCTGCCTTCGTCGGTGAAGTCGGGCTCGACGCTCGCGCGACGACGAACCGAGAACGCCAGCGGCAGGTCTTCGACGCCGTGCTCGACAGCCTGGTGGACGAACCGCGGCCAGTCACGATCCACAGCACGGCGGCCACCGGTGACGTGCTCGCCGCCCTGAGCGCGCGAACGGTGACTGCCCCCGTCCTGCACTGGTGGCGCGGGGAGCGCGCGCAGACGACGACGGCCTTGGGGATCGGATGCTTCTTCTCGATCAACGCGCACGAGGTGACCCGACCCCGCGTGTTGGATCTCGTCCCCCGCGAGCGAGTGCTGACTGAAACCGACTTCCCCCACACCCGCCGCTACGACCGAGCCAGCACGCGACCCGGAAGCCTCGACGCGGTCGAAGCGCACCTCGAGCTTCGATGGAACACTGACAGGCTCGGGGTGCGCCGCCAGGTGTGGCGCAACTTCGGGTCCCTGCTCGTCGAGACCCGCGTCATCGACCGCATGCCTCGCGCCATTCTCGCGGCACTGGCGAGCGCCGGCTTCGAAGGCTAACCACGTCGGCCGGCGGTTGAACCCGGCACCGTCAGCTCTGTACGCCATCCTCAGCGCGTGGCCACTCGCCCGCCCAGCCTCACTTCGGCGCAGATCACACACCTCGCCCACCTTCTCGATACGCCGACTGGCAGCGAGCTGCGGCGAGATCTCCAGGAACTGCGCCTCCCTCTGGGCACCGAGAGCACCAAGTGGCGAATGCTCCGCGAGTCCTTTGAGGTGGCTCAACGCCGCGACGGACACGGCGGCTCGATCTTGCGCTTCGTCAAGCAGGCGCTTGACCCGGAGAACGAACTCGCCGTCGGCAGCTTGAGTGACCTGCGCACCTCGGTCAACGAGGTCTTGCTGCTGAGCGGCCTCGAGCTGCTTGACGACGGACGGCTCGTGCCGCGTGAGGCTTCGCGCACCGCTGACGACGCACGCGCGCGCGCCGACGCGCTGCGGGCCAAGCTCAACGCGCGTCAGGTCCACCCCGACGTGCTCCGCTACTGCCGTGCAGAGCTCGTCCAGCGAAACTACTTCCATGCGGTGCTGGAGGCCTCCAAGAGCGTCTCGGCGAAGATCCGCGCGGTCACCGGCCTCCGAAGCGACGGCGCCCAGCTCGTCGACGAAGCGTTCAGCCTCAATGGCAACATGCCTCCGTTGGCATTCAACAGCTTGGAAACCACATCGCAGCGCAGCGCCCACAGCGGATACGCGCACTTCGCTCGAGGGGTCGTCAGCGCCTTCCGCAACCCGACCGCCCACGACGCCAAGATCGAGTTCGCGCTGTCCGAGGAGGACGCCCTGGACATGCTCGCCACCATCTCGATGGTCCATCGCCGCCTCGATCAGGCGACCATCACGCCGGGGGCGCCGGCGTACGCCGTGCTGCGGTCTACCGGTGCCTGAGGCCGCTCGCCGCGCCGACGTCGTTGGCGCCTATGCATCGCACGCGGTCACCGCGACCGCCAAACCGCTCACGACCCAGACGAGATAGTCGCCTGCTTCACGACCTCCCGATCCGGCGTCAACTGCCAGCGGCCGAGGTCCGGGGTGCTGAACTGTCGTCGAACGCGGCCGTCCAAGCTCTCGAGCATCAGCCGCGTGATGCGCTCTGCCAGGTTGATTGAGAAGTCAAAGCGCCCGTACGTCAGCTCGATCTCCCACTCGAAGCCGCGCACCATGACCGGCACGGCTCCGAGCGCGATTCGGCGTGGTCGATCGAAGAGCTCGCTGCCCGTGTTGGTCCCCTCCACCAGCCTCTTCTGCAGCCGCTGGTAGATCGGGTCCATGACGTCGAAGATGCGCGCGCCCGTGCCGAACTCGTCGGCGAGGAACCGCGTCTCCGGGGTGTCGATGCGGTCGGCGATTTGGCCTTGCGCGGCTAGCAGCGGCTTGACCCGTTCACGCTCCGCGTCGTCGACCGCCAGCCACGTCGTGACCCGCAGGTCACTCGGGGCGCCAACTCGTCCGCGAAAGTCGATGCGCTCGATCTGCGCCGCCGGAAGAGCCTTGAGCGTGGCAAGACGGATGCCCTCCTCGTCGGCGTAGACCTCGGCGGGCCCCGTGAACCCTGCCGTCGTCACGATCCAGGCCTCATCGGCGACGAGATCGCGCTGCACACTGGCGAAGTCCCGGATCGCACCGAGGCCCAGCTTCTTATTGCCGGCCGCCCCAAACAGATGCCGGCACTCGATAATCGCTCGCAGACGCATGCCGTCGGCGGACATCAGCCGCACGTCGATCTGATGTCGCGTCCGCCTGCCGTCGCCGCGCAGTCGCACGTCGTGCGTAACCGCGTCGACCTGATTGAGGTCCTTGAAGACCAACGCGGCCAGCCGCTCGTACTTCGTCCCGTGCTTGAGCTTCTCGTCTGCGAGCTCGGTGTAAAGCAGATCAACAGGATCTCTGACGTCCATCCAATGGGTGGATCTTCGCAGCCCCGGCGAGCCGTGCGTAGGGCATCATGGTCAGGCACGACACCATCCTCCTGCCTTGACCGAAGTGACCGACACGTACTACAGCGACCGCGCCGGCGGACCGAGGCCTCGGGCGCTCGAGCACATCGACGAGACGCTCTGGGCGGCGATCCTCGCTCTGCTCGATCGAGGGATTGAAGGCGCTTGGTTCGCCAAGGACTTTCCGCTCGCCTGTGAAGATGCCAAGGGCACCTACGCCTGCGACCGAAACAGCCTGATGGCGACCGTTCGCGCCGAGATCCCCGATCTCGGCCGTCACCTCTATCAGCCGCCCGTTCCCCCAACGCTGGCGGTGCTCGACTTGCTCGAGTTCATGCATCGTCACGCGTGCGAAGCCTCGGAGGGCAAGTACCACTCCTTCTACGACCACCATCATTTGCGCTTTGACCGCGAGGCCGGCCAGCAGGAGCTGCGGAAGAGCGCCAATCGGCTACTGACACGTGCGGGTTCGATCTACGAACTCAAGGTCGACGGTCAGGTCACACGCCTCGTGCCCGAAGTTGTCGCAGCTGGGCTGCGCCACGAACTCCCCGCGACTCGTGACGCCGAATTCGACCACCTGCTAGCGGCATCGGCGCGCAACTTCCTCGATCCCGATCCCGAGATCCGCGGACAGGCCCTGGAGAAGCTGTGGGACGCTTTCGAGCGGGTCAAGACGCTGCTCGACGACGACAAGAAGCGCGGGTCCGAGCTCCTGATTGCCACGGCGACTAATGGCGCAGCACCAGAAGAGGCCGAGCTGCTGCGGGACGAAATGCGCTGTCTCACGACGATCGGGAACGGCTTTCGCATCCGCCACCACGAAACGCGGTCGGTGGGTCTCTCGTCCGCGCAGGCCGACCACCTCTTCGCGCGGATGTACGCGATGCTTATGCGCGTCCATCCAGCAGTGCGCTGAGGCCAGAGTCGGTCAGTGCACCGACCCGGTCCATGCATAGGCTCCCGCCGGCGGGAGCTGTCGCGTCGCTCGAGCTACTACCCTCGTCACCCCTGTCGCTGAGGGTCGGCGCCCGTAGCTCAGCTGGATAGAGCGCGTGTCTACGGAACACGAGGTCAGAGGTTCGAATCCTCTCGGGCGCGTCCCGCGTCACCGGCGTTAGACGCGAGCAGGTCGACGTCGATCGCGCCACCATCCGACGCATCCTCTCGCTTCCCGTCGACGAGGGCTTCGCGAGTGATGTCGACGCAGCGGAGGCGCCCGTCGACGCGGAGTGAGCCGTCCCGCGACTCAGGAGCTCCTCGACACCAGCGTCCTGATCGCGCGCACG
>Ga0136610_1000232_pt1 | contig 15062 bp, 12 predicted proteins | sample AntDrymUQ1342206_2_FD_104804 | JGI IMG/M metagenome (GOLD analysis project Ga0136610, IMG submission 104804) | Polar desert sand microbial communities from Dry Valleys, Antarctica - metaG UQ134 (22.06) | ecosystem: Environmental > Terrestrial > Soil > Desert | place: Antarctica: Dry Valley...
CGCGAAAGGCTTCGAAGTCCCCCGCGGCTCGTACGACCGGCAGGGCCGCCCGTCGCGACCCTGGCTCCACAACCGGGTGCGGCTCACGTACGGGCAGCGTCTCGGTGAGGTTCGGGAACTCGCTGACTCCGGTGATCGGATCGTTCCGGTGCGCGAGTCGATCCCGACGGACCGCCCAGACCGCCGCGATCCGGTCGGCGACCAAGCCGCTGGTCGTGGCCGCGGCCAGTCCCCCGGCCCGCTCGATCTCCGTGAACCAGTCCCATGCCGCTGTGGCCAACTGGTCGGTCAATGACTCGACATACCAGGAGCCGCCGGCCGGATCCAGCACCCGGGCGAGGTGGCCTTCCTCCATGAGCAGCGTCTGGGTGTTGCGGGCGATCCTGCGGGCGAAGGAATCCGGCAACCCGATTTCACTGTCGAAGGGCGCCACCGTGACGGTGTCGGCGCCACCGATTCCGGCCGCGAAACAGGCAACTGTGGTGCGCAGCAGGTTCACCCACGGATCGCGCCGGGTCATCATCACCGAGGAGGTAACCGCATGCTGACGCTGTCCGCGAACCGACGCTGACGCTGACGCACCGGACACCTCGCCGACCCGGTTCCACAGACGACGGGCGGCCCGAAATGCGGCGATGGTCAGGAACTGGTCCGCGCCGGCGGAATACCGGAAGTCCAGCGCTGCCAACGCTGAATCGACGTCAAACCCACCGTCGGTCAGCGCGCGAAGGTACCCGACTCCGGCCGCCAACGAGCAGCCCAGCTCCTCCACGACTCCGGCGCCGGCATCGTGGAACACGGTGCTGTCCACCGTGATCGCCCGCGTCAGTGGAAAGTTGTCATGGCAGCGGCGAGCCAACGAGACCGCCACCGACAGGTCCAGCTCGGAACCGGTACGGATCGCATCGCTGTACGGATCAGCGCCCAGGTTGCCGAGCAATTCCCCGGCCTTGACACCTGTCGAGGCGGCCAGGTCGAAGAACGAGTCCGCAACCTGCGGCGTTGCCGACCCCGCCTGCAGCACAACCGGAGCCACGTCGAGAAGCACACTGTCAAGTACTTCGGGTAGTGCCTGGACGGGGATCGCCCCCTGGCCGAGCACCAGCCAGAGCGAGGTCACTCCGTTGGCGAGGTCGGCAGCGATGGCCTGCCGGGTGACCTCGACGTCGGGATGGGCGTGGCGGGCGCGAACATCCCAGCCCTCGTACTCGGGACGACCCGCTCGACTGCCGCGTACGAACGGCGCCAGACCTGGTACGCCGACGTACCGCGGAAGATCAGCGGCATCCTCGGCGACGTACAACGGCGCGACCTCTAGGCCGCTGTCGACGGAGGTGCGCAACGCATCCTCTACCGACCCCGACGCAACCCCGAGTCCGGACCGGCGGAGGATGCCAGCGACCAGTTCCTGCCACTGCCCTCGGTCGGCTTGCGGAAATCCGGCGGCCAACGACAGTGCCTCTGGGGCGGTCACCTCTTCTGGCGGCGACACTTCCTCCGTCGCCGTCGGAGGTGGGTCCGACCGCTGCGCCATCGCGGCTGCGCTACCCGGGCTCGCCCGCCAGCGCCCGCAGCGCCGTACGAGCCAATAGCCGTACCCCGATCGAGAGAGCGCGCTCGTCGATGTCGAAGCTGCCGCGATGCAGATCCAACGGGGGTCCGCCACCGTAGGTGCCCAGCCGGGCCAGCCCGATCGGTGCGTAGTCGGCATACCAGGCGAAGTCCTCGCCGCCAAGGCTCTGCTCGGTCGGCTGGACGCCGTCGGCACCGACGGTCTCCCGGGCCGAGGCGGTGAGCGTGGCGATCGGACCGGGAGAGTTGACGACCGGAGGCACGCCGCGCTGATAGTCGATCTGGACCTGCGCTCCGGTGGGCGCCACGACCTCGGCGACGAGGCGCCGGATCAGCTTCTCGGCCTCGTCCCAGCAATCCCGGTCGAGCAGTCGGATCGTCCCATGCAGCGTTCCGCTGTCGGGAATCGTGTTGGCGGCGATCCCGGCACCGACCGCACCCCACACCAGAGACAGTCCGGCCCGGGGGTCCACCTGCCGCGACAGCAGCCCGGGAGTCGCGATGATCACCCGACCCAGGGCATCAACGAGATCGACGGTCATGTGCGGCCGAGCGGTGTGCCCGCCGGGACCGGTCAGCGTCACCTTGACGGCATCGCAGGCCGCAGTGATCGGCCCGGCCTTGAGACCCACCCGGCCGACGTCGAGGGTGGGGTCGCAGTGCACGGCGAAGGCTGCGACCGCCCCGTCCAGAGCGCCGGTCTTCAAGACCTCGAGCGCGCCGCCGGGTACCTGTTCCTCCGCTGGCTGGAACACGCACCGGACGCGACCGCCGAGGCCGTGGGCCATTCCGGGCTCAGCGGAGGCAGCCAACTCGTTGAGCAACCGGGCGACGCCGAGCAGCATCGCCGTGTGTGCGTCGTGCCCACAGGCGTGCGCGACCCCTGGGTTCTGGCTCTTGTACGGCACGTCCTTGAGGTCGAACAGTGGCAGCCCGTCGATGTCTGCCCGAAGCACCACCACCGGGCCGGTGTCCCCGACATCGCAGATCACGCCGGTTCCGTGGTCGAGCCGGGTGGGTTCCAGCCCCACCTCGCGGAGTTGGCCGAGGACCAGGTCGGTGGTCTCGTGCTCTACGTAGCCGAGTTCGGGGTGGGCGTGGATCGTGCGCCGGGTCTCCACCAGCTCCGCGGCGTGGGCCTCGACCCAGGCATCGATCCAGCCGCCGACCCGCTCGCCTGGCAGAGCCGCACTCGTCGCGACGACACTCATGCGCGGGACACCGGGGCAATCCTCTCGATCGACAGTCGCTGGTCTGTTCGACCACTCGCCGTCGGAGCGGCCCTCTGTTGGGCGCCCACAGTGCGACGATTGACAACCCCGTAAGTCTAGGCCGCACCGGTGGCCGATCCGGTGTCAGGCTGGGCCCCTGCGGTGTGACCTTTGGCGCAGCTGCGACCTCGAGCGCGCCGTCCAGCCCGTGGCCAGGACCGGCGGACCGGCCGGATAGGTGAGGATGGTGGGCATGACGAGGACCATTGCCACTCCGGACGCACTGCTCGACATGGTCGGTTCTGATCTCGGCACCAGCGACTGGGTCGAGATTCCGCAATCCGATGTGGACGCCTTCGCCAGAGCCACCAAGGACGAGCAGTGGATCCACGTGGACCCCGAACGCGCTGCCGCCGGACCGTTCGGTCGTACGATCGTGCACGGTTACATGACTCTCTCGATGTTGGTGCCCTTGCTGCACAACGCGTTCCAGGTGGACGGCGTAGCCATGGGAATCAACTACGGGCTGAACCGGGTCCGCTTCCCGGCGCCGACACCGGTCGGCTCCAGGGTCCGGGTCCATGCCGAGTTGGTCGCAGCCGAGCGGGTCAGCGGCGGTGTGCAGGCGACCGTCGACGCCACCGTGGAGGCCGAAGGCGTGGACAAGCCGGTCTGTGTGGCCCAGTCCATCGTGCGGTATTACCCCGCCCGGTAGCCCAGCCCGGCTAGGCTCCCCCGCCATGTCATCGAGTGAGCTGATCTCTGCGGCGGCGGCGGCGCTGCACGATGCACTGCCGCCGAGCCATCCCACCGTGGCCGTGGTCATGGGTTCGGGGTGGCGGCCGGCCGCCGACGTCCTCGGTGAGCCATTGGCCGAGATCTCGGCTGCCGACCTGCCCGGGTTCACCGCCCCAGGCGTGGTCGGGCACAGCGGCAAGATCCGGCTGATCAAGGCAGGTGAGCGCCAGGCGCTGGTCTTCCTGGGACGGACCCATCTGTACGAGGGCTACGGCGTGGCCCAGGTCGCCCACGCGGTTCGTACGGCGGCCGCCCTCGGAGTTCAGACGATCATCCTGACCAACGCCGCCGGCGGGTTGCGCGAAGGCTTCACCGTCGGCCAGCCGGTCCTGATCAGCGACCACCTCAACCTGACCGCGACCTCGCCGCTGGTCGGCGCCCAGTTCGTCGACCTGACCGACCTGTATTCGCCGCGGCTGCGTCGGCTGGCCCGGGAGATCGAGCCCGACCTGGCCGAAGGGGTGTACGCCGCCTTGCCGGGACCGCACTTCGAGACCCCTGCCGAGATCCGCATGCTAGCCAGCCTGGGCGCCGACCTGGTCGGGATGTCGACCGCCCTCGAGGCGATCGCGGCGCGCGCGGCCGGCATGGAGGTGTTCGGACTGTCCCTAGTGACGAACCTCGCGGCGGGGATCACCGGCGTACCGCTCAACCATGTCGAGGTGCTGGAGGCGGGACACGCCTCGGCGCAGCGGATGGGTGGATTGCTGCGGGACCTGATCGGCCGGCTCTAGCCGATGTCTTCCTCGTCGATGTCCTCCGCGCCGCTTCCACCCGCACCGTTGCCGCTGCCGCTGGATGGGCAACTCCAACCGTTGCTCGACGCGGCGTCGTCCTGGATCGCCGACGATCCCAACGCCGATGACGCCCGGGAGCTCGGCGCGCTGCTCACCGCGGCCACCGCTCGGCGACCCGAGGCCATCGCCGATCTGGCCGACCGGTTCACCGGGCCGCTGACCTTCGGCACCGCCGGTCTGCGCGGCCCGCTTCGGGCCGGACCCGGCGGGATGAATGCAGCAGTCGTACGTCGCGCCGCGGCCGGGCTGGGCGCCTATCTCGCTGAATGCGGGACATTCGGCACCGTCGTCATCGGATATGACGCGCGGCATCGCAGCCGGGAGTTCGCCCACGACAGCGCAGCCGTGCTGACCGCCGCCGGTTTCCAGGCTCTGGTCCTGCCGCAACCGCTGCCCACACCGGTCCTGGCCTTCGCGGTGAGGTACTACTCCGCGGTCGCCGGCGTCATGGTCACAGCCAGCCACAATCCGCCGCAGGACAACGGCTACAAGGTCTACCTCGGTGACGGGGCACAGATCGTCCCGCCGGCCGACGTACAGATCCAGGCCGCCATCGCCGCCGCCGGGTCGACCCTGGCCATCCCGATGGCCCAGACCTTCAGCACCGTCGATGCGACAGTGGTGACCGCGTACGTGGACCGGATCGCCGGACTCGTGGCCGCAGATAGCCCGCGCGACCTCTCGGTCGCCTACACCGCGATGCACGGAGTCGGATCGGTGGTGCTGCGTGATGTGTTTCGCGCTGCCGGCTATCCCGCGCCGGAGGTCGTCACGACCCAGGACGAGCCGGATCCCACCTTTCCGACGGTCGGCTTTCCCAACCCGGAGGAACCCGGAGCCATGGACCGGTTGCTGGGACTGGTCGCCTCCAGCGGGGCCGATCTCGGGATCGCCAACGACCCGGACGCCGACCGATGCGCGATCGCCAGTCAGGGCCGGATGCTCAGCGGTGACGAGGTCGGGGTCCTGCTCGCCGATCACCTGCTCGCCCGCGGCGAGACCGGCACCTTCGCTGCGAGCATCGTGTCGTCGTCGCTGTTGGGCAAGATCGCTGCCGCGCACCGAGTTCCGTACGCCGAGACCCTGACCGGGTTCAAGTGGATCGTCCGGGCGCCATTGGTGACCGGCTCACCGCTGTCCTTCGGGTACGAGGAGGCACTGGGGTACGCCGTCGCGCCGGCCCTGGTACGGGACAAGGACGGGATCTCCGCGGCGCTGCTGTTCACCGAGCTGGCGGCCCGGCTCAAGGCCCGCGGCGCCACCATTGCCGACCGGCTCGACGAACTGGCCCTCGAGCACGGATTGCATGCCACCGCGCAGATCTCGATCCGGGTCGAGCGCCTCGACGAGATCGGCGAACTGATGTCTCGGCTGCGCCAGGCACCTCCGGCGAAACTCCTGGGCCGGGAGGTCCAGGCCGACGACCTGCTGCCCGAGGCCGACGTACTGCGGTTTCGCGGGAACGGCGTCCGGGTGATCGTGCGTCCCAGCGGCACCGAACCCAAGCTCAAGACCTATCTCGAGGTCGTCGTCCCGGTCCTTCCAGATGCGGGAAACCTCGGGGCGCGAGGTCGGGCAGCCGAGGAACTAGAGGCCCTGCACGCCGAAGTCAGCACCCTGCTCGCCCGCTGACCCGGCGACGACACCCTGACCGCACATTCTCCGGAGAAAGGCACTTCTGCGCCGCCGCTGACCGCACATTCTCCGGAGAAAGCGCGGAGGGGGAAATCCGGAAACGCATCACACGGCGCCGAACTGGCGATCGCCGGCGTCCCCGAGTCCCGGGACGATGTAGGCCTGGTCGTTGAGGCCCTCGTCGATGCTGGCGGTGAACACCCGCAGCGGCATGCCGGTGGACTCCAGTCGGGCCAGGCCCTCGGGCGCTGCCAGTGTGCACAGCACGGTGATCTCCTCGGCCCCACGGTCGAGCAACAGCCGGCAGCAGTGCTCCAGCGAGCCGCCGGTGGCCAGCATCGGGTCCAGTACGAAGACGGGGCGACCGGCCAGGGACTCCGGCAGTGAGGACATGTACGCCGTCGGCTCGAAGGTCTCCTCGTCCCGGGCCAACCCGACGAAGCCCATCGTCGCCTCGGGCAGCAGTCCGAACGCCGCATCGGCCATCCCGAGCCCGGCCCGCAGCACGGGCACGAGCACCGGCTGGGTACTCACCTTCGTCCCCAACGTCGGCCCGACCGGCGTCGTGATCGGAAAGTCCTCGACCGGGAGGTCACGGGTGGCCTCGAAGAGCAGCATGACGGTGAGTTCGGCCAGGGCGGCGCGGAAGGTCGCGCTATCAGTCACCTCGTCCCGCATTGTCGTCAGGCGGGCGCGGGCGAGGGGATGATCAACGACGGTGGTCTGCACGAGGAGTCACCGTAGCGCGACGCGTCGGCCACTAGACTTCTCCATCGTGGCCGCCCCGACGATCGATCCCGCCCTCTCCCTGACGACGGCGCCCCCGGCCTACCTCGACGCCACTCGGGACAACGCGTCGCTGCGCGCATTTCTGCACGGGCTTCCCGGCGTCGACCAGGTCGGCGCAGAGGCGCGGGTGGCAACGCTGGCCACTCGGTCGATCAAGACCACCGCGAAGGCATGGGCCATCGATACTGCGATCGGCTTGATCGATCTGACCACGCTCGAGGGCGCGGACACACCGGGCAAGGTCGCCTCGCTGTGTGCCAAGGCTCGGCGCCCCGACCCGAGCGATCCGAGTTGCCCATCCACGGCGGCGGTCTGCGTGTACGGCGACCTCGTCCCGTACGCCGTCGAAGCCCTGAAGGGCACCGGCATCCACGTTGCCGCTGTCGCCACCGCCTTCCCCAGTGGCCGGGCCAGTCGCGAGGTCAAGATCACCGATGTCCAGGATGCGGTACGCGCCGGAGCCGACGAGATCGACATGGTCATCGACCGGGGCGCGTTCCTGTCCGGGCGCTACGCCGACGTGTTCGCCGAGATCGTCGCGGTCAAACAGGCTTGCGGCACTGCGCATCTCAAGGTGATCCTGGAGACCGGGGAGCTTGCGACGTACGACAACGTACGGCGGGCATCCTGGCTGGCGATGCTGGCCGGCGGGGACTTCATCAAGACCTCCACCGGGAAGATGTCTCCGGCCGCGACCCTGCCGGTGGCCATGGTCATGCTCGAGGCGGTGCGGGACTTCGCCGAGGCAACCGGGCGCCGGATCGGGGTGAAGCCGGCCGGTGGCATCCGGACGGCCAAGGACGCGATCAAGCACCTGGTACTGATCAACGAGACCACCGGACCCGACTGGCTCACGCCGGACCTCTTCCGGATCGGTGCGTCCAGCCTGCTCAATGACCTGCTCCTGCAACGGCAGAAGCTTTTCACCGGGCACTACTCCGGCCCCGACTATGTCACCGTCGACTGAGTCAGCGTCGACCAGAGCGAGGCGAGACCACCCATGAGTAGCGACGACGCACTCTTCTCCGTGGAAGAGCCATGAGCGCGAGCCCTCCCACCGCAGCGGTGGGCTTCGAGTACGCCCCGGCGCCGGAATCCCGGTCGATCGTGGACCTTCCACCGTCGTACGGCCTGTTTATCGACGGCGAGTTCGTCGACGGGCATGGCCCCAGCTTCAAGTCGATCAGCCCGGCGACCGAGGAGGTGCTGTCCGAGGTCTGCGCTGCGGATGCATCCGATGTCGACGCCGCGGTGAAGGCGGCCCGCCGCGCGTACAACCGGACCTGGTCGCGACTACCGCCGGCCGAACGGGGCAAGTACCTCTTCCGGATCGCCCGCATCATCCAGGAACGATCACGCGAACTCGCCGTGCTGGAGTCCCTGGACAACGGCAAGCCGATCCGCGAGTCACGGGACGTGGACGTTCCGCTGATGGCAGCGCACTTTTTCTACTACGCCGGGTGGGCAGACAAGCTTTCCTACGCCGGGTACGGGCCCGACCCGAAGCCCTTGGGTGTTGCGGCACAGATCATTCCGTGGAACTTCCCGCTCCTCATGCTGGCTTGGAAGATTGCCCCGGCGCTCGCAGCCGGCAACACCGTCGTGCTCAAGCCGGCCGAGACGACTCCGCTGACCGCACTGCTGTTCGGCGAGATCTGTCAGCAGGCCGACCTCCCGCCGGGCGTGGTCAACATCATCACCGGCGCCGGGGACACCGGGCGGGCGCTGGTCGAGCATCCCGACGTGGACAAGATCGCGTTCACCGGCTCGACCGACGTGGGCCGCCAGATCGCGATCAGCGCAGCAGGAACCCGCAAGAAGCTGACTCTGGAACTCGGCGGCAAGGCGGCCAACATCATCTTCGACGACGCCCCGATCGACCAGGCCGTCGAGGGCATCGTGAACGGGATCTTCTTCAACCAGGGCCACGTCTGCTGCGCCGGGTCGCGGTTGCTGGTCCAGGAATCGGTGGTCCACGAGGTCATCTCCTCGCTGCGCCGCCGCCTCAAGACGCTGCGCGTGGGCGATCCGCTGGACAAGAACACCGACGTCGGTGCGATCAACTCCGCTGAGCAACTTGCCCGCATCCGCGAACTGTCCGACATCGGCGAGGCGGAGGGGGCAGTGCGCTGGTCCCCACCGTGCGATCTGCCTGACCGTGGATTCTGGTTCCCGCCAACGATTTTCACCGAGGTCTCACAGGCCCATCGGATCGCCCGGGACGAGATCTTCGGACCGGTACTGTCGGTGCTGACCTTCCGTACACCCGACGAGGCCGTGACAAAGGCCAACAACACGCCGTACGGGCTGTCAGCCGGGATCTGGAGCGACAAAGGTTCCCGGATCCTGGCGATCGCGTCACGGCTTCGGGCTGGGGTGGTGTGGGCCAACACCTTCAACCGATTCGATCCGACCAGCCCGTTCGGTGGCTACAAGGAGTCCGGCTACGGACGGGAAGGCGGCCGGCACGGCTTGGCCGCCTACCTGGCCGGCGTCGAGGAGGCGTGACGGTGTGAGTTCACGACTGAATGTGCGGAAAACGTACAAGCTCTACATCGGTGGAAAGTTTCCGCGATCGGAGTCCGGGCGCTCCTATGTCGTCACCGATGCCAAAGGGAGCTTTCTCGCCAATGCGAGCCGGGCCTCACGCAAAGACGCCCGCGACGCGGTCGTGGCGGCGCGAGCGGCCTTCTCCGGCTGGGCCGGTGCGACGGCGTACAACCGTGGTCAGGTCCTCTACCGGGTGGCTGAGGTGATGGAGGGTCGTGCGGATCAGTTCGCCGCGGAGGTCGCCGCCGGTGAGGGGCTGCGGCCTTCGCAGGCGCGTACGGTCGTCGCTGCCGCCATCGACCGCTGGGTCTGGTACGCGGGCTGGACCGACAAGTTGGCCCAGGTGCTCGGTGGGACGAACCCGGTCGCCGGGCCGTACTTCGACTTCTCCATCCCCGAGCCGACCGGTGTGGTGGCTGTGCTTGCGCCGCAAGACTCTTCGCTGCTCGGGCTGGTCAGTGTCCTGGCCCCGGCAGTGGCCGGTGGCAATGTCGTCGTGGCGGTGTCCTCGCAACGCAGGCCGCTACCGGCTATCACGCTTGCCGAGGCCTTCGCCACTTGCGACCTACCCGGCGGGGTGGTGAATCTGCTGACCGGAAGCGCTGCGGAGATCGGTCCATGGCTGGCCGAGCACGGCGACGTCAACGCGATCGACCTGACCGGAACTCTCGGCGCCTCGGATGGCGACGAGGCAGCCGATATCGATTTGGCGCGCGATCTGGAGGCGAAGGCGGCCGGCACGCTCAAGCGGGTTCGACGGCCGCCGCTTTCCGGAATGCAGGTTGGTAGTCCAGACTGGGCCGCCGAACCGGGGCTGTCCCGGATGACGGCGTTCTTGGAGACCAAGACCGTCTGGCACCCGATCGGAGTCTGAACACACCGCCATGGCATCACCTTCCATCGTCCCGATCGCCCTCACCATCGACGACCGGACCGGTTACACGTTGTGGGCTCCGCCTTGGGAAGAGGACGGCGAGCAGTGGCAGGCCTTCCTCGGCGCCGAGGGGCGACTGCACGTATTCAAGTCCGAGCGCGAGTTGGCCGCTTATGCCCGCACGGCCACCGAGCACGACCTGGACGACCATCCGGTGTGGCCGGTAGTGGCCACGCTCCCCGCCCGGGACCTCACACCGGATGACGACCATCGCTACGACCTCGACGGTATGTACGAGTTGGTCACCGAGAACCCGGACCGCTGGTCGGTGGGCGAGGTCGCCGACACCATCGACATCGTCAGCCGGATCGCCGAGTGCTGCGGGGCGACCGGGATCGTCCGCGACCTGGAGCGGGTTCCCGAGATCGGGCTGCTGTCCATGGGAGCTGATGCCTTCGTCGGGCGGGAAGGCGAGAACTCCTGGACCGAGGTCGGCAAGGCCGTCGACGAACACTGGGAGCTGGTGCTCAACCGGCTCGGAAAGCGGATCCGCTGGCCGAAGGTTGACGTCTCGGTTCTCGAAGCCGAGGAGAAGGAGTTGGCTGCCAAGGAGGCGCAACAGACCGGAAAGATCGCCGAGGAACGCGCCAAGCGCCGCCAGGCGGCGGCGAAGCTCGGTCGCGAAGCCGAGGATGCCGACCGCCGCGCCCTCGAGAGCGAGGACGGCGACGTCCTCATCGAGGAACCGGTCACCGGTACGGCCGTCATTCAATTGCCAAGCACCGCATGGGAAGCCGACGCTGACGAGGTCGACGAGGCCACCGAGTTCTGGGAGTCGGTCGGAATTCTCCCGGTCGAGCTCACCCTTCCCGAGGGCAGTGGGCTGACCCTGCGGTGCTATGTCGATGATGCGCCGCGCTTCCTCGGCAGAAAGCAAACCGTCTATCTCTTCCGCTCGGCGGACGGCCTTGGAGCCTTCATCCGTGGCAAGAGCCCACACGACCTGCGCGACGTCGCGACCTGGCCCGATGTGGTGGATAGCGACGTCCCTGCGCTGCCGGCCGAGGAAGATCGCTACGACCTGGCCGAGATCTCCGAACTGTTCAGCCGTGGCGACAGCACCGACGTCTTCGACTACTCGCGCCTGGCCCATTCCTTCGACGGCGTGCTCGACGTCGCCGAGTACGCGAGTCTGGACGATGTGGACGGTTTGATTCGACCGGAGACTGCGCTCGGTCGAGCCCTCGTCGAAAGTCAGCGCGGAGTAGGAAAGTCTTTGGCGCCGGCCGACACCGCCGCGATGGCCTCCGCCTGGGAGGAGGTCGTGGAGAAGGTGAGCGGCGCCGTCTGCTGGCACGACTGAGTGACACTTACCTCGACGTGGGCGGTGTATCGTTGGTGTATGGGACGCACAAACATCGATTTGGATGACGATCTGATCGCCGAGGTCATGCGCCGGTTCGGCAGCCGGACAAAGCGAGAAGCAGTGGACCTCGCGCTGCGTCGCTTGTTGGCAGCGCCGGTGACGACACGGTTCTTGCTTGACATCCGGGGAATCGGTTTCGCTGCAGACCTGGACGAGCTGCGTAGTGCGAAGGGTTCTGAGCCGGTCGAAAGAATGTGAACGTGATCTTGGTCGACTCGTCGGCGTGGTTTGCTCACTTGCGACAGAGTCCCGGCCCGACAGCTGCCGGCATGCTGGAACTGATCGAGACCGGTCCGGAGCTGGCGATCACTGAGCCCATCTCCATGGAGCTGCTCGCCGGCGCCGATACAGACCCTCGGGCCGAGGTCATCGACCGTCTTGTCAACGGCCTGGTGCTTCTCTCGGTCGATCGACAGCTGGACTTCCATCAGGCTGCGATGATCTTCCGTGCGGTGCGCAGAACAGGCCGCACACCGCACAGCATGGTTGACTGCCTGATCGCCGCCATCGCCACGCGGCACGACGTCGAGCTTGCCCACAACGACGCCGACTTCGATGCGATTGCGGCCTGTTGGCCGTTGCGTGCCCGACCACTGCGGTGAGACAGTCAGCTCAGCTCGACGTGGCTGAGTCTGACTCCTCGAGCAAGCTTGCATAGGCCGGCTTGATGATGTCGTTGATGAGTGTCAGTCGCTCGTCGAAGGGGAGAAAGGCCGACTTCATCGCGTTGACGGTCAACCACTGGAGGTCCGCCCAGCCGTAGCCGAAGGCACCGACCAGGGCAACCATCTCCGAGGTCATCTTGCAGTCACTCATGAGCCGGTTGTCGGTGTTCACCGTGACCCGAAACCCCAAGCGGCGCAACAATCCGATTGGATGTTCGGCGATGCTCGACACCGCGCCGGTCTGCACGTTGGAAGACGGGCACATCTCCAACGGGATGCGCTTGTCCCGAACGTAGGCGGCCAGTCGCCCCAAGGTAGCCGATCCCTCGCGGTCGACGGAGATGTCGTCGACGATCCGTACGCCGTGCCCGAGCCGGTCCGCGCCGCACCACTGCAGCGCCTCCCAGATCGACGGTAGTCCGAATCCCTCTCCCGCATGAATCGTGAAATGCCCATTTTCCCGGCGCATGTACTCGAAGGCATCGAGGTGCCTGGTCGGTGGAAACCCGGCCTCCGCACCGGCGATGTCGAACCCGACGACACCGCGGTCGCGATAGGCGATGGCCAACTCGGCTATCTCTCGAGACCGGGCAGCGTGGCGCATGGCGGTCAGCAGCACGCCGATCCGGATCCGATGCCCATCGCCTGCTCCGGCGGCATCCGAGGCGCGCGCAGCCTCGGCGGATCCGGCGGCGAAGCCGGCCAGCACCGCGTCGACGACATCGGTGAGCTCGAGCCCCTGCTCGACGTGCAGTTCCGGTGCGAATCGGACCTCTGCATAGAGCACGCCGTCCCGAGCGAGATCCACGGCGCATTCGGCCGCCACTCTGGTCAGCGCGTTCCGGCTCTGCATCACCCCGACGGTATGGACAAAAGTCTCCAGGTAGCGCTCCAACGATCCGGAGCCGGCGGCGGTGCGGAACCAGGCCGCGAGCTCGGTTGGGTCGCTGGTCGGCAGGCCCGTGTATCCGACCTGGGCTGCCAGTTCGGCAACCGTCTCGGGTCGTACTCCGCCGTCCAGGTGATCGTGGAGCAGGACTTTGGGGACTCGGCGGATCGACTCCTCGTCGAGTACGTGCTGCATACGCCCCACGCTAGCGCCCGAGCAGATTCACGTACGAAGGGATCGATGAAACCGCATGGGCGCAGCCACTTGTCGGCTCAATTGTCTCGGCGCATGCTCCTCCGCATGGCAGCACCAGTGCGACGGGTGGACGTGTGCGGGCTTCGAATCGCCTATCGCCGAGCGGGATCAGGCGAGCCGCTAGTACTGCTCCATGGCGCCTTCAGCGACAGCCGCGAGTGGCGAGGGCAGCTTGACGGTCTGTCCTCCACGTTTGACGTCATCGCCGTTGACTGTCCCGGGTGCGGACAGTCCGACGACCCGCCGGACGGATTCACCCTGCAGGACTTCTCCGACTGCCTCGCCGGTTTCCTGGCGGTGCTGGGTGTGCAGCACCCGCATGTATGTGGGCTGTCATTCGGGTCGATGTACGCCCTGGCGCTCTACCGCCACCATCCAGAGATCGCACGGAGCCTCATCCTGGCCTCGGCATATGCGGGATGGGCCGGTTCGTTGCCGCCTGAGGAGCTCGCCCGGCGCAAGCAGTGGGTGAGTGAGGTCCTCGACCGGCCGGTCGACGAATGGGGCCCGGGCTTCCTGGCCACCGTGTACGCCGACTCGGCTCCGCCAGAGGCGCTGGCCGAGGGGATGGACATCTTGCGCGACGTCCGGCCGGATGGATTCCGCCCGGCGACGGCTGCCTTCCTCGACGCCGACCTGCGCGACGTGCTACCCCTGATCACCGTCCCCACCCTGCTTCTGTACGGGGGACGCGACGAACGCTCACCGATAGACGTCGCGAAGGACATGCACGCACAGATCAGCGGTTCACGCCTCGTTGTGCTGCCCGATGTCGGCCATGGCATCAACTCCGAGGCTCCGGAGAGCTTCAACGCAGCCGCACTGGACTTCCTCACCGAGATTGGACACTGATCGGTTCAGCCGTCCGCGCGGTCTCTCCACCGGAAGACCAGGATGCTCAGCACCATGCCGGCGATGGTCCACGCACCCAGGACGAGGGCGACCGTGCCCAGTTCGAAGGAACCGGCCGCCTCTCGAACCGCGAAGGAGTCCGGGAGGAAGGCAGCCCGCATTCCCTGCGTCAACCACTTGAGCGGGAAGATCGCCGCGATGCTCTGCATCCAGCTCGGCAGGTCGGTGAACACAAAAAAGACACCTGAGATGAACTGCAGCACAAGCGCAATCGGCGTAACGATGGCCGGTGCTGACTTGCCGTTCTTGATCGCACTCGAGAAGGCGATGCCCAGCAGCGAGCAGGCGGCCAGACCCAGCAGGGTGACCCAGACAAGGGTCATCCACTTCTCGGCAGTGGCTGGGAGGTCGACGCCGTACACGACGACCCCCACCACCATGAGCAGGGCGATCGTGGCCACTCCGACCACGACGACCTGCACGACCTTGCCGACGAAGTACGCGGACTTGGGCATCGGTGTGCCCGACAGCCGCTTGAGCCGGCCTTCGCTGCGTTCGATCGCGATCGTGATGGCGAGATTCTGGAAGCCCGACGCCAATACGCCAGAGGCCACCATCCCGGCCATGAAGTACTGGACGAAGGTGAGGCCCGGCGCGATGTCGTAGTTCAGCACCGCCCCGAAGATCAGCAACAGCAGAGACGGGAAGATCAGTGTGAAGACGAGGGCTTCCCTCTGCCGGAAGAACTC